>FTEM01002121.1_pt1 | contig 24248 bp, 21 predicted proteins | sample 1640201 | NCBI WGS metagenome assembly FTEM01 (sample SAMEA3914816, study PRJEB12502) | metagenome | biome: forest; material: soil | place: USA | collected 2011-09-16 | depth 0.3 m | reverse complement strand
TCAGGACGCTCGACGAGATGCTCTGGACGTTCCGCGACGGCAGCTTTGTGCCGCACGACGTACTCGCGCCTGAAGCCGCGGGCGCCGGGACGGTTGCGGTCCAAGCGGGCGCTGCGGTCCAAGCGGGCGCTGCGGTCCAAGCGGGCGCTGCGGTCCTAGCGAGCGCTAGCGTCCATGGTGCCTACGCGGTCCCTGCGCACGGCGACACCGGCGCCGCCATCGAGGCCCCAGTCCTTCTCAGCGCACGGGCCGTGCCCCACACGCCCGCGGACATAATCATCAATCTGGCGGTGGACGTTCCTGACTTCGTCGCCCAGGCCAAGCGTGTCGTCGAGATCATCGACGGAGACGAAGGGCGGCGGCGTGCGGGCCGTGCTCGGTTCAAGGCCTATCGCGACCGCGGCGTACAGCCCGCATCGCATAACTTATAATCGTTCGCCGTCCTCACCACTCCCTTACCGATGGATAAAGTCTACGCGCCGCACGAGATCGAGCGGCGGATATACGAGCGCTGGGAATCTCACGGCTGGTTCGCGCCCACGGGCCAAGGTGCGCCCTACTGCATCGTCATCCCGCCGCCGAACGTTACCGGGACGCTCCATATGGGGCATGCCTTCCAGCACACGCTCATGGATACGCTGACGCGGTATCACCGCATGCGCGGGGACCGCACACTGTGGCAGCCGGGGACGGACCACGCCGGCATCGCGACTCAGATGGTCGTCGAACGGCAGCTCAATGCGCAGGGCATAAAACGCACGGACTTGAGCCGCGACGCTTTCATCGAGCGCGTGTGGGAGTGGAAGGAAAAGTCTGGCGGCACTATCACCGCACAGATGCGTCGACTCGGCGAATCAGTTGACTGGAGTCGCGATCGCTTCACGATGGATCCGGCTCTGACAGGTGCCGTCATCGAAGTATTCGTGCGGCTGCACGCCGAGGGACTCATCTATCGCGGGAAGCGGCTCGTCAACTGGGATCCTGTGCTGCTGACCGCGGTCTCCGATCTCGAAGTGGAGAACGAGGAGGAAGATGGATCACTGTGGCACTTCAAGTATCCGTTGGAAGATGGGTCCGGGCACGTCGTTGTCGCCACGACGCGTCCGGAAACGATGCTCGGAGACACCGCTGTCGCGGTAAACCCCGACGACGAGCGCTACCAGCACCTGGTCGGCAAAATGCTCCGGCTGCCGCTGGCCGGCCGCCTCATTCCGATCATCGCCGATGCCTACGTCGATCCCGCGTTCGGCTCCGGCCTCGTCAAGATCACTCCGGCGCACGATTTCAACGATTACGAGATCGGGCTGCGCCACGGGCTGGCGCAAATCAACATCTTCACGCCGCGTGCGGCGCTGAACGACAACGTGCCGGAACGTTTCCGCGGACTCGACCGGTTCGAAGCCCGCAAACGCATCGTCGCCGAGTTGGAAGCGGCGGGCCTCGTCGAGCGCACGGAAAAGCATCGACTGAAAGTCCCCCGTGGGGATCGCAGCGGCGCGGTGGTCGAGCCCTATCTGACTGATCAGTGGTACGTGAAGATCGCGCCGCTGGCACAACCTGCAGTCGCTGCCGTCGAACAAGGGCGCACGCGTTTCGTGCCCGAGAACTGGGCGAAGACCTACTTCGAATGGATGCGCAACATCAAGGACTGGTGCATCAGCCGGCAGCTTTGGTGGGGGCATCGCATTCCCGCGTGGTATGACCCGCAAGGAAACGTGTATGTCGGGATGAGCGAGGCGGATGTCCGGGCAAAACATGCGCTGGACCCCAATCTGGCGCTGCGCCAGGACGAGGACGTCCTCGACACCTGGTTCTCATCGGCGTTGTGGCCGTTCTCCACGCTGGGGTGGCCGGAAAAAACACCCGAGCTGGCGAAGATGTATCCGACCAGCGTCTTGATCACAGGCTTCGACATCATCTTCTTCTGGGTGGCCCGGATGATGATGTTCGGATTGAAGTTCATGGGTGACGTGCCCTTCCGCGACGTGTACATCACAGGCCTCATTCGCGACGAGCGCGGCGAGAAGATGTCCAAGTCGAAAGGCAACGTGCTCGATCCTCTCGACATCGTCGACGGCATCGAACTCGAGCCACTCGTCGCGAAGCGCATCACGGGTCTCATGCAGCCGCAGTTGGCGCCTGCGATAGAGAAAGCAACGCGGAAACAATTCCCACAGGGAATCGAGTCTTACGGAACGGACGCGTTGCGCTTCACGTTCGCCGCCCTCGCCTCTCCGAGCCGCGATATTCGTTTCGACCTGGGGCGCGTTGCCGGCTACCGTAACTTCTGCAACAAGCTGTGGAACGCCGCCCGGTTTGTAATGGCGCAGACCGAAGAGTCGGGCGCCGACCTGTCCTCAGGCGACCCCGTCGAACTGTCAGTCGCCGACCGTTGGATTCGCTCGCGCTTCGGGCGGATGGTGGCTGACGTGGAGACGGCGTTCCGCAGCTATCGATTCGATTACGCTGCTACCGCACTGTACGAATTCACGTGGTACGAATTCTGTGACTGGTATCTGGAGCTGACCAAGCCGGTGCTGCAATCCGAGCACACCTCGTCGGCAGCGAAACGTGGCACGCGCCACACCCTGGTCGAAATCCTCGAAGCGCTGCAGCGGGCGCTGCATCCGTTGATGCCTTTCATCACGGAAGAGATCTGGCAGCGAGCCGCTACCCTCGCGGGCCGATCGGGACCGACGGTCATGCTCGCGCCGTATCCGGCACATGCGGACTTCGCTCGCGACGAGCAAGCGGAGAGTCAAATTGCGTGGCTGCAATCGGTCATTCTCGCCGTGCGGCAAATCCGTGGCGAAATGAACATCGCGCCGTCGAAGCGCATTCCTGTGATGTTCAAAGGAGCTTCGGCGCATGACCGGACTAACGCCGAGTCCTTTCGCCCCTACCTCGAGCGCCTCGCTGGCCTCGACAGTATCATCGTGCTCGAAGAGGGCGCCGCCACGCCGCAGTCTGCGACCGCTCTCGTCGGGGAGTTGACGATTCTCGTGCCCATGGCCGGCTTGATCGACGCGGCGGCGGAAGCGGACAGACTCGGCAAGCTGCTGGCGAAAGCGCAGCAGGATCTCGCCAAGACACGTGCCAAGCTTTCCAATGAGAGTTTTGTGCGCAATGCACCGGAGGATGTCGTGGCGAAAGACCGGGAGCGCGAGGCAGAGCTCGAGCGTGCGATCGCGGGGCTGACAGGTCAGCTCGAACGCGTGCGCGGACTGTTAAAGCCGTGAACGCAGCCACAGCTCCGGAATCGACCGCCACCGGCCTGCAGAAGGCCATCGAAACACTCGAGACGATTATTCTCGGCAAGCCGGTGCAGGTGCGGCTATGTCTCGCGTGCCTATTGGCGCGCGGACATCTCTTGATCGAAGATGTTCCTGGCGTTGGGAAGACTACGCTTGCGCACGCGCTCGCACACGTTCTGGGGCTCGCTTGGCAACGCGTGCAGTTTACGAGTGACCTCCTGCCTGCCGACATCATCGGCGTGTCGGTCTTCGATCGCGCGGGTCAGCAATTTCATTTCCGCAAGGGGCCTATCTTCACCCAACTCCTGCTGGCAGACGAAGTGAACCGTGCAAGCCCTCGGACCCAGAGCGCGCTTCTGGAGGCAATGGAGGAGCGGCAAGTCAGCGCGGACGTCACGACCTATCGCCTGCCTGAGCCGTTTTTCGTCGTCGCCACTCAGAACCCGCATGAGCAGCTCGGTACATTTTCATTACCCGAGTCGCAGCTCGACAGGTTCCTCATGCGAGTCACGCTGGGGTACCCGGATTCGTCGCACGAACGGGAGCTCCTGCGAAGCGGCGAGCGGCGCGACATGCTGCCGCACATACCGCCGGCCCTGAATCCCGATGCCGTCGTTCGCATTCAGCTCGAGGTGCGCGCCGTACACGTTTCCGATGCGCTGCTCGACTATGCGCAGGCATTGATCGCACGCACCCGGGAGCGCGCTGACCTGAAAATCGGCCTGTCACCGCGCGCCGGGCAGGGTCTCATCCGCGCAGCTCAGGCCTGGAGCTTCATTTCGGGACGCTCTGCCGTGCTCCCGGAAGACCTCCAGGCTGTGCTCCCGGCAGTCGTCTCTCACAGACTCGAGCGCCGCGAGCCCGCGGCAAGAGAGGACAGCGGAGCGGTTGCGAACGAGCTCGTGAGAACCGTACCCGTTCCGATCTAGGTCTCCCGATGAGAGCTCTACGCCTCAGAGGCTACCTGCAGCGCCGGATGGCAGACTGGGTCCGCCGGCGCCAGGGACTGGATGCCCTGCCGCTCACCCTGCAACGGCGCCGGATCTACATCCTTCCGACACGTGCCGGCATGGGCTTCGCACTACTGCTTTTTTTCATGCTCGTAGCCGGCCTCAACTACGCCAACAGCCTTGCGTTGTTCCTGACATTCCTGCTCGCCGGCTTCGGCCTCGTCACGATGCACCAATGTCACCGCAATCTGCTCGGTACATGTCTGTTTGCAGCAGCGGCGCCGCCCACCTTCGCGCGCCGCGCCGGCAATCTGCAACTGACGCTCGCGAACTCCGCGCCTGCGACGCGTTATCAGATAGAGGCGGGCATTGCCTCCGAATTGACCGGAGCCGCGGACCTTCCCGCGGGTAGCAGACAGCGCATCGACCTTCCCGTCGCCGCACTGACGCGCGGCATCGTCCGCATCGATCGATTGAAGTTGACTACGGCGCACCCGTTCGGACTGTTTCGGGCGTGGACCTGGGTGCACACACCCCTCGAAATGATGGTTTATCCGCGACCGCAGGGCACACGGCCGATGCCTTCCGACAGCGGCCGGAAGTCTGGAAAGCTGGCAACGGGCAGCAGCGGCGCCGATGAGTGGCTCGGCCTGAGGCCGTTCCGTGACGGCGATTCGCCTCGCCAGGTTGACTGGAAGGCGTATGCGCGGGAGGCGCCGCTCCTGGTAAAGGAATACACCTCGGCCGGCAGCGAGCTGCGCATGTTCCGGTTCTCACAACTTGCAAACGTTGCGCTCGAAGAAAGACTCGAGCAGTTGACTCGCTGGGTGGTGGACGCGGAGGCGCAGGGCGAAAGGTATGGACTCGAATTGCCGGCCGTCCGAGTCGCTCCCGACCGCGGTCCCGAGCACAGGCATCGGTGTCTCGCCGCACTTGCGCTGCATGGACTAGGCGGCCCCCACGGACTCAAGGGTGAGCCCAGTGAAAACTCTGCCAGCCGCTGAGCTACCGACACTGCGGCCGCTGGCGTGGGCATCGGCGGCCTTCGGTGCAGGCGTGCTGCTGAACATCGATCGCGTTCCGCCGTGGGTACCGGTAGCTGCAGTGGTTTTTGTCGCGTGGCGAGTGTTGGTTGCGTGGCGCCCGATGCGGTACGTCCGCTTGCCGAGCACTCCAGTGCGAAGCGTAATGGCTTTGCTCCTGGTCGCCGCCGTGCTGGTGAGATTTCGTACGCTCAACGGGCTGAGCGCGGGGACGGCGCTCTTGATTCTGATGGGCGCCAGCAAGTTGCTCGAAACCCGCTCGCGCCGCGATGAATACATTGTCGTCGGCGCTGCGGTGTTCCTGCTGCTGGCCGCGTGCCTCGATCGGCAGGAGCTGTTGCGCGCTCCGCTCTATCTGTTGCACATCTGGGTCTGTTGTGCCGCCGTTGCAGTTGTTTCCTACGCGCAGCCGGTAACGCGGGCTCGGGCGACCGCCGCCCGCGATCCGCACCTCGACCCATCGACCGATCGCACATACACGTTCAGCGACCGCAGCGCCGTGCTGCTCGCCGGTCGCGCGCTCTTGTTTGCGACTCCCCTGGCGATCGTGCTCTTTCTGTTCTTCCCGCGTCTCCCCGGCGCATTCTGGGCGCTGCCGCGACCTGACGCCGCGACAACCGGTCTCAGCGACACGATGAGCCCGGGCAGCATCACGGAGCTGACGTCTTCCTACGACATAGCCTTCCGTGCCCGCTTCGAAGGTGCGCCGCCGCCACAGCAGGAACTGTACTGGCGCGGCCCCGTCATGCACGATTTCGACGGCTATACCTGGCGCCGTACGTACGGAACCTACTATCGCCAGAAGCCGCTCGAGTACGTGGGCAAACCCTATCGATATCGGATCTCGCTCGAGCCCAGCTCGCAACGCTGGTGGTTTGCCCTCGACACGCTCAAAACAAAGCCGGACGGCAATGTGTTTTTTACGGACGACTACGAGCTGATCTCGAGCGATCCCGTCACGGAAACGACGACCTACACCGCGGTTTCCTACACGAGCGTTCGGTCGGATGCCGCTCTTACCCGCAACGCGCGGCATCGCGATACTTTGCTGCTTCCTGCCAACCGCAATCAACGCTCGCAAGCATTTGCCCGGGAGCTGCGGTCACGCGCCGGCTCGGACGGCGCCTACGTCAACTCCGTTCTGGAATTCATGCGTACCGGTGGGTTCGAGTATTCGTTGACTCCGCCGCGGCTTGGATATGACTCCGTGGACGATTTCCTGTTCAACACCCGCAGCGGTTTCTGCGGCCACTTCGCGTCTGCTTTCGTCACGCTCATGCGTGCCGCCGGCGTGCCCGCGCATGTGGTAACAGGCTATCTCGGCGGCGAATGGAATCCGATTGGCGGGTACTTCATTGTGCGTCAATCCGACGCGCACGCCTGGGCCGAAGTCTGGCTCGAGGGGCGCGGCTGGACCCGCGTCGATCCGACCGCAGTGGTCGAACCGGGCAGGCTCACCAGAGGAATTCTGGATCTGCTGCCGAACGCCGTGTCGGCTCCCGCACGCATGTTGCGGGGTTCGACGTGGCTGACCGCACTGATGCAGCGTTGGGACGCTGCAAACACGTGGTGGAACGACCACGTGGTCAAGTTCGATTTCAAAGCCCAACTGGACATCCTGCAATGGCTGGGAATCGACTCACCCGAATTTCGGGACCTCGGCTGGGCCTTCGCGAGCGGTTTGATTGGCTGGCTCCTCTGGATTGCATGGCAAATCGGACGCAGCGCGCCCGGGCCGCGTCCCGACCGGCTCGCTCGCGCCTACTCTCGGCTGTGTCACAAGCTTGGAAAGGCCGGGGTCGGTCGCGAGCCTCACCAGGGACCGCTCGCCTACGCGGACACCGTGACGACACGCCGCCCGGATCTCGGAGATGCCGTGCGCGCCCTACTCGAGCAGTATGCGGAGCTGCGCTATGGGATAGCCGCACGCGAATCGGAGTCGGATGGGATTTCTGCCTTCGAGCACGGCGTCAAGCGTCTGAGAATCAGCAGCGCTTCGTGAGCGAACTCGAAGCTCCGTCGAACCTGCTCGCAGTAGCTGCCGCTGCGGCACTCGTTATTGCGATCGCATTGTCTGTCATGCGCATGCGGCGCAGAACGACGCGGATGCGCACACCTTTTCCGAGGGAATGGCGCGATTTACTCCACCGGACCCTGCCGCTGTACGGCCGGCTGCCTGCGGAGCTGCGGTTGCGTCTCGAGCCGCTGGTGCGTGAGTTTCTGTTGGACATCGAGTTCATCGGCTGCCAAGGGCTCACGGTCACCGACGAGATGCGTTTGAGTGTTGCAACTCAGGCCTGTCTGTTGGTTGTCGGGCATCGGACAGGCGGGTTTCGCTCGCTGCGGAGCGTTCTTCTCTACCCCGACGAATTCGTGGTGGAGGAGAGTGACGAGGACGATGCGGGTGTCGTCACGGAAGGCACGCGAGTGCTGGCCGGACAAACATTTGCCACTTCGCGGATCATTCTCTCGTGGCGCGACGTGCAGGCAAGCGGTGGGGCCGGCGAAGCCTACAATGTCGTGCTGCACGAGTTCGCCCACTACCTGGATCATAGCGTCGGCGGCGCGCTCTCGTCGTCATCGTCGCGGCATCGGTCGCTGAAAAGTTGGCATGCCGTACTCGGGCGGGAATATCAGGTTCTGTGCGACGCCGTGGATCGAGGCGAACCGACGCTTATCGATCCATACGGAGCAGAGCACCTGGAAGAGTTCTTCGCGGTGGCGACGGAGACGTTCTTTGAACAGCCGCGAGAGCTGCAGCGCCGACACTCGCACTTGTACACCGAGTTACGGAAATTCTATGCGCTGGATCCGGCGAGCTGGGGGCCTGGCGCCTGACTGGCGCCGCCCGCACGTTGGCACCCGCCCGCACGTTGGCGCCGAGTTGCGGGCGCCGCGCCGTGCCGCCCGCCCCACCTCTGTGCCGACACTTGTTAGCTTGCGGTGCGCACCGCGGGTATTTGCACGCGCAAGAGAAACGCGGCGCCGATAACGAACAGAATCACTATCGAGACGATCGCGAGCCGCGAGTTGTGCGTCAACAGCGCAACGACTCCGGTCAGCGTCGGCCCGAGAATGGCGGCCGCCTTGCCCATCAGGTTGTAGAAACCGAAGAATTCGCCCGCCTTTCCGGCCGGCACCAGGCGCCCGAAGAGCGACCGCGACAACGACTGGATACCGCCCTGGACGAGGCCTATCACCAGCGCCATCACGTAGAATTCGGCTTCCGACGTCAGGAAATACGCATATCCGGCAATTCCGGCGTACACGGCAATGCCGATGAGGATCCCCGCACGCGCCCCGATCTTCTGGCCGAGCCAGCCGAAGGCCAGGGCGGCGGGGAAGCCGATGAATTGCACCATCAGCAACGCTGTGAGGAGGCTGGTCTGTTTCAGTCCCAGAGACAGTCCGTAGTCGACGGCCATCTTGATGATCGTGTTTACGCCGTCGATGTAGAACCAGTAAGCGAGCAGGAACATCAGCAGCGTGCGCTCGCCTCGCAAGGCTCGAATTGTGCCCAGCAATTCGCGTCCACCTGCGCGGATCGCTTGCATTGCGGGTAGCGGTGGTGTCGTGGGTCGCTCCCGCACGAGCACGAGCGTGAAGCATGTAAAGAGCATCCACCACACACCGACGCTGACGAACGACCACCGCACAGCTTCCGCGGCGTTGGCTAGTCCGAACCAGGCAGGATGCGCGACCATCGCGACGTTGACGGCGAAGAGAATTCCGCCGCCCAGATACCCGAGTGCGTACCCGTATCCGGATACGAGGTCGTATTCGCTTTCCGCCGACACATCCGTCAACAGAGAGTCGTAGAACTGATTTCCACCCCAGAATCCGAGGGAAGCGCCGATATACAGGATCGCAGCCGTCGACCAGTCTCCCTTGCCCACGAAATACAGTGCTGCCGTCATTACGGCGCCGAGTGCGGTGAACAGCCCGAGAAGGCGCACGCGGGCGCGGCCCTTGTCCGCGATGGCGCCTATGAGCGGCGCCAGGAACGCCACCACGAAGCTCGCAATGCCGTTGGCAAGCCCGAGACGGAACGTGCTCTCGGTTGCCGAGATGTCGGCGTTCCAGTATTGCTTGAAGAACAGCGGAAAGAATCCGGCCATGACAGTCGTCGCAAACGACGAGTTGGCCCAGTCGTACATCGCCCAGCCGAACACCGGACGGCGCAGCAGTATTTTAAGCATCCGTCATATCGCGTGCTCGCGCGTTTCGCGGAACGTGATGTCAGGCCAGCGTTCGAGCGTCAGCTCGAGATTCACCCGGGAGGGTGCAAGATAGACCAGCGCGCCGGAGTGGTCCACCGCCAGTGCGTCGTGCGCCTTGGCCCGGAATTCTTCCATCTTGCGCGGGTCGCCACCGGAGATCCATCGCGCCGTGTACACGTTGATGGAGTCGAACACACACTGTACGCCGTACTCATCCTGCAAGCGGAAGGCGACGACTTCGAACTGCAGCGGTCCGACCGCCCCGAGGATCAGCTCGTTGTTGCGCAATGGCTTGAAGAGCTGCGTCGCTCCCTCCTCGCACAACTGCGACAGGCCCTTTTGCAAGGCCTTCATCTTCAGAGGGTCCTTGAGCACCGCACGGCGGAACAATTCCGGGGCGAAATTGGGCACGCCCGTGAAGGCCAGGCGCTCCCCTTCCGTGAAAGTGTCCCCGATGTTGATCGTGCCGTGGTTGTGCAGGCCGATGATGTCACCCGCAAAGGCCTCTTCCGCCTGTGAGCGGTCGGCAGCCATGAAGGTCAAGGCATCGGCAACGCGTACCTCCTTGGCCAGGCGCGTGTGATACAGGCGCATGCCGCGGGCATAGCGGCCCGAGCAGAGGCGCATGAACGCGATGCGGTCACGATGACCCGGGTCCATGTTTGCCTGGATCTTGAAGACGAAGCCCGACAACTTGCTCTCCAGCGGATCGACCGTGCGCTCAAGCGTTTCGCGGGGTAGTGGTCCTGGAGCATTGACCGTGAAGGAAGCGAGCAGCTCCTCGACGCCGAAGTTGTTGATGGCAGAGCCGAAGAAGACCGGCGTCAGCCGTCCGGCCCGGTACGCTTCGGCGTCAAACGTTGACGTCGCGCCTTTGACAAGCTCGATCTCTTCGTCGAACGGCGCCGCAAGATCACCCAGGAACTCACGCGCCTCGGGGCTCGCAAGGCCGTCAATGACACGGTTCTCGCCGACCCGCCCTTTTTCGCCCGCCGCATAAGCGTAGATGCGATCTTCGAGCAGATGGTAGATGCCGCGCAGCTCGCGGCCCATGCCGATAGGCCAGGTGATCGGAGCCGTGCGGATGCCCAACACCTTCTCGATCTCATCGAGCAGGTCGATCGGCGGACGGCCGTCCCGATCGAGCTTGTTGATGAAGGTCATGATCGGCGTGTCGCGCAGCCGGCAGACCTCCATCAGCTTGATGGTCCGCTCCTCCACTCCCTTGGCGCAATCGATGACCATGAGCGCGGAGTCGACGGCGGTGAGAGTCCGGTAAGTGTCTTCCGAAAAGTCTTCGTGTCCCGGCGTATCCAGCAGGTTCACGATGCAGTTGCGGTACGGGAACTGCATCACGGAGGACGTGACCGAGATACCGCGCTGCTGCTCGAGGCGCATCCAGTCCGACGTGGCGTGACGCGCCGCCTTCCGACCCTTGACGGTGCCGGCCATCTGAATGGCGCCCCCGAAAAGCAGAAGCTTCTCGGTTAACGTCGTTTTGCCGGCATCGGGATGCGAGATTATGGCGAACGTGCGTCGCCGGCTGATTTCGTTCGACAGTCCGCCCTCGGGCACGATCTTAGGTCCTCTGCCGGATACGCAATCGCGTACGCGCGCTGGAATGAATGCAATGCTGCTGGAAGTTGCGCGGAGATGATACGGCGACCAGAGAGGTCTCGAGACTCCGACGCGCGGATTATAGCCTAGAAGGCGCAGCTCATGCGCCCCTCCACCGGTGCACAACGTGCACCTTCTCGCGAACGCGATGCTCCCGTCGCCGGACCACGACGCGCCCTTCCCTCCCCGCTCGATTCGGCCCCGGCCGCCCGCAAATCCCGGCCGTGTGGCGGCCACATTCGCCCCGGGCGACCAGCTAGAATTCATTGCCGCCGCAGACGCTGAACAATCAACAACGCCGCTTGGGGAGAAAGCTCATGAGTATCCGTCCGCTCTACCGCCTGTTGGCCTTTTGCGCTCTGGGCGCTTCGCTCTGCACCGGAACGGCAGTGGCAGCAGACTATACGACGATTACTCTGAACATCACTGTCGATCGCCCGGTCGAGGCGGTGTGGAAGAAGATCGGAGGTTTTTGCGACATCAGCGCCTGGCTGAAGTTGAGCTGCGTTTACACTTCGGGCTCGGGCGAACTGGGGAGCGTGCGTCGCCTCGCTGATCGCATTGACGAGGTGATGGTGGCAAAAACGCTGCACTCGTACACCTACACGCAGCCGGCATCGACAATCCTGTACCACGGTACGCTGGATGTTGTTGCTGAAGGATCGCGCCGTTCGCGAATCAACTACAGCCTGTTCTACGATCAGTCGAGCTTGGCCACAGCGGAAGCCAAGACCGCAGATCGCGACCAACGCACGAAGGTGTTTACGGCCGCGCTCGAGTCGATGAAGAAGCTGGCTGAGGGCAAATGAATCGGTGCCTCCGGGTAATCGGTGCCGCCAGGGAATCGGTGCGTCCGGGTAATGAATCGGCGCCTGCGGGTAGATGAATCGGCGCCTGCAGGCCAATAAATCGGCGTGCTCGTTTGCCCTGCCGCCGTAGGGCGAGCGCCTCACGAGGCAGGTGGCGAGCCCGCTTGCAAATACTCCGTGGCCGCAGTGAGCACGTTTGAAAAGTCGGCGATCGTTTCCGACAACACCCGGTTTACGACGACCGCCCGTTCGCACCATCCCAACACCGCAGTCTGATACAGGAGCACATACTCCTTCGCCAGGCGTTGCCGGGCGGCCATGTCCGTCGCCATCTCGTGCATTGCCCGCGCCTTTTGCGCCAGCAGGTCGACGACTTGGAAGAGCTGCTTCGCCAGCTCGATGAACTCACCGACCTGCGTCACCTTCCCGGCCAGCGCGAGACCCAGTTCCCCCAGCAGATCGAGCGACTTCGCGCGCCGCGTTTCGTTCTCGAGCGCCGACCCCACCTCCTCAACGACCGCCCGATAAAACACATATCGCCAGATCAACGCGTAGTAGGCGGCGGCGCGGGCCGCCTGAAGCTGTAAAGTCAGCCGGTCTTTTGCTGCCTGTAGCATCGTTGCCTGAACGCCTGCGATGTATCTATCGAATTTCTCCCGCTCTGCAAACGCCGCTGCCACTATCTGCCCGAGCGAATCGGCAACGTCGTGTTCGCTCAGCCGTTGCAGGATTGCGCTGAGAATATCCGCGCGGATTTGTCTATTCTTCGCGATGACTTCCGGTGAGGTAGCAAGGCGTGGGTTGGGTTGCACTTCGTCGTGATCGATACTCGCCTTGGCGAGCATGTAGAGATGCTGCGTTTCATAGTGCGGAATGAGCTGCGCCATCTCGAAGATCGCCAGGCACTGTGCGGCAATCTCGCCTCCCACCTTGGTAACTTCGATTGCCTGACGATAGCTGTCAGCGATTTCCGCGGGCATGCCGGGACCGGTGAATAGCTCCAGGGAGCTGACTCGTGCCGCAATGAGCCCGGCGGCGTCGAACTGAGCGATTTCCCTTATCGGACGCTCGAGCGCCGCCTCGATCGCGGACTGGATCTTTACCGGCTCAGCTCCCATGTCTCCCCCACACGGTGGGTCGCGAAGCTGCGATGCGCTTCGGACTGATCAGCACAACGAAATTATAGAGTACGTGTAAATCGCGGAGTCGTGGCGTGCGCGCGGCGCGTGGCGCGTGGCGCGTGCGGAAGAAGCGTCAATTCCTGCGTGCGCACGTAGCGTCATAAGTATCGCGGGCGTAAGTATTTTCCGATGTTATGTCGTTGTAATTTCAGAGCAAATGGGTATGCTGGCACGCGCAGGAAATATGCGATGAGAGCCCCATACAGCCGCCGCCTGATGATCCTCTTCAGCGATCCGGAGGTTCGTCTGCAGTTCGAACGAAAGAGGCGAACTGCAAAGATGGATGCGGACGGAGGACGCACCATCACGATCGAGCATGAGGGGAAGGAAATCGTCCTTAAGACCTACCCCGGCTCTGTGAAGGGGTTGCGGTAAGGCCCCGGCAACTCGGTCAGCGGCATGAACATCGCCTTTCAGGCGTTTCTGCTGTTAATCCTCTATCTTCCCGGCGAACTCTTCATTCAGTCGCTCACGGGTCGATTCTCGGAAGAGCAGGAACTTCCCAATATCACAGCCATTACCGGGTTGTCCGCCACCGCACTGATTGCGGCTGCCAGCCTCAACTTACTTTGGTCAGGCGTCACCCTGCTTCTGTCATGGCTGAGCGCTCTGCATCTGAAGTCGTACGCTCCGGAGCTCTGGACCCTCTTGTCCGCCGCTCAACAAAGTAGCGCGTACACCTCGGCAGGCGTTCGGATAGGTAGTGTTTTAGGCGACATGGCTTGGTACTTTGTCACCCTCTATGCATTTGCCATCGGCCTCGGTCTCGCGACACGCCAGTCAGTAAAGCGCTTTCGCCTTGGCGCGAGATACCCGCTGCTGCAGTTCAAGCCGCAATGGCACTACCTGCTGTCAGGCGAGAACACCCCACCGAGGCCAGGGCATGAGTTGATCGTGAAAGTCGACATTCTCGTCGAGCTTGAAAAGAAGCCGGTTATCTACAGCGGTTTCGTCAGCGAATACTGGTTCGACAAGAAATCCCACGCGCTTGATGTCATCACTCTCGAGGACGTCTTGAGGTGGCCCCGGCTAACAGGAGAGAAGCGCTACGATTCCGATTCAGACGCCGAATGGTCTATCACTGACGACGTCGTATTCGTGAACGGCGACGCAATGGCGATCAAGATGTCGGAAATCAAGAACATCAATATCGAATACGTCTTCAATCCGATCGCCTGACCAACGGAAACACCGGCACCGGTGGGTGAGAACGCTCGGCCCTGCCGTCAGCTCTGCTGGCGCGGTTCCGTTGAAATCAGCCTGTGCGTCCGCGCCGCCCGCGCAGCGCGAGCTTGAGAACCGCCGCGTCTTCCCGTCCGCCAACCGCCTGGTAGTAGCCACGGCGCATGCCGACCTGCTCAAAGCCAAGTGCCTGGTAAAGCCGTATTGCTGCCGTATTCGACGGCCGAACTTCAAGAAACGCCTCGCTCATGCCCGCGGCAGCGGCGCGGTCGAGCAGAAAACCGAGCAGGCTTTTGCCGATGCCGCGGCAGCGGAATGCTTCGAGGATGCAGAGGTTGAGAATGTGCGCCTCGCCGGCGCCAACGCTCATTACGCCGTAGCCGACAACGCGATCGTCCACCGACACGACTCGGCACACGTAGCCGACGCGCAGACAGTCACGGAAAATTCCCTCGCTCCAGGGAAACTGGTACGACGCGCGCTCGGTCGCGACAACGTCGGACACATCGGATTCGGCCATGGGCCGGATCAGAACTTCCGGAACGGCCGGTAGCAGTTCAGGTGCGGTGGCCAAGTGTGCCAAGACCTACATCAGTTGCCGGAACACGCCCCGTGCGAACTTCAGATCTTCCCAGGCCTTGCGCTTGTCGCCGGGGCTTCGCAGCAGGTAGGCAGGATGATACGTCACTATGAGCGGGGTATTCAGCTCGCCAAAATGATGAACCTGGCCCCTGAGTCGCCCCAGCGGCACGTCCGTGCGCAGCAGGTTTTGGGCCGCAATCCGGCCGACGGCCAGGATCAAGCGGGGCTGCATGAGCGCAATCTGCCGCATGAGGTACGGCAGGCAGGCAGCCACCTCGTCCGGCTTTGGATCGCGATTCCCGGGGGGTCGGCTCTTCAGCACATTGGCGATGTAGACGTTTGTCTCACGGCTCAGGCCGATAGCTTTCAGCATTGCATCGAGGAGCTGGCCGGCTCGACCGACAAAGGGTTCCCCGCGCCGGTCTTCCTCCGCACCGGGCGCCTCACCGATCACGAGCCAGTCCGCCTGACGATTTCCGACCCCAAGAACCCCCTGGGTGCGGCTCGAATGTAGTACGCAGCGTGTGCAAGCGGCGACCTCAGCGCGCAGCTCGTCCCATTGGGCGACCTGCTCGGGGGTCAGCGATTCGGGAGGAGCTGCGGCGGCCAGGGCAATCGCCGGCTCCGCAGCCAGTACGCCGTGGGCGGCGACCGCGGGCGCTACAGCACCTGACGACCGTGGGACCGGTGCCACGGTAGCGGTGGCCGTGTCGGTGGCCGTGGCGCCATCGTGCGCTCCGTGTCTCGGCACCCACAGATCGACGCCGATGGCCTCCAGGTACTGGTTGCGCCGCCGGGCGTCCACTAGCCGGGGCCTGGAGCCGGTGCGCCTCTGCTGGCACGGCGAATGCGGCGCGCCAGCCAAAGAACGGGCGCAGAAAGCGCGTACGTGGCGAACATCGACAACAGCATCGTCGGCGGGTCGAGCGAGATCAGCACGAAGAACAAGGGCACGATGACGATGTACGCAAACTTGATTCGCCGGTCGAGATTGAACTGCTTGAACGCCGGGTAGCTGAACCGGCTCACCATCAGTACTCCCGCGGTCGCGGTCACGATGAATGCGGCGATGAGTCCCACCAATCCCGGCTCGCGCCATACGCTCGAGAACCATACAAACGCGGCCACATTGGCGGCAGCGGACGGGCTCGGGAGCCCTTCGAAATAGCGTTTGTCGGCTGCCGCGCGGGTGTTGAAGCGTGCCAGCCGCAGAGCAGCGGTCACCGCGTAGAAAAAGCACGCCAGCCAGCCGAACCGGCCCCAATAGTGACCGTATTCGGCGATGCGTACGACGCCCCACTGGTACGCGACGATCGCCGGCGCCAGCCCGAACGCCACCATGTCGGCCAGGCTGTCGTACTCCTTGCCGAAAGCGCTTTCCGTCTTGGTGAGGCGCGCGATTCTGCCGTCGAGCGTATCGAAAATCATGGCGATGAAAATCGCCTTGCCGGCGGGCGCGAAGTTCTCGTCGATCGCGGCCACGATCGCGTAAAAACCGGAGAACAGGCAGCCGGTCGTGAGCAGGTTCGGCAGGAGATAAATACCCCTGCGGCGCGGCTTGAGCCCATCCGGTTCCGTTTCAGTCTCCATCGATCGTGCGTCTCCGCCCCACCGTCCACGTTGCCGAACCGGGAATGGCCGCGAGCGCGCTGCGGCGCATCGCGGCCGGCATATTAACAGGAGGGCTCCTGCTAAGATGCCCGCACGTATGTACCGAAGAACCCTCGAATTCCTGCCTATGAAGTGTGCGCAATGAGGCTTTCGCAATACCCGATCAACACGGTCAAGGAGACTCCTGCCGAGGCGGAGGTCGTGAGTCATCAGCTCATGCTGCGTGCCGGCCTCATCCGGAAGCTCGCCTCGGGGCTCTATAGCTGGCTGCCGATGGGCCTGCGCACCTTGCAGAAGGTCGAGAGGATCGTCCGGGAAGAGATGAACCGCGCCGGCGCACTCGAGCTGGTCATGCCTGTCATCCAGCCCGCCGAGCTGTGGCAGGAGTCCGGCCGCTGGGCGGTGTACGGTCCCGAGCTGCTGCGCATCAAGGATCGCCACAAGCGCGACTTCGTTGCCGGCCCCACCCACGAGGAAGTCATCACCGACATCGCGCGCCGCGAGTTGAAGAGCTATCGGCAGCTCCCTGTGACTTTCTATCAGATCCAGACCAAGTTCCGCGACGAGGTGCGGCCGCGCTTCGGCGTGATGCGTGCGCGTGAATTCATCATGAAGGACGCCTATTCCTTTCACATCGACGAGGTGTCGCTGAAGGAAGGTTATCGTGCGATGTATGAAGCCTACACGCGCATCTTCATCCGCACGGGGCTGAAATTTCGCGCGGTCAAGGCCGACTCTGGCGCGATCGGCGGCGACGTATCGCAGGAGTTCCACGTTCTCGCTTCCTCCGGTGAGGACGCGATAGCGTTCTCTGATGACGACGACTACGCGGCCAACATGGAAGCAGCCGCCGCGCTGCCTCCAACTGCGCCTCGCGCACCTGCGTCCAAGCCGATCCAAAAAGTATCGACGCCGGGCGTGCGCACGATCGAAGCCCTATCCAGATTCCTGCAGGTCGATGCGAAGGTCTGTGTGAAGACGTTGCTCGTGGACGGCGAGAATGAGGGCGTCGTCGCTCTCGTTGTTCGTGGCGATCACGAGTTGAACGCTGTCAAAGCACAAAAGCTGCCGGGCGTCGCGAGTCCTCTGCAAATGGCGAGCGCTGAGCGCATTTCACGTGTGACGGGCACGGAGCCGGGCTTCATCGGGCCTGTAGGATTGAGCGTTGCGCATCTGTATGTGGATCACAGCGCGTTCGCACTCGCCGACTTCGTCTGCGGCGCGAACGAGAAGGATGCGCACCTTACGGGCGCCAATTGGGAGCGCGACATCCACGGGGGCGTGGCGGCCGATCTGCGCAATGTGATGGAAGGCGATCCGAGCCCGTCGGGCCGCGGAAAACTGCAGATCGCCCGCGGGATTGAGGTCGGGCACATCTTTCAGCTCGGCCGCAAATACAGCACGCCCATGAAGGCCGCGGTGCTGGACGAGGCCGGTCAGGAAGTGACGATGTTCATGGGCTGCTATGGCATCGGTGTGACGCGCATCGTGGCAGCCGCCATCGAACAGAATCACGATGAGCGCGGAATCATCTGGCCGGACCCGATTGCACCGTTTCACGTAGTGCTGATCCCGTTGAATCTCCAGAAGTCCCCCCGTGCGCGCGAGGTTGCCGACCGACTCTATGGCGAGCTCACTGCCGCAGGAATCGAAGTGCTCTACGACGATCGCGACGCCCGACCCGGCGTCAAGTTCGCCGATGCCGAACTGCTCGGCATCCCGCACCGGATCGTCGTTGCGGATCGAGGCATCGAGGCAGGTAAGCTCGAATACAGACATCGCCGTGACACGGAAAGCCAGGATTTTCCCGCTGCCGATGCACTCGAGTTTCTACGCTCGCGTATCAGTGTGGCGCACGCTCGCTAGGCCTCGCCGCGCCAGACTTTCCGAAAGCGCGATTGCGCTTTGGATCGCTCTTTGCGCCGTGTCGGTCAACGGGGTCGCGCATGCGGATCAACAGCGCGATCCGGCTCTGAAGGCGGTGGTCGAACGGGCCATCACCGCGGCCGAGTGCTTCACCGACCACTACGATTCGGCAGTCTGGTACAAGCTGATGGAGCCGCGCATGCGGCGCATCGTCGAGGACGAAGGCGAGCGGCTGGATATTCTCAAGCAGGTCTATTGCGAGACGCATCGGACCGGTGAGGCGCGCCTGCCGCCCGGCCTGGTGATGGCCGTCATCCAGATCGAAAGCCGCTTCGATCGCTGGGCCGTGTCCTCATCGGGCGCCGTGGGCCTCATGCAAGTGATGCCATTCTGGCCCGAGCAGCTCGGCATGCGGCGCTACGAGCTCGTGCATGTCGGCCCCAACATCCGCATGGGCTGTGCAATCCTTCGGTTCTATCTGCACTACGAGCGCAACGACGTTCGCAAAGCACTCGCACGCTACAACGGCAGCATCGGCCGCCGCGACTACCCCGACAAAGTCATCTCGCAATGGACTCGCTGGAACGGCGCAGACGATCTCGGTTTCGCTAAAGACACCAAGTAGCAGGCCCGCAAAGCACCTTTCGCTCGCGGCTCCTGCGACGTCGGTCACTTCAAGGCCGGCAACACCCTCACTACACCCTCCCTTCTCGGATCGGCGCCCCCTTCAAACGTGCCATCGGCCTTGCGCACGATTCCATGCAGCCCTGAACCCTCAGCCCGCCCTGACGTTAGCTCCATCCCCCGGTCGCGCAAGCCATCGCGGACCGCGACCGGAAACTTGCTCACTTCGCCGCTGAACTCGTTGCCGCGCGCAATGATGTTAGGCAGCTCGATGGCCGCCTGCATCGACAGCCCCCACGCGAGCACGCCGACAACGGCCTTGGCGTTGTATTCGAGTATCGACGAGCCGCCGGGCGAGCCGACGGCGGCGACGAAATGGCCATCCCGATCGAGCACTATGATCGGCGCCATCGACGAGCGCGGCCGCTTGCGGCCGCGCACTGCGTTCGCGACAGGATGCCCCGCGTCATCGACCGGCCGGAAGGAGAAGTCGGTCAGTTGGTTGTTGAGAACGAAACCGCCGACCGTGCGGCCGGAGCCGAACACCGACTCGACGGTCGTCGTCATCGACACGACGTTGCCCGCGGCATCCATGATGACGAAGTGGCTGGTGCCGGCCGATTCGATCGTTGCATCCTGTCCGGCGACGGCCCCTGGCAGCCGTCCCGGACGCGGCGCCGGTGCGGCATGCTCGCCAATCAACCCGGCTCGGCCGCGGATGTAGTCCGGATCCAGCAGCGCCTGAACCGGCACCCGCACGAATTCCGGATCGCCGACGTACTGGTCACGGTCGGCGTACATCAGTCGGCTTCCCTCCGCCAGCTCGAACCATCCTTGCGGGTCGTTCGCGCCGCGCCGCGCAATGTCTGTGTGATCGAGCATCGCCAGCAGCTCGAGCAGCGACACTCCGCTCGAGGGCGGCGGGGGCACGCAGACCGAGTATTCACGGAATGGAGCGCACAACGGCTTTCCCCACTCCGCGCGATAGGCAGCGAGGTCCCGCAGGGTCATGGTTCCGGGCAGCGGGTCTTCATGCGTCCGCTTCACAATCTCTGCGGCGACTTCGCCCGAATAGATCGCCCGCGGACCTTCGGTCGCCAGCCGCTCGAGCGTGTGTGCGTAGGCGGGATTCTTGAACGAGTCGCCTTGCTGCAGGGGCGTACCGTCAGGCCGTGCGAACAATGCCCGAACCTGGGGTGTTGGCGGGATCGGCGAGTCGCTCGACAGAAATCCGGCCAGGCGGCCGGACACGTTGAAGCCTTTGCGGGCCGCACGGATTGCGGGCGCGAAGAGATCCTTCCACGGCAGCGATCCCAACTGGGCGTGGGCGGTAGAAAGCAACGCGAAAGTCCCGGGAACACCCGTCGAGCGTCCGCTGCGCACTGCCTGAAAAAACGGCAGCGGCTTTCCGTGCTCGTCGAGAAACATGTCCGGCGTGGCCCCGGCAGGCGCTCTCTCGCGGCCGTTCAACGCGGAAACGACGCCTGTCGCGGCGTCGTAGTACAGGAAGAACGAACCTCCGCCGACTCCGGAGCTTTGCGGCTCAACCAGACCGAGCATTGCCTGGACTGCGACCGCTGCGTCGACAGCGCTGCCGCCCTTGCGCAGAATTTCAATTCCCGCATCCGCCGCGAGCGGGTTCGCGGCAGCCACCATTGCCGGAACAGCGGCTGGAACGGCAGCGCTCGCCGCAATCAGCCACAGCGCAGCAATAGGAAGCACAAACAAACGCGTTTTCAAGTGAGGCATTTTCAGGTCGGCCCTTTATCGAAGCGGCTAAAGAGGTAACGGGAGGCGGGGGTTCGCTAAACACGCCGTCAGCCGGTGCCAAAAGTGTCCGGCGCGGCGCCGGAATCAAGGCTCGCGTCCGCGGAGTCGACGGCCGTGACTTTCGCGGCCGACGAGCCGATCCACAGCAGGCGCTCGAGCTCTTCCAATGCCCGCGGCGAGCCGCAGGCCAGCACTTCGACGCGGCCATCAGGCAGATTGCGGGCGTGTCCCGTGATTCCAAGTCTGCGGGCGTGCTGCGCCACCGTCGCGCGATAGAACACACCCTGCACGCGCCCCGAGACAAGAAATCTCTTACTGATCAAGCCCGCTCCTGCACTCAAGGGCGCGTGAACTGCGAATATTAGCGCGGTGGCGAGGATTTCTGCACAAACTGACGCGATTCGAGGACTGCGCGCAGCCGCACCCGGGGCGCAAAGTAGCCGCCTTGTGAGAGGGAAGGACCCCTATGGCCGGCTGCCGTTTACCTGTGGCAACGTATCGCGAATCGCAACTCAAGCTTGCGCGGACGCACCTGATTCCGCGCCCCGACATGGCGCTCGAGGAATGGCTCATGACAGAAGTGCTGGTGATTTACTACTCCCGCAACGGCTCGACTGCGGAACTGGCGCGCCAGATCTGTCGCGGCATCGAAAGCGTTCCCAGCGTGACCGCGAAGCTACGCACGGTCCCCGCCGTGACCGCGGAAAGTGACGGACCTGCGAGACTCGTCCCGGCGGTCGGCCCTCCCTATGCCACGTACGACGACCTGCGCCAAGCCGACGGCCTGGTGCTCGGCAGTCCAACCCGTTTCGGCAACATGGCCGCACCGCTGAAACACTTTCTCGACGGGACTTCGAGTCTGTGGGTATCCGGCGCGCTTGCGGGAAAGCCCGCCGGTGTCTTCACGTCCACCCAGACGATTCACGGCGGACAGGAAGCAACGCTGTTATCGATGATGATTCCGCTGCTGCATCACGGAATGTATCTGGTGGGCATTCCGTATACGGAGAGCGCGCTCAACGAGACACGTGGCGGAGGCACGCCCTACGGGGCCTCTCACTTCGCCAACGGGAGCATCGACTCAACACTCACGGAGCACGAGAAATTGCTCGCGCAGGCGTTGGGGCGGCGGGTCGCGCTGCTTGCACAGCGGCTACAGGAGAACTAGTCGCGTAACACTGAGCGAATGAACGGTACCGTCAGCCGTCGTTGCGCCACCAACGCCGCCTCATCGAGGGTGTCGAGGATTTCGTAAAGGGTATGCATGTCACGAGGGAAACGGCGCTGGAGCCAGCGAGAGGTTTCCTCCGGAAGCTCGAATCCGCGCAGACGCGCACGTAGCTGCAGCGCCTCCTGCTGCTCGGCTTCATCGAGAGTACGCAACTGAAACACTGCGCTTGCCGCGAGGCGTGAGCCGAGATCCGGCAGAGCCCAATTAAGCAGAGCGGGAGGGGACTGCGCACCGACAACGACCCTGGCGCCGCTGTCCTCCGCCTCGCGCACGATCCCGAACAACGCACGCTCCCACTCGCCCTGACCAACGACCTCATCCAGATCGTCTATGCACAGACATTCGAGTTGCCGCAAACCTTCGAGCACTTCGACACCCAGGCGCGCCAGCTCCCGCAGAGGCAGATAGCCCGCACGCATCGTTTCGCCGGCGCGCGCACATATCGCTTGCAGAAGATGTGACTTCCCCGATCCGGATGCGCCGCAAATCCACACCAACCCGCTCGTTTCGCCGCCGGCAACCCTGTTCGCGTAGTCAACCGCTTCGCGGTTACGCGCGGGCAGAAAGCTCGCGAAGACCGCGCGGTCTGGAAGACGAACACCCAGAGGAAGCTGCTGCACCCTCTACCTCACGAGAAAGACGCTGGCTGCGACCATGCTCGGCGCGTAAACGTCGCGATGTAGTCCACTCCCGAAACGAGCGTAGTACAGAGAGCGAGGACCGCGCCCACCTCGATCAGCAGAGCCGACGGAAAACCGGTGGCTGCACGGACCATCACGCCCATCAGAAACCCAAGCTGCATCGCCGTGTTGATCTTGCTGACAATCGTCGGCCGACCACGCAGCGGGCCGAATAAAATCCGGAAAGCGACCGCGCCCAACCCGATGAGCACGTCTCGCGCCACCGCCGCTGCGGTGAGCCACCATGGCACCAGACCGAGCCACGTCGCTTCGATGAATATCGCAACCAGCAGAAGCTTGTCAGCGAGCGGGTCGAGAACCTTGCCTAGCGTGGACTGCCAACTGAATCGCTTGGCGAGATAGCCGTCGAGGCCATCAGACACGGCCGCGAGCAGAAACAGCGCAAGCGACAGCGAGTATCGGCCGGTCCATAGGGTTGCGACAATCGGCCAGATGAGGGCGATCCGGAACAGGCAGATAAGGTTGGGCAGATGTCGCACGGCGAACGGCTTGGCAAGCCCCCCTCGGTTCGCGTTGGATTACTGCGGGCGGTACTGAAAGACAAGCCGCGAGTTGGACGCTCCTGTGCGAACGAACCGTCCGGAGCCTGTTAGCGCGCGATCGATCGCCTCTGCGCCGCCACGCACGGTCACGTTGAATGCCGCAGACGAACCGCTCGCGTCGACGATATTGGCACGCCGCGCACCCGGCATGGCTTCGAGCATTCGCTCCACGACGGCATAGTCATTGAGACCGTTCAACCCGTCGATCTGCACGACGGCGTTGACCTCGGTCTGTGCGAGGGTGCCGCCCTGCACCGGCGCCATGTCATCGACGGTCCCATCGATCCCCGCCTCGAGTGGCCCCGTCCAGCTTTCGCTGGCGAAATCGGTATACAGCGTCCATTGGAGCTGCGCACCAGCCGCGGACGGGTCTCCGCGCCCAACCAGAACCGCGTCTCCGCCATAGCGCTGGGCGACCTGCAGCAGAGCGTCACGGCTCAGCTCATTGCCGCTTGCATCCGTCACCCCGAGCGGCACGAGTGTGATGGGTAGGCCGCGCTCCATTGCGGTCTGTTCCAGTGCGCTGCGCGCCGCGTCCTCGACGGGTCGGGTGGGGGCCGGCGAAAGCACCACCAGGGTAAAGGGTCGCTCCCTTTCCCAGACCGTGCGCCCGGCAGCCGCGATCGCGCGTTCAACGGCGGCGCTGTCGAACACGACCTGCGATTCACCATGCGGCCCGGAGCCGTACGCTTTTACATAGGTCGACGCGCCCGCGATCAAGCTGGCAAATACCGGATCGCCGGCGGATTCGCGCCTTCCTGTCGCGCGGATGAGCGCTTCACGCATTGCCTCTTGGAGAGCCGCGGGCGTCTGACCTCCTTTGAGGTCGACCTCGTACACTCTGACCGGACGTCCGGCCCAGCAGACTACGGACACGCCGCAGCAGAGGAGCCACAGGAGGCCTCTCAAAAAATCGCGCACGCGCCGCGTTTCGGCGATTGCTTTAGACGCACAGCCAGCCATTTGGAGATTGTTTGTTTCGCTCGCGCGCCCCGGCGCTGAGCGCATGTACAATACCACACGCGCAAGCGCCGCACGGCGGCCGATCCTGCACCCGCACACCAT
>FTEM01002423.1_pt1 | contig 24508 bp, 19 predicted proteins | sample 1640201 | NCBI WGS metagenome assembly FTEM01 (sample SAMEA3914816, study PRJEB12502) | metagenome | biome: forest; material: soil | place: USA | collected 2011-09-16 | depth 0.3 m | reverse complement strand
CGTACGGCGCTTCGTGCTTCTGGCTTCGCCCGGCAACCTCGGTGCGTACGCGCACGGTACCCGCATCGGGGCATTGGTCACGGTGAAAGGGGGCGAGACCTCGCTCGCACACGATCTTGCGATGCATGTGGCAGCAAGCAATCCGAAATACCTGAGTCAGACGCAGGTCCCTGCGGAGGTCGTTGCCAAGGAGCGTGAGATTCTGACGGAGCAGGCGCAAGGCGAGGGCAAGCCGCCGGAGATCGTCGCAAAGATGGTCGAGGGCCGGTTGCGCAAGTCCCTCGGTGAGATCACGCTGCTGGGACAGCCTTTCGTGAAGGATCCCGACGTCACCATCGAGAAACTGCTGAAAGGCGCGAAAGCGGAAGTGGTCGCTTTCGAGCGTTACGAAGTCGGCGCGGGCATCGAGAAGAAGCAGGAGGACTTCGTGGCGGAAGTCATGGCCCAGGTGAAGGGCTCCGGTCCGGTGAAGCACTGAGCGATGCCAATGGATGCGAAGAGAACCCCGCCGAGCGCGGGGTTTTTTTCAAGCGAGCGGGGAAACGAGCCATGAATGAACAGACGAGCTTCTCGCGGATCCTCGTCAAGCTCTCGGGCGAGGCGCTCCTGGGCTCAGGCGATTACGGCATCGACCCTGCGGTGCTCCGCCGCATCGCCGGGGAGCTGCAGGACATCATCGAGATGGGCGTGCAGGTTGCCGTCGTCGTCGGCGGTGGCAACATATTCCGCGGCGCCGGACTTGCGCGAGCGGGTATGGACCGCGTAGCGGCGGATCACATGGGCATGCTGGCGACCGTGATGAACTCGCTCGCCATGCAGGACGCGCTCGAAAGCCTCGGGATGCACGCGCGGGTCATGTCCGCGATCCGCATAAACGAGGTCTGCGAGGACTACATTCGCCGGCGCGCCGTGCGCCACCTCGAGAAGGGCCGCGTGGTGATCTTCGCCGCGGGTACCGGAAACCCGTTCTTCACGACCGATACGGCAGCTTCGCTGCGCGCCATCGAGATCAACGCCGAGCTGCTCCTGAAAGCCACCAAGGTAAACGGTGTCTATTCCGACGATCCGATGCGCAATCCGAATGCAACCCGCTACACGCGCCTGACGTTCGACAAGGTCCTCACGGACAAGCTGAACGTGATGGATGCGACCGCGATCGTGATGTGCCGCGACAATCGCTTGCCTTTACGCGTCTTCAATCTCAACAATTCCGGGGACCTGACCCGCATCGTGCGTGGCGAGGATGTGGGTACGTTCGTAACGGTCGAGTGATTTTCTAGGAGCACTTCGCATGCTGGACGACCTCAAGAAAGACGCGCGCGAGCGCATGGCCAAGTGCGTGCAGACATTCCAGTCCGACCTGAAGAAACTGCGGACCGGCCGCGCCCATCCGAGCCTCATCGAGCACCTCAAGATCGATTACTACGGCTCCGAGGTGCCTTTGCAGCAGGTGGCGAGCATCGCGGTGGAGGAGGGGCGCACGCTTGTCGTCTCGCCGTGGGAGAAGGGGGTCGTGCAGGCCATCGAGAAAGCGATTCACAAGTCGGACCTGGGCCTCAACCCGATGACCGCCGGCACCATCATTCGCATTCCGATGCCGCCGCTCACCGAAGAGCGCCGGCGTGACATCACCAAGGTGTTGCGGCACGACGCGGAGGGCGCGCGTGTGGCCGTTCGCAATGTCCGGCGCGACGTGATGAACGACATCAAGGAAATGCTGAAAGAAAAGCTGATCTCTCAGGACGACGAGCGGCGTGCCGAAACCGACGTGCAGAAGCTTACTGACAAGCATGTCGCCGAGGTCGACCAGCTCCTCGCTGCGAAGGAAAAAGAGGTCATGCAGGTTTGACGAGCATCCCGAAGCACATCGCGGTCGTCATGGATGGCAACGGCCGCTGGGCTGCCGCCCGCGGCTTGCCGCGACCCGCAGGCCACAAGGAAGGACTCACCTCTGCCCGTCTGATCGTGCAGGAGTGTTCCCGCCGTGGCGTGCAAGCGCTCACCCTGTTCGCGTTCTCCAGTGAGAACTGGCGCCGTCCAGCCGAAGAGGTGTCGGGGTTGATGGCACTGTTCATGGAGGCACTCGATCGTGAGCTGCCCGAGTTGCATGCGAACCGGGTGCGCATCCGTTTCATCGGCGACCGCCAAACCCTGTCCGTGCGCTTGCAGGCGCGGATCGCCGCGGCTGAAGTGCATACCCAGACGAATGCCGGGCTGCAGTTGCAGATCGCCGTCAGTTACGGTGGTCGCTGGGATATAGTTCAGGCTACACAAAGGCTTGCGAAGCAATGCTCAAGTGGATCCTTGCGACCGGAGGAGATCGACGAAAGCCGTTTCGGAGCGGCGCTGGCGCTGGCCGGCGTGCCTGACACCGATCTGCTGATCCGCACCGGGGGCGAGCGGCGCATCAGTAACTTCCTGTTGTGGAACCTCGCCTATGCCGAGCTGTATTTCACGGACTGCCTCTGGCCTGACTTCGACGGCGCGCAGATCGAAGCCGCGTTTGCGTATTTCGCGAGCCGCGAGCGGCGCTTCGGGCTCACCTCGGCGCAGTTGAGCAATGACGCAGGCACGGCGCTGAAAGCACGCCGCACGTGAACGAATCACTTCGCAAGCGCATCGGCACCGCAAGCGTTCTCGCTGCGGTTCTTCTCGTGGTCGTGCTCTTGCTGCCGCCCGTTGCGACCGTGGTGATGCTCACGGGGCTGGTACTCGCCGGTGCGTGGGAATGGTCAGGGTTTCTTCGCCTGCGTAGCGCGCAAGCGCGAGCGGTTTACGTTGTAATCCTGGCTGTACTGTTGCCGACCGCCTGGAATGTGACTGTTTCCCCGGACGGCAGGAATGCGTTCCTGGCCGTCGTCATGGTCTGGTGGCTCGCCGCGCTGTGCTGGATCGCATTTGCGCCGCGTCGCGTTGCGCCCTGGTCTGCGGCCTTGGCCGGAACGTTGGCGTTGGTTCCGGCATGGCTTGCGCTCGTGCGACTGCGCCTCGATCTTCCACACGGTGCGGAGTGGGTTCTCTTCTCGCTCGTCCTCGTGTGGGTTGCTGATATCGGCGCTTACTTTTTCGGACGGCGCTTCGGTCGCCTGCGGCTGGCCCCCGAGGTTTCGCCGGGCAAGACCTGGGAAGGCGTGCTTGGGGGAGTTGGCTCCAGCGCGGTCGTGGCCGTGTTCGGCGCCGCATGGTTCCATCTCCCGGTGATTACATTTCTGCCCCTTTGCCTGGCAGCCGTGAGCTTCTCCATTGTGGGAGATCTCACCGAGAGCCTTCTGAAACGCTTCGCGGGCGTCAAGGACAGCGGTACCCTGTTCCCGGGACATGGCGGCGTGATGGACCGGATCGACAGTGTGACGGGCGCCGCCCCGGTGTTGTTCTTCGGTCTTACACTTCTGGGAGTCGTGGCTTGATCGGCGTGGTCGTGCTCGGTTCCACAGGCTCGGTCGGCGAGAACACGCTGGACGTGCTCGCGCGCAATCCCGATCGCTTCCGGTTAGTGGCGCTTGGCGCGAATCGCAGCGTCGCCAAGCTTGCGCAGCAAATCCGTCAGTGGCGGCCTGCATACGCCGCGCTTGCCGACGTCAACGCGGCGCGCGAGTTGCAACAGTTGCTCGGCAACTCCGTTCCCGAAACGCGCTTGCTGGCCGGCGCGGACGCGTTGTCCGAAATTGCGGCGCTGCCTGAAGCAGACAGTGTGATGGCCGCAATTGTCGGCGCCGCAGGTTTGCGCTCGACGCTGGCCGCGGCGCGTGCGGGCAAGCGGCTGCTGCTGGCAAACAAAGAATCGCTGGTGATGTCCGGCCCGCTTCTCATGGACGCCGTGCGCGTCGGAGGCGCGACGCTGCTGCCGATCGACAGCGAGCACAACGCCATTTTTCAATGTCTGCCGCCGCAAGCGCGCGTTGGCGAAGCACCCCCCGGAGTACGCCGGGTGTTACTGACGGCTTCCGGCGGCCCCTTCCGTGAGGCCTCTCGCGATGCGCTCGCGGCGGTGACACCCGAGGCAGCATGCGCCCATCCCAATTGGGTGATGGTCCGCAAGATATCCGTGGATTCGGCGACGCTGATGAACAAGGGCCTCGAGCTGATCGAGGCCTGTTTCCTGTTCGGTCTGCGTCCCGAGCAGGTTGAGATCGTCGTCCATCCGCAAAGCATCGTGCACTCGCTCGTGGAGTACACCGACGGCTCGCTGCTCGCACAGCTCGGCTCACCCGATATGCGCACGCCGATCGCACATGCCCTGGGATGGCCGGACCGAATCGCCTCCGGTGTAGAATTCCTGGATCTGATCCGGACGGGCCGGCTCGACTTCCAGGCTCCCGACAGCGACCGGTTCCGTTGTCTTGCGCTGGCGCAGGCCGCGGCCCGGGCCGGCGGACTGCAGCCGGTGGTGCTCAACGCCGCCAATGAGGTTGCCGTGCAGGCCTTCCTGGAGCGCCGATTGAACTTTCTCGAGATCGCGGCAGTCATTGAAGCGGTGATAACAAAGACGACGGGGGCAGGCGCGATCGGATCCTTGGACGATGTGCTCGCCGCCGACGGCGAGGCGAGGCGATTGGCACACGAGCGCCTCAACGGACACCATGCCGCGAGAGGCCAGGCACCGAGAGGCGTCCACGCATGAATTTCATCTGGCAGGCCGTGTGGTTCATCGTGGTCCTGGGCCTGCTCGTCACGGTCCATGAGTTCGGCCACTACTGGGTCGCACGGCGGCTCGGGTTCAAGGTCCTGCGGTTCTCAATTGGCTTCGGCAAGCCGCTGCTGAGTCGCGTGGCGGGCAAAGACCGCACGGAGTATGTCGTGGCCGCCATCCCCCTCGGCGGCTACGTGAAGATGCTGGACGAGCGCGAAGGGCCCGTCGATCCCGCGGAACTGCATCGCTCCTTCACACGCCGGCCCCCATGGCAACGCATCGTGGTGCTGCTCGCAGGTCCCGGGTTCAACTTTGCTTTCGCGATCCTCGTTCTGTGGGGCATGTTCTGGGCGAGCGGCGTGAACGAAGTCAAAGCCGTCGTCGGCGACGTCGTCAACGACTCGGTCGCAGCGCACGCGGGCGTGCGTACAGGGGACGAGATCGTCGCCGTGAACGGTTCGCCCGCCAGCGGTCAGGGCGAGGTGGTGTTAGCTCTCATCGACGCGATCAGCTCGGGCTCCGATGCGCAGTTGACCCTGCAGGGGAAGCAAGGCGACACGCGTGCCGCGACCTTGAAAGTCGCAAGCGCAGAGGACCGGCGCCGGTTGACCGAGCCGTCCGCGATGTTCAAAGGACTCGGGTTTCAGTTCTGGACGCCGTCCGTTCCCGCCGTGTTGCAGGAAGTCATCGCGGGCGGTCCGGCAGCGAAGGCCGGACTGAGGGCCGGCGACCAGATCGTTTCGATCGACGACAAGCCCGCCGATTACCAGGGTTTCGTTCCGCTGATCGAGGAAGGCGTCGGCCGCACGGTCGTGGTCCGCTATCGCCGCGCGGGTGAGGAGCATTCAACTCGCGTAGCGGTTGAGCCGCAGGCTGCGGAAGGGGGCAAGACCGTCGGCCGCATCAAGGTCACCGTCGGGCCTCCGGCGGGGCTCGAGGTGCAGTACCCGGCAAGCATGCGGACGCATATCGCGCTTTCGCCGATCGGGGCTCTCGGCCGGGCCTCGAGCGAAGCATGGAGCATGACTCTGCTGCAGGGCCGGCTGTTCTGGCGTATGGTGACCGGCCACGTTTCGCTGAAGAATCTGAGCGGGCCGCTGTCGATTGCCGAGTTCGCCGGCGAGTCCGCCAAGGCGGGGGTCGCATCGTTTCTGGGGTTCCTGGTCATGATCTCGCTGTCGCTCGGCTTCCTGAATCTGCTGCCCATTCCGATCCTCGACGGTGGCCAGATCGTCTTTCAGCTCGCTGAATGGCTGAAGGGCAGCCCGGTTTCCGACCGCGCGCAGGTGTTCGGCCAACAGGTGGGGATTGCGCTGCTCATCCTGATGATGGGTGTCGCTCTGTTCAACGACATCGCGCGCCAACTCACTTGAGCGGCTCACTGAATGATAACGGCAACGGCCTGCGCGGCCGCACTGCCGCCCGCGGGATGCGCGCGTAGGCGCCGCTCCCGCACTAACGAACATCAGAAAGAAATTTGGTGATGGAAGAATGAAGCCTCGAGCCGTTGCGGCGTCGGTCGCCCTGTTCGTGCACTGCGCGTTGGCGCAGGCACAGGCGCCATTGTTGCAGGCGCCCGCGGCGGCGCCTCCGCCGACCAGCGAGTCGGATTTCACCGTCGGCGACATCCGCGTGGAAGGTCTGCAGCGGGTCTCCGAAGGCACGGTCTACAACTACCTGCCCGTAAATATCGGCGATCGCCTCACCGGCCAGCGCGTGCGCGAGGCGGTCCGCGCCCTCTATGCAACAGGCTTCTTCCGCGACGTGCAGCTCCGGCGCGATGGCAACGCCCTCGTGGTGGTGGTGCTGGAGCGGCCGTCCATCGAGAGCTTCGAGATCACCGGCAACAAGGACATCAAGACCGAGGATCTGCAGAAGTCGCTGCGCAACGTCGGACTCGCCACCGGCAAGACTTTCGACCGCTCGGTCCTGGAAGACGTCACGGGATACCTGACCGACCAGTATTTCAGCCGCGGCAAGTACGGCGTGCGCGTCGACACGCACGTGGAGGAGGAGTCCGGCAACCGGGTGAAGATCAAGATTGAGATCAAGGAAGGCAAGCGCGCCACGATCCGACAGATCAACCTCGTCGGCAACTCGAAGTTCAAAGAGAAGGACATTCTCGCGACCTTCGAGCTGAAGACCCCCAACTGGCTGTCCTGGTACAAGTCGGACGACCGCTACTCGCGCGAGTCGCTGCAGGGGGATCTCGAGAAGCTGCGCAACTATTACATGGACCGCGGCTATGCGAATTTCCAGATCGACTCGACCCAGGTCGCGATCGCGCCCGAGAAAGAGGACATGTTCATCACGGTGAACATCGACGAGGGCGATGTTTTCAAGCTGTCGCAGATCAAGCTCGCCGGCACCTTCGTCGTGCCGGAGCCGGAGCTGCGCAAGCTGCTGCTGGTGGCGCCCGGACAGATCTTCAACCGCAAGCTCATCACATCCACGCAGGAGTTGATCCAGAACCGCCTGGGCGCCGATGGCTACGCCTTCGCCAAGGTCGACCCGGTGCCCACGCCGGACAACGAGACGCACCAGGTTGCGCTGACCTTCTTCGTCGATCCGGGCAATCGCGTCTACGTGCGCAACATCACTTTCTCCGGCGCGACCCGCATCAACGATGTCGTGCTGCGCCGGGAGATGCGCCAGCTCGAGGGCGCGTGGCTGTCGAACACGTCCCTGGAGCGCTCCAAGCAGCGCGTGCAGCGCCTGGCTTATGTGAAAAACGTCGACTTCGAGACGACGCCCGTGCCGGGATCGCCGGACCTGGTGGATGTGAACTTCAAGATCGAGGAGGGCCCTGCGGCGCAGCTCAGCGGCGGCATCGGCTACTCCGAGTCCTACGGCGCGCAGCTCAACGCCCAGTACACCGACGCCAACTTCATGGGCAGCGGCGAGCGCATCGCGATCGATCTGAACACGGGTGTGTACAGCAAGGTCTACAACATCTCGCACACCAATCCGTACACGAGCATCGACAACCTGTCGCGCACCGTCTCGCTGACCTACAGCGACGTGACGCAGTTCGTGTCGTCCTCGTCCGACTTCACGTCGAAGCAGTACAGCGCCGGCCTCAACTACGCCTACCCGATCGCCGAAACCCAGTATTTCCGTTTCGGCGGCTCGGTCAGCGACTCGCAGCTTCTGACCAGCACCCTCGGCAGCGCTCTACAGGCGCAGCAATGGGTGCAGAACAACGGCAAGCCGTATTCGCGGGTGGCGCACGACGACTCGACCAACGCCGACTACCTCTTCTTCGGCTCGAAGTTCAAGTCCGCCGAAGCGCAGCTCGGCTGGGACTGGGACACTCGCAACCGCACCCTGTTCGCGGATCGCGGCATGCGCACCTCACTCACGGGCTCGGCGACCATTCCGGGGAGCGACGTCACCTACTTCGTGACGAATTTCAGCTTCCAGAAATACATCCCGATCAAGGGCCCCTGGACGCTCTCGTTCTACGACGCGGTGGACTACGGGGCGCCGCTGGGCAGCACCACGGCGCTGCCGCCATACCGGAACTTCTACGCCGGCGGTCCGGATTCGGTGCGCGGCTTCCGGGAAAGCCGCCTGGGTCCGAAGGACAACTTCGGCAACCCTTACGGCGGCAACCTGCGTATCACCAGCCAGACCGAGCTGATCCTGCCGATGCCGGCCAAATGGCGCACCAGCGCGCGGGTGAGCGCGTTTTTCGACATGGGCAACGTGTTCTCCACGGACCACGTGACCTTCTACGGCATCGACGGCGTGACCCCGGTCAACTACCGCTTCAGTTATGCTAACCTGAAGCGCTCAACGGGAATCGCGGTGCAGTGGCTGGCCCCGCTGGGGCTCTTCCGGTTCAGCTACGCCATTCCCTTGAACGCTAAAAGCCAGGACGCCATTCACTTTGGCGATGAGACCGAGGGCTTCCAGTTCTCGATCGGCCAGGCCTTCTAGGCGCTGCGGCTCGCGCCCGTGCAACGGGTACGAGCCCGTTGTACAGGTGGCGCGGCGTGTGAGGAGCCGGGCGGCGAACGCGGTGTGACCAACTGAATCACTTGAGGTGGGTATTTCCGTGAACGGCTTGATCAGTGGCAAATCAAAGGCCAAATCATCGGTGGTATGCGCACTCGCGGCACTTGGCGCAATGTTCGCCATGCCGGCGTGGGCGGAGCTCAAGATTGGCGTCGTCGACTACAGTCGGCTGGTCGAGGAGTCGCCGCAAGCGAAGGTTGCACTGGATGCGATCCGCACCGAGTTCACCCCGCGGCAGCGCGATCTGCAGAACCAGCAGCAGACGCTGAAGACCAAGGAAGAGAAGCTGCAGAAGGACGGCGCGACCATGACGGAGGACCAGCGCGGACGTGCCGAAAAGGAACTTCGCGACAGCTACCGCGACCTGTCGCGCAAGCAGAGCGAAGTGCAGGACGACTTCAATGCGCGCCGCAACGAGGAAATGTCGCGGTTGCAGCGCACCCTGACAGAACAGGTGCGCATTTATGCCAAGGCGCAGAGTTTCGACCTCGTCGTGGCTGAGGGCGTGATCTACGCGACGCCCACGCTCGATATCACCCCCCAGATCCTTGCGGCGCTGAAGGCGAACCCCCCCACGGCCGCATCGAAGCCGGCCGGCCAAGCGCCGGGCGTGGCGCCCCTTCCGACGGTCAAGCCGCAGAGCCATTAATCCTTGGGCTTAGGCCGGCCGCAGCTTTCACATGTAAGCTGCGGCCAGTCGCTCAAAGGGCCTTAAATCATGTCGGTCTCGCTCGGGGAGCTCGCTGTCCGCTTTGGATGCGAGCTTCGCGGGAATCCTGATACGCGCATCGAGTGCGTCGCCACGCTCGGGAATGCCGACGCGCGCTCGATCTCGTTTCTTGCCAACCCGCGCTACCGTCAGCAGCTCACGGAAACTCACGCCGCGGCAGTGATTCTCGATGCTGCCAGCGCCGCCCACTGTCCGGTCGCGGCGCTCGTCTGTGCAAATCCCTACGCGACATTTGCGCGGATCTCGACAATCCTCAACCCCTTTCCCGTGATGCCTCCCGGGGTCCACGCGACTGCCGTCGTCGCAGATAGCGCGCGCATCGACGCCTCCGCTCACGTCGGACCCGCGAGCGTGATAGGCGAGCGGGTCGTGATCGGCGCGCGGGCTGTCATTGGTCCGCACTGCGTGATCGAGGACGATGTGAACGTAGCCGAGGACGTTCGACTCGTCTCTCGCGTCACTCTGTGTCACGGCGTTGAGCTGGGTCCTCGCTGTCTGATGCACCCTGGCGTTGTCATCGGAGCTGACGGCTTCGGCTTCGCACCCGATGCAGGGAAGTGGCTCAAGGTGCCGCAGACCGGCTCCGTTCGGATCGCGGCAGATGTCGAGATCGGAGCCAACACAACCGTGGATCGCGGCGCCATCGACGACACCATCATCGAAGAGGGTGTGAAGCTCGACAACCTGATCATGATTGCGCACAACGTGCGGGTTGGCGCGCACACAGTCATTGCCGCCTGTACCGGAATCTCCGGAAGCACCCGGGTCGGCCAGAGGTGCGTGATCGGGGGAGCGGTCGGTACTGCCGGCCACATAACTATTGCCGACGATGTGACGATTACAGGCTACACGATGGTCAGCCATTCGATCACGGCGCCCGGCGTATACTCCAGCGGCATTCCGCTGGAAGAAGCCCACGCCTGGCGGCGCCTCGTGGGACATTTCAAGCGCCTGGGAAACTACGCCGACCGGCTCAAGAAACTCGAACGTCGGGCCGGGAATTCGCACGAGCAGGATGGGGAAGATGACTGACGCAACGTCCACTGATGCCGGCCGTCCGCCGCCGCCGCCGTCCGCCGCGGTACAACTGGATATCAACGCAATCCTGAAGCTGTTGCCGCACCGCTATCCGTTCCTGCTCGTCGATCGAGTGCTGGAATGCTTCCCCGGGAAGAGCATTCGCGCGTTGAAGAACGTGACTTTCAACGAGCCGTTTTTTCCGGGTCACTTCCCGGGCCGGCCGATCATGCCCGGAGTGATCATCATCGAGGCGCTGGCGCAGACCGCCGGGATTCTCGCCTTCGTCACCGCCGGTGTGGTGCCGAACAACGACACCCGTTTTTATTTTGTCGGCATCGACAAGGCGCGCTTCCGCAAGCCCGTCGAGCCGGGCGACCAGCTTTTGCTCACGGCCACGGTCGAGCGCAGTTTCAAAGGCATCTGGCGGTTCGCAACAGCCGCGCACGTCGGTGAGACCGAAGTAGCGCACGCGGAGATGATGGTCGCGCCGGAGACCGGCAAGTGATCGACCCACACGCACTGGTGTCGCCGCAGGCAAAACTTGCGGCAGACGTCACCGTGGGCCCGTTCACGGTGATCGGGCCTAACGTCGAAATCGGCCCCGGATCCATCGTGGGTCCCCACGTGGTCATCAATGGTCCGACCCGCATCGGCGCCGAGAACCGCTTCTTCCAGTTCGCCTCCATCGGCGATGCGCCCCAGGACAAAAAGTACAACGGCGAGCCAACGCGGCTGGAAATCGGCGACCGAAACGTATTTCGCGAGAGTTGCACCGTCAATCGCGGCACGACGCACGACAAGGGCGTCACCCGCATCGGTGACGACAACCTCTTCATGGCGTACTCGCACGTGGCTCACGATTGCGTGGTTGGCAACAATGCTGTGTTCGCCAATTGCGCCGCACTGGGCGGGCACGTCGAGATCGGCGATTGGGTGACCCTTGGCGGTCTGACGGCGGTTCACCAATTCGTGAAGATAGGCGCCTACGCGTTCGTCGGTGGTGGTGCGATCGTGACTCGCGACGTTCCGACTTACGTCATGGTCGCGGGCAATCCCGCTGAGCCTCACTCAGTCAACTCCGTCGGCTTGAAGCGTCGTGGCTTCACGGATGAACAGATTCGCAACGTTCGCGATGCGTACCGTATTTTGTATCGATCCGACCTGAAGCTCGCCGACGCGCTCGGCAAGCTGCGAGTGCTCGGCGAGACGCAACCCGAAGTGCGCGTCTTCGTGGAGTTCATAGGCACGTCGACTCGCAGCCTGGTGCGATGAGCGAGCCGCGCGTGCGCGCGCCGCTGCGTGTTGGCATCGTTGCCGGCGAATCCTCCGGAGACCAGTTGGGCGCCGCGTTGATCACGGCCCTGCGTGCCCAAGTCCGTGACGTACAGTGCTTCGGAATGGCCGGGCCGAAGATGGCGGCCGCAGGCTGCGACGTCTGGGTCTCTTCGGACGAGCTTGCGACGATGGGGCTGTTCGAAGTCCTGCAGCACCTGCCACGACTGCTGCGGCTGCGCGCCTCGCTCGTACAGCGGTTCCAACAGGCGCGCCCGGACGTCTTCGTCGGGATCGACGTGCCCGACTTCAATCTCGGGCTCGCGCGGCGCCTGAAGCAGAGGGGACTCAAAACGGTTCAGTACGTCAGCCCGCAGGTATGGGCGTGGCGGCAGGGCCGCGTGCGCACCATCGGGCGGGCATGCGATCTCGTGCTGTGCCTGCTTCCCTTCGAGACGGAGTTTTATGCGCAACACGGCGTTCGCGCGGAGTTCGTCGGTCATCCGCTGGCGGATCAGATCCCGTTGGACGTGGACCGCAACGGCGCGCGCGACGCGCTAAGTCTCGCCCACGATGCGATGGTCGTTGCTCTGCTCCCCGGCAGCCGCATGGGCGAGGTCGAGCTTCTGGGCGCGGACTTTGTCGCAGCCGCGGCCTGGATCGCAGCGCGGCGACCCGACATTCGTTTCATCTCGCCGATGGCTTCAGCGCGCGTTCGCAGCGTCTTCGAACAACGCATGGCCGCCACTCCCGCGTCGCCTCCCATACAGCTTGTGGATGGACAGGCACAGCGAGTTCTGGCAGCGGCCGACGCCGCAATCGTGGCGTCGGGAACGGCGACACTCGAGACGCTTCTGAGCAGTCGTCCCATGGTCGTCGCTTACCGGCTCGGAGCACTCACGGCGTTCCTTTTGCGGCGACTCGGGCTCGTCAAAGTGCCATACTTTTCGCAGCCGAATCTGCTGATCGGCCGGCGCCTGGTGCCGGAATTTCTGCAAGAGGCTGTCAGCGGGCCCGCGCTGGGCCAGGCACTGCTCCAGGAGCTGGGGGATCGCGAGCACTTGAGCGAGCTGCAACAGGAATTCCGCCGGGTCCACGAGACATTGCGCCGCGGCGGCGCGGAGCGAGCGGCGTCTGCCATTCTCGAGTACGTGCGTGGGTAGAACTACTTCGCTGCGAATTGCGGGTGTCGATGAGGCGGGTCGCGGACCGCTCGCGGGACCTGTTGTTGCGGCCGCGGTGATTCTCAATCCCCGGCGTCGCATTGATGGGCTTGCGGACTCGAAGGTCCTCCCCGCGGAAGAGCGAGAGCGGCTCGCTCCGATAATCCGCACACGCGCTCTTGCGTGGGCTGTCGCGTGGGCGGACCGGGACGAGATTGACGAGCTGAATATTCTCGGTGCGACTTTCCTGGCGATGCGACGCGCGCTGATGCGGCTGCCTGTTTGCCCGACGCATGTGCAGATTGATGGAAACCAGCTCCCGCGTATCGACGATCTTCACCTTGGCTGCACCGTCGAGGCGATTATCGAAGGCGACGCAAGCGTTGCAGCCATCAGCGCGGCTTCCATTCTCGCCAAGACCTTCCGGGACGCGATGATGGCGCGGCTGGACGTTTGCTATCCCGGCTTCAAGCTCGCGATTCATAAGGGATATGGAACTCCCGCGCATCTCGAGGCGTTGCGCCGGCAGGAGCCTTCTCCATTGCATCGACGGTCATTCAGCCCGGTTCGCGTGGCGCTGCAAGCCACAGGCGGGTTGCCGGACGATGCGCTGGACGGGCCGCCGACCGAGTCGCAGGACGATGCGCTGAACAGGCCGCCGACCGGGTCACCGGACGATGCGCTGAGCAGGCCGCCGACCGGGTCACCGGACGAAATGCGGGACGGGCCGTTGGCCGAGGCCGCGGGCCTGTCGCTTGCGATTGAGGCGCGGCGCTAAACGTGAATAATGCGCCGATGCTTGCGGGCTTCGTTCACCTTCGACTGCACACCGAATATTCGTTGATCGACAGCGTCGTGCGGGTGCCCGAGCTCGTCGATGCCGTCGCCACGGCCGGCATGCCGGCAATCGCGGTGACGGACCAGAGCAATCTGTTCGCCATGGTGAAGTTCTATCGCGCCGCATTGGCACGCGGCGTGAAGCCCATCGTGGGCGTCGATCTGCTCGTCCACGAGTTAGGAGAACGGCAGGCGCCATCGAGAATCACGCTGCTGTGCCAGTCGCAAACCGGCTACCGCAACGTTACCCGCCTCGTGAGCCGTGCGTACCAGGAAGGGCAGAAGCGCGGTATCCCCACGATCGACAGAAACTGGCTCTCGGCTGAAAATCTCGATGGCCTGATCGCACTGTCGTGCGCCGCTGAGGGCGATGTGGGTCGCGCGCTCGTCAACGCCCGCGAACGCGATGTCGAGCGCGTGCTCGATTTCTGGCTCGCGTTGTTTCCCGACCGGTTCTATATCGAGCTGCAGCGTGTCGGGAGGCCGGATGACGAGCCGTACATCGCGGCTGCGGTGGCGATTGCCGGCAAGCGCGGCGTTCCGGTTGTCGCGACCAACGATGTGCGCTTCCTGAAGCAAGACGATTTCGAGTCGCACGAGGCGCGCGTTTGCATACACGACGGGGCGTTGCTTGCCGATTCCGGGCGAGTGCGTCGTTATACGCGCGAGCAATATCTGCGTACGCCGGCGGAAATGGCGGAGCTGTTCAGCGACGTGCCGGAGGCACTCGCCAATTCTGTTGAGATTGCGCGACGCTGCACGCTGGTCCTGAAGTTGGGTGAGGCGCGCCTGCCGAAATACCCCGTGCCCGGAGAAACGACCACAGAGGATTTCATGCGCGAGGCGGCGGCGAAGGGCCTCGATGTGCGCATGGCAGGTGTGATCGAAGCGCTGCAGGTCCCTGCATACCGCGAACGTCTGCGGCTCGAGCTCGATGTCATCTGCCAGATGGGATTCGCCGGCTACTTCCTCATCGTCGCGGACTTCATTCGCTGGGCGCGCGAGAACGGCGTTCCGGTGGGCCCGGGCCGCGGCTCGGGCGCCGGCTCGCTCGTGGCCTACAGTCTGCGCATTACCGACCTGGATCCGCTCAAGCACGATCTGTTGTTCGAGCGCTTCCTGAACCCCGAACGCGTCTCGATGCCGGACTTCGACGTCGACTTCTGCATGGACGGCCGCGATCGGGTAATCGATTACGTCGCGGAGAAATACGGGCGGGAGCGCGTCTCGCAGATCATCACCTACGGCACGATGGCGGCCAAGGCTGTCGTGCGCGACTGTGGCCGCGTACTCGGGATGAGCTACGGGTACGTCGACCGAATCGCAAAGTTGGTGCCGTTCGAGCTCGGCATCACGCTCGATGATGCGCTGACGAAAGAGCCCGAGCTGAAGAAGCTCTACGACTCGGAAGATGAGGTCCGCAATCTCATCGATCTCGCGCGCTCGCTCGAGGGCTTGACGCGCAACGCCGGAATGCACGCGGGCGGAGTCGTGATCGCGCCGTCGGTGCTGACGGACTTCGCGCCGCTGTTCTGCGACGAGACTGGCGGCAACCTCGTGACCCAGTTCGACAAGGACGACGTCGAGGCCGCCGGCCTCGTCAAGTTCGACTTCCTGGGTCTGCGCACGCTGACGATCATCGACCGCGCTGTCGTGATCATCAATCGCGTCCGGGCGCAACGCGGCGAGCCGCCCCTGTCCATCGAGACGCTGCCGATGGCCGATGCGAAGACGTTCGCCCTGTTGAAATCATGCCGTACGACTGCCGTATTCCAGCTCGAGTCGCGCGGTATGAAGGATCTGGTGCGGCGCCTGCAGCCGGATTGCTTCGAGGACATCGTGGCGCTCGTAGCGCTGTTCCGTCCCGGGCCCCTGCAGTCGGGCATGGTCGATGACTTCATCGACCGCAAGCACGGCAAGAGCGACGGGCCGATCGACTATCTGCATCCGCGCCTGCAGCCGGTCCTGAAACCCACCTACGGCGTCATCCTCTACCAGGAGCAGGTGATGCAGATTGCGCAGGTGCTCGCCGGCTACACGCTGGGCGGCGCGGACCTGTTGCGTCGCGCGATGGGCAAGAAGAAGGCCGAGGAGATGGCCAACCAGCGCTCCGTGTTCGTCAACGGTTCCGTCGAGCGCGGCATCCACCCCGGACTCGCAGCTCATATCTTCGACCTGATGGAGAAGTTTGCCGGCTACGGATTCAACAAGTCGCACTCGGCCGCGTACGCGCTGCTGTCCTACCAGACCGCCTATCTGAAGGCCCATTTTCCAGCCGCATTCATGGCGGCCGTGCTGTCCGCCGACATGGATCACACGGACAAGGTCGTAACGCTGATCAAGGAATGCTCCGACATCGACCTGCAGGTCAAGCCGCCCGACGTAAACCACTCGCGGTACGAATTCGCAGTGGGCGACGAGCGGACGATTCGTTACGGGCTTGGAGCAGTGCGCGGCGTGGGTCAGGGCGCGGTGGAGTCCATAATCGCGGAGCGTGAAGCGCGCGGTCCGTTCACGAGTCTCGAAGATCTGTGCCGCAGGCTCGATCTGCAGAAGGTCAACCGGCGCGTGCTGGAAGCCCTGTTGCGTTCCGGGAGCCTCGATGCGCTGGGCCCGAATCGCGCCACGCTCATGCATCGCCTGCCGGCAGCGATGCAGCTCGGCGATCAGAATTCCAAGGCACATCAGGCCGGCCAGAACGACATGTTCGGGCTCGCGGCCGATCAGCGCAGCGCAACCGCAAGTCCGGCGCGGCCGACGGAACAACAGGAGTGGAGCGAGACGGTGCGCCTCGCTGGGGAGCGCGAGACACTCGGACTGTATCTGACAGGCCACCCGATCGATCGCTTCGAAGCGGGGCTCGCCAACATGGTCACGCACCGTATCGGTCCGCTGCTCAGCGACCGGCCGATGGAGCCCATGCGTTTCGGTGGTGGCAGATCGGTCACCGTGGCAGGTCTCATCGACGAGGTGAAGAAACGCGGTCCGCGGGTGATCCTGATCCTGGACGACCGCACGGGCCGGATCGAGGTCACCCTGTTCGACGATGTGTTCCAGAAGCATCGCGACGTGGTGGCCAAGGATGCGCTGGTGTCGATCGAAGGCATGCTGCGCTTCGATGAGTTCAGCGATGCATGGCGCCTGTCGGCGCGCCGCATCACCGAGCTCGACCGGATCCGGGAATCCCAGGCGCGGCGCCTGGTGCTCAAATGGCCGACGCGCTGCGCTGCGTCTGCTGCCGATTCGACGGCGCTGATGGGGCGGCTCGCGGAAACCCTCACGCCGTGGCGTCCCGGCCCTTGCCCGATCACCGTCGAGTATTCCGGCTCAGGAGCGGCAGGGGCCCTGAATCTCGGCGCGGAGTGGAAAGTGCGGGCCAGCCGCGAGCTGCTGGAGAAGCTGGAAACGCTCGTCGGCCGCGATGGCGTGCAAATCGTCTACAACGCGCCGGTCGCCAGCCCCAGCCTGTCGTGAGCTTGCGCACCGACCGCCACGCCCGTACCCTCGCGCAGCGTCGACAGTTGCGGTAAAGCTTGCATGGCCGTTGCCTTCCTCGATTTCGAACAACCTATCGCCGAGCTCGAAGCGAAGATCGAGGAGCTCAAGCACGTCACGTCCGATTCGGAAGTGAACATCCAGGAAGAGATCGGGCGGCTGCAGGCCAAGAGCCGGCAGTTGACGACGAGCATCTTCTCGAACCTCACGCCCTGGCAGATCACCCAGCTCGCACGCCACCCGCACCGGCCCTACACGCTCGACTATGTGGGCGCCTTCTGCAGCGAGTTCACGGAGCTGCACGGCGACCGGATGTTTTCGGACGACCTGGCGATCATCGGCGGGCTGGGCCGCATCGATGAGCACACCGTCATGCTCATTGGACATCAGAAGGGCCGCGACACCAAAGAGCGCGTCCGGCGCAACTACGGAATGCCGAAGCCGGAAGGATATCGCAAGGCCTTGCGCCTCATGCGCCTCGCCGAGCGCTTCAGCTTGCCGCTCGTGACGCTCATCGACACTCAGGGAGCTTATCCCGGCGTTGGCGCCGAAGAACGCGGCCAGAGCGAGGCCATCGCCCGCAATCTCTTCGAGATGTCCGTGTTGAGCGTGCCCATCGTGACCGTCGTGACAGGAGAAGGCGGCTCGGGCGGAGCGCTGGCGATCGGTGTCTGTGACCGGCTCCTGATGCTTCAGTACAGCACGTACTCGGTCATCTCGCCTGAAGGTTGCGCTTCCATCCTCTGGAAGAGCCAGGACAAGAAAGAGGTGGCGGCCGATGCGCTCAACATCACGGCGGATCGCCTCAACAAGCTCGGCTTGTTGGATGAGGTGATCGAGGAGCCCCTCGGCGGCGCACATCGCGACCCGGTCACGATGTCGGAGCGCGTGAAGGCTGCGATCGTGAAGCATCTTGCGCAGCTCAAGGCGATGCCGCTCGACGAATTGCGTTCGCAGCGCGCCGCGAAGATTTCCTCGTTCGGCGTGTTTTCCGAGAGCTCCGAATAGCGAGCGCCGCTGCGCATGACTCGTAGCGCAGTACGAGCCCCCTTCGGCCAGCAGTGGCTGTCTGCACGGCTCTCACAACTCCTGCCCGGTTTTCCAGGCGTCTCGCTATGCGTTGCGCTCAGCGGTGGCGTGGATTCCACGGTCCTGCTGGCGGCGCTCGCTACTGGCGCGCGCTCGAGTGCCAGGTTACGCGCCGTACACGTAAATCACGGGTTGCATTCCAACTCGCAGAGTTGGAGTGCGCATTGCCGGTCTCTCGCAGCGGCACTCGGCGTTCCACTGAAGATTCTTGCAACGAAGGTTCGTCGCGTGCCCGGCGAGTCGCTGGAAGCCGCCGCCCGTGAGGCACGTTACGCATTGCTGGCGGCGGATCTTGCGAAAGGCGAGATTCTGCTCACGGCACATCATGAAGACGATCAACTGGAGACGGTGCTGCTGCAGCTTTTTCGCGGCAGCGGGCTTGCCGGAATCGCCGCAATGCCGGAAGTGGCTCCCTTCGCGGACGGCTGGCTCGCGCGCCCGCTTTTGACCTGTAGCCGCGTAAAGCTCGAGGAGTGGGCACGACTCAACTGCGCAGCCTGGGCTCAGCCGGGCTCGCCGGCTTGGATCGAGGATGACACCAACTCCGACGAAAGCCTCGATCGCAATTACTTGCGTCGACGTGTGGTTCCGCTGATACGGGACCGTTGGCCCAGCGCTGCAAGTTCCGTGTCGCGTAGCGCCCGCCATGCTGCCGAAGCTCAGCGACTCCTGGACGCGGTCGCGCGCCGTGATGTTGAGCGCGCTGCAGACGGTGAGTCGTTGGCGGTGACTTCTCTTCGCGCGCTTCCGCCGGATCGCCTTCGCAACGCACTCAGATTTTGGATCGCGCAGGCGGGCGTGCCGGTGCCCGATAAGCGTCGGCTCGATGAGATCTGCGGGCCTCTCCTGGTTGCGCGGCACGACGCGCATCCGCATGTCGCGTGGAACGGGGTGCGCCTGCAGCGCGAAGGCGGGCGCCTGACCATTCGGTCGGCCAGCGAAGGTCATGGCGGCGGGACGGGAGGTCGCGATCCACGTCAGTCAACGACACGACCACGTGGTGAGGCGGCGAATAGCGCTGCTGGTCGGGCCACGCGTCAGACCACAACTGGCGCCGCGGAAATCACGTGGCATTGGCGCAGCGCAAACTCATGCGCGCTTTCCGACGGCGGCAAGCTCGAGCTCAGGCAGGACCCGCGCGGCCCCATCGACCTCGACCGCTTGCCCGAGTCGCTGCTCGTGCGCCGTCGCGCCGGAGGCGAGCGACTGCGGCCGAGGCCGGGCGGACAAAGTCGTGCGCTCAAGAACTTACTGCAGGAAGCTCATGTATCTATCAGCGACCGCAAGTGCTTGCCGCTGATCTTTGCCGGCGCACGCCTGCTTGCGGCCGCCGATCTGTGGCACGACGAATCGATCGGCGCCGGCTCAGGCACGACCCGTCGCGGCCGGTTTCTGTGGCGGCGTTGAGCGCAAAGGCCTACGTCGATGCCGACGTTGTGGTAGCCTGCTTGCCCGTCGTCAATGCAGCCCCATGGCAGCGATCCTCACGGCGGGAAACCCCTCTAAATCTATGACGCGCTTCGTATTCGTCACCGGTGGTGTCGTGTCCTCGTTGGGCAAGGGCATCGCCGCCGCCTCACTCGGTGCGATCCTTGAGGCCCGCGGCCTCAAAGTCGCGATGGTCAAGCTTGACCCCTACATAAACGTCGATCCCGGAACGATGAGTCCGTTCCAGCATGGCGAAGTATTCGTCACGCAGGATGGGACTGAGACCGACCTCGATCTCGGCCACTACGAGCGATTCGTGCGGACGACCACCGGACGCAACAGCAACTTCACGACCGGCCGTATCTACGAGCGCGTCATCGCCAAGGAGCGGCGCGGCGACTACCTCGGCGCCACTGTGCAGGTCATCCCGCACATTACCGATGAGATCAAGCGCAGCATCAAGCTCGGTGCCGACGGCGCGGACGTGTGCATGGTCGAGATCGGCGGCACGGTCGGCGACATCGAGTCGCTACCGTTCCTCGAAGCCATTCGCCAGCTCGGTGTCGAGCTCGGCCGCAGCAATTGCGTTTACATGCATCTCACGCTGGTGCCGATCGTCGGTGGCTCGGGAGAGATCAAGACCAAGCCGACGCAGCATTCCGTAAAAGAGCTGCGCGGCATCGGCATCCAGCCGGACGTGCTGTTGTGCCGTTGCAAGCACCCGCTACCCGAGGAACAGCGGCGCAAGATCGCGTTGTTCACCAACGTCGAAGAGCGTGCCGTCATTTCCGCTATCGACGCGGATGACATCTACAAGATTCCGATTCTCCTGCACGAACAGGCTCTCGATGCGATCGTCGTCGACAAGCTGCGCCTGGAAGTGCCGGTGACGGATCTAGCCGAGTGGCGCCAAGCGGTCAGCGCGAAGGCGAATCCCGACGGCCAGGTCGATATTGCAATGGTCGGCAAGTACGTGCAGATCCGCGACTCGTACTTGTCGCTGCACGAGGCTCTGATGCACGGCGGGCTGAAGTCCCGCACGCGCGTGAACATTCACTACATCGAGTCCACGGACGTCGAGCAACACGGCACCCATGCCCTCAAGGGAATGGATGCGATTCTCGTGCCGGGAGGCTTCGGCGAGCGCGGGATCGAGGGAAAAATCCAGGCGGCCCGCTTCGCTCGCGAGAATGACGTGCCGTATCTCGGCATTTGCCTTGGGATGCAGGTTGCGATCGTCGAGTTTGGCCGGCACGCCCTCGGCCTTTCGGATGCGAACAGCACGGAATTCAATCGCGCCACGCCGCATCCGGTCATCGCGCTCATCTCCGAATGGCAGGATCTGAAGCAGGGCCAGCAGGTCCGGGACGAGGCCTCGGCGAAGGGCGCTACGATGCGTCTCGGAGCACAGGAAGTCATTCTCGGAGCGGGCTCCAAGGCGCGCGAGATCTTCGGGCGCGACATCATCGCGGAGCGGCACCGCCACCGATACGAATTCAACAATCACTACCTCGACCGTTTTCGCCAGGGCGGCCTGCGCTTCAGCGGCTTCTCGCGCGACGGCCTGGTTGAGCTGATCGAGCTTCCGAACCATCCTTGGTTCGTCGCCACGCAGTTCCATCCGGAATTCACCTCCACCCCACGCGACGGCCATCCGTTGTTCACCGGCTTCATTCGCGCGGCGCGGGCGCAGCGGGCATCGGAACTGCCGCAAGCGGCAGGGGCATGAAGCTCGGCGGTCACGAAGTCGGCTTGGGCCGGCCCTTCTTCCTGATCGCGGGTCCCTGTGTCATCGAGAGCCCGGGGCTGACCGAAGAGATCGCGGGCCGCTTGCGGGAAATCACCCGCCGCCTCGCGATCCCATTCGTTTTCAAGGCGTCCTACGACAAGGCGAACCGCTCTTCGCGCGCCAGCTATCGCGGTCCCGGCCTCGATGAGGGCCTCAAGGTGCTCGAGGGCATCAGGAAGAACTTCGGCGTCCCGGTACTGACGGACGTTCATGAGGATACGCCGCTGGCGGAAGTGGCCTCGGTCGTGGATGTCCTGCAGACGCCCGCATTCCTGTGCCGCCAGACGAATTTCATCGTCAACGCGGCCTCCCAGGGCAAGCCCGTCAACATCAAGAAGGGCCAGTTCCTGTCGCCGTGGGAAATGAAGAACGTCGTCGACAAGGCTCGCTCGACCGGCAACGACTCCATCATGGTGTGCGAGCGCGGCTTCTCGTTCGGATATAACAATCTCGTCTCCGACATGCGCTCGCTTTCGATCATGCGCGATACAAATTGTCCTGTCGTCTTCGACGCCACGCATTCGGTGCAGCTACCGGGCGGGCAGGGCACCGCGTCGGGCGGCCAGCGCGAGTTCATCCCCGTGTTGGCGCGGGCTGCGGTGGCTGCAGGAATCGCGGGCCTGTTCATGGAAACACACCCCGATCCCTCCAAAGCGCTCTCGGATGGCCCGAACGCCTGGCCGCTCGACCGAATGGAACCGCTGCTGACCACGCTCAAGCAGCTCGATGAAGCCGTGAAGGGCAGGCCGTTCGAGGAAGCGTTGCTCGCGGACGCCGCGCGTCGCAAGTAGCTGGAAAACCGACCCCGAGGATATTTACCCCATGAGCCGAATTGCCGACATCCGCGGCCGCGAGATCATCGATTCCCGCGGTAATCCAACTGTCGAAGCCGACGTCATTCTCGACTCCGGGGTGCACGGCCGCGCGGCGGTGCCCTCCGGCGCATCGACCGGTACGCGTGAGGCAGTGGAATTGCGCGACGGCGACAAGAAGCGCTACGCAGGCAAAGGAGTACTGAGGGCCGTCGAGAACGTCAACACCGTGCTCAAGCAGGCTCTCGTCGGCCGCGATCCGCGTGACCAGGCGGGGCTCGACGCCAGGATGATCGAGTTGGACGGGACGGAGACGAAAAGCAACCTGGGCGCGAATGCGCTGCTCGCCATTTCACTCGCCAATGCGCATGCCGCTGCGCGCGATGCCGGCGAGCCGCTGTACCGTTACCTTGGCCGCAACTTCGGCAAGGTCCGCGAGCCCGTGATGCCTGTACCGATGATGAACATCATCAATGGCGGCGCGCATGCCAACAACAGCCTCGACATCCAGGAGTTCATGATCCTGCCCGTGGGCGCACCGACGTTTCGCGAAGCACTCCGCTACGGCGCCGAGGTCTTCCACGTCCTGAAGAAAATCCTCACCGAGCGTGGCCTGTCGACAGCGGTCGGCGACGAAGGCGGTTTCGCTCCGGATCTGGAGTCGAACGAGGCCGCACTCGGACTGATCCTGCAGGCGGTGGAAAAGGCGGGCTACAAAGTCGGCAAGGACATCTATCTCGGGCTCGACGTCGCGTCATCCGAGTTCTACAAGAACGGCAGCTACGAGCTCGCGGCGGAGAAACGGACGTTCTCCTCTGCCGAGTTCACACGCTACCTGGGGGATCTCGCCGCGAAGTACCCGATCATCACGATCGAGGATGGGATGAGCGAAGGCGACTGGGACGGGTGGGGACAGCTCACGCGTGCGCTGGGCGAGCGCATCCAGCTCGTCGGCGATGACCTGTTCGTGACCAACACCCGGATTCTGCAGGAAGGCATCGAGCGCCACGTCGCGAACGCCATCCTGATCAAGCCGAATCAGATCGGAACGCTGACCGAGACACTGTCCGCCATCGAGATGGCGGACAACGCCCACTACGCATCGGTCGTCTCGCATCGCTCCGGCGAAACGGAAGACAACACCATCGCCGACATCGCGGTGGCTACGGCCGCTACGCAGATCAAGACCGGCTCGCTGTCGCGCTCGGACCGCATCGCGAAGTACAACCAGCTCCTGCGCATCGAAGCCGAACTGGGCAAGGTGCGGTACGCCGGCCGGGACGCCTTTCCGGTAAAGATCTAGCGCCGGGGCACCGGCGCGGCCCAAATCCTAGGGATGCATCACGGCGTGCCGCGCCGCGTCCTGCTTTGCTACACTCGATGCGGCAGAACAGAAAAACGAGGCGATGCGGTCCAATGACTCGGGGGATAGGCCTGATTGCGCTGGCAGGAGTCCAGCTCCTGTTTGCCGGTTCGTTCCTGGCAAACCCGGCTCCGGCCGTTGCTGCGACGGCCGCTCGCGTTGCGGCGGCGCACACCCACCGGTTGCGGATGTCCGCTGACGAACCCGGGTTGCGATCTGCCTCCGCCCTGGTCATCGACGAAACCCACTCTTCGGTTCTGTACTCGCGCAACGCGGATGTCGCCGCGCCCATCGCGTCCATCACGAAGTTGCTGACTGCCCTCGTGGTCGCGGACGCCAAGCTGCCCCTGAATGAGCCGGTCCAGATCACCCAGGACGACCGCAGCCTGCACAAAGGCTCCTTCTCACGCCTGGCGGTCGGCACGACGCTCACCCGCGGCGACCTCATTCACCTCGCGCTCATGTCGTCGGAGAACCGGGCGGCGCATGCGCTCGGCCGCAGCTATCCGGGCGGCGTCGGCGCGTTCGTCCAGGCGATGAACGCGAAAGCCCGCACTTTGGGCATGACCAGCGCGCATTTCGTGGATCCGGCCGGCCTGTCGAGTGAGAACGTGGCCAGCCCCGAGGATCTGGCCAAGCTGGTCATGGCCGCCTCGCACGATCCCACGATCCGCGAGTATTCGACCGACCGCAGTTATGCCGTTGCCATCGGGCGGCGCAAGATCGAATTCCGCAACACGAACTCGCTGGTCGGCAATCCGACCTGGGACATCGTCGTGCAGAAGACCGGCTACATCAGCGAAGCCGGCAAATGCCTCGTCATGCAGGCGGTCATCGACGACCGCACCGTCGTGATGGTG
>FTEM01001805.1_pt1 | contig 24764 bp, 21 predicted proteins | sample 1640201 | NCBI WGS metagenome assembly FTEM01 (sample SAMEA3914816, study PRJEB12502) | metagenome | biome: forest; material: soil | place: USA | collected 2011-09-16 | depth 0.3 m | reverse complement strand
GTGCGCTCCGGCGTACTCGTGTCGGTGCATTCATTCGCCGCGGATCCGCGGCGCGGAATCTTCATTCTCGCTTTCCTGATCATCATGATCGGTGGTGCGCTCACGCTCTATGCCTGGCGCGCGCCGCTGCTGAAGTCGAAAGCGGGGTTCGAGCTCGGTGCGCGCGAATCCTTCCTGCTCTTCAACAACATATTGCTCGTCATCGCAGCCGCGACGGTATTCGGCGGCACGATGGCGCCGCTGATCTCCGAAACGCTACATCTCGGCACCCTGTCCGTGGGCACGCCGTACTTCAATCCAACATTTGCGCTTTCGATGGTGCCACTGCTGGCTCTGCTATCGGTCGGAGTGCATGCCAACTGGAAGCGAGGCAAGCTCGGTGATGCGAAGCGCACTTTGCTGATTACGTTTGTGGTTGCAGCCGTGATCGGCTTGGGTGTCGTCTACGGCATCTATTCGAAGGGCAAGCTGTTGACGCCCGTGGCCGCGACACTCGGCGTATGGATCATCATTACGTCGTTCATCGATCCGATCGACCGTGTGCGGCGCAAGCTGTCCCTGCCCCGAAGCCTCATCGGAATGACCATCGCCCACGTGGGTCTGGGACTGTTCGTCATCTCCCTCACCACGGTCGAATCGTTCACGATTGAACGTGATGTCGCGCTTGCGCGCGGCGAACAAACGAAAATCGGTGGATACGAGTTCCGCTTCGATGGAGTCAGAAACATCGAAGGACCCAACTACGATGGCGTGAGTGGCACGCTCGTCGTCACACGAAATGGCTCGCCGGTAACGGTCATGTACCCGCAGAAGCGGCAATACTGGGTGCAGCATACGGAGACGACCGAAGCCGCGATCGAGATGCACCGGGGGAGCAACGTCTTCATCGCGCTGGGCGACGATCTCGGCGCCGGCAAGTGGAGCGTGCGCTTTCAGATCAGGCCGCTCGTGAATTTCATCTGGCTGGGGGCGTTCATCATGGCTGTGGGCGGCGCGGTGGCCGCAACGGATCGCCGCTACCGGCAGGCCAAGGCCGTCCAGACAAGCGCGGCGACCGCCTCGGGAGCGGCGACGGAGCAACCCGGATGAACCGCTTTCTGCTGCCCCTCGGGGGTTTCGCGCTGCTCGCCGTCGTGCTGGCGGTCGGGATCAAACATTCACCGGAAAACGGCCTGATCAAATCACCGTTGCTGGGCAAGCCGGCCCCGGAATTCTCGCTGCCGGACCTGCAGGAGCCCAACCGCACCCTGAGCAAGAGCGATCTGAAGGGACGCTGGTACGTCTTCAACGTGTGGGCAACCTGGTGCTACGCCTGTCGTGACGAGCATGCCAACCTGCTCGAATATCAAAAACAAGGCGTCGCCCCGATCATCGGCATGGACTGGAACGATCACGATGACGAGGCACTGGCGTATCTGAAGCAGCTCGGCAATCCGTACACGCAAGTCATCGCCGATCGCGACGGGCGCACTGCGATCAACTTCGGAGTGTATGGCGCTCCCGAGACTTTCCTGGTGAACCCGGACGGCATCGTCGTCTTCAAGCACGTCGGACCGCTCACTCGGGAAGTCTGGCAGCGCGAATTCCTGTCGCGGCTGCCCGCCAAAGCAGCGAAATCCTGATGCGCGCGGCCGTCGTCACGATGTTATGCGCCTTCATACTGGGCGCTACGGCTGCCTACGCCGTCGATCCCGCCGTTCTTTCCGATCCGGCGCTGCAAGCCCGTTATCTCGAGCTGTCGCACGAGTTTCGGTGCGTGACCTGTCAGAACACGAGCATTGCCGATTCGCAGGTCGAGCTGGCAGGGAACCTGCGGCGCCAGGTGCGCGAGATGCTCGTTGCGGGCAAGTCCGATACCGAGATTCGCGATTACATGACTGCCCGGTACGGGGACTTCATATTGTTCAAGCCGCGGTTCTCGATGCGTACTGCGTGGCTCTGGCTTGCTCCGGGCGTCCTGCTCGTCATCGGTTTCCTGGTAGCCGTGCGTGTAGTGCGTCAACGCGCAGCGCTCGTCGCGCAGGACAACGAGCCCGTCGAAGAGGATCTGCGCACCTGATGACAACTTTTCTCGTACTTGCGGGCCTGCTGATCGTGGTCGGCGTCGCCGCGGTCGCCATCCCATTGCTGAAGCGTGCACCGGACCAACTCGCTCCGGCGCCTTGGGCCGCTTTGGGCGCCGCCGGCTTGCTCGTCATCGGCTCCGCGATTCTGTACGTGACCTGGAGCAACTGGTCGTGGAAAACTTCAAGCTCCGCCGACAGTCCGCAAACGATGGTCGCGCGGCTTGCGCGCAAACTCGAGCGCGACCCGGATGATCTGAAAGGCTGGCTCTTGCTGGGGCAGTCTTACAACGTGCTCGAGCAATACCCACTCGCGGTGCGCGCGTACGAGCGTGCGGATCGACTTGCGGGAGGCAAGAGCGCGGAGGCGCTCGTGGGTGAAGCAGAGGCGCTCGTGCTGAACGATGCAGCGCAGATCGACGCTCGCGCCGGGCGGCTCGTCGAGCAGGCTCTCGCGTTGGATCCGAACTCCGGGAAGGCGTTGTTCTACGGAGCGGCGGCTGCGGAGCGGCGTGGAGATCTGCCCGTGGCGCGCGATCGTTTCAAGCGCCTGCTTGCGCTGAATCCGCCCGCGAACGTGAGGCCGATCCTGGAGCAGCAAATCGCTGCTATCGATCAACAGATGGGAATAGCGCCAGCGCAAACCGCGAGCGCCGATGCGCCCGCGAGCCGAGAATCCAGTGCCGCCTCGCGAGATGCTACTTCCGCGAGCCGAGGCTCTACAGCCCCGGGTGGAGAATCCGCCGCCAGCCGAGAATCCACGCCTGCGGGTAAACAATCGGCCGTAGTCGGTGGCTCGCCCGCGGTTCGAGTGACGGTGACCCTGTCGCCAACATTGGCGGCGTCAGCGGCGGATGCCGCGCCTCTATTCGTGTTCGTGCGAGATCCCGCGCAGCCGGGGCCGCCCCTCGCGGTGAAGCGGTTGACGAGCCACTTTCCCCAAACGGTGGAGCTTACGTCGTCTGACTCGATGGTGCCCGGACGCATGTTCGCGGCTGGCCAGAAAGTGCAGGTCGTCGCGAGAATCGCGCGGTCAGGCAATCCTCTGGCAGGAAGCGGTGATCCCTTCGGGGAAGTCGCCTATCTCGTCGGTCGTGACGGACTCGTCAACGTCGTCATCGATCGCCTGACTCCCTAACCCTCAGGAAGGTTTCGAGGCACACGGTGATGGAGAGCACTTCAATCGCCGCTGCCGGTTCGATGCGTTTCACATCGACGCCGGCGTTACTGCCCGCGTATTTGAAAATTCTGCTCTCTCGCAAGCCACGCGAGGCTACGGGTAACATCCCGCGCATCGAGGCCGCACTCAGCGGGTTCAAGATCGACCGTGCCCGCCTGACTCACTACCAGTCAGTGTGCGCGGACCCCGCCTCGGAAGAAGCGCCAATTGCCTTTCCACACGTCCTCGCGACCCCGCTGCATCTGGCGATGCTCGCATCCGATGCATTTCCGTTGAATCTTCTGGGTGTCGTCCATGTGCGCAATCGCATCGTGCAAAAAAGACCACTGCGTGTCAGTGATACCGGCGAGATCCACTCGTACATCGAGCCCGAGCGCGAAACCCACCGCGGGCAGGAGTTGAAGCTGCAAACGGACGTGCTCGTCGGCGGCGAATCCATCTGGTCCGAGACCTCAACGCTGCTTTCGAGGGCGATCCGTCAAAGACCGGCTCGCGCGCCGGGATCGGCAACGAGCGATTTCGAAATGCCGCCGAGAGAGCACGTGCGCACGGACAATTTCGCGGTGCCTGCCACGATGGGCAGGCGTTACGCACGCGTTTCGGGCGATTTCAACCCGATTCACATGGCCGATTTCCTGGCGAGGATGTTCGGCTTCAAACGGGCGATTGCACACGGGATGTGGACGTTGGCGCGGTGTGCCGCAGCCATCGGCCACGGCTCATTTGCGCTGCCCTGCACGATGGAGGCCGCATTCAAGCTGCCGATCCCATTTCCCGCGGCCGTCAGCCTGGAAAGTTGGTCGATGTACGGCGCGACCGGGTTTGTGCTGCGCGATGCGCGTGGCGCGCGTGCTCATCTGCTCGGGAAGATCGCGCCGATCTGACTTCCTCTTGCGCCGTCCAACGCCGACCCACGTGGGTCCGACATGGCTGGCTTACATCGCTTCCTTGCACTTCCAAAGGTGAAAATCGCACCCGTAATGCGCAGCCGGCATGCCTCTTGCTGGTTCAAGGCAGCTCGCGGGCTGACGTCCGCGTTCGCGGTTACCGAAGGTCGCACATCGCTTGCTGCCACTGTAGTTGCTCGCGAGCCTGAAGTGAAAAAATCGGAGGAGACTCGTAATGGCTCAAGCACCAACTCAGGACGGACGCACGTCAAATCGGGGTTTCGCCTCGATGAATGCAGAAAGACAGCGCCAGATAGCAAGCATGGGCGGCAAGGCAGTTCCGGATGAGAAACGCAGTTTCTCGCAGAACCGCCGGCTGGCCGCGGAGGCCGGCCGCAAGGGCGGACAGAGCGTCCCAGGCTCGAAACGCAGCTTTTCGCAGAATCGGGAGCTCGCCGCAGTAGCCGGCCGCAAGGGCGGGCAGAGCGTCCCGGACGAGAAACGCAGTTTCTCGCAGAACCCCGAGCTCGCGGCGGAAGCGGGCCGCAAGGGCGGACAGGCCAGTCACGGCGGCAGCGGCTCGGAGAGCCCGGCACGACCCGCAGGAGAGCGCCAGCAGCCGACAGAGGAATAGGCGGTCTGCACGGGATCCGGGGGCTGCATGGATGCGGCCCGACACCGGGTGCCGCTGGAAGAGAGACGAGGACAGGGGGTTGCCGCTGTCCTCTCTCCCAGTGCAAAGTTTTCCTTCCGCGTTGAAGAACTTTCCGATCGTCCGGGCGCAGCGCCTGCACGGCGGCCGCCAGGGGCGCCCGCTCCGTAAGCTCTTGGCAAGTCTTGTTGCGGCACGACACGTTGCTTCATAGTGCGCGCCCTCGTAGCCACGCCGCACCCCTAAGATGCTTTCCATCGAATCGCGCCTTGCCGCGGAATTAGCCGTCAGGCCACCACAGATCGCCGCTGCCGTCGCGCTGCTGGACGCGGGCAGCACCGTACCTTTCATTGCCCGTTACCGCAAAGAGGCCACGGGCGGTCTCGATGACATCCAGTTGCGGGCGCTCGAAGAGCGGCTGGGCTACCTGCGCGAGCTGGAAGAGCGGCGGGCATCGATCCTCGGCAGCATCGCAGAGCAGGGCAAGCTCACTCCGGAACTGAAGTCCGCCATCGAGGGCGCAGACACGAAGCAGCGGCTCGAAGACCTCTACTTGCCGTACAAGCCCAAACGGCGCACCAAGGCGCAGATCGCACGCGAAGCCGGACTCGAAGCGCTCGGCGCCGCGCTGCTCGCCAATCCGTCCCTGGACCCGGATGCTGAGGCCGCAAAGTTTCTCAAACCGGCGTTCACGACCGAAGACGGTGAGAACCCCGGGGTCCCCGACGTCAAGGCAGCATTGGAAGGCGCGCGCCAGATTCTGATGGAGCAGTTCGCGGAAGACGCGGAGCTTCTTGGCTCATTGCGTGAGCACCTGCTCGCGAACGCGCTGCTGGTGTCGAAGGTCGCCGCGGGGAAAGAAGCCGCGGGTGCGAAGTTTCGCGACTATTTCGATTACAGCGAGCGGATCACGGCAGTGCCGTCGCATCGCGCCCTCGCGCTGTTCCGCGGACGGAAAGAGGAAATCTTACAACTCGCGCTAACGCTACCTGAGGAGCTGGCCGCATCCGCGGCCGCCGCAGCCGGCGCGTCCTCGGCTCCCGCAACACAATCCGCAGTAGCGTCCGCGTCGGCCGCCGGGTCGCTGGCCGCCGCATTCAACTCCTGCGAGCGCAAGATCGCTGTGCGCTTTGCGGTCGCCGATAGGGACCGCCTCGCGGACCCGTGGCTGCTACAAACTGTTCGCTGGACGTGGCAGGTGAAGCTGGCGTGGCACCTCGAGGGAGAGCTGTTCTCCGCATTGCGCGAGCGCTCCGAGGAAGAAGCCATCCGTGTGTTTGCGCGTAACTTACACGATCTTCTGCTCGCGGCTCCCGCCGGCCCGCGCGCCACGATGGGCCTCGATCCCGGACTGCGAACCGGCGTCAAAGTCGCCGTCGTGGACCGAACGGGCAAGCTGCTCGATACGGCAACGGTGTATCCGCATGTGCCGCGCAATGATTGGGACGGCGCGGTGTTGCAGCTCGCCGCACTCGTTCTCAAGCACGGTGTCGACCTGATCAGCATCGGTAATGGCACGGCTTCGCGCGAAACGGACAAGCTCGCCGGCGAGCTCATCAAGAAGCTGCCTGATGCGAAGATCACGCGCATCGTCGTGTCCGAGGCTGGCGCTTCCGTGTACTCGGCATCCGAGCTTGCCTCGCGCGAATTCCCGAATCTGGATGTAAGCCTGCGTGGGGCGGTCTCGATCGCCCGCCGATTGCAGGATCCGCTCGCGGAGCTGGTCAAGATCGATCCGAAGTCCATCGGCGTCGGGCAATACCAACACGACGTGAGTCAAACGAAGCTCGCGCGGTCGCTCGATGCAGTGGTGGAGGATTGCGTCAACGCGGTCGGCGTGGACGTGAACACCGCGTCACCGCCGCTGCTCGCCCGCATTTCAGGCTTGTCGTCATCGCTCGCCGAGGGAATTGTCCGCCATCGCGACGAGAACGGTCCGTTTGCGACCCGCGACGCGCTGAAGAAGATTCCGCGTCTCGGCGCCAAGACGTTTGAACAGGCTGCGGGTTTCCTGCGCATCGTTGGCGGGGCCAACCCACTCGACAGCTCGGCCGTGCATCCGGAAGCCTATACCGTTGTCGAGCGAATACTGTCGGACCTCGGACGTCCCATCACCGAGGTCATGGGCGATCCGCAGACGTTGAAGCGTGTCGATGCGGCGCGCTACGCCGATGAGCATTTCGGCTTGCCCACCGTTCAGGACATTCTGCGCGAGCTGGAGAAACCGGGTCGCGATCCGCGCCCCGAATTCAAGACGGCGGCCTTCCAGGAAGGCGTCGAAGATCTGAAAGACCTCAAGTCCGGCATGCTGCTGGAGGGAGTCGTCACGAACGTGACCAACTTCGGCGCATTCATCGATGTCGGTGTGCACCAGGACGGACTCGTGCACGTGTCGATGATGTCGCACAAGTTCATCAAGGACCCGCGCGAGCTGGTAAAGGCGGGCGACGTCGTCAAAGTGAAAGTGTTGGACGTGGACCTGCAACGCAAACGCGTTGCGCTGACCATGAAGCTGGATGCGCCGCCAGCGCGCGCAGAGCCGCAACACAGAGGCGAGCGTGGCGATCGGCCTCAAGGCCAGACGAACCCACAGGGGCAAGCGAGTTCGCGCCACCACGGGAACGCACGCGACCCAGGACACTCACGCGACCAGGGAAACTCACGGGGCGAGGGAAACTCACGGAGTCACGGAAACGCCCGCAACCAAGGGAACTCGCGCGGACAGTCCACTTCCCGCGAACAGCGCGAGCCGCAGTCCAACGGTGTGATGGCCGAGGCTCTGGCGCAGGCTCTGCGCAAGCGCTGACCTCGTTAGGGAAATGTCGCGGAGTAGGTGAGCATCGCTCCGCCCTCGATCGGCATCACGTTGAAGCTGCTCGAATAATCCGGGTGCGCATGGCGATTCATCACGAAATGAGCCGTCGCAATACCCAGTCCGGCGCCAGCGACGGTGTCGGACAACCAGTGGGCGTTGTGCTTCAACCGCTGGTACGAAGTGAAGGCGCCCAGACCGTAACCCAGCACCCGCCGGATCCAGCGCACGTCATCGCTACCGGACTCGGCGAGGACGGTTCCGATTGCGAACGCCGCCGTTGAGTGCAGAGAAGGCAGTGAGTTGCTTCCAGCTCCCCAGCGGTTTGAATCGTCAGTCTCGTTCGGTCGTTCGCGGCCGATACCAAGTCGCAGTACGACCGTGGTCGCACCGCTGAGCACCGCGGCTTCGACCATCTCAGCAGCTTCCCGACGTCCGTTGTTGTCTTCGATGAATGATGCGTAGACCCAGGTCGCCGCGACCGCGGCGACCGCCGGGATCGCATCCTTCCCTTCGCTCGAGCTTTGAGAAGTGAGATTGCCGGCATATTGCCCCGTGGTGAAATGCCTGCGTACCTGATCGTCGTAATGATGCGAAGCGGCGATGGCCGCGAGTGTCCCGCCGAAGTAGAGCCAGTCCTTCTCATCCCAGTGCAGCGGAGCCGTGAAGTACGCCTTGGCGTCGGCGACGAAGCCGGTTTGCGGGACGTCCTGTGCGTCCGGACTCTTTGCGACGCTGCCGGCGTCCTGCGCCGTGGCAGCACTACTGGCGCAGGCGAACAGCACCCAAGCCCGCAGGCTCATTTTGACTCGCTTAGGGCTCACTCCGGCTCCTTCGATTGAATGGCTCGACATGTTATCCGGCGCAGACCTTTGTCGCCACACGCCGACGGTATCTTACCGCTGCGCACCTGATCAGTGGCGCAGCGCAGGCGCGTAACAAATCGTTTGCGACGGCGGTCAACCGATTTCGTTCCCATCCGCTTTGGTCTGACAGCGGTCTCCATACAGACGCTTGGCCCACGACATTCCAACCGAGGAATCGCAACATGCTGTCCAAATCCATCCCATACGCCGTCAGTGCCGCCGTGATCCTGTGTCTATGCGCCTGCGGTGGAGGCTCGGACTCCCCGGCCAGCACGAGTACAGGCACCGGCACCGGCTCTGCGCCGCCGACCGGCAATCTCGCGCTGCTCGTCAGCGATGATTCCGCAGAAGACTGGGCCACGATCGGCGTCAAAGTGCTGAGCATTGCGCTGACACCGCAGGGCGGTGGCGGTGCCGTCACTGTCTATACTGCGCCGGCACAAGCGCCCACGGTCAACCTCGAAGAGTTGGATCAGCTCGCGGAAATTCTCGGCAATGTCAGCGTGCCGGCGGGGACCTACACCGGCGCGACCATCACGGTCGGCGGCAATCCCGGCGATGTCATTCTGACTGTCGCCGCGGACCCTGAGACCGGGTTCGCCGGCGCTCCCGGCGCGAGCATTCCTGCCGCTCACATTCAAATTCAGGGCGGCCAGGGCGCGGTTCCCAGCCGCACGGTCCCCGTCAAAGTGACATTCGATTCGCCGTTGGTCGTGACCGCTGGGCAGAACAATGCCCTGGATCTCGAGTTCAACCTCGATCACCCGGCATTCATCGTCGGCCACACGCCTCCGGCCGCGGCGGGCGCCACGCTTTGGGCCGTCAACTTCAAGGGTCCCGTCCGCCATCGCCCGATACACGAAATCACCCGCCTCGTGCTCCGCCACACCTACGGCACCGTGACGGCCGTTTCTGCCGACAACACGGCGATAACGATCACCAAGGACTTCGCATCGCTGCCGGCCAGCAATCCGGAAACGCCGGTCACCACTACGCAGTCCCTGCAGATCCTGGCGGACTCCACGAACGGCACGTTGTTCTATGACGTCGATGCAAAGACGAAAACGACCCTCAAGGACTTTTCGTCGGAAAGCTCTGCGCTCGCGGGTAAATTCGTCCGTATTGCCGCGCGCTACCAGGAGAACGGCACCCTGGTTGCGGTTCGCATCTGGGTGAGCACATCCTTCAACAACGTGTGGCTGAGCCCGGAAGGGCATGTCCTCCACGTCAACGCGGCCAACACTCGCATGTGGGTGTCCAACGAGTCCGGCGTCGGCGTGCCGCTGACCGTCGATGCCAACACTCAGTTCTTCTTCCGCACGCCCGAGAATGCCCAGGCAGACGCGACGCCCATCGGCGTCGGTCCCGCCTTCCTGGCGAACAATTACCTGGTGCGCGGCTTCAAAGTGCATGTCGGTGTGGTCGACCCGCTCGCCACGCCGTTGGTTGCAGAGAGTGTGGATATCGAGACGGCCGCATACGACGGACGTATTTCCGCAGCCAATAGCACCGGCTTTACCTACACACGTCAGTTTGCCACGCCAGCCGATGACTACACGATCGGGCTGGATTACATCTCGAACGCAACCGCGAACGGAACCGACTCCGGCGGCGCCGCGATTACCGGATTCAAATGGTGGAATTTCGCGTATCCGACGGTGGTGACCAGTGGTTCCGCTGCCATAGCCGACTTCGTCACGGCCACCGATGGAGGAGTGAATTTCGGCGGCACCGCCGGCGCAGTGACTGCGTGGGGCCGCTCGAATGCGCTCTGGAACGATCCGGCCAGCTCGAACGGCTGGTCGGCGCGCTGGACGATCCTGGTCCCGACGCCGCTGCCCCTCGGGGCTGTGGCCACCGGACTTGTGAACGATGCGTTCACGATGACGGTTGCAGGCGGAGCGAATCCCGCAACGGTCGATGTGAGCACGACTTCCGGTTCCGCAACGCTGGTTTACCAAGTGGATCGAACCAACGGAGTGGTCACCGTCAGCTCCATTGATATTACGACCGCCGACGGATTGGCATCTGTGACCGGCGGGCTGGTAGCGGGCGCGGCCGTCAAGGTCTACGGGGTTCCGCAGGCGGACGGCACGCTGAAAGCGTACGTGCTGACGTACTACACGGGGGACAAGCCAACGACCTGATTACCATCGGGGCTGCGGGATCGCGCGGCGAGACAGATCGACGCCGCGATCTTCGCAGCCACGAGCAGATCCAGGCCTTCGTTGAAATCAAGGGACAATCGATGTGTGCCCGGCGCCAACTGGACGGTCGCGAGCTGCCGTCCCGACCGCGGGACGAGCAGGGCCGGCAGGCCCGCGGTCTCGGGGTAGAACGGCAGGGTGTTGGCGATCCGCACTTCAAAACGGAACTGCGCGTCGGCCCGCTCGTACGCATCCAGGTATTTCTGATAATCCTCGAACCCGAGCTGCACCCAGATGCCCCACATGAACGGGTCGTCCCGTCCCTGGATGGGCAGTGCGAGCAAGGCCCGGGCAAAGTAGAGCCTCTCCCCGGAAGCGGTCTCATACGCACAGAGATCCCGCCTGTGCACCGCCGCGGCCCGCACCTTCTCCGGTTGCGCCATGAATGAATCGGGAGCTGTGAAGCCGTAATTCGGCGCTCCTTCGTGGACCTGGCCGCAAGCACATTTGAAGCTGAATCGGTTCTGCGCCACGTCTGAATCGCTCCCGCCGGGGGTCCTGGGGACGCAACGGTAGCGCGTCCGGCGGCCCTGCGGGAAGCCGTTTGGGCCTTTGACATAGCACCTCCAGGCCCCCTCCACACGGGCATAACCACGTTTCAGGGGCCCGAAACCGACCGTTCACAGCGTGAACGAGGCCGCTCGTCGGCTCGGGACCCGCGAAGCGACCAAGTCGCAGCTTTAGGCGGGTCCTTTGGGTAGATTTCGCCTCGACCGCAAGGTGCGACCAGGGAGGCCCGCCGTGCAGTCAACGACTCGAAGGCTCTCATTGGCACACGTGCCAGGCGGCAACCGAATGAAACGGCAAGCGGGCTTCACACTTACGGAGCTGATGACGACGATGTCCATCGTCGCTCTGCTGGTCGGCATCGGCGTGCCGTCGTACCGATATGTGACCACGGCCAACCGCATGTCTTCCGAGATAAACGGACTCCTGGGAGATCTGCAGTTCGCGCGCTCGGAAGCGATCAAGGAGGGCTTGAAGGTCGTCGTTTGCCCGTCAACGGACGGCGCAACGTGCTCCGGAGCGACGGATTTCAAGACCGGGTGGATCATCTGGCCGGACGCGAACGGCAACGGCTCGATCGACACCGGCGAGGGCATCCTGCGCGTACAGCAGGCGCTCACGTCAGCCGACACGATCGATTCGAACGCGGCCACCCAGATAACTTTCAACCGCGAAGGTTTTGCCGACGGACTCGCCGCCGGCACGGTGATCACGCTTCACGATTCAACACACAAACTTGTCTACACGCGTTGCCTGCAGATCACGGTCGTCGGAAAGATGACCACGGTGACCAACGCGACCGATGGAACTTGCACATGAAGCTTCAGCATTCATTCCGGGCGCCCGGCGCACGCGGTTTCACACTCGTCGAAGTGATGGTGTCGCTCATCGTCATCTCGGTGGGTTTGCTCGGTATTGCCAGCATGCAGGGCCTCGCTTTATCGAGCGCCAGTAACGCGCGCATGCGTTCACTGGCAGCGATCGAAGCAGCCAGCCTCGCTGCCACGATGCATACGAACCGCGCTTACTGGGCAGTAAGTGCGCCGGGGTCGTTCACAGTGGTTGACGGCTTGATCTCCGATGCCGGGCTCGCTTCGGGCACAGCCAACTGCACTTCGAGCGGGACGCTGCAATGCGCTCCCGCGACATTGGCCGCCTACGACACGCAGCGGTGGGTCGCCGCTCTGGACACGCTGCTGCCGCATCCAAGCGCCACGATCACGTGTCCGATTACGAGCGTCCCGATGAGCTGCACGATCTACATCACCTGGACGGAAAGCGCCGTGGCCATCAATAAGCAGGAAGCGGCGACCGCGGCCACCCAGGCCGACTTTCAGAAACCCGACTACACACTCTACGTGCAGCCATGAGCATCCAAACAGTGCGAAGATCGGCGCCTGCGCATGCGGGCCGGCAGGCGGGACTCACGCTCGTCGAGCTGTCCATCACGATGCTGATTGCCCTGTTCCTGCTCGGCGGTCTGCTCACGATCGTGCAGCACACGCGCAAGACCTATTCGAATCAGAACCAGCTCACGCAGCTGCAGGATGCCGAGCGCCTGGCGATGTCGATCGTCACCGACGTGGTGCAGTCGGCCGGATATTTCCCGGACCCGACGAACTACACGGCCTCCGGCACTCTGCCCGCCGCAGCCGCAGCCACTCCGATTCCTGCATTCCTGGCCGGCCAGGCGATCTCCGGAAGCAAATCCGGGACGATTCCCGAGGATATTCTCGCGGTGCGCTACACGAGCCTGAACGAGGGCAGCATCAACTGCCTGGGTCAGACCAACACCACGGGTGCAGCGGTCGGTTACACGAATACCTTCAGCATCGTCGCCAGCAGCAGCGGCGGATCGCTCAACTGCACGCTGTTCGACGGCACCAATACCACCAATCAGATTCTCGTCGACGGCGTGACGAACCTGCAGGTCTGGTACGGGGTGAAGCGCAATTTCGCCCTCGACGACTACAACGTCGACAGCTACCTGCGCCAGGACGAGATGACTCTGGCTACCGATTGGGCGAACGTCAGTGCCATTCGCATCATCATCACCTTCGTGAATCCGTTGAAAAGTGAGGCCGGTCAACCGGCGACGATCGATTTCGAGCGCGTCATTGCCGTCATGAACAGGGCAGGTGTCAAGACATGATTCTCAACGCACGCCACCACGGCTCGCAGCGCGGTATGGCTCTCATCACAAGCCTCCTGCTCCTGTTGGTCGTGACAATCCTGGCTGTCAGCATGTTTCGTGGCTTCAGTGTTCAGGGCAGGATCGCCGGAAACGTTCGCGAGAAGCAGCGCGCGCTGACGGCAGCCGAGAGCGCGCAGCAGTACGCGGAGTGGTGGCTTTCCCAGGGCAGCAACGCCGCAACGGCCACAGTCGCCTGCTCGACTGTGCTCGATGCGAACCTGAATCAAGGGCAGATTTGCAACGATACGCTCGTACACATGGGTGCCAGCGTAACGACGGTTCCATGGAATACCGGAACCGGCTCGATCGGCGTGCAGTACACGCCGAATCTCATGCTGGGCCACGTCAACGCGACCGCCGGCCCGGGCACGTTCTACAGCCGACCCGTCTTCAACATATCCGACCTCGGCGTTTCTGCAGATGCTCAAGGTGAAGTCTTTCAGGTCGATGCCGCGGGGTGGGGCGCAAACGCCAGCTCCGTAGCGGTCGTTGAAAGCACCTATGAGGTCACAACAGGCGTCGTGTGCAGGAGTTGTTTGTGAATCAGATCGCATCCGCTTTGAAATCGTGGCTCATCGTCGTTGCGGCGATCGTAGCCCCCACCGTGCTGCACGCGCAGGCGATCGTCAGCGAGGACTTCACGTCCACGACGACGACCAACTCGTGGTATTTCTTCAACGGCGCGTGTCTTACTGCAGGCACCACCTCGGCATCGACGAGTCCCGGACAGATTCCTTCGTGCCTGAGCCTCCAGAGCACCTACTACAATCAGAACCTGGTCGGCGGCTACGCCGGCTACCTGGGATCGGCCGGCGCCCCCAGTTCCCTGACCTCGGGATCTCCCGATCCGGGCGCAACGGCGACCTCACCGGGTAACGGCGCGCTGCGCTTTACGAACGGTTCTCCGGGTGGCGGCAATCAGAGCGGCGCAATCGTCTCGGCGAGCACGTTCCCGACCGGGCAGGGCGTTCAGATCACCTTCAAGACGGTGACTTATCGTGGCAACTCCGGCGGTAGCGGCGGTGACGGTGCGGACGGCATCAGTTTCTTCCTGATGGACGGCGGCGTCGATCTCACTCAATACCCCGGAGTCGGCGCCTACGGCGGCAGCCTCGGGTATACCTGCTCCAACACCAATCCGCCGTACGACGGCTTGTACGGCGGCTATCTCGGCTTGGGTATCGATGAGTACGGTAACTTCCTGAACGGCGCGGCCAATACGCTCGGGGAAACGGGTAGCGTCTCCACCAACGGCGGCATCGGTGACAACACGGCGAGCGGCGGCTTGTATCAGCCTGGACGCATCGGATTGCGCGGCGCCGGCGGCGTTTCCTGGAAGGCACTGACTAATTCGTACGGCACGGACAACGGCTCGAGCAGTCCGTACTATCCGGCTTCCCTGGCCAGCACCTGCAGCAACGGCGGCGTCTACAGCGCAGCCACGAACTCGTGCGGGCCGGTGTGCCCGGTCGGCTTTTACAACTCCGCTCGGAATACGTGCGACACCTGTCCTGCGGGAACCGCGTTCTATTCTCCTAACAACACTTGTAATTCGTGCCCCAGCGGAACGTACGACGTCGGTACCAACACGTGTAGCCCGGCAGCCACGTGCGCCACGGGCGTATATGTCCCGGCCACCAACACCTGTAATCCGATGTGCCCCACGGCCGGCACCACGTTCGATGCAGGCAGGAATAAGTGCGACAAGTGCACCAGCGCCAATGGAAGCGGCCTGACGGCAGGCTTTACATGCGCCGTGTGTCCGAGTGGCTCGACGTATGACCTGGCGCATGGCAGCGTCGCCACTCCGTGCGCGAAGTGCACGAACGGCACATACAGCACGACCACCGGACTGTGTAGCAGGGCCCCGACGACTCCGACCCGCGTCGCTCAAACCACTACTGCCACGCCGACAACCAGCTCGGTCAATTCACCCACTCCCGTTGCCGTGACGGCGATTACCCCGACCCGGCTCGCACCCAGCACCGGCGTGCCCTACGCGCGGCTGGCTGTACAGAACACCTGTAAGACGGGATACCTGTACAACTACACGAACCCTGCCGCTCCCACGAGTGTCGGTACGGCGACGATCGACAACCCGGTGAATACGGCAAAGATTCTGGACTATGCCGCCATTCCAACCGCCTATTCGGTGCTCGACCCGGCGGTGGTGAAGATCGCCAACGAGAGCGCGGTGACGCGCAGCGACGGCACGCCGATCTTCTACAACCTGAAAATCACTCAGGACGGCTTGCTGAGCTTCGCGTACAGCTTCAACGGCGCCGCCTATCAAAGCGTGATCACGAAGCAGTCGATCACGGCGTCCAACGGCTCGCTGCCCGCAAGTTTCCGCTTCGGTTTCGCCGGCTCGACCGGCGGCAGCACCAACGTTCACGAGATCATGTGCTTCAAGGCCGCTCCGGCCGACCAGTCCTCCAGCTCCACCGGCGTCAACGAGAAGCAATCCGCCAAGATCGAGGACGGTATTCAGGCGTACTTCGCCTATTACAACCCGAACAACTGGACCGGACGCCTGACCGCCAACGGCATCGGCATCAATACGGACGGAACCGTTTTCGTGTCATCGCTGGCAACCTGGGATGCTTCGTGCGTACTTACCGGAGTGCCGACAGGCACCTGTCTGACAACGGGCGCTGCCGGGCCTGCAACGGCTCAGGCGCCTGCCACCCGCAAGATCATTTCGTGGGACGGCTCGTCGGGCATTCCCTTCAAGTTCACGAGTCTGACCTCGACCCAACAGGCGACGCTGGATGCCGGTGACGCCACGCAGACGGCCACCCGGCTGTTGTATCTGCGCGGCAGCCGCACGAACGAAGTCGATACCACGGGAGTGGGCTTATACCGCGCACGTGAGAGTGTGCTCGGTGACATCGTTGACTCGAGCCCGACCTGGGTCGGACCGCCACAGTCGCCGTACACTGCGAGCTGGAAGGACCGCCTGCATCCGCTTGCGACGGCGCCGGAAAACACCGGAACGCAGAACTACGTCCAGTTCGTCACGGCCGAGCAGTCGCGTCTGAACGTCGTATATGCCGGCGCCAACGACGGCATGCTGCACGGCTTCCGTACCGGCTCATTCGACTCCAACAATGTGTACGTGAACAATTCCACGACCCCCAATGACGGCCAGGAAGTTCTGGCGTATTTCCCGGGTATGGCGGTCAATACGATCCACAGCGGGACGGACTCGACCCTCGACTACTCGAGCACGCAGTACGGGCACAATTTCAACGTCGATGGGACGCCCGGCACGGGCGACGTGTTCTACAACGGCACGTGGCACACGTGGCTGGTTGGCGGAATGGGGCCAGGCGGCGCCGCGATCTACGCGCTCGACATCACCGATCCGAGCCCAACCAACTTCACCGAGAGCAATGCGGCGAGCATCGTGATGGGCGAGTGGAAGTCCGGCCCCGCTGCCACGACCGGCGCCATCTCCTGCGCGAATGTGACGGACTGCGGCATGAACCTGGGCAACACCTACGGAATTCCCCAGATTCGCCGCTTCCACAACGGCCAATGGGGCGCCGTCTTCGGCAACGGCCTGGGCAGCACCTCAGGGGATGCCGGCATCTACGTGATGCTGATCAACCCGAGCACGGGCGCGAAGAGCTTTTACTACGTGACCACCGGAACCGGCACGGTCGCGACACCGGGCAACGACGGCATCGCGTACGTGGCGCCGGCCGATCTGGATGGCGACCATATCACCGACTACGTGTACGCCGGCGACCTGAAAGGCAACGTCTGGCGCTTCGATCTGACCGACACCAACCCGACCAACTGGGTTGCGGGAGCGAGTCCGGTGTTCACGACACAGGCTGGACAGCCGATCACGACGCGCATAGTCGTTGCTTCCGGTCCCACCGACGTCGGCGGGCCGCCGCGCCTCATGCTCGGCTTCGGCACAGGCCAGAAGACTCCCATCACCAACCTGAATCCCACCACCTACTCAAGTGGCGGCCAGGATCTCTATGGAGTGTGGGACTGGAACATGAGCGGCTGGAATGCGAAGTCCAGCGCGAGTTACGCGTCCCTGGACGCGACGGCCGCGGCAACCGGGCTGTCCTCGCCCGGCTTCACCGCGCACCGTGCCAACCTCACTCAGCAGGTCGTCACGATCGATGCGACGACCAAGGACCGCGACATCCAGACCAACGCCGCGATCTGCTTCCAGGGGTCCACGGCATGCACCACCGGCACCTTCGGCTGGTATCTCGACCTTCCCGGCAACACTTCGCAGGGCTCGGAACAGATCGTCTTCAATCCGCAGTTGTTGGGAAGCGCCTTCGTCGTCAACTCCACGGTACCGGCGGACAACGTGCCGACCTCCTGTACGGTGAACACGGATACGGGATTCACCTACGCCGTATCTATGATTACGGGCGCGGCGCTGAATAACTTCTTCCCGCAGTACCACGACTCGGAATTCCCGTCAGGCAGTACGACCGGTGGCATCGCGGGAATCGAGACAGATGCGACCGGTACGTCGTTCCCCGTCACGACCGCAACCGGTGCAACCTGGCTCGTGTATCAGACCGTCCTGAACGCACACCAGACCACGCAAGTGAACCTGCCGACAAACACCAAGGCCAAGCGGCTCACCTGGATCGAGCTGCGATGAGGAACCGAACCATGGCAACCCGCTGGGTTGGGAAGCAGCGCAAGGCTGCAGGCTTCAGCCTGATCGAGTTGATGATCACCGTGCTGATCGTCTCGATACTCGCATCGGTGGCCATCCCTGCGTACAACAGTCAAATCCGCAAATCGCGCCGCACGGAGGCCAAGACGGCCTTGCTGGATCTCGCGGGCCGCGAGGAGCGCTTTCTTGCGGCGCAGAACTCATACACCAACAGCGGCCCGCAGCTCGGCTACGGCTCATTTCCAACGGCCGTCGGCACCGGCTACTACTCGATCTCGGCGCCGACCGTCGTGGGCGGTACGGCAACCGCGGTTCCGACATTCACGATCACCGCTACTGCCGTGACGGGGGCGGGGCAGGACAAGGACACGTTCTGCAAGTCGTTCACCGTCGATTCGACCGGCAAACAAAGTTCACTGAATACAGGCGGCACCGACAGCACGAGCACCTGCTGGAAATGATCCCGGCGTAGGGGTTTGCCCCCCATTTCCTCGTGCCGCCCGGTTTGGAGCCGGGCGACTCGCGAACCGGTATAGAATTACGCGAGTACGGCGACCCGTCGTGAAATCTTTCGGACGAAGATGCGGCTCGCGAACATCACACCGCAAAAAGCAGTCTTGGCCGCTTCGCTGCTGCTGTACGTCGGCTGCCTGCTCTTGCCGGCGGTCGAATACGATAGCGTCAGCTCGCGTCCGCACCCCGCAGCCCCTATCGGTACCGCACGCTTGTGGCACGAGCCTGTCGGGCACATCGAGAGCGCACCCGGGTACTTCCACCTGGCGTTGGGCTGGCTCGGAATCCTGCTACCGCCGCAGTTCACCCCCCTGGGCTGGCTCGCCAACCCCGGTTATTTCCTCGCCCTGCTGGCGGCGCACTGGGGGAAGACCTTACTCAGCCGCTATTTCGCAGTCGTATCCCTGGTTCTGGCAGCATCCAGCCTGGTGCTCGTGAATCTCACGCCGATGCGCGTGCTGCTGCACGACCCGGTGCCGCAATTCTGGTCTGCGATCCGCCCGCTGACGGGATATTGGCTGTGGCTTGCAGCCATCATCGCAATGAACGTGTACGTCTTCAGGATCACGCGCGACTCGAAAAGCCTCCAGTGAGCGGGCGCTGCGTTTGGGCTCTCTAGGGATCCCGGCTCGCAACCGCAGCGCCGGTCGCCGCCAGCTTCGTTTTGGGAAGCAGGGTGTGCGGATTGACCGCCGCGTCGCCTTCCCGAATCTCAAAGTGCACGTGCGGTCCCGTTGAGTGTCCCGTGCTGCCGAGAAGCGCCAGCAGGGCGCCCTGTTCCACGTGATCTCCCTGATGCACCTTGAGCTCACTGTTGTGTGCGTACAGGGAAGTCATTTGCGCGTCGTGCCGCACGATCACGACATTGCCGTAACCGCGTAGTCCGTCGCTGGCGTAGATCACCTGGCCGCTCGCAACGGAGTACACCGGCTCACCGGAGTCCGCCGCGATGTCGATTCCCTTATGCTTCTTGCCCCAACGATCGCCGTATTCGGAGCTGATGACTCCCGCTTCGAGTGGCCAACGCAGCGTGCCGGCATATTGCTGCGGCACTGACGAAGAGGGCGCCCCTGACGGTGCTCCCTTGGAGGGCAAGCCTGGCGCGATACCTTTGGGGGGCGTCACAGGCGAAGTGCCTGGCGCGTGCGTGCCGGTTGGCGGGACCGGCGAGGTTGTCCCGTCGTGCTGCTTCACTCCTGCGCGATGCAACACGTCGAGGACCGCCGTTTCGCTGTGCTCGCCCGCATCGTGAAACGTTCTGAGCAGGTCCTGCTCCTGCAGGTAATGCTTCATGCGGTCAGAGGCCTTTGACGTCATCGTCACGACCTCGTGAGCTGTCTTCACGGACAGGTCAGCCGTCTTCACTGACAGGTCGCGCGTCTCCTGGTAAACCTTGCTGTCGCCGTATTTCTGATCGAGGCTCGCGCAGCTCGCCACCGTCAACAGTGCGCTCAGCGCAATCGTTCGCCGCCAGTGCCCCATATCCGCCGCCTTATTGTTCTTGGTTCAGCGATTGAAGATACTGGCGCCAATCTAGCATGCGGCCGCGAGAACCAGAATGCAGGGCACGGGGAATACGGCTCAGCTCGAGCCCGCGGAGCTGATCGCGCTCGGTGGCGTCTTCGTGGGCTGGTTCGCGATGAACACGCTCGTTACGCAGCTCGGCAGCCTGCAGCAGAATCTCCATTTCTATAATGTCTGGACGGTGCTGCGGGACCCGGCGCGGCTGGCGACCGGCCTCACCGGCGTCGACCGCGCCGAAGCGTTTGCGTTCGGCGTGGTTTGCGTGACTGCACTGTTCGCAGTGCTGATTCCATTCCGGATCAGGCATAAGAGAGCGTGGCTCGCGTACGCCGCGCCATTGGCGTTGATGATGGTCTGCGCTGTAGTCCTTTACTACGCGACTTCCGGCGACCTCCTGGCCGACAACGGCGCCCGCGGCTCGACCGGGTCGCACGTGCTCGAGTTTGCAAACAACCTGGTCAACCGCGCGACTGCCGCTTTCGCACGGCACATCTCGCTGGGTTTCGGAGCGTACCTGTCGTTCCTCGCCAGTATGTTTCTGGCATGGAAGGGCCTCGGCCGCTATCGCGCGGCTTGACGGTCTCTTCGCGCCCACGGCGTCAGGCTTCCCCCCACACTTCGCGCGCCACCTCGACGATCAGAGAAAGTTTGGCGATCTCTTCTGCGGCGGTGAGCGGGTTGCCCCGCTCACCACTGGCAAAGCCGCATTGGGGACTCAAAGCGAGCTGCTCGAGCGGGCAGAATTCCGCCGCCGCCTCGATGCGCCGCTTCAGGTCATCCTTGGATTCCAGCGGCCCGGACTTGCTGGTCACGAGCCCCAGCACGACGAGCTTGCCCTTGGGCACGAAGCGCAGGGGCGCGAAGTCGCCGGCGCGCGCAGTGTCGTATTCCAGGAAGTAGCCATCGACATCGATGGCATTGAAAAGAATCTCGGCCACCGGCTCATATCCGCCTTCCGCCATCCAGGCGCCTTCGAAATTCCCGCGGCACAGATGCATGGAAACGACCATGTCGCGCGGACGGGAGCGGATGCAGTCATTGATCAGGCGCGCATACCGGCCCGGGAGCTGATTGGGATCTTCCCCCATGCTGCTCACCTCGGCCCGCAGCCTCGGGTCACAGAGGTAGGCGAAGTTCACCTCGTCGAGCTGCAGATAGCGGCAGCCAACCGAGCCCAGCTCGGCGATTTCCTCGCCATAGGCGTGCGCCACGTCGGCGTAGAAGTCGTCCATTTCAGGATACGCCGCCAGGTCGATCGCGCTTCGGCCGCCGCGGAAGTGCAAAATAGACGGTGAGGGCAGCGTCAGCTTCGGAGTCTGGCGCGTGTGCCGGGCTAAGAATTTGAAATGCTCGACGAAGATCGGCATCGGTCGCGAGACTTTGCCGGTCACGCGCGTGGCAGACGGCGCTCGCTCGATGGACCCGGCGGCGGTGTGAAAGCTCACCTTCACCGGGGATCGCGTGGCCTCGACGTTGGCGAGACGGGTGAGGAAATCCATGTGCCACAGGGTGCGCCGGAACTCGCCGTCAGTGATCGAACGCAGGCCGACGTCCTCCTGCAGCGCGATCACATCGCAAATTGCAGCATCTTCTGCTGCCGTCAGCTCCTCGCGCGAGAGCTGCCCGTTACGATGCTTCTCGCGCGCTTCGATGAGGCCCGGCGGACGCAGCAACGAGCCGACATGATCGGCACGAAAGGGTGGGGTAACTCTCTTGAGCATGAGTCCTCGAACGGACAGCGGTCGCGGGGTGCGGCCCATTCACATTATCGTCCTCACGCTGTGCCTGCTCATCACCATTCTCGACGGCTTCGACCTGCAGGCGATCGCCTTCACCTCGACGCGCATCATGGCGGAATGGACCCTCGCGCCGGGCGCCATGGGACTCATTTTCAGCGCCGGACTGCTGGGCGTCGGCCTGGGGTCCTTTGTCCTGTCGCCCTTTGCAGATCGGTTCGGGCGCCGTCCGACACTGCTCGCCGGCCTGGCAGTCATCACGATAGGCATGCTGGCCGTCTGGACCACGACCACGGCGGCTCAGCTAACCACTCTGCGTTTCGTCACCGGCCTCGGCATTGGCCTTCTGCTGCCGAGCCAGAACACCATCGTCGCCGAATACACGCCAGAGCGCTGGCAGACCCTCGGGGTCAGCCTCTACGCCACGGGATATCCCATTGGCGGCGCCCTGAGTGGCGCCTTCGCTCCGTACCTGATCGAGCATTTCGGCTGGCGCTCGGTGTATCTCTTCGGCGGCGCTGCGTCAGCGATCCTGCTGCCGGCGGTCGCCGCTTGGCTACCCGAGCCGGATGAGTTCTTGCTGATGCAGAAACCACGGGCTGCGTTGAACCCATTGGCGCCCTTCAAAACTCCGCTGACGCAACGCACGGTCCTCATCAGCGCCGCGTTCTTCCTGCTCTGGGTCACCTCGTTTTTTATCACCAACTGGACGCCCGCGATCCTTGCGCGCGCAGGGCTGGGACCGGGCGCATCGGCTGCCGGCGGCGTGATGCTGACGTTAGGGGGCGCGGCAGGGACCGTGTTGATCGGTGTTTTCGCATTGCGATTCGCACTCATGCGGGTCTGCGTTGTGTATCTGAGCGGCAGCTTTGTGATGGCGCTGGTCTTCGGACTCGATGGTAGCAACGTGTCCATTAATCTCGTGTGTGCGGTGCTGGGTTTTCTGCTGATCGGCGCGGCGGTGGGCCTGTATGCCGTTGTAGCCCGAATCTTTCCTCTTGAAATTCGAGCCACGGGCACGGGCGTCGCGCTCGCGTTCGGGCGCGCTGGCGCCGTGGTCGGCCTTTCTGTGGGGGGCTTTCTGATCGGACTGGACTGGAGTCGCGCGAGCTACGTCAGCGTGCTTGCCGTTCCGGTGCTCATCGCAGCCGTGGCGACGTATGCTCTGGGTCCTTTCCTGACAACCGCCAACGGCCGTTCCTGAGGAGATCTCACAGCATGCCGCATCTGAGGCTTTCGGTTGCGATCGGCGACTACGACCGGACCCGGCCGCTGCTCAACGGGGCGGTGCAGATCGACGGAGTGCGGCCGGTTTTCATGACTCTGTCGCCGGAGGAAATTTTCTTCAGGGCACTGCGCACCCGCGACTTCGATATCTGCGAGCTGTCGCTTTCGAGTTTCACGGTAAAGACGGCGACAGGGGATAACCCCTACGTTGGCGTGCCGGCATTCGTCTCGCGTGCTTTCCGTCACACGTCGATCTATGTACGCACTGATCGAGTGGCGGAACCCAAGGATCTTGTCGGCCGCAAAGTCGGCGTCCCCGAATATCAGCTCACGGCAAACGTGTGGGCGCGTGCGATCCTGCAAGATGACTTTGGCGTCAAGCCGTCCGACCTCCACTGGATTCGCGCGGGAATCGAGCAACCGCATCGCCTCGAGAAGATCAACATCCAGCTACCGCCGGACGTGCGGCTGGAAAACGGTCCGGAAGGCAAGACGATCTCTCAGCTCCTGGAAGCAGGGGAGATCGACGGTTTCATTGCCCCGCGGCCGCCGCGGCTCCTCGAGGCGGGCAATCCTGACATCGGCTGGCTGTTCCGCGACCCGGTCGCCGCGGCGAAGGATTACTACCGGCGCACCGGTATCTTCCCGATCATGCACCTGGTGGGTGTGCGGAAAACACTGGCCGACAAGCATCCCTGGTTGCCGGCCGCCGTGCTCAAAGCGTTCGAGCAATCGAAGGCCATTGCGCTGGATGCGCTGAGCGATACGTCGGCGACCAAGGTCAGCCTGCCGTTCGTCGAGGAGCAGTTAAAGGCTGCGCGCGAGTTGCTGGGAAATGACTACTGGGCCTACGGCGTGCAGCCCAACCGGAAAACCCTCGCAGCATTTCTCAAGCATCACCACGCACAGGGTCTGTCGTCGCGGGAAGTGAAGGTGGAGGAGCTGTTTCATCCCGCCACGCTGGAGACCTATTCCATTTGAGCGGCTGAGCGTTCACCTCGGCGGTGCCGTTCGCCCCGGTAACCACGGTGAGCCGTCCCAGAGGCACCACGAGCTGCCGCAGCGATCGGTAGTTGGAGATGGCGAGCGTCTGAATCATCCGGCCGGGGATTCCTTGCGGTACAGGGAAGTCCCCCGGCCTATGCCGGGGGCTCTTGCTCATACGACAGGATCCAGCTTACCGGCTGACCTGGACGCTGGTTCCTCCGGCGCCAGGGCCGCTAGTGCGGGCACCTTCACCGTTGGAGACAACCTTGACCCAGAGCGAGTCCTTGGCCTTGTAGTAGGAGGTGGCGCTGGCCGTGCGCAGCGCATCCAGGCTGTCCTGCTGCGTACCCGAGGCTGCAGTGGCGAATCCCGGCAGCTCGAAGATCCCCCACGAGCCGCTATCCAATTCGCTGAGGCGCAGGGCGACGGACGGCCTTTCGGTGGTCACCTTGATCTCGGTGCCGGCCCGTATGTTGGTTTCACCGGTCAGGGTGAACTCCTTGCCATTGCGGCTGAGAATGACTGGCGGCGGAGGAGGCCCCCCGGAACCGCCGGGCCGACCACCCGGTGCGCCGGGCCCGCCAAGACCTGCCGCCAGGCCGGGACCGGCGCCTGGGCCGGCGCCAATACCTGGGCCAGGACCGGGACCAGCGACTGCGCCTCTGGCAGGACCTGCGCCAGGAGCGCCGCCGAAACCGCCGAAACCTCCGGGGCCGCCTGGGCCGCCTGGGCCGCCAACACCCAAG
>FTEM01002297.1_pt1 | contig 24972 bp, 19 predicted proteins | sample 1640201 | NCBI WGS metagenome assembly FTEM01 (sample SAMEA3914816, study PRJEB12502) | metagenome | biome: forest; material: soil | place: USA | collected 2011-09-16 | depth 0.3 m | reverse complement strand
CGGAGGCGGACTATCCCACCCGTTCCGAGGCCCTGCAAGCGCGCACACGTTCGCAGCCGGTCGGTGGTCGAGCGTTATATTCGTTTGAAACTAACGTTAGTGGCACCGCTACGAAGTGAGGCTGCCGGGCCGACGCCAACGCCGGCGGCGCCGGGTACGCGCGTCAGACCCGCAGGTGGACGGTGCCGAACAGTAACTTCGACCGATCCGCGCAGGGCCCGGCGAGCAGCTCGACCTCGCCAGGCTCGAACACGGGTGTCAGGTCCCGGCCTGGAAAACGCAGTTGCGTTGCCGCAAGAAACAGTCGCACGGTTGCGGTCTCGCCGGGTTGCAAACGGACCTTGCCGAATCCTTTCAACTCGAGCAGCGGGCGTGCGACGCAGGCAACCTTGTCGCGCGTGAACAGGAAGACAGTCTCTTCCGCCGGGCGCGGGCCCTCGTTTGTGACATCGACGCTGACTTCGAGCGTGTCGGTTTCCGACACGGCTTGCGGCGTCACCCTGAAGTTGGCGAGCGTGAAGCGTCCGTATGTCAGGCCGTGACCGAATGGATACAGCGGCTCATTCGACACGTCGAGATATTTGCTGGTGAAGCGATCTTCGGGGTCCGCGGGCCTGCCGCTCGGCCGCTGGCCGAAGAAGATCGGGACTTGTCCCAAGGCACGGGGCCAACTGATCGGTGTACGTCCGCCAGGAGAGATTTTTCCCGTGACGATGTCGGCAATCGCATTGCCAGCCTCGCTTCCCAGGAACCACGCAGCGAGCAATGCGTGAGCCTGCTCCGCAAGCCACGGCACTACGAGTGGCCTGCCTGAGAAAAGAATTACGGTCACGCGGATTCCACGTTCGCGTGCGTGTTCGAACACGGCTTCTGCGAGCGCGCGTTGCTGACCCGGGAGTTCGAGGTAGGCGCGGCTGGCTGCCTCGCCGCTCATTGCTGCCGCTTCGCCGAGGCATAACAGGATCGCATTCGCTCGATCGCAGACATCGACGGCCGCGGCGATACCTGACTTATCCTCGGCGGCGATAGCAACGCCGGCAGCGTACAGAATTTCAGTTCCGGGAAGGGCACGACGGAGGCCCGCAACGACACTGACATGACGTTCCGGCTCGCCCGCTGCGGTCCAGGGACCGCCCATCTCCGCGGGTGCGTCTGCAAGCGGTCCGATCACCGCCAGGCGCTTGATGGAGGTTGCGAGGGGAAGCGTTTCGGCATCGTTCTTCAACATGACAATGGCGCGTGCGCCGACCGCTCGTGCGAGCTGCCGTCTGTGAGCGACCGCGGCAGTAGTTTCCGGCTTGAGGCCTCTTCGATAGGGGTCATCGAACAGGCCGAGCCGCTCTTTGAGCGTCAGCACGCGGCGCACGGCCACATCTATCTGTTCCATCGTGACGAGCCCGCGCTCCAGAGCGACGGGCAAACCGCGCCGATAGGCGTCGGCCATCATGTCTATGTCGACACCAGCGTTCAGTGCCAGTGCAGCCGCTTCGGGCAAGTCGGCCGCGACACCATGCCGGATGAGCTCGCCGATGGCGTTGAAGTCGCTGACCAGGACGCCGTCGAATCCCAGCTTGTGCCGCAGATAGTCGCGCAACAGGGCGGTATTCGCCGTCATTGGAATACCGGCGAGGTCGGTAAACGAGGGCATGATGGTTGCGACGCCGGCTTCCACTGCTGCATCGAACGGCGGCAGGTGCACCTCATGAAGCGTCCGTTCGGAGATGTCGACGGAGGCGTACTCGCGACCGGCCGTCACAGGCCCGTAAGCACAGAAATGCTTGGCACACGCGGCAATTGAATCGACCGAAGCGAGATCGTCGCCCTGAAATCCCCGCACCTTGGCTGCCGCAATGCATGCTCCGAGCCATGGGTCCTCACCGGGACCTTCCGCAGTCCGCCCCCAACGGGGGTCCCGCGACACATCGAGCATCGGGGCAAACGTCATCGCGAGGCCGTCGTGCGCGGCTTCCGTCGCTGCCTCGCGTGCTGTCTGCGTCCAAGCCTCCGGGTCGAAGAGTGCCGCCTCGGCCAAAGGGATGGGAAACAGCGTGCGGTGCCCATGGATGACGTCGAGGCCGATGAGCAGGGGAATGCCGAGCCGCGACTTCTCGACGGCCAGGCGCTGCATTTCCCGTGTCGGCCCCGATCCGATCATGTTGAGCAGGTTGCCGAGCGTGCCATTCGCGATCGATGCAGTGGAGTCGCCGGCGATGATCGGGCCCGTCACCGCATAGCTCGAGGCCGTCATCGTGAGCTGTCCCAGCTTCTCCGCGAGCGTCATGTCGCCAATCAGCGTCTCGATCCGGCTCATCGGTCGGGTCCTCGAATGACCGCTGGCATGATAGCGGCGGGTGAATCACATTATTCACCGGCCCAGCATGCCAAGGGCGCCAAAGCAGTTCAAAATCCTGATTCTTTTCACGGAAGGTGCAGATGCCCAAAGCCGACCAGGACTCCCAGCGTACGCGTGGCAGCGCCGCCGCAACCGAGAGCGGGCCTACCCCGGCGTCGCTGGCCGCTTTGCCGGATGACCGACTCCTCGAACACGTTCAAAGGCAGACGTTCGGCTTCTTTTGGGATTGCGCGCACCCGGTCAGCGGCCTCTCACCCGACCGCCGCCACACGGCCGCGGCGGCTGCGGTCGATGACCGCATCACCATCGGCGGATCGGGATTTGGTGTGATGGCGCTGATCGTCGCGGTCGAGCGTGGCTGGGTCACGCGCGAAGCGGCAGTCGAGCGCCTCGACCGGATGCTGGAGCTGTTGCTGCGCGCTACGTGCTATCACGGTGCGTTTCCACATTTCATGAACGGGCGCACCGGCGCGACCATTCCGTTCTGGCGCAAGGACGATGCAGCCGACCTGGTGGAGACCTCATTCCTGTTCATGGGCCTGTTGTGTGTACGGCAATACTTCCAGGACGACACGCCGGCCGAGCGCTCCTTGCGGGAACGGATCAGTTGGATCTGGGAGGAAATGGAGTGGGACTGGTTCACGCAGGGCGGGCGCGAGGTCCTCTATTGGCATTGGAGTCCCAACAATGGCTGGGCGATGGACCACGAGATCCGAGGTTGGAACGAGTGCCTGATCACTTACGTGCTGGCTGCAGGTTCACCGCGCTATGCCATAGATCCCAGCGTCTATCATCGTGGCTTTGCGGCTGGGCGCGATTTTCTGAACGGCAAACCGTACTACGACATCGAGCTGCCGTTAGGGATGCCGTATGGCGGACCGCTGTTCTTCGCGCACTATTCATTCTGCGGCCTGGATCCGCGCGGCCTCAAAGACCGCTATGCGGATTATTGGGAGTTGAATGTGCGCCATGTGCAGATCAATCACGCGCACTGCGTTGCGAATCCCAACAAACACAAGGGCTACGGACCGACCTGTTGGGGCCTTACCGCGAGCGATGACCCCGGCGGCTATGTGGCGCATTCGCCCGTGCTCGATACCGGAACGATCTCGCCCACGGCAGCTTTGTCGAGCGTGCCGTATGCACCGCGCGAGGCGCTGGGAGCATTGCGCCACTTCCTGACCGAGCACGGCGAGAAACTCTGGACGCCGCACGGTTTCAGCGATGCGTTCTGCGAAAGCAAGGATTGGTATGCCGACACTCTGCTGGCCATCGACCAGGGGCCCATCATCGTCATGATGGAGAACTTCCGCACCGGGCTGCTGTGGAAGCTGTTCATGAGCGTGCCGGAAGTCCGGACCGGCCTGCGCAGGCTCGACTTCAAGAGTCCGCACCTGAGCGGCGCTTGATGGATGAGTTCGAGCAATGGCTCGAACGGCAATATCGCTTCGCGGCACCGGCGATGCTCGTGAGCGTCTCGCCGGTCGGGATCATCAAGACGCGCCCGGGTTTCGGGCAGACGATTCGCCCGCGCAAGGGTGCGATCGTCGCCTCGCCGGTGCTGGCTGCGTACGATCCCGATCCGGACTATTTCTTTCACTGGTTCCGCGATTCCGCCGTGGTGATCGACGCCCTGCGGCTGCTGTTGGAAGACGGGACCGTGGGGCAGGAGGCGCGGGTCCTGTTTGCGGACTTCGTGCAGTTCAGCCTGGCGCTGCGGAATCTGGACGGTCGCGCCCTCGTCGCCGCACCCTCCTGGCGCACCTCAGTGACAGAGGATTTCGGGAAGTACGTGCGCGTTGACGCAGACCTCATGTCGGCCTTCGGCGATGCCGTCGCGAGCGAAACCAGAGTCAATGCGGACGGCACGCTCGACATCTCGAGCTGGACACGCCCGCAACACGACGGCGCGCCGCTGCGAGCACTGGCTCTTCTGCGTTGGCTGCGCAGCGTTACACTCGATTCTACCGTGAGTGCGGCGGTGTCCGAGTTGCTGCGCGCCGATCTCGCCTTCACCTTCCACAATGCCCGCCAACCCTCGTTCGATATCTGGGAGGAAGAGAAGGGGTTGCACTACTACACCCTGTGCGTGTCGGCCGCGGCCTTGCAGGATGGCGCGGACTGGCTCCAGGGCGCCGGTGACAGCGGCAATGTTGAGTCGTATCGCGCGCAAGCAGGCGAGATTCGCGCGACGTTGGATGGCTATTGGCTCGCGGACGAGGGTTATTATCGGTCGCGAGTTCTGTGTGCGGGCGAGCGTTCAGCAAAGGAGCTGGATATTGCGGTGATCCTGGCGGCCATTCACGCGGGTGGCAGCGGTGGTTCACACACCGTGCGCGACCCGCGAATGCATGCAACCCTCGAGCGCCTGGAGGCGCTGTTCGACGCTGCGTATCCGATCAACCGCAACCGTTCGCCGCACCTTGGGCCGGCGATGGGGCGTTACGCCGGAGACGCCTATTACTCCGGTGGCGCATACTATTTCTCGACCTTGGGCGCAGCCGAATTCTGCTTCCGGGCGGCTGCCGGAGGGCCGGATGCGGCCGCCTGGACGCGCCGCGGCGATGCATTCCTCGCAACCGTGCGCTCGTTCACTCCGGCGAGCGGCGAAATGTCGGAACAATTCGATCAGCGCACTGGCGCGCAGACCTCGGCACGGCATCTCGCCTGGAGCTATGCCGCGTTCATATCCTGTATCGCTGCGCGTCGCGCCGCGGTTGGAACGTACTGACGCCCAATGACCAAACCGCCCAAAGAGCCCGCCGATACGACCCCTGAGGTCGATGAGGCTGCGCAGCTCGGCTTCCTGCGGCAGCTCGATCAGATGCGGCGCGCGCTGGTGGGCTCGCCTGTCAGCAAGGCGCTGGTCCTGCTGACCATCGCGGTGTTCCTGGTCGTCGTCGTCACGGCCTACGGCCAGATCCGGCTCAATAGCTGGAACAAGCCGTTCTACGATGCTCTGTCGCGCCGCGATCTGGGGGACTTCGTATTCCAGCTCGGCGTGTTCTTCATCATCGCCGGCGCGATCCTGGTCCTGAACGTGGGACAGCGGTGGTTCGTGGAAATGTTGAAGATCAAGCTCCGCGAAGGGCTGGTCCAGGACCTGCTGAAGTTCTGGATGCTGCCGCGCCGGGCCTTCTGGCTTGCCAATGCCGGCGGGCCGATGGGGGTCAACCCCGATCAGCGCATGCACGAGGACGCGCGCAAGCTGTGCGACCTGACGGCCGACCTGGGCACGGGCCTGCTGCAAGCGTCGATTCTCTTCATCACCTTCGCGGGCGTGCTGTGGGTCCTGTCGAACGACTTCAGTTTCCGCATCCAGGATGTGGACTACGCGATCCCCGGATTCATGCTCTGGGCGGCGATCGCGTACGCAGCTCTCGGCTCGCTCATGAGCTGGTGGGTCGGCCGCAGCCTCGTCAACCGCAATGCGGATCGGTATGCGCGCGAGGCGGATCTGCGCTTCTCGCTCGTGCGTATCAACGAGCACCTCGATGACATCTCGCTCGCGGCCGGTGAAGACGACGAGAAGCGGCGCGTCGAGCTGCATCTGGGAAACGTGCTGGCCGCGACGCGCCGGCTCGTCCTGGGGCTCACCAATCTCACCTGGATCACTGCAGGCTTTGGCTGGATCACGAACGTCGCCCCGATCCTCGTCGCAGCGCCTTTGTATTTCTCGGGGAAGATCTCTTTTGGCGGACTGATGATGGCCGCGGCGGCCTTCACGCAGGCGCAGTCGTCGTTGCGCTGGTTCGTCGACAACTTCAGCGTGATCGCCGATTGGCGCGCAACCTTACTGCGTGTCGCAGGTTTCCGTTACGCTTTGTCCAGCGCCGACGTGCTGCACGACAATGAAAGCCGCATTACCTATGCGGACGGCGAGCCAGGCACGATGACGATCGATGACCTCGAGGTCGTCTCGCCCGGCGGCCGGGACCTGCTGAAGGAAAAGAAAGTGGTGGTGAGGGCCGGGGAGCGCGTGCTGATCGTCGGAGCGCCGGGAACCAGCAAGACGCTGCTGTTCCGCGCCCTGGCCGGCTTGTGGCCGTGGGGTGGCGGCCGGATCAGCCGGCCGAGGAACGAGCAGATGTTCTATCTGCCCCGCGGCACTCCGTACCTGCCGCGCGGAACGCTGCGCGAGGTGGTTGCATATCCGCTCACGGTCGAGAGCTTCACCGAGCGCGACTTCACGCACGCACTCGGGCGGCTCGGCCTGGAGCGCCTGGTGCCGTTACTCGACATGACGCGAAGGTGGGATCGGGAACTGAGCCAGGATGAACAGCTCAGCGTCGCGTTTGCCCGCATGGTGCTGCAGAAGCCGCCATGGGTGCTCATCGACGACACGCTCGGTTCGCTCGACGACGAGGCGCTGGAGCGGGTCATCGATGTCTTCACGAATGACCTCGAGGCGACAACGCTCATTCATATCGGCAGGGCCGCGCAGTCGCGCGACCCGCTCTTTTCACGCACCCTGCATCTCGTCAAATCCCCAACGGGCCCGACGCTGGTTGCCGGCAAGGCGGCTGCGGCGCAAGGCGCAACGGCCGTCGGTCGCTGATGAAGACGACGCAGCGCCAAATCCGTTGCATCGCAAAATCGCTCCTGTTGTGGTGGGTGCTCGGCCTCCAGTCGTGGGCGTTTGCGCAGGATCTCGAATTCCACCCGCCCGCCACGGCCGGGGATCCTGCAACACCGGCCGTCATGCGCGATCTGGCCGCGAGAATCCTGCCCGTCTACCAGGAAAGCGACACGGAGCGCTATCTCAACAACATTTCCGCGCTGCAGTTGGTTGCCGGCAACTATGCGGCGGCCTGGGAAGCGCGGCAATCACTGCGCGACCGGCGCAGGGCCGCGGATGCCCGCCGGCCGGTCGGCAAGCCGGTGCTCTATAACATCTATGCGCATGCGAAGGCTGTCGAGGCGGCGGATCACGTTCCATTTGCACAAGCCTTTACACAGGCATACCGGGATGTCGTCCCGAAGCTCAGCGACCGGGATGCATTCACCGTCGCGGGCTGGCTGGAGACGCCCGTCGCCGGGTTCCAGGACACTCTGCAGAAGGCGTTCGATCAACGCCGCGCCAAGGGCACCGTCCCGCTCGGCGATGCAGTGGATCTCATCTGGATGTACCTGACTTTGGATGCGTACCGAAGTCTGGGTCCGCTCGTGGCCGCGCTCGATGCCGAAAGCGATCGGCAGCGCTATGCAACCGAAGATGACATCCAGATCAAGACTGACGACGGCGCGATTCTCTCCGCAAAGCTGGTTCGCCCGAAGGGTGAATCCAAACCGCTGCCGGCGCTGCTCGAATACACGATCTATCCAGATGCGCAGAGCTTCGCCAAGGAGTGCGCAGCATACGGCTATGTCGGCGTGATCGCATACGCGCGGGGGAAACTGAAGAGCACCGCCGAGGTCATTCCCTTTCAGCACGATGGCGACGACGTGCGCTCGGCTATCGACTGGATCGTGAAGCAGTCGTGGAGCGACGGCCGCGTGGGAATGTATGGCAGCAGCTACAGCGGGTTTACCGCATGGGCGGCTGCGAAGAAGTTGCCCGTGGCGCTGAAGGCGATAGCCACGTCTGCCGCCACCGCACCGGGCGTGGATGTTCCGATGAGGGGCAGCATCTTTCGCAATGCCTCGTATCGATGGCTCGCGGGTGTTGCAGAATCGGGCGCCACCGACGAAGCCCAGTGGCGCGCGCTCGACCAAGTGTGGTACACGAGCGGCAAGCCTTACCGGGAACTCGAGCACCTGCGCGGCAAGCCCAACCGGCTGTTCACCCGCTGGCTCAACCATCCGAGTTACGACCTGTTCTGGCAGAAGATGCTGCCCTACCGGGGCGATTTCGCGCACATCAATATCCCGGTCCTGACGCAGGCCGGCTATTACGGCAGCGGCGAGGCGGGGGCGCTGTACTATTTTCTGCAACACTATCGGAATAATCCGCGCGCCAACCAGACACTGCTGCTGGGGCCGTATGACGATGACGTGATGGAACACGGGCCCGTGCCGGTAGTGCGCGGAGTCCCTGTCGACCAGGCCGCACTCATCGATCTGCACGAGGTGCGTCTCAAGTGGTTCGACTCCATCTTCAAGGGCGGCGCAAAGCCGGACATCCTGCGCAGCCGCGTCAACTACGAGGTGATGGGAGCCAACGAGTGGCGGCACACGGCCTCGATCGAGGGCATGGGGCGGGCGTCGCGCTACTACCTGGATGCCAAGGTCGCCGGCGACGGTCACCTGCTGGCCCCGCGAAAGACCTCGGACTCCGCCTTCATTCGGCAGACCGTGAATCTGGCCGACCGGAGCGATGCTGCATGGGTGCCACCTGCCAATCTCGTTGCCAGGGATTTCCAGAGCCACAACGGCGTGACCTTCATCAGCGAGCCGCTGCGGCGCACGGTCGAGCTGAGCGGGCTGTTCTCGGGCCGTCTCGATTTCACGGTCAACAAGATGGACGTGGATCTCTACGTCACTTTCTACGACCTGCTGCCCAGCGGTGACTACGTCCAACTATACGATCCACCCTACGAGGTCCGCGCAAGTTACGCCCGCGACCGGGTTCACCGTCACCTGTTGAAAGCGGGCGAGCGGCAACAGCTCACGATCAGAAGTGAGCGCCTGATCAGCCGCAAGCTCGAAGCTGGCAGCCGGATCGTCGTCGTGCTCGGAGTCAACAAGCGCCCCGACCAGGAAATCAACTACGGCGGCGGGGATGACGTGAGCGCGGAGTCCCTCGCGGACGGCGCGGCGCCTGTGCGGATCAAGTGGTATAGCGACAGCTATATCGACATTCCAATGCGGCGCTAGCTGCCTATTTGTCCAGCGTGATGAGATCTTTGGGAAACGAGACGAGCATCGTCGGCATGCGGGCCGTCAGCCTGTCTTGCGGCCCTGGAACGACGTTGGCGACGTAGCGGAAACCGAATCGCGGCGCCATGAATGGGGCATGGAAGCCGACGGTGGCGCCGTTCGTCAGGGCGCCGGCCGCATCTTTCATGTAGAGCTGCACCAACTCGCCGAAGGCCACCGTCGCTTGTTGCTCGAGAGCCTGTCGATCCGCATCGGACAGCCCCTGTACAACTGCCGCGCGCGGATAGACCGTCGGAAACTGCCACAAGTAGTGTCCCACCCAGTTCTTGCCTGCGGGGTGGTGGTCTACGTGCAGCACTGCCCCGAAGCGTAACGTCTGGTCGCCCATGCTGACGACATCGAGCAACGGCTTGAGAAGCGCCGCGTGCGGATCATCGGCCGCAGTCACGACCTTGAGGTCGGTGTTGGCAAGTGAAGATGCGAGCAACGCCTGCGGATCTATTGCCAGCTTGCCGTACAGCTCCGCCGCCTCCTTTTCGGTTCGGCTCTTGATCGCGGCTACATTCGCAGCTACCCCCAGCGGTCCGAGCAGCAGACCCAGTCCGACCCCACCGCCGCCGTAAGACTGCTCGTAGAGCACCGTTCTGGCGTCGTTGAGGGGGCGCATCATGTGACTGGCAGATGCCTCCGCGACCGTGTAGGCAGACACTGCGTGCGTCATACCGACATCAATGACGGGCGCCGGTTGTGGTTGCGGCGCCTTGGCAGTCGCGGAATTTCCCACGCCGGAAAGAAGCAGGAGCATGCCCGTTACCAGCAGAATTCTCTTCATCGATCCCCCGCCATTGTTCTTATATCGGCCGTGCATCGCTGCGCACGCCGCTGCGCACGCCGCTGGATGTCGCGAAGGGTAGCATACGGAGGTACTGCTTTCGTCTCAACGGCGCGCCGTGGCAAGCTGTCCGGATCGGCACATGAGGAGAGTCGTGGATGGATTCCCGAAGTCATTCGCTTTTATTGAGCGTCGTATTGGCGGCGTCAATGGTCGCCGGGGGCGCCGCGCTTTCGCAGGAACCCACCCGCGACCTGGAGGCGACAGGGACGCCGCTGCGTGCCGCCCAGCCCGATCCGGCCATCCTGCAGGCCGTACAGCAGATCTCCGCGCAGCAAGTCCGGCACACCATCGAGACGCTGGCGGGATTCCGCACGCGCAGCACTCTGTCCGGCATGGACAAGGACCTCCCCAAGGGGCAGGGCATCAACGCCGCGGCCGATTGGATCGAGTCGGAATTCAAACGCTACGCGGTCGCTTGTCACGGTTGCCTGGAAGTGAAACGCGACACTTTCACGGAAGCCCCTCAGGATCGAATTCCTCGGCCGACGACCATCAGCAATATCTACGCAATCCTGCGCGGGTCGGATCCATCGCAGGCGAAACGTGTGTACCTGGTCACGGGGCACTACGACTCACGTAGTACCGATGTGCTCGACTCGCATGCAGCCGCTCCGGGAGCGAATGACGACGCCTCCGGCGTGGCCGTGAGTCTCGAGAGCGCTCGCGTGCTCTCCAAGCTCAAATTCCCCGCAACAATTGTGTTTGCGGCCGTTGCGGGCGAGGAGCAGGGCCTGAACGGCAGCCGGCACCTGGCGAAGCTGACGAAGTCGGAAGGCTGGCAGGTGGATGGAGTGCTCAACAACGACATCGTGGGAGGCAACACGACACCCGGCGACCGCTGGCAGAACAAGCGGCTGGTGCGCGTGTTCTCCGAGGGCACGCCTGTGGCGGCTACGGCGGAGCAGACCAAGCTGATCGCCTCGCTCGGATATGAGAGCGATTCGCCATCGAGGGAACTGGCGCGTGCGGTACTCGAGGTTGGCTCGACTTACGCCGGCATCGCACTGCAGGGAGCCACGCTCCCGGCGCAGGAATTCCATCCGGTCCTGGAATTCCGCCGCGATCGGTTCCTGCGCGGCGGTGATCACACTTCGTTCAACCAGGAAGGCATCGCGGCCGTGCGCTTCACCGAGTGGCGCGAAGACTTCAATCACCAGCATCAGCTCCCGCGGGTCGAAAACGGGGTCGAGTACGGTGATCTGCTGAAGTTTGTCGATTTCGAGTACGTCGGACACGTCGCGGCGCTCAATGCAGCCAGCCTGGCGACGCTCGCGTCTGCGCCAGCCGCTCCCGCAAACGTCCGCATTCTCACCAAGGGGTTGGGAAACGACTCCACACTTCAATGGGATAATGGCACCGCTGCGGCTGCGGATACGCGGTACGAAGTGGTATGGCGCGAGTTGGGTGCTCCGCAGTGGCAACGTTCGCTCGAGGTCAACGATGTTGGCACCGTGACGCTGCCGATTTCGAAAGATAATGTCATCTTCGGAGTGCGCTCCGTGGATGTGCCCGGTCATCGCAGCCCCGCGGTTGCGCCATGGCCGGAACGTTGAAGATCAAATAACGTGAGAGTCTGCGCGGGGCTCCTTCTGGTGCTGCTCGTGGCTTGCGAGCGGCACCGGTCCTCGCCACCTATCGTCGCGGATGAGGAAAAAGTCCTCAACGTCTACAACTGGTACGACTACATCAAGCCGGAGGTGCTGCGCGAGTTCGAGTCGAAGTACGGCATCACGGTGCATTACAACGTCTTCGATTCAAACAATACGCTGGAGACCCACCTGCTCGCGGGACATTCCGGCTACGACGTCGTCTTCCCCTCGGGCGCCTACCTCAACTCGCTCCTTCCCGCGGGAATCTTCAGGGCACTCGACCGGTCGCAGCTCCCGAATCTGGCGAACATGGACCCCGCGATCATGCGGCGGCTCGCGGCACAGGACCCCGGAAACGCGCACGCCGTGGTCTATACCTGGGGAATCACCGGGTTCGCATACGACGTCGCAAAGATCAATGCACGCCTGCCCCAGGCGCCGCTGGATAGCTGGTCGATGCTGTTCGACCCCAAGATCGCCGCGAAGTGGGCCGATTGTGGCATCGGCCTTTACGAGTCGCCCAACGTCATCGTCCCGAGCGTGCTCGCCTGGCTGGGCGCCGAGCCCAATAGCGAAGCCCCGGGTGATCTGGAGCGCGCGCAGAACGCGCTGCTGGCGGTGCGGCCTTATATCCGGAAGATCGGCAGCAGCTCCCTGGTCGACGATCTCGCATCCGGCGAGTTGTGTCTCATCATCGCAAGCAATGGTGACGCCATGCAGGCCCAGGAGCGGGCCCGTATTGCCGGTAAGGGCCAGGAAGTCCGATATACGATTCCGCGGGAGGGGGCCGTCATGTGGTTCGACGTCGCAGCCATACCGTCCGATGCGCCTCACCCGGGCAATGCGCACCGCTTCATCAATTTTCTGCTGGACGCGAGGGTGGCGGCCGAGAATAGCAACGCAATTCATTTCCCGAACGGCAATCTCGCCGCCCAATCCCGGGTGCAACCGCAGCTTAGCAACGCTGCGATCTTTCCCACTGGCGAGCTGGCATCGCGCTTGATTCCAGAGCTTGCCAAGAGCGAAGGATATGTGCGACTGCGAACGCGCATGTGGACGCACTTCAGGACGGGGGAGTAGTGACGCTTCTATCCGACTCCGCCGGCGCTGCTTACGCTTGCTTGCGAAAACTGGCATCCTGCGCCCCAGGTTTTAAGGAGAGTGATGTGAAACGCGGGTCTGCACGGATGACGTTACTGTTGTTGGCCGCCTGCTCGGGTCTCGCCTGTGCGCAAGGGACCCTGCCCACGGGCTGGATCGATGTGACGGCCCCCATCGATGCGCGGACCACACCCGTGTACCCGGGAAATGCGCCAATCAAACTCGATTTCAGCGAGAGCTTCGACAAGGGCAGCAAGCTCACCCTGTCCGCGTTCTCATTCGGTGCACACACCGGCACGCACGTCGATGCGCCTCTGCATTTCATCAAGGGCGGCGCGAGTCTGGATCAGATTCCGCTGACGCGCTTCATCGGGCCCGTGCGCATCGTCGATTGCAGCCCCGGAGCGCTGGTGATCGATGCGGCCGAGCTGAACAAACACGCGTGGCGCGGAGCGCAGCGGATCTTCTTTCGCACGCGCAACAGCCACAACGGTTGGATGACCGATCCGGTGTTCCACAAGGACTTCACGTACGTCGCGCCGGATGCGGCGCAGCTCCTGGCGGATGCGGGCATCAAGCTGGTTGGCATCGACTACATCTCCATCGAGAAATTCGACTCCGCGGATCCCCAAACCCATCTCATCCTGCTCGGAAAGAATATTCCGGTCGTTGAAGGGCTGCTGCTGCGGGACGTGCAGCCGGGCGACTACGATCTGATTCTGCTGCCGGCGCGAGTGATGGGTCATGAGGCAGGTCCCGTGCGAGCCATCCTCAAACCCCTGACGCCCGGAAAATCATGAAGCAACATTTTGCGATCGCAGCGTGGCTGGTGCTGACGGCCACTGCTTTGGCATTCGTTCCGGCGTATCCGCAGGCACCGCCGCCGCTGCCGGTAACGCCGACCCCACCTCCGGCGAGCGCCGGAAAGTACGAGCACATCACCGTTCATGGTGCATCCCTGGTTGGCAATCTCGAAGGTGACACGCCCGAGCGGTTGGTTTCCGTCTACCTGCCGCCGAGCTATGCGAAGCAGCCCAAGCGCCGCTATCCGGTGTTGTATCTGCTGCACGGGTTCACGGATTCCGACAGTCACTGGTTCGGATTGCTCGGCAAGCATTTCGTGAACGTGCAGGGAGCCGTGGATCGCGCCTACGCCAAGGGAGCGCACGAGTTGATCATCGTGATGCCCGACGCATTCACGAAGTACCAGGGCAGCATGTATTCGAACTCCGCGACGACCGGAAACTGGGAAGGGTTCGTCACGCAAGACCTGGTGGCCTACGTGGACAAGCATTACCGTACGTTGCCGCAACGGGCGAGTCGCGGGCTGGCAGGGCACTCGATGGGCGGCTACGGCACGATGCGGCTGGGAATGAAATATCCGGGCGTGTTCTCCAGCCTGTATGCGCTGAGTCCGTGCTGCATGGGGGCCGGCCTCGAGCCGAATGCACAGGCTGTCGAGCGCGCGGCACAAGTGACCTCGGCGGAGCAGCTTGCGGCCGCAGACTTCGGCACCAAAGCGATGTTGGCGTCAGCCGCGGCGTGGTCGCCCAATCCCCGCAAGCCACCGCAATTCTTCGATCTTCCGGTTGCCGCTGGCAAGCCGGCTCCCCAGGTCATCGCCGCGTGGGCCGCAAATGCGCCGCTGGCGATGGTCGATCAGTACATACCGAATCTCAGGAGCTTTACCGCGATTGCCTTCGATGCCGGAGACCGGGACGTGGGAATCGCCGACACCATCCGCACGCTCGATCAGGTGTTGACAGGCTATGGTGTTGCCCACGTGTTTGAGATCTACAGTGGGGATCACGTCAGCGGTGTCGACGAGCGGCTCGAGACCAAGGTAATTCCGTTCTTCAGCGAGCACCTGAAGTTCAACTGACTGCGGCAGACAGCGGCCGCACGGAGCGCGGGAGCCGAGCGGCTCCCGCGCACCTTAAGCGCTCAGTTAGCGACTGTCGCAGCGACAGCCGTCGACGTTCCGACGTTTCCGTCGACGTCCGTTGCCACGGCTGTGAGGCTTACTGCCCCGTTTGCCGCCGTCGTAGTATCCCACTGCACGGTGAACGGCGACGTCGTCGCAGTGCCGATAAGTGTGTTGGTATTGGAGAAAAACTGTATTTTCGCGATGGCGATCGGGTCCTGCGCTGTCGCTGAGAGCGCAACCGTACCGGTCAGATTACCCGCTGGGACGGTCAACGCAACCACCGGGGGCGCATTCAGCACCGGCGGTGCGCCCAGATCGATTCGACCGTAGACGCCATTCGTTTCATCGTTCGGACCCGCTGTATAGAACAGCGTGTTGTGCGGTTGATTGGAGGCGTCGTTGCCGAACGCTATGCCCCAAAGACCGGGTGAAACGAAGGCGGCTCCCGTCGAGTCCGACACGGCGCCCATGAACAGGCCGCTGCTGGGATCGTAGCCGTTGATCTTGCCATCGCCGAAATTTCCAACCAGCAGCGTGTTGCTCAGCGTGCCGTAGTCCGCAGGAGCCAACGCCATCCCCCACGGCGCGTTCAGTGCGCCGCCCACCGGGACGAGATGCTTCACGAAGACGCCGTTGGCGTCGAATATATCAACGAGGCCCAGGCCCACGCCGTCGATATTGTCGTGCTTGTCCGGCGTTGCCTGCATCGCATAGGAGACGTAGAGCTGCACCGCACCCGCCGCACCATTCTTGATCGCCTGGATACCGAACGGGGCGTAGCCCGCCGGCAAGGTGGGATCGACGAAGGTGAAGCTGGTGGCCGACGGAGTCTGCTTCGCGAAGGCCGCGTTGAACACGTCTACCTTGTTGTTGTGGAAGTCAGTGGCGTATAGAAAATTGGCGGTGCCGTTGTTGGCGACGGCCAGGCCCTTGTACACAGCGCCGCCGGCGTCCGTGTACATGAGGATGGCGTTCCCGACGTCGACGGCAGGCGACCAACCGGAAATCATTCCGCCTTCTCCGGAGAAGATGAAGCGCGCGGGGCCGGACTTTGCGTTGGCGGTCACGACGAAGTCCGCGGTGCCGTTGAATATGATTCCGGTTCCGTCGAAGGTCACAGCGGCTGCACTCGGCGGCAGATTCACTATCAAGGGCGTGGCGGCCGGCTGCGGCTTGCCGTTCCCGTCGTAGAGGGTCGAGGTCTGGGAATGGTTGTTGGCGACCCAGACCGGGGCGCCGGGACCAAAGACGATTCCCCAGGGATTGGTCAGGTTCGGGTCGGTTACCAGGGCGCCGGTGCCCGGAGTGTCCGAGACGAGCTTGGTGAACGAGAAGGCACTCGCCGGATTGACGGTAAGCGTCGCATTCCCGGCGGCGGTGCCGCCTCCCCCGCCAGCGTAGGCGCTGCCGGTCGGAGCCGTGCAAGTCAATGTAAACGTGTTGGTTCCTGTTGCGGTCGGCGTGAGCGTCTGAGTGCCGCCTACAGGCTGACTGCCGCTCCATGCACCACTTGCCGTACAGGTGCTCGCGTTCATTGCCGTCCAGGTCAGAGTGACCGCCTGGCCGGCGGTGATCGTTGTTGGCATGACGGTGAGCGCTACTGTCGGCACGAGCGGAGTGGTCATGTTCCCGCTGCCACCGTTGTAACCGCCACAGGCTGCAAGGGTGCCGGCAAGGAGTAACGCGACAGGCCGCAACGGCCGTTCCCGATAATTCCATCGACTACGAGTTGGAAACATACGTCAGGACCTCCCAGTTTTCGTCGCGTTAGAAGCATCAGGCACGCTGAAAGCAAATGCCTGTTGCTGTAAGCGTCGGCGTGGGGTGCCGCGGTTCTATGGCGAAGGGATGCGGAACGCGTTGATTTGAAAATGCGCGACTTGCGGGCGCGCCTGACGTGTTGGTGCGATGCGAGCGGGCGGAGCGAGGTGACGCGAAGGGTTGGCGGAGTCTTGAAGGCGCCGCGGACCGGGAGGCCCGCGGCGTGCGCTCAGCGCGGGTTCGCGTGGTGCGAGTCGTCGACGAGGTGCTTGAGATCCTGGTCGACGCACGGCGCCGCCTCGGCCAACTCGACGTTTGTCAGCTTCAGCATGCGCGGCCGTGGCTTCCACGGCTCGAGCAGGACTTTCGGGTCGTCGGCAACCACCTGATACTCGATCACATCGCCCAGGCGCCGCAGCCGTTCCGTCACCCGCAGGTCGGTTGAGTGAAATGCCCCGTTGTCGGTGAGCCAACTGTCGTCGTTGAAGTGATTGGCCTCGACGACCAGGGTGTCGCCTTCCCAATGGCCGACGGAGTCGCCTAAGTAACTGTCGTCCACATCCGTGCGATGGGCACGGCCGTCAGTCGGAATGATGCGGAAGAAGGCGCCCGAAACATCGTCGTACAGGAATACGACCTGACCGGCCGTCTGCACGATCTTGTCCGGGGGGCCGATTCGCGGCAGGCCCGGAGACTTGCACCGCAGGACCGGGTCGGCCTCGACCTGGCGCTTGTCCAGGTCATGGACTTTTGCCACGAATTCCGGCCGGTACTGCGGCGTGTTCGGCGCAGCCGCCGGTCGTGGGCTGGGGGGCGGGGGAGGAGGTGTCGCCGCAGTAGGCTCGCATCCGGCTATGCAGATCGAGCCGTTCCCGGACTTCTCGGGGTGCACGAAATCGATGCCCGCACCGTTGTCCCACGTGCCGTTCAGATCCGGGTGGCCATCGGGCAGATACGGCACCTTCTTCGAGGCGTGGGGCGCGGAGGGAGTCGCGTCGGCGGCGTAGACCTTGCCGCTTCCGCTGGCGCAGACGAAGCACAGTAAAGCCGCGAGCACCGAGACTTGCGTTGCGACTGCAGAGCCTGCTGCGCGCACCGGCTTGCGGGTGCGGGTACCGCGTGAATCAAGACTCATACTGGCTCCTCGTCGTTGTCGGCCGTTACTTCGCTTCCGACGCTTTGTCAGCCGCAAACTGGAAGTGGTGCCCGTCCGCGTACGTGATCTTCGCCATGAATCCGAGCTGCGCGGTGCCGTCGCGGGCGGGAAACGCATCGACCGTCACCCGTTCGCCGTCGGCCAGCAGCATTTTCGCGCTCAGCCCGGCTTTGCGCGCCATGGCGACCGGCACGCACTCCAGATGCCAGGTTGCGACCTTGCCACTGGCATCCGTCACGTCCAGGTACAGATAGATGTGGGGATTGACCCATTCGACCTTGGAAACGACGCCGGACAGGACCAGCGTTTTGCGAGTGTCGAACTCGCCCGCAAGGGAATGATGCGCGAACGCGACCTCGGCGCTGGCTCCCAGGAGCCCGAGCAGCCCCAGGACGTTCAAGGCATGCACGGCGAAACCGGTGCTACGCAGACGATCGAGTCCACCCACAGCGTCCCCTCCCATCGGATGAGCCGATCTTACGCAGCAGTGCTTCGAGTCGGCCGAGCCATTCTGACTACAAACCCGCCGCTTTCGCAATGAGACGGTGGCACTGCACGCTCCGCTGGCCGCATGCTGAACGGACGCTTATGGGGGGTGCCAGGAAGCGGTTACGAGTCCGCTACTGCAAGGTAGACTTTGCAAGATCCTCCATCCAGGTCAGTCATGCCCTCCAAACCGCTCCGGCTTCTTTCGTCGATGGCAACCCGTGAGTTACTGGGCGAGCTCGCATCCCGGTACCAGCGCGAAACTGACAGGTCGGTGACCACTGACGCGGCTGGCGGTGTAGACGTCGCCCAGCGAGTGCAAGGCGGTGAGGTCGTCGATGTGGTGGTTCTGGCAAGCAATGCGATCGACAAGTTGATCGCCGCGGGCAAGCTGGTCGCCGCTAGCCGGGTGGATCTCGTGAAGTCGGGTGTTGCGGTGGCAGTGCGCGCGGGAGCGCCCAAGCCCGACATCGCGACGGAGGAGGCAGTCAAGCGCGCGGTGCTGGCTGCGAAGACAATCAGCTATTCGACGGGCCCGAGTGGCGTCTACCTGGAAAAGATGTTCGAGCGTTGGGGTGTGCTCGCGGAGATCCGCGGCCGCATCATCGTGCCGTCTCCCGGGGTGCCGGTGGGATCGCTGGTTGCCAGCGGCACAGTGGAGCTTGGATTCCAGCAGTTGAGTGAGCTGCAGAGCCTTGCCGGCATCGAGGTCATCGGGCCGCTGCCGCCTGCGATTCAAACCATCACGGTTTTCTCTGGCGGCATTTCAACTACCTGCGATGAACCCGCGGCGGCGCGGGCCCTGTTGGACTACTTGGCCTCGCCTGCAACCGCAGATGTCAAACAGCGGCACGGCATGGAACGGGCCTGATCGTTGCAGAACCAGGGCTCGTCATACATGTTCGCAGGCATTCGGCATTTTGAGTTGGCAGGCGAGCACAGTGCCGCGCGCTCCCCAATGGTGGTGCTGTATCCGACGACTGCGATGCCCGTACCGGTGAAGGTGGGTCCTTATCTGGAAGAACTTTCGGCCGATGCCCGGATGGCTTCGGGCCAACACCTGCTGGCCATCATCTCGCACGGCAGCGGCGGTTCGCACCTGGCCTACCTGACCCTTGCAGCGGATCTTGCGCGCAACGGGTTCGTAGTGGCCCTGCCGGAGCACCCCGGAAACAATCGCAACGACAATCGCCTGGGTGAGGGGCTGGAGAACCTTCGCAACCGGCCACGCCACATCAGGCTCGCTATCGATGCAGTTCTGGCCGACGCGCAGATTGGGCCTCATGTTGGTAAAGACAGCGTCGCGATGATCGGTCATTCAATGGGCGGCTACACGGCGCTCGCTGTCGCCGGTGGCGTGCCTCGGTTTCCTCCAGGCTCGAACCAAGTAGTCGACGTTGAAGTCGATCCGCGAGTGAAAGCCTTGGTGCTCATGGCCCCTGCGACACCGTGGTACTTGACGGAAGGCTCTCTCGCACGCGTGACGGTGCCGATTCTGATGTTTACCGCCGAACACGATCCCTACACACCGCCATGGCAATCCGAGATCGTGTCGCGCGGAATTCCCGATGCCTCTTTGCTCTCGCACAGACGCGTGGCGAACGCCGGGCACTTTTCCTTCCTCAGCCCGTTTCCTGCGGCGATGTGCGTCCCCGGATTTCTGCCCGCCGTGGATCCTGAAGGATTCGACAGAGCGGCATTTCAGAGCGAACTTGGTGAGGAAGTGCGGCTGTTCTTACGCCGCTTCATTTAAGTCCCATATGACGATGACGATCGAGATGACGAACACCCGGGCGAAAACGAGGCGCCCATGACGCCAATGACAAAGAGGCGGCTGCGCCGCTTCGACGGGTTCGCCGGACTGCTGGGCTTGGCGTTGCTGGCCGGTTGCGCTAGTGAGCCGCCGGCGCCGCCGCTGTCGGCGGCGATGAGCCCGGCGGAGGCACGGGCGTTGATCGAAACGTTACTGCCGCGAACGGTGACGGACCGCACCGGGTGGGTTGACGACATCTACGCGGGATTTGCCGTACAGGCTATAGAACCGACCCGACGGAACGTATGCGCCGTGGTCGCCGTGATCGGGCAGGAGTCCAGCTTTCGCGTCAACCCGTCAGTGCCGGGATTGGGGAAGATCGCCTGGCGGGAGATCGATAGTCGCGCCGAGCGTGCCGGGGTGCCGCGAATGGTCGTTCACGGCGCGTTGAGCCTCAAATCCCCAACCGGCCGCACCTACGCCGAGCGCATCGATGGCGCGAAAACCGAAAAGGAACTCAGCGACATTTTCGAGGACTTCATCGGCACGGTGCCCTTGGGACACAGCCTGTTCGAGGGTTGGAATCCGGTCCGCACGCGCGGCCCGATGCAGGTCAACATTGCGTTTGCCGAGCAGTATGCACGCGCCCGGCCTTATCCGTACCCCGTCAAGAGCCGGATCGATGACGAAGTGTTTACGCGGCGGGGAGGTTTGTACTTCGGCATCGGACACCTGTTGGCGTACCCGGCGTCATACGACAGCTACCTGTATCGCTTTGCCGATTTCAACGCGGGCCAATACGCCAGTCGAAATGCCGCGTTTCAGCGCGCCGTCAGTACTGTTTCCGGCATTCAGTTGATACCGGACGGAGCGCTGCTGCCACACGACACCACGGTGCAGGGCGCCGGCAGCACCGAGCTTGCAGCCGTTGCCGTGGCTGGAAAACTGAATCTCAGCGAGCGCGCGATTCACGACGCCCTGGACGAAGGCAAGTCCAAGGACTTCGAGCGAACCCAGCTATACCAACGGGTATTCGCTCTGGCCGACAAGGCGCAAGGTCGGCCGCTGCCGCGGGCTATCGTGCCGCGCATAACGCTCCATGGGCCGAAGATCAGCCGCAACCTGACTACCGGCTGGTACGCTCATCGGGTCGATGAACGTTTCAAAAGCTGCTTGAAAGGCTAGCGATGCAATAAGCCGCCAGCACATCGGGCCAGCACATCGGGACCGGCCAGCCGCTAGTGTAAACTGCAGCCCAGTGGTTATCGCTCGCGGTTTCATTCTCCAGGCCAGCTATCGCGTTACCTCGCAACCCGGTGGCGGCCGCAGGACCTTGGTCCATCTTTACGGCCGGCTGGCCAACGGTGGCACGTTTCTTGTGCGGGATGACCGTCAGCGTCCTCATTTTTACATTCGGGCTGCAGACGCCGAGCGTGCGCGCAGACTCTGCGCCGTCACGCCGGAAATCATCGCTAAGCGCACTTTCGACGGCGCGCCCGTCGCACTGATAGCGACAGAAACACCCGGCGATGTTCCGGCGCTGCGTGATCGGCTGCAAGCCTCCGGAATCGACACGTTCGAGGCAGATGTGCGCTTTGCCGTGCGTTACCTGATCGAGCGTGGCATCAAGGGCGGCTGCGAAATCGAAGGCGAAGCGGTAGCAGGCGAACACCTGACCCACGTGTTCGACAATCCTGCCGTTCGGCCGGCGCATGTGGATGTCGAGCCGCGCGTACTGTCGTTCGACATCGAGACCGACCCGAAGGGCGAGCGCCTGCTCGCCATTTCAATGTACGCACCGGGCATTGACGAGGTGCTGATCGTCGACGGCAGCGACCGTCCGATGCCTGAGAGAGCGACACGGTGCGTCGATGAACGCGCAGCGTTGGAGGCGTTCTGCGATCGGGTCCGCACGTTCGATCCCGATGTGCTGACGGGTTGGAACACGATCGACTTCGATTTCACGATGTTGGAGCGCATCGCTGCCCGCACGCGCCATCCATTCAATCTGGGCCGCGACGCCGGTGCGATCCGCATCCGCAAGGCCGAAGGCTACTTCGGCAGCGGGCAGGCTACGATTCCCGGCCGCGTGGTGCTCGATGGCATCGACCTTCTTCGCGGCGCCTTCGTGCGCATGGAAGACTATTCGCTCGACGCGGTGGCGCGGACGGTGCTCGGAGAGGGCAAGTCCGTCAAGGGCGACGTGAAGGATCGGGTTGGAGAGATCCTGCATAACTACCGGCACGACTTGCCGGCATTTTCGCTCTATGCGCGCACCGACTCGCGTCTCGCCTACGAGATCGTTCAAAAGCTCGACCTCGTGCGCCTGGCGTTTGCCCGCAGCCAGCTTGCGGGCATGACTCCGGACCGCGTGGCAGCGAGCATCGCTTCGTTCGACTTCGTCTATTTGAGCGAGCTCGAGAAGCGCGGGATCGTTGCGCCCACGGTGCGTTCGGGCGACTCCAACGTCCATGCCGCCCAACAGGGTGGCCATGTGCTCGAATCCGCGACGGGCCTGCATCGCAACGTCTGGGTGTTCGATTTCAAAAGCCTTTATCCCAGCATCATCCGCACTTTCAACATCGATCCGCTGTCGTACGTGCCGCAGCCGTCGCCGGGCGAGGATCTGATCCAGACTCCGGGCGGTGCATTCAGGCGTGCGCCCGCGATTCTTCCGGGCCTGCTGGACGACTTGTTTCCACGTCGCGAAGCCGCGCGGGAGGCGGGCGATGAGGTGGCATCGAATGCCATCAAGATCCTGATGAACTCGTTCTACGGCGTGCTCGGAACTTCCGCGTGCCGCTTTTTCAACCCGGCGCTCGCTAACTCGATCACCGGCACCGGCAAAGAGATCCTGTTGTGGGCGAAGAAGTGGTTCGAGGAGCGCGGTTTCAGTGTGCTCTACGGCGATACGGACAGTTTGTTCGTGGCATCGGGCAGCACCGATGCAAACCTTGCGAGTGAGCAGGGGGCGCGGCTCGCCATCGGTCTGAACGCCGAGCTGGCTGGCTACATCCTGGAGCGCTGGCGAGTGCAGAGCCGCTTGTCGCTGAAGTTTGAAAAGTTGTATCTGCGCTTGTTACTGCCGCACGCCCGCAACAGTACGCGCGGCGCGAGCAAGCGCTACGCGGGCCTTCGCCAGGGTAGAGGCGAGAATGTGGTGGAGTTCGTTGGCATGGAAGTCGTGCGGAGCGACTGGACCGCGCTGGCGAAGCAGGTGCAGCGTGAGCTGTTTCAGCGTCTCTTTACCGATCAGCCGGTGGATGTGTACCTTGCAGATGTCGTGAAGAAGGTGAGATCCGGCGCTCTGGATGATTCGCTCGTTTATCGAAAGAACCTGCGCAAACGTGCGCAGGAGTACACGGCCACGACACCTCCGCATGTGGCCGCGGCCCGCAAGTCTGCGCAGCCCGCGGGCCGATCGATCAGCTACGTGATGACGACCGCGGGACCGGAGCCTATGGACAGCGTCAGGCATCCGCTCGACCGCGAGCACTATGTTCAGAAGCAGGTGAAGCCGGTGGCTGAACCGGTACTCGCCACGCTGGGCCTCGACTTCGATCTGACAATCGGCGACGGGCGGCAGATGCAGATGTTCTAGTGTCCGGCGCGGGCGTGCCCTTTGGCGTGCGTTCGCCCGCCGGCGCCGGCCTCAGGGATTCAGGATCGCGGCCAACGATCTGAGAAGCGCCGCGCCATCGCCGCGCCAGGCGCTGCCATGCATGCAGGCAAGCGTTTCCGGCTGATCCTGCGCGAACCGCTCGAGCGTCGCCGCTGTTTGCGGCGCGTGCGCAAAGTAGTCGAGTGGTTTGCGAAATTCTTCGCTCGGACCGAGTATGTCGCTCTCGATGAGTGCGACGGTGCCGGGGCCGCCCTGTGTGAACAGATCGCCGCAAAAGAACGTGCGCGTGCTCGTTTCCATCATCAACCCGCATTCCCACGCGTGCGGCACATGCGGAGTATCGAACCATCGAATCGTGTGCCGCCCGAGCGAGAGCTCTTCGCCATCGGCCAGCGCACGAGGCGGGCGATCGGCGAAGTCATTTACGGAAGTCATCGCGGCGATCCGGCTGCAAACCGGCAGGCTTTGCGGTGCGACGGCCAGGAACGCGTTGAGCGAGCCGCATTCGTCGGCTTCGAAATGTGAGAGGGCCACGTATTTGAGATTGGGGACCGGCATCACCCGGCTCATCGATTCCTGCACCAGAGGAAACAATTGGCGTGGTCCGGTATGAAACAGCAGCGCCGCATCGTCCAGGATGAGGTATTGGTTGAAACTGAACTGCCCGGCGCCGCCTGGAAAGGCGATGGGGGTGTTGATGCGGAAGATGCCGGCGGCGATTTCGTTAACGTTGGTGCCGGATTGTGCGTTTGTGATCATCTATCCCAAGTCTGTTCATGCCTGTGCGTGCAGGCGACCGCCCGCGCATCCTAATCGCGTGAGCGGTCGCTTGCTACCGGCTTCTGTCAATGGTCGTTGTCGTCATCTCCGCGGCGGATCTCTCCGCGGATCTCGCCGGCAGGAAAGCTTGTCGTGTGGATATTGGCGTACGCCGTATCGGACATCAGTGCATCCGTCAGCGCGTCAAAATCACCTGCCGAGACGTTTTGAGCCGTCACTGCCAGCACATTGGCCGATGTGATCGTGCCGCTCACCGTCCCTCCGTTGGCTGGACAGGCCTGCACGCCTGCCGGGGCGGTCGGCAGATTCGAGCAAAAGAACACCATCACGCCGCCGGCCACATGAATCTTGCCCAGATGGATATGGGACTGCGTGACCGGTGCGCTGAGTCCGGAATAGGTGAGTCGAAAAGTGATCGTTTGCCTGGAGCGGCTCAGATTGAGCGTGAGGTGCGCCTTGCCCTCCGACAGAATCGCTCCGGTCTCGCCGGCGCCAACGCCTCCGATCTCGTTGAATCCGGAAAATACTGCATGGAATTCTTCTGCCACGGCGCTCGTGGCCGGCAGTGCAAATGATGCGGCCAGAATGGCCGCGGTCAATATTCGACGGTACATGGCATCCTCCCCTGATTTGGAATCGACGTGTTCTATCCCCACACGGTGAGTGTGGGCTCGTCGCCGGGCAGTTCTATGCCACGCAAAGACTTTTGCAACTCGCACCATTCGCCGTG
>FTEM01001925.1_pt1 | contig 25118 bp, 19 predicted proteins | sample 1640201 | NCBI WGS metagenome assembly FTEM01 (sample SAMEA3914816, study PRJEB12502) | metagenome | biome: forest; material: soil | place: USA | collected 2011-09-16 | depth 0.3 m | reverse complement strand
CTCCTGAAGGCAAGTGGTCTGAAGCTCTTGCTGCTGACCTCGGGCCTGTCCTTGGCAAAGCACGCGCTGCGGGTGGCGGGGCTGTTCGATGCAGTCACGGTATCGCTCGATGGGACGAATCCAGCGACGTACGCGGCGATTCGCGGCTTGGACGCCTTCGACAAGGTGTGCGAAGGAATTCGCGCAGCAACGGACGCAGGCGTCCCGGTCAACGTTCGCGTCACCGTACAGCGCGCCAACTATCGTGAGCTGCCGGCATTTGTCCGACTCACGCAGGAGCTGGGAGCGCGTCAAGTCTCTTTCCTGGCCGTCGACGTCGCGAACCCCCACGCGTTCGGTCGCGCTGACGATTTCGGCTGCGACATCGCACTGGGAACCGACGACTTGCCCGTTTTCGAGCACCTCCTGTGTTCGTTGGAGCGAGACCACTCCGCGGACTTTCGGTCTGGATTCATCGCGGAGAGTCCCCAAAAGCTGCGGCGTCTGCACCAGTACTTCGAGGCGATCCACGGGCGCGCGCCATACCCAACGGTTCGCTGTAACGCACCGGAGTTTTCGGCGGTCGTGGGCGCCAAGGGGTCGGTGCAGCCTTGCTTTTTCATTTCAGGGCCGACCGATTCCCCGTTCGGGCGAGATCTTGCCGATCGAGTCAACAGTGAGCCCATGCGTGAACTGCGGGCAGCGGTTCGCGCTGGCGAGCGACCCGAATGCCGCACGTGCGTGTGCTCCATGTGGCGCGACCTCGATACCGTCGATACCTCAATCCTTTCGACCCGAACCCACGCACTGGCGTCGAGGGCGACATGACCGCCGCACAAGCCGGTCAAGCCGCGAACCTCGAGCCGTTGCGATTTCCGCGCATCGGCAGAATTCTCGGCAAGCTGCTGGCCTGGAGCGCGCGACTGCGAGGCGAGCATCGCTACGACGACTTCCGGCTGGAGCGCGTGCACGACATGCCCTTCCTCGTCATGCCGAGCGTTTTCAATCCGAAACTTCTGCGGAGTGGCGAATTCTTCGCGGCCAACCTCGATTCGGGAATCGTTCGCAGTGACGCAGAAGTACTGGACATGGGCACGGGCTCCGGTGTCTGCGCAGTGTTCGCAGCCAGGCATGCGCAGCGCGTCGTAGCAGTAGACATCAACGCTGCCGCAGCACGCTGCGCCGGCATCAACGCGCGTTTGAATCATCTCGAGCACAAGATCGACGTGCGCCACGGCGACCTGTTCGCGCCGGTTGCAGATCAGCGCTTCGATCTCATTCTTTTCAACCCTCCTTTCGTGCGTGGAACGCCACGTGACGACCGGGATCGTGCGTGGCGCTCGACAGACGTGGCTGAGCGGTTCGCCGCCGCCGTCGGGGCACATTTGAAGCCGGGCGGCTACGCGCTCGTGTTGTTGTCGACATTTGGCGATGCCGGCATGTTTCTCGATCGCTTTCGAGATCGCGGCTTGCACATCTCGCTGCTGGCGCAGCGCCGGTTCGTAAACGAGAGGCTGGCGATATTCAAGCTCGCCCTCTCGAGAGGGGCCGCGTCATGACTGTGGCGCCATCCCGTGTGGCAGGGATCTTTCACTGGCTCGTGAGGCTTTCATGACCGATCCGCAGCGCGTTCTGCTCATCAATCCGACCATCACGTCGCAACGCAACGCACGATTTCCACTTGCGGTGCTGAACCTGTACGCATCTCTCGAGGGCAATCACAAAGCAACTCTCCTCGACGGCAACATCGACCGCGACTTCGTTGCCACCGCAGTGCGCTCGGTAGAGAACGGCTCCGTCGACGCTGTTGGCGTCACGGTCATGGGCGGGCCGCAACTGCGCTCGGCAATCGCCGTGTCCAAAGCGATCCGGGCAAAGTCACCGTCGGTGCCCATCATCTGGGGTGGCGCTTTCCCGACTGTTTGCCCGGAGCCCGCATTGAACGTGCCGTACGTCGATTTCGCCGTGAGAGGGCAGGGCGAGGCGACGCTTTCGGAGCTCCTCGATACGCTCGCGGCGCGCCGCAGCGAATCGTTGGATTCCATTGCCGGACTAAGTTGGCGCCAATACGGCCGGATCGTCCACAACAACGACCGCGCGTTTACCGCCGCGAGCCTTGGTCGAATGTTGCCGTACGATCAACTGGACAATCCACGGCAATACCTGACCAGAACCTATCTCGGCCAGCGCACTGCCGGTTACCAGGCGGCGCTCGGTTGCCGCTATCGCTGCACGTTCTGCGGAGTCGCGACGATGTTTCGCGGCAAAACAGCGTTGCCGCCAGCGGCGCGGCTCGAGCAGGACCTGGCCTTCCTGACGGAGCGTCTCGGCGTGGATGCCATCCAGTTCTACGATCACAACTTCTTCGACCGCGAAGTCGACATGGTGCCGTTGCTGGAAGTCATGGCGAAATTCCAATTGCCCTGGTGGTGCTTCGCGCGCTCGGACGCCCTCGCCAATCTGTCCGAGTCCTCCTGGAAGCTCGTCCGCAGGAGCCGCTTGAGCATGGCCTATATCGGCGCCGAGTCCCCCAGCGATGCGCTGCTCCACGACATCCGCAAAGGCACCAGCGCGGATCAGACCCTCGCCGCCATCGAGGCCTGCCGCCGCCACGGCGTCATTCCGGAGCTTTCCTTCATGCTGGCGCCGCCCCGCGACCCGGAAGGTGAGACCGAGAGGACATTCGACTTCATACGCATGATCAAGCGTGTGCATCCGGCGACGGAAGTCATGATCTACATGTACACCCCGCTGCCACAGCGGCGTAACAACACGAACGCACAGGCTGCACGGATGGAAAGCGAGCTGCGCGATTGCGCCGGCAGACCTGTGGTGTTTCCGCGCTCCGCCGACGAATGGGCGCGCCCGGAATGGGTGGCCTACTGGTGCCACCAGGATGCGCCCTGGATCTCGGCGCGCCTGCGGCAGCGGATCGTCGATTTCACGACTGTGTTGGGATGCAGGTTCCCGACCGTCATGGATATTCGCGCCTCGAACTGGGGGAAATCGGCGCTGCGCGCCTTAGCTTCGTGGCGCTACCGATTCCAACGCTACGATCACCCGTGGGAGCTGCGAGTGTCGCGGAAACTCATCCGTCACTGGGACCCGCGCGTCATGAGCCTATGACGAGCACCCCGCGCGGATCGCTGCCGGGCCAGGGCGGACAACCGCTCGTGTCGGTCATTCTGCCGACCTTCAACCGTCTTCAGTACCTTCCGGCGGCGATCGAATCGGTGTTTTCGCAGACGTTCCAGGAATGGGAGCTGCTCATCGCCGATGACGGCTCGGGCGGGCAGACGCGCGCGTATCTGAAGGAAGTGCAACAGCGACCTCGCGTCAAAGTGATCTGGCTGCCGCGCATGGCAAACCCGGGCGCTGCCCGCAACGCCGCCCTGTGTGAGGCACGGGGTGCGTACATTGCATTCCTCGACTCCGACGATTTGTGGTTCCCATCGAAGCTCGAGGCACAGCTTGCCCTGCACTCAGGTGCCGATTGCGAGTGGAGCTACACCGAATACGTAAGCATCGATCACGCCGGCAAGTCTATTGACGCGCGACGCAATCCTCAGCGGGTACTCTACGAGGGGCGGATTGTCGAGCCGCTGCTGCAGCTCAAGTCAGGCATCGCCATGCCGACCGTCATGGTCCGAAGAGAGCTTCTCGAGCGCGTGGGAGGCTTCGATGAGCACCAGGGGTTGCACGAGGACTACGATCTGTGGCTGCGACTCGCCCTGCTCGCCGAGGTCGGGGTGCTCAGATGCCCGTTGGCGTACGTTCGCACCCACGCTGAGCATTTCAGCACGGATGGAATTCGAAATTTCCAGGCGCGCAGCCGGGTGTTCGCGAAACTACAGGCCGTTGTGACGGACCGGCGCCAGGCTGCCGTGCTCCGGGTCGCTCGCGCGCGCAATGATACTGCGCTGGCCGTCGCGAACGCCGTTGCGGGCAACAGCAGCGCCGCGTGGCGAGCACTTGCGGACGGGTGGCGCTATTCGTGGCGATGTAGAGATTGGTGGAGCGGCTGCGGAAGAGCCGTCGCACACCTCGTGTTGCCTGCGCGGCTCGCAGCCCAATTGCGGCGACGCCGTGAGTCAGCGCGACGGCGGGCGGCGGTACGCACATGATTGGCGGGCGACGATGATCCTGACGCAGGCCTGGCGATTGCTCGATCGCGCACAGCGGCGTCAACTTGTGGGCCTGCAGCTACTGTCTGTATTGATGGCTTTCTCCACGGTGGGGGGCATAGCCGCCGTAGTTCCGTTCTTTACCGTGCTCGCCGATCCGCAGGCGATCGAGCGTAACGTCATCCTGCATGCGCTTTATCACCGCCTCGGCTTTGACAACGTCGGCTCCTTCGTGGTCGCGCTCGGTCTCGGATTCGCCGCCGCCGTGCTTCTCGCCAACGCCTTGAACCTGTTCGGCACACTCGCGATCAACCGATTTGCGTTCCATGTCGGCAACACCTTCTTCGTGCGGCTGTTCGCTGAGTATCTGCGCCGCGACTACGCTTTCCATTCGAGCAGCAACAGTTCGATGCTCGCCAGCAAGATCCTGCAGGAGACGGGGCGCGTGGCCACAGGCATCCTGCAGCAAGGTCTGATTCTCGTGGCCAATCTATTTACGATTGCGTTCGTCATGATCTCGGTCGTGCTGCTGAATCCGCTGGTCGCCGTCAGCGCGATCGTCGGGCTGGGCGCGAGCTATGCTGCGATCTACGCGAGTGCCCGAGGTCGACTGCTGCGCAATGGGCGCAGCGAGAGCCGCCTCTACGCCGAGCGCGCAAAGGTCGTCAACGAGAGCTTCGGCGCTATCAAGGAAGTCACCGTGCTGCAAGCTCGTGACTTCTTTGTCCAGCGCTTCGCTGGCCAGTGTCAGTCGCTCTCACGCTCGGAATTGAGCACGCTGGCGATCTCGTTGAGCCCACGCAGCGTCATCGAGTGTGTGACCGTCGTCTGTCTCGTTGCCGTCGCTCTCTACTTGCGCAGCCACAGTGACGGTGTCGGCCCGTGGGTAGCGCAGCTCAGCTTTATCGGGCTCGCGGCCTATCGGATGTTGCCGGCGTTGCAGCAGACATTCGCGGCCATGGTGAAGATTCGCGCTAACAGTCCCGCGTTCGACGGTATCGTCGCCGACCTGCAACTGACTCCGTCTGCAAGCCTGTCGGCGCGGACCGACTTTGCGGATGGCACGCGAGGCATCGCTTCGCCTCGGGAAATTCGAGTGCACGATGTGTCGTTTCGTTACACCACCGAACGCCCCGCGGCGATCTCGCACGTCTCACTGACGATTCCCGCGGGCGCGACCGTCGGGTTCATCGGCGCCAACGGTTCCGGCAAGACCACGCTGGTCGATGTACTCGCTGGACTGCTGGTGCCGCAGACGGGGAGGGTGGAAGCCGACGGAATCGTCCTGGACACGACGAATCGCAGTGCCTGGCAGTCCACGATCGCGTATGTCCCGCAGCAGGTATTTCTGCTTGACGCAACGGTCGCCGAAAACATCGCCTTGGGCGTTCCCCCGGAGCGAATCGACCGCGATCGGCTCGAATCGGTAGCGCGGCTCGCCCGACTCAACGAGTGCGTCGCCTCTTTCCGGAACGGCTATGACGAGGTGTTGGGGGACAGAGGATGCCGACTCAGCGGTGGACAGCGGCAGCGGTTGGGAATCGCACGTGCTCTGTATCGACACGCCGCGCTGTTGATCCTGGACGAGGCGACCAGCTCGCTCGACAACGCCGCTGAAGAGGAAATCGTCGACATGCTGGAGACGCTGCAACCTCGGCGGACTCTCCTGCTGATCGCGCACCGCCTCAGCTCACTGCGCCACTGCGAGGTCATCCATGAGCTCAGAAGCGGCAGGATCGTGCGCAGCGGCACTTATGGAGAGCTCCAGCCGGCGCTGCGACGGTCCGCCAACGCTGTCGACTGGCGCGCCTGATGCCGCGGGGGCTGGTTGCAGATGGCCGCAAAACCTGACTTCTGCATCGCCGGCGCGGCGAAGTGCGGCACGACGGCTCTCTTCGAATATCTGTCGCGGCAGCCGTCTGTGTACATGCCACGCAACAAGGAACCGAAATTCTTTTGTACGGATTTGAGAACGACCGGCGGCGTGTACGCCGAAGATGAATATCGGGCTCTCTTTGCCGCCGCACCGGCACAGTGCGTGACGGGTGAAGCCTCGAGCCTGTATCTGTATTCGCGGGTGGCGATCGAGCGTCTGATGGCGCACAACCCGGCTGCCAGGATCATCGTCATGCTGCGCTATCCGGTGGACGCCGCGCATTCTCTGCACGCGGCCGGATGGAGCCATGGACTCGAGAGTATCGAAGATTTCGAGGATGCGTGGCGTGTGCAGTCGGCGCGGATGGTGGGCAAATACATGCCGCCACGTTGGCCGGACCCGGCGACTCTGCAATACGGTGCGATCTACAGCTACGCCTCGCAAGTGCGGCGCCTGCTCGACCAGGTGCCGCGCGCACAGTTGCACGTGGTCATTTACGAGGACTTCTTCGCCGACCCCCGCCGTCACTTTGCCGGCATACTCGAATTCTTAGGCCTGGCACCCGATACCACGGATACGTTCCCCATTGTCAATCCTGCCGTCGGGCCGCGATCACGCCGGCTCGAGCGACTTCTGCACAAGCCGCCGGGATGGCTCGACACTCTCTATACGCCGCTGCGTCCCCTTTTCCACGCGGCCGGAGTTCATCCGGCCGGAATCGTCAGGGGGCTGAACAACGTCCCGCGACGTAAGCCGGCACTGCGGCCGGCTTTCAGGGCGCAGTTGGATCGCTACTTCGCCGGCGATATCGCCGAGCTCGAGCGAATGTTGGGTCGTCAACTCTGGCGCGACGTCTCGAAGTCCTGACATGTCATCATCCCCCTGCACCAGCAACCCGTCGCTGGGTACATTGCCAGCCCCACACGCGATCGGCCAACACGCATCGGGCGTAGTCGCGGCAAACCATGCGCGCACTGCGCAGTGCGCACTGACGTATCGACCGGATATCGACGGCCTGCGCGCGATTGCCGTGGTGGCCGTACTGATCTATCACGCCTTCCCTGCATTCCTGCCCGGCGGATTCACCGGCGTCGATGTTTTCTTCGTCATTTCCGGCTACCTCATTACCCAGCTCGTCCTCTCGGGCGTACAGGCAAAAACGTTCTCCCTGCGGGCTTTCTATGCGCGCCGCGTTCGCCGTCTGGCGCCGGCACTGCTGGTGGTTCTGTGCACGTGCTCGGCCTTTGGCTGGTATGCGCTCACGCCCGCCGAGTTTCAATGGCTCGGGCGGCTGATCGGCTGGAGCGCGCCGTTTCTCGGCAATGGATTCATGGCGGTTGCCGGCCGATACTTCGACGATACGTCCTATCTCAATCCGCTCCTGCACCTGTGGTCGTTGGGGGTCGAGGAGCAGTTCTACCTCCTCTGGCCGATCCTGCTGATTCTCTCGGTAAGACACGGCGTGACGAGGCGCGCCCTCGGTGCCGTCATCGTCACGTCCCTGATCATCAGCATCTGGGGCGCATTGGATGCTCCCGCCATTCATTTCTATCGCCTGTCCTGCAGGGCATGGGAGCTTGCCGTTGGAGCGATGCTCGCCGTGCGGACTCTTCCCACGGACGATAGGTCTGCTCCGGGCGAGACGCTGATCCGTTCCTCCTCTGAGTTACGCGCCGGAGCCCTCTCCTGGGCGGGCCTCGCACTGATCCTCGGCAGTGCCGTGCTCCTGAACGGAGATCGCGCGTTTCCAGGGTGGTGGAGCGCGGTACCGGTCGGAGGCGCTGCGATGCTCATCGCGTCGGGACCGTCAACATGGTTCAACGGTCGAATCCTCGGCAGCGCCCCCCTGACATTTGTGGGACGAATCAGCTACTCGCTGTACTTATGGCATTGGCCGGCGCTTGCTTTCAGTCGAATCGTAATCGGGCGTCCCCTTTCGCCACTCGTCGCCGGCTGCGCGCTCGCCCTCGCATCTTTGGCCGCCTGCGCGAGCTACTACCTCGTGGAGCGCCCCGTGCGTTTCGGGAATGGCGGCAGGACAGTGGTGCCGGTGCTTCTTGGCGGGTTGGCTGTCTTCACTGTGTTTGGAGTTGCTGCTGCCGCCAGGTGGGTTCCCGCAAGACTTTCCGGACCCGGATTCGCAGAGGTCGATGGTGCGGCCACCGATTGGCAATATCCCGGGCAATTCAACCTGGCAAAGCGATCCGGGTTCAAGCCACTGGTGTTGCACAGTCACCGGCCACAAACCGCTCTGTTCATCGGCGACTCGCACATCGCCCAGTACTGGCCACGCGCATCGTACGTGGTCGAGGAGCATCCAGACACGGCGCGCTCACTGGAATTCGTGGCGTACGCCGGATGCCCACCGTTACCCGGAGTCAATGCCCCGTCTCCCGGCTCGTCGTGCGACGCCATGATGGAGTACGCCGTGAGTCAGGCGTTTCGCAGCGACGTCGACACAATCGTGCTCGGCGCCTTCTGGGAAGGCTATCTGATCGGAGAATTCTCCACGGATCACAGGCGTCATCCCATCTACCGTGTCGGAGACCCTCTGCGCACGACTCTCGACCTCAATTCACGCGGCACGCAAGAGGCGTTCGATGAGTTCCAACGTCTCGTGTCCAAACTCGTCTCGAGCGGCCGCCGGGTGTTCGTCGTTCTGCCGAATCCAACCTCGCCGCTGTTCGTTCCTTCCGCGACACTTCCGGCAGCAGCCCGACTTGCCCTGCGCGTTCCCCGGGAAATCAGCGTCGATCCGGATCGACGAACCATCGATGCGGCTGCGTTCGAAGCGTTTGCAGCCCCCGTTACTGTGAGATTGCGAATCATCGCGACGGAAACGGGAGCCAGGATCGTGAATCCGCGCGAGACGCTATGCGACAAGCTAATCTGTGCAGCGGTCGCCCCTGATGGCAGACCACTGTACCGGGACTCGAATCATCTGAGGCCCTTCTTTGCGCGCGAACGGGCCGTATTCGTCGATGAGATCCTGCTCGGTCCGAACGGCGCCGAGGGTTTGAAGTGAGCGGCCGACCCACGACAGCCTCACGTGCCCGGCTCGCGCTTGCGGAAGGCGACCTCACGATACCGCACCCCTGGCATCAGTCGGTTGTCCCGGTCGAAGAGGACATCGTGCGCAAGTTGTTCCGGCTCAGCGTCGAGCACCGCGTCGAAATCCGCGACGACCGCCGTGTCGCAGAAACGGAAATTCGTCGTGTGCAGCAGCAACAGGCCGCCGGGCCTCAGGCAACGGGCAAATTCCGCTACTGCGCGTTCGAATTCAGCGAAGCGCAGCGGCGGATCGCAACTCTGGGCTCCCAGGGTCGTGAGGTCGCCATGACACAGCACCGCGAGGCAGAAAATCGCATCGTAGAATTGAGTCGGCTCAGCTTGCGTCGTCGCGGCCGTGCTGAATGCCAGTCCCGCTGCTCGCTGCGCCCGCGTGCGCGCCAGGCAATGGGCGATGTTGTCCGGGTCGACGTCCAGGCCTTTGATGTCGGCGTCTGGAAAGTAACCTCGGAGTGCGAAGACCTCATCTCCCCGGGAGCAGCCGAAGGACAATATGCGCAGGGCGGGCCGGTCGCGGAGCTGCGCACGCGCGAATTCGAACAACCACGGATAGCGGTCCGGAAGAGTGTAGTTGTACGGCTGGAATCCCCCCGGCAGGGGTTGTCGGAGTTTTGGGACCTCCGGAGGAAAGGCACGGCGGAACACCTCGCGTCCCGTGCGCGCAACCTTTCTCAACCGCTGCAGATCCAGAAACCTCATCGTTCCGCCCGCCAGGCTTTCACTCCGACCGCGCGGACGAGATTACCAAAGTGACGCCGCCAAAAGTGACGCAGGGGAGAGTACAGCCGCTACGGATTCTGGTGATCGGCGCAGGTCCCGCGGCCGTCACCCTGCACCTGCCGGTTCTTGCCAATCTGCGCGACAGAAACAAGATCGTCCTTGCGGTGGTGTGCGACCTGCAGCGGGAACGGGCGGACGTCGCCAAGCGCCAATTCGGGTTTCTGGATGCCACCGGCGAGGCCGTTGCGGCGCTGGAATGCGCCGACATCGACGCCGTTTACATTTTCGCCAGCGCGCAGTTGCACTACGAATACGGCCTGGCAGCCCTTCGCGGCGGCAAACACTTGTTCGTCGAAAAGCCCATAGCTGCCTCGCACGCGCAGGCGCGCGAGCTGGCTCAAGCCGCCCGGACGCGCGGACTGGTCGCCGTCGGTGGACACAACCGCAGGTTCTACCAGGCCCTCGACCAAGTGCGCGCACGCGCCGGGAAAGCAGGATGGCGCTTTGCCGAGGCTGTGTTCCACAAATCCGAATTTGGCCGGCCGGCACCCTTCGGCGCCCGCACTTGGTTGGGCGCTAACGGCATTCACGGCCTCGATGCCCTGGTTTTCATGATGGGCGGCCTGCCAGAGCGTCTCTCGGCGTGGGTCGGAGGCAGAGGCGCAGTGCAAACTGGCGTTGCGCAAAGTGGAGCGACGCAAGCCGACCCGCTGCCGCCAAGCGTGTTCTCCGCGATCATGTCCTGGCCCGACGGCCGCCAGGGAGTCTTCCTATGTAACAACGATGCAGGAGCGCGACGCGAGGAATACGTCTTCCACGGTCCCGGCGAGACTTGCAGCGTCACGGAAGAAGGCCTGACCGTTGCCACGGGCAATACGGTCGTGGAAACGCTCATTCCCTCGATCGGTGACGGCATCGCAGCAGAGCACGAATCGTTCTTGCAAGCGATCCGCGCTGGCACAGCGCCTGCGCACAGCATCGAGGCGATTGCGCCATCTGTGTTTCTCGCCGAGCTGATCGAAGCAGGTTTCAATGGACCCGTGCAGTTGCCGGCCGCAGAGCCTGCAGACACTCCGCGACCGCGCGGATTTGCGGACAAAGCAGTTTTGATAACACAGTCCGCGGGACTTGAGCCGGCGCTTGCGCGTTGGTTGCCGCAGTTGAATCTCGTTTCCCTGGAGGACGTTCGCGAATCCTCCGTCCCACGTCCCGACATAACCGCGGCAATCCTGGGCAGTGGCGCATCCGCATTGCCGCCGGACATACTGGCCAAACTGCCACGGCTCGCCGTTGTCGGTGTCATGGGCCTGTCAGTGGCACGGTTCGAGCCCGATGTGCTGTTGGCGCGCGACATCGCGCTGCTGAATGCAAGCGCGGCCTACGCGGAGAGTGTCGCGGAATTCGCGCTCGGGCTCGCGATCCTGGGCCGCCGCCACGCCTTCCTCTCCCACGAATACATGCGCCGGGGAGGGTGGGGCATGCGGTCGCAAACTGCAGGTGTGAGGGGCCACCTCGAGCGTACCGCACGCGGCCTGCGTCCGAGTCTCAGAGCCCTCGGTCTCGAGTCATTTTTTCTGGGTGTCTGGAGGACGATGCGAGTCGAAGGGCCCGGGGGGCATGCGGTGGGCGCGCGTGATCTGCGGGGTGCCACGGTCGGGCTCATTGGCTGGGGAGCGAACGCGCGCGCGTTTGCAGATCGGCTCGCGCGTGCGCACGCGCGCGTCCTCGTTTACTCGGAACACGCTGCGGAGGGCGATATCGATAAGTCAGGCGCAGCACGCGCCTCCTTGGCCGATGTGTTGGCTGCCGACATCGTGTCTTTGCATCGTGGCCTTAACAAGGATACACGCCATTTTCTGGGAGTTGCAGAGCTCGCCAAAGTGCGCTCGGGCGCGGTGCTCATCAATGTGGCGCGAGGTGCACTGATTGAACCGGGCGCGCTGCTCGCTCGCCTGCGCAAAGGCGACATCTTCGCCTGCCTGGATACTTACGAGGAAGAACCGTTGCCCCCTTCGCACCCTCTACGCAGCCTGCCAAACGTATTTCTCACGTCGCATATTGCGGGTGGGTCTCCCGACATGCACGCCGCGGCAGCCGACGAGGTCGTGCGAAAAGTGGCTGCGTATCTGACGTCCCAAGCTGTCGAAACCATCTCGGACGAACGCTTGCGCACCATGTCGTGAATCTAAGGATTGAAGCGACCGAGGCATGCGCGAAGCAGAGTCCCCAGGAGCGCGAGCTGGCCGCCGATTCCTCGAATCGTCGTGGGTGTCGGCCCCGTCGACGGATAGCGTCGGGCGGTCGGAAGCTCGATGCAGCGATATTCCAGGCGCGGCGCCCGATATGACAGATACGCCAGCAGCTCATAGTTCTGGAACACGTTGCGAAATATCGCGACCCGCGGGTCGCACAGCAGGCGGCGGCTATAACCGCGAAATCCTTGTGTCGTGTCCGACCAGTGAAAGCCGGATGCGAGACTCAGAATGGGCGCGTGCACCCAGCGAACAGCCAGATCGCGAATCCAAGGAGTGTTCTGCGCCGTACCACCCGCTGCGTACCGCGACGCCTGCACGAAATCGAGTCCCTGCTCCAGCGTGGCGACGAAACGCGGTATCGCTTCCGGATCGTCTTTATCGTTGCCATCGATCGTGATGACGCCCCGGTAACCGTGTTCGAGTGCAAACGAGTAGGCGCAGCGCAACTGTGCGCTGAGTCGCCCCGGTCCGGTCTTTATCAACAGGCCACAAACATTGCGTCGCTCGAGCGCCTCGCGCGCAACGGAGCCATCGGTGCTTCCGCCGTCGACGATCAGCACATCTGCGCAACCTGCCGTGTTGGCTGCAACCATCCGATCGAGCAGCCGGTGCAAGCGTGCACCTTCGTTGATGACTGGGATCACGACGCAGTATGGCTGCACCGCACCGCGCCAAAACGACACTTCGAAAGCGGGTACTTCACTGGGCCGCATAGTTTTGCCGCACTACGCCGACTGCGGCAGCCACGGCGTCCGCGGGGTCGCGGCCGGCAGGCACCACCATTTCGATCGCGACGGTGCGCGATGGCAGCGCCGCAGCCAGAGCCGGACCCATCCGTGTGTGGTCCGTAGTCCCTTCGCCCACTACCACGAGGCCGGGCTCGCTCGCATGCACATGTCCCACCAATGATCCGTGTGCCGCCAGCATCACATCGACATCCTCACGATTCACGGCTAGCGTGCCTGTATCGAACTGCAGCCGGACGGCTGGGTGATGGGCAGCACGCACGACTGCTGCAGCTTCATCCGTCGACTTCATGAAGTTGCAGCCGTAGCGGGCGGGATTCGCCTCGAGGCACAGCGCGACGCCGTATCCTGCGGCGCGATCCCCCGCGCGCCGGAAGAAATCGACCGCATGCGCAAAGGCCCGCTCGCTCTCCCATCCGGATGCGTCGCGGTTTTTCGGCGACCCGAACACGAGCCACTGCGCCCCGAACTCCCCTGCAAGACGGCTCACATCCGCAAGGTGAGCCAACATCGCATCTTGCGAACTTTGGTCACCGAAGAGATTTAGCCCGTGAGTTCCGTACAGAAGCGACTGCAGGCCGACTATCGCGATGCCACGATCGGCCCACGATTTGCGCACATGCTCGACGTCCGCGGCCGACACGCGTGCCGGGTTGCCGAAGTACCGACCCGGTACAATGTCAATGGCATCGATCCCCGCTGCCGCCAGAACGTCGGCGATCGAAGCATCGAGGTGTGCTTCCCAGGCGAGATTGGAGACGGAAATTCTCATCTGCGCTCAGCCGTCGCGCCGGCGCGGCTCGGATCGAACGTAGGCACGGATGGCGTCCAGCGATTCGCGCGCCGAGTACTGGTACCTGCCGCGAGCTCCGAACCTGGCCGCGTGCAGCGACTGCAGATCGTACTCGGCCGGGCGCATCGCCCCGGTTTGCGTGAATGTGTGCCCAAAGCAACGTTGCGCTATCTCGCCGAGGGATACAGGCTCGGCAGTCAGATGTACGGTCTGCAGGCCGCATTCCAGTGCCCGCTGGATGTCACGCCACAGCCCCGCCGTCGGATAGAACTGATAGATGGATCGGCTGTCGAGCGCAGTGAGCCGATGTTGGTTGTGCAAATCGTAGAGCGCGTTTTTTCGCAGCCCCGGACCGACGAGGCCCGGCAGCCTCACGATCAGCGAGTCAGGAAAGGTCTCCCGCACGAATTGCTCCAGTTGCCAGCGGTGCATTCCGTATGGCTCCAATGGCCACTCGCTGATGATGCTCTCCTCATCGACACCCCGGGGATCGGCAAAGACGTCGACGGTGCTGATCAGCACGAACTGTTCGCAGCGCACGCTTGAAAGGGGTCCCGTCAAGGCAGCCAGCCGCGCATGATCTGCCGCCGGGTCCCGATTGGCGAGCCATTTGTGCCCCGGCGCACCTGCGCAGACCACGAGTGAGAACTCCTGTCCCCGGATGGCCTCGATATCCGTAGACCGGTACAGCCGGTCGAAGCCGCGTTGCTGCAGCAAAGTCGAGCCGACGAAACCCGTTGCTCCGATGAGTGCCGTAGTCAGGCTCGTAGCGCCGCTCAACTGAAGGTCTCGTGATCGAGCCGCTCCAGGATGTCGTAGATATTGTCTATCTTCCCTCCGAGAATGGAAAAGCAGCCCGGGGCTTCCGCGTGCCGCTCGAACAGAACCGGCCGGCCGTCATCGCTCTCGTTCTTCGCGAGTACTGTCTTGACTTCGTAAAACGATTCGACGACGCGCGCATCCGCGATGACAGGCAGGAAACGCGCGGCGTCGCGCAGCATGCGCGTGACGCGAGTGGGTGATCCATGCGCCGCAAGCTGCAAATCCGGATCTGCCTCACCGCAGTCACGCCATTGAACGTGCGGCGTATGGCGCACATGCGACAACGAGTGCAGTCCGCGCGCCGGAAATGGCAGCGCTGAAAAGAACGGGCCATCCATGACCGTGACGCCGACGTCGCGCAGCTCAGGCGGCATCTCGACCAGCGCGATCTCGGCGATCTCGTGTTTGAGTGGCGTGATCGTCTGCGGAAACGAGCCGCGGAGCTGGTTCAGGCGACTGTAGGTGCAGTTGAATACATAGTGCGCAGACAGGTGCGTAACGCCTGCCGCCTCACGTAGCTCGATACACAGCGAGCCATCGGGTTCGGCAGACACCGCCACGACGTCACTGGAGAGCCGTGTCTCGATGCCTGTCTTGCGCAAAGTGCTCGTCGCCCACTCCTCGAGGCAGGCGTGATTGAATGTCGGCTCATCCGCGAGGTACACCGCTTCGACGAAGAACGGATCGAAAAGCCCGCTGAGCGGCGCCGGAACGGGTTCGAGGGAAGCGCCGATCTCGGCGCAAAAGCGCTCGAACTGCCGGGCCGTCACCTTCGAGTTGCGTCTCGCGATCGCGTACAGCATACGGCAGTCATCGGTGACGCAGCCGGAGAAGTCGCGCACGAACCGGGGCAGGTTGATCCGGCTGCGCATCGCAGTGAGGATGCTTCGCGGGTAGTGATATCCGTTGTGCACGCGGGCTTGGTTGTGCCGTGAGGCACGCATGAGCAGCCCGGCCTCGCGCTCGATCAGGACGACCGCGTCCATGCGACGGCGCGAGACGAGGTAGTCCGCAACGACGACTCCGTAGAACCCCCCTCCGACGACGACCGCATCGTACATTTCGGCACTGTCAGCAGGCGGTCAGCTTTCCGACTGCGCCGCGGGGTTGAGCCGGTGTACCGGCTGTAAGCGCCAGATCCTCCACGTTGAGCTGCGACCGGCGTGGCTGCACTGAGCTCGTGAACTCCTGTCCGATGTGATACCGAAGATCCTCACCGGACTGAGCCGTCATGCGCAGCAGGTACTCACCCAGCACGAGCAGCACGAGGGAGATCAGAAAAAACATGCCCGACTGCTGCAGCGACAGCGTCACCCATCCGGGCGCGACGTCATGTTTGAACAGGAAGATTGCAATGACGTACACCGAATAACACAGGTTTGCAGCCGCTCCGAACATCGACAGGGCGGTCACGATCCGCATCGGGCCGCGAGTGCCCGAGACCAGCAGTTGCAAGCCGCGATCCAGGCTTTCCATCAATGCCTGCTTACGCACACCCTGCAGGGGCGCGGAATACGACAGGTTGCACTTCGGAAAGCCGCTGACGGCCGGAAGCTGGCGGAAAGACAGTGATGGCGTCGGATGCCGCATCGCGAAGTTCACGATCCGCCGGCTGAGTAGCCGGTACCGCGGGGCATCATGTCCGAGATGCACGCCGTTGAGCCATCGATACACGGCGTGAAACAACACGGCCATGCCCCGATAAAGCAATCCCCGCCCGTCTTTGCGAGTGTTTTCGGCGAACACCGCTTCGGCACCCGCGACGGCCTTCTCGATCATCGTGGCAAGAAAGGCGGGATCGTCGCTCAAGGGATCGATTGCCGCGACGAAGTCCCCCAGCGCGCTCTCAACGCCTGCCCAAACCGCGGTATCGAAATCGACCTCCTTGGTGAGGACGAAAACCTGCAGGTTCGGAATGCCGTCGGGGGCGGTCGCCGCGCGCAGCGTTGCCACGGTTTCGTCCGTCGACACATTGTCGACCACGATGATCTCGTGATCGGTGACGAGCTCCGCAAGCTGAATGGAGAGACTGCGCAGCCATGTGCCGATGATGTCGGACTGGTTGCGGATGACGACGACTGCGGACAGGAAAATGGGATGGCGAATCATGTCGTGCACCGTGTCCGAACGAACAGGATCGATACCCGCACACGCATTACCAAGTGGCTCGTATGCTATCACGCTATCCCTCCTTCGTTTGGAGGCTGGAGCACTGCCCAGCCTCGCTCACGCGCTGCGCCGCGGCCTCGTCCACGAATCGCACGCTGCCCAGCCTGGAGACGAAGTCCGCTCGCGTGTCCGCAGACAGCGCGTCCCAGTTATTGGGCAGGAAAGCCACTCTGTCGCCGTAGCGGGCGCCATACCTCGCTGCGCGCCGCAAGGATGACATGACGTAGAAGGTTCGAGGCTCTGCCAAGTGACACGAATGCAGCGCGAACAGCATGGCATCTTCGAGACGGATTCCCTCGAGGACCGACGTGCGCTGCGAAACCAGTATTGCGTCAGTCCGCATCGCGGGAGCCGCACTTGCGGCGAGCGCAAGCGCGAGGACCGCAGCCAAAGCCGCTGCCGACCGGCCCACGGCAGTGACTGCCTTGCGTGAAGCCAGTGCGCTCGTCCGCGACAGACTCAGGGCCAGCACAAAGCAGGTGAGGCACCACAGCAGCGACCAATAGCGAGTCTCAAAGTAGCCGAGAGTCAGTTGCGGCAACAGCGCGAGGAATGAGATAGCCAGTGCCGCCTGATAGAACCCGACCGGCGCATCCTCGCGTGGCGCGTCTTTCCCCGGCACCTCGCCGCTCGGCGCTTCGGCACGATGATGGCGCCATCGCAGCCATGCCCAGCCCGAAAACAGCACGAGCACGGCGGGACAGCGAATCACGCCGGCCCCGAGACTCGCGACGAACGGCAGGCAGTTCGCGAAGAATTTGCGTAGCCACGCGCCAGGGTCGGACCCGAGCGTCAGGCTGGCGTGTGCGGGGTAGTCGAGTACATAGGCGCGCACAGCCGAAGTCGCAACCCACGCATTGTCCGAAAACCATAGACGCCCGAAATGCGTCCAGCTAAACACGATCCACGGTGATGCAACGACCGCTGCAGCCAGGAAATAGACCGCAGTAGTGCGCGCGATCCTCGTCCTCAGCGCAAGCGCCACGCCTAAAAGGATGGCAAAAACGACAGCGTCGAAACGCAGCAGCATCGCGAGGCCGGCAAATGCTCCCGCCATCGCGGCGTTCCATGCGTTAGCTGTATTTATGTACCGGCTGGCGGCGAGGACGGCACAAATCAACGCAAATAGGGTCACGGGAATCGTCCGCGCCGCGAACACCTCATCCATGTAGGGCGTATACGTCAGGAGAGCGACGCCGGCCACCAGTCCCGGCGTGCCGCTGCCCGAAGCTTTCCGACTTGCGCGAACCATGCAGGCGAGCGTTGCAGCGGCTGCCGCGACGTTGATGAGAACTCCGACAGAGTCGGCGGTGCCGAGCATTCGGCGCGCAAGGAACAACAGGAACGGATATCCGAGCGGGAACGAAGCCGAGTACCTATCTGTGGCGTACGAGCGATAGGTGTTGAACTCGAAGGGAGCGTGACGCTCAAAGCTTCGGGCCAGCTCCACGAGCGACCAGCTATCCACTGAAAAAACGAGCGTAGGCCAGGTCGCGTACGCGGCCAAGGCGTACACGAACGTGACGATCAGGAGTGCGGCGATCGCAAGCGGGCGATCGAATGTCATCTCTTTCTCATCACGATTAGAAAATGATCGCCCATCCCACGGATCACCGGCCAAGCGGATACCCTTTGGTCGAGCTGCCACAGACGTTCGTGAAGACGCGGATGTTTGTCCCGGACCCACGTCAGATAGGGCGGCGGCGCGAATACACACAAGCCCCGGAAGTGCTCGAGCGTAAAGTACGGCTCGAACGCCCGATAGAACTCGCGCGGACCGTAATAGCGAGTCCAGATGGTGTGCTTGTTCATGCTCACCGGTACCAGATTTCCAGCGAAGCGGATCCTCACCCGCGCCCACCGCCGCCGGCGCACGTAGTGCACGATTTCCCACGGGCAGACACGCCCGATCACTGTGAATACGAGCGCCCCGCCCGTTTTAAGCAACCGGGCGCATTCACGCGACACGTCAGACAGATCGGGCACGCAATTGAGCGGGCCGAGATTGGAATACGCGCCGTCATAGACGCCTTCGCCGGGCAGGCGTTGCAGTTCGTGAGCGCCGACTGCTACCGGCTGCACAAGAGATGCCACGTGTTCTCGTTCGGCACGATCCCTCGTCCTTTGCACCATCTGTGGCGACCAGTCGGTTGCCGTGATGTGATGGCCTAGTTGCGCCATGCGGATGGCATCGAGACCGGTGCCGCATCCGACGTCGATGAGGCGGCTGTTGGGGGCGAACGTCGCGTCCAGCCAATGCCACATTTCACTGCGCATGTCCTGTATCAAACTGTTATTGCCCCGCGCGCCGTCATAGTCGGCAGCGACGCTGTCGAAGGCGTCGCGTGTGTCGCGCAATTGGGGCAGCGTGGACGGAGATGGCGGATGCGGGCGAGGAGATCTGTTCATGACGGGTGACGCGGACTCTGCCAGGCGCGGGTTTTCGGGCAATAGTAGACTGTTCCGACAGTAGACCGATCGAACTGGCTCATTCGATGACAAACAGGACCGCCGCGACGATACCCGACCTGTACCCCGATCCGTTCGAGGAGCGCTCGTCGCTCCTCTTGCGGGATAACCTGCAGTTGCTGGGCGGACGATTCCGGTTCGAGAGCAATAGTCACCGTCTGCTGCACCTGGTTGACCGCGCATACGCCGGGCTGCCGCAACATCGGTTGTCGCGTACGCCGCCACGGATGCGCGTTGGTCTCGTACTGAGAGCTGCGGGATCCCGGCATTCGCGCGGCAATCCCCCAGAGCTCGAGATGCTTTCCGGAGCAGGATTCCTGGGTGGCGCTACGGCACCTTCGGATTTCGTGGCGATCTCGCCGGCGCAACATGCGGCGCTGGTCGGCGTATCGGCGCGCATGTTGCGATTTCCGTATCACACTCGTTACGAACTCATAGAATTCGCCGTTTTCACTCTCGCAGCGCGAATCCAGGGATTGGTGTCCCTCCATGCCGCGTGTGTCGGCAAGCACGGCCGCGGACTGCTCCTCATGGGTCCGAGCGGCGCCGGAAAGTCCACGGTAGCGCTCGGAACCTTGCTGCAAGGCCTCGATTTCGTCTCGGAAGACAGCACGTTCGTGGCTCCCGACACGATGCTCGCGACGGGCGTGGCGAACTTCCTGCATGTGCGGGCCGACAGCCTGCGCTGGGTAACGCGCGCGCGCGACGCCGCGGCGATTCGCAGGTCGCCCGTCATCCAGCGGCGCAGCGGAGTCAGGAAGTTCGAAGTCGATTTGCGACGCGGCAGCTACCGGCTCGCTCCAGAGCCTCTGAAACTGGCCTCCGTCGTATTCCTCTCGGCGCGGAGCGCTGGTGCGGGACCCCTTCTCACGCCTTTGTCGAGGAAGGATCTGCTCGCTAAATTGTGTGCCGCGCAGGCCTATGCAGCCCGCCAGCCGCATTGGGGTGCATTCTCCCGCAACGTGGCGCGCCTCGGCGGTTTCGAGTTGCGCAGAGGAAGACATCCACTCGAGTCCGTCGAGGCGCTGGCGGACTTGCTGGAGCGTCCCGCTCGCGGATGAAGGCGCGCTCATGGGGCAACCAACGCGAGCATCTCATCCAGCGCCGCGGGGCGCACCGGGGAGACGTAGTGATCGTAGAGTGTGCGGGCTCGGTCCGCCGCCTCCTTCTGCGCCGAAGTGTCTGCCGCCTTCATGCTGGCCGAGAAATTTTCGCTCGCTGTGACAATTTCGCGCCACTCGGTCAACGCGAACAGCGGATCGAAGGCCAACTCGCCAGGACGGGCCAGATAGAATGGCTTGACGCCGGCGAGTACCGCTTGAAGTACCGCGGAGGACCCGCGATAGAGACAGTAGCGAGCCTGCGCGCATTCCTGCTCGAGCGTGTTGCCTTGCGACCATCCAACATTGTCGGGCAGCTCCCGGAGCGAATGGTACCGCGACCGCAGCGTTGCAATGTTGACCAACGGATGAGGACGAAATACGAACGTCGTCGCTGGATTCGAACAGGCACAGTCCAGCGCAAATCCAAACAGGGTCGCGCACTCGCGCTCGTCGGCATCTGCGAGTGCGAGACAGATGTCTGGACGCTCGCCGATCGGCGGGAGTCTCCTGGGCTCCGCTCGACGATGCGAGCCGTACGGGATCAGACGGACGGCTCGCAAGCCCGGACTTGCGGTCAGCATCGCGTGCGAGGTTTCTCCAAGAGTCAGCACGACATCGGGGTCGCAGTCGATTTCCGGGACGGTCACGGATCGCCGGACGGCGTGTGACAGTTTGTGCAACCGCGCATGTTGATAGCCGACGCATAGAGGCCGGCGCCCCTGGCTACGCGCCGCATGCCAGATCATGCGCTCGCACGCGTCGCCCTCGTAAAGGGTCATGACGATCCGAGGTTTCAGTTGCGCACACAGCTCGCAAATCGACTCGTGCAAGCGCAGGTTGGCCGCAGTTTCCCACGACACGGCATGGCGGCTCGCGAGCATAGCGAGGGCACCGTCGACTGCGCTACCGGAGTGAAGCGCGGCCTCACGCAGTTCGCGACGTGTGCGGAAGCAGCGGCGCCAGATGCGAGCCTCCAAAGCCGGCGAAGCCGCCTGTGGAAGAAGTTGCCGCTCGAACGGAGAAGGGTCCATCGAGCGACTGCGCCCGGCGGCCTTGCGAAGCCGGTGGTCGATTAGAACGACAGTTGAGCGCAGCCCGCGGCTTTGCAGGAGCCGTTGCATGCCGCCAAAGTAGAAATCATCCTCGCATTCGAGTTGCGCTGGATTGCCAAGGTGGGAAACGATCAACACATCGGCGGGGCCCGATGCCCCTCGGGCCCACGTATGAAGCCGATCGTGCGCGCGTTGAGGAGCGCCGGGACGGCGCCAAAATGAACGCTTCAGCGCGCGCCCGACGCGCACCGCCGCCCGTACGGAATCGGTGAATAGTGGCAGCGCATTCTCCTGCGCGTCGCCGTCAGGTCGCGAGCCGGCACGCGAGCTCAGCAGCGACTGGTACTGCCGTATGCAGCCGGGATGCTCATTGATAACGTGCAGTAGGGGAATCGCCACGCGTTCCAGGCTCGTGCCCGGAGCCCGCAACAACCGGTCGCAGGCGGCGGCAATGTCGGCGTACTCCTGCTCAATCATCGCGGCGTGCGGTTAGACCTGACCCATTGCCAGTGTGAAGGTCTGAAGAAAATGAAAATCCGGGCGATGCAGTGCGAACCGCGAACTGCTCGGATCGCACAGGCCGGTCAGCTCCGCGTAGTCCGCTTCTGACAGATAGGGCCATAGCCGCTCTCCCCAGGTGTTTTGGAAAATCGCCTGGAGAAGATACTCCTCGTCGGCGGCGCTCAAAGGCGCCACGCGCTCGATCACGAACGTTCGTACCGTGACGCCCCGCAACTTCGCTCGACGCAGCCAGCCAACCAGCGATCGCACTGCCGTTACGCGCTCCTCGCTGAGCGAGTAGCGCTCCCGGTAGTACCGATGCACCGCTTCGTTGGTTCTCTGCTCGAGCCGCGCGTCCCAGGCAAAGTACATATCGGGAAGAAGAGAGCTCTGGCCCAGCACGATGTGTCCTCCGGGGCGCAAGAGCGGCGCAAGCGCTTCGATGCCACGCACCGGGTCGTGCAGGTGATTGATTGTGTTGACACACCAGATAAGGTCCACGCTTGCGGGTTCCAACGGCACGTGCAGAAGATCGGCCTGCAGCACGCGCGCACAATCTGCGGCTTGGGTACGAGCCGCTGCGACATGCGCGGCGGCAAGATCAATACCGATGACCTCACCTTCGTGCCCGGTTTCCTGGAACAGCCATCGAAGCGCATGACCTGTCCCGCATCCGGCGTCGAGAATCCGCATGCCCGGTTTGATCCCGACGCTGGCGATGGCCCGGCACAGCTCGGGTTCGGCGAACGCGTTGAACAGCTTCAACTTGCGCGAATAGTCGCGCTCCGCGGTGTCGCCGAGCAGGCCCTGCGAGCCCAGTGCCGTGGCCCCGGTACTTGCCATGCTCAGACTGCCGCCGTTGCAGCGCAGTCCTGCGTGCCCTGTAAGCCTTTCGAACGATATTGGCGCTCACGCGATACCAACTCCCGCCAGCGGCGCTCGGTGGCGCGTTGCACGCTCTCGTGCTCGGCGACGGATTGTTCCGTACCGGCCTGTTGGGATACTTGCGTGTGCAGCAGGTTCCTGATCTCCCGGTAGAACTCCGACGTGTACGTGCCCCTGAACATCATCGCGAGGTCATCGCTGTCCTGCCAGTGAGTCTTGCCACGGAGCTGCTCTCTCACCAACTCGTAAAACTTGGTGCCGGGCAGCGGATACGACACGCTGACGCCGATGTCATCGGGGCGGGCCGCAGTAATGAGCTCGCGAGTGGCCGCGATATCGGCCAGCTCTTCGCCCAGATAACCAAGCTGGATGAAGAATCCGACACGGATACCGACCGCCTTGAAGCGGGCGCGCGCGGCGAGAATCTCGGCGACGCTCGTGCCTTTGTTCATCGCGTCCAGGACTTTCTGACTGCCGCTTTCCGCTCCGATCCACGCTTCGCGGCAACCCGCATCGCGCAGCGCGTTGGCCATGCGCTCGGTGATCAGGTCGGCCCGCGTCTGGATCGTGAACGGCACCAGTCCGCCGCTGCTGCGCACTTCGCTGGCGAACTCCTGTACCCAGTCGACCCGGAAACCGAAGATGTCGTCGGCGAACCAGACGTGGTCGGGCCGGAAGGCGCGTTGCAAGTACGTCATTTCTGCCGCGACCGCTGCAGGACTGCGCTGTAGATACTGGTTACCCCAGATCGGCTTGGCGCACCACGTGCAGCGAAACGGGCAGCCGCGCGACGCGGCCATGTTGAGGCTGAAGAATCCGTGCGCGTCGTGCCACACCGCACGGTAGCGCTCGATGTCTACCAGGTCCCAAGCCGGAAGGTCGGCTTGCTGCGGATTCTGCAGCATCCGCGCGCCGTTCAGGGTCGTCACTTTGCCAGCGACCAACGTCGCAAGCCCCGAAAGACCGGCGATCAATTGTTCACGGGGTGTGTGCAACTCAGCATCGAGCCGTGGCACCAACTCAAGCAGGGTCGCCAGTCCCTCGCCGACGAGAGCGACGTCTGCGCCGGATCGCAGGTACGTTTCGGCCGAGTCGCTCACGTCAGAGCCGGCAGCGATCACCCGCGCGCCGCTCTCGTGCGCAGCGCTGATCATTTCGCACGCGGCATGACGCATCTTGCCCAGGCACATCTTGCTCAGGAAGTTGTAGTTATCCTCATACAGGAGGACGAGATGCGGTCGGCGGGCCTGCAGGAGCCGGTGATATTCCTCGACCCCCTCCGCGAGCATGGCGTCGAATAACGCAACGTCGTGGCCCGCCGAACGCAGCAGCGACGCGACCTGCAGCGTGGCCAGCGGCGGATACGGCTTCGCGCGTTCGCGCTGCTTCGGATCGAAGCGCATGAAGTAGGAGTGGCATACCAGGATCGACAGCATTGTCCACTGCGCTCCGCTTGAGAGGCTTGAAGACGGGGCGACGCCGCTTCGGGAACATCCCTCGCCTGAATGAGTGAGTCCTCGCGGCGGCGTTCCCGGTTCAACGCGGCGGGCGCACGGCGCCCGCCGGGCGTTCCCGGACTTCAAAAGTACCCGTGCAGCTCCGCGAAAAAGATCCGGGCGTGTTCCGCGGGATCCTGCGGTATGCCATCCGAATAGCGCACCCCCCCACGCACCTGCAGAAACTGGATGGGCGTGTACTCGTAAACGAAGCTCCAGCGTGTCTGGGCGTCATTCGAGACATTCCGGTTGGGGTCGTAGTATTCAGCCGTGAGCTTCAGGTTATGACCGCGTGCGGGCATCCAATCGGCCTCGATGAGGCCGGTCGTCATTTTGTGGCCGCCATCGGGGAGGCTCTTGTCCTCCACCTGGTCGGCCTCAGCCAGCCAGGCGATGGGCCCGGTACGCAGGCCCGCGAACAGCCCGTACGCGGTCTTGTCGCCCGCAGCGGCGGAATTCAGGTTGGCGGCCAGCCCGACCCGCCAGATGGACTGGACATGGATGAGCTGCGCGCTGTACTGCTTGCCATGATCGATCTCGGCGCCTCCGGCGGTGCCATTGCTGACCGCGAGCTGCGCGTCCCACGGGCCATGCTCCCACCCGACCTCGACTCCTTTGTCCGGAGTGTCCATGTTGATTCCCGGCACGGTACGAATGAACGCAGTCTGGTCCTCGAGCCGCAGTCCGTAGGGCAGGTACATCTGTCCGGCTTTGACGTACCACTGGTGGCTCGGCGACCAGTACATCGCGTACGCCTCGCGGTTCAATGCACCGCCGGGTGCCACCAGCTCATCGACGTAGACGGCCAACCGGTCGGGAATCACCGACGCATTGATGTAAACGCGGGCCTGCTCCAGATCGAATGCATCCGTGCTGGAAACATGCGGCACCTGCGTTTCGATTCCCTGGACGCGCAGGTCGCCGCCAATGGCAAGAAAACGCGTGATGGCGCCGCTCCACGTGTCAGTGCCGGTGTCGACGTGCGTTTCCGGAAGCTGCGTCTGCGCAAAGACGTCTCCGAACGCATTGCGCATGCCGCCGCCGGTCGGATTCACATGG
>FTEM01001505.1_pt1 | contig 25857 bp, 24 predicted proteins | sample 1640201 | NCBI WGS metagenome assembly FTEM01 (sample SAMEA3914816, study PRJEB12502) | metagenome | biome: forest; material: soil | place: USA | collected 2011-09-16 | depth 0.3 m | reverse complement strand
CACCCGCCGTCAGCCTGCCGTAGCGCCGATTTCAGGCCCGTTTTGCCTGGCGGCCGAATTACGCTGCGGCGGCACTGTACACCGCAGGGTGCGCCGGTATAATCCCGCGTCCTTCACCGGGCCCCACGGAATTGAGCGTCTTGGCTTCCGGTGGAAGCGGGCCGCATGTGTAAAGCTCAATTTCGTGGGTGGTTTACGAGGCACCTGCTTTGACGAGGAGCGACTGATGCCGGCCAAGAAACCCGCGCCGAAAGCCGCGAAGGGTAAGAAGGCGGCAAGCCGGCCGGCGGTACGCAAGTCCGCGGTGGCCCGCAAGCCTGTTGAGCGAGTCAAGGCGGCAGCACCGGCTCACGTGCGCAAGAGCGTCGTGGCCGCGCCCAAGAAGGCGACACCACCCCCACGTCCAAATCCTACGAATACGGAAGTAACGATCGAGATGCGCAAGGCTGCACAGCCGGCGCCGGAGACGCCTACCCCGGGGTCTCCGAGCGCTCCAAACCCGATTCTGGTCCCGCCCCGCGCCGCTTCGGCGCACGGGGCGGCCGATACCGATGACAACGACGCTGCCGAGCCCGGCAGCCTGCTAGCCGGTCCTCGCAACGTACAGCCCTATATCGCCAAGCGTGGCGAGCAGTACATGAGCAAGGAGCAGCTCGAGCATTTCCGCAACATCCTCAATAGCTGGAAACGGGACCTGATGGTCGAAGTCGACCGCACCGTCTCGCATATGAAGGATGAGGCGGCAAACTTCCCCGACCCCAACGATCGAGCGACGCAGGAAGAGGAATTCAGCCTCGAGCTGCGCACGCGCGACCGTGAGCGCAAGCTGATCCGCAAGATCGACGAAGCGCTGAAGCGGACCGAGGACGGCTCGTATGGTTACTGCCTCGAGACGGGGGAGGAAATCGGCGTCAAGCGCCTCGAAGCGCGGCCGGTGGCCACCCTGAGCATCGAGGCGCAGGAACGCCGCGAACGCCGCGAGCGGCAATACGGCGACCGCGACGACCGCTATCGTTGACCGGTGGGCCGATGGGTGGCTCGACCCGTCGGGCTGAGCAGCAGCCCGGCGGCGAAACGCCGCCGATCGCGCGCACGGCCGTATCCTATGTGGGGCGCTTCGCCCCCTCGCCCACCGGCCCCCTGCACCTGGGCTCCCTGGTTGCCGCTGTCGGCAGCTTCCTCGACGCGCGCCACAACGCCGGCCTTTGGCGCGTCCGCGTCGAGGACCTCGACACCGAGCGCAATGTCCCCGGCTGCAGCGCTGCAATCCTGCGTACGCTCGAGCTCTTCGGCCTGCACTGGGATGGTGAAGTCGAATACCAGAGCCGCCAGATCGAGCGCTACGCTGCCGCGCTGGAAACGCTCAAATCGCACGGCCTCACTTTCGAATGTAGCTGCTCGCGCCGCTCGCTGACCAACACCGGGGACACCGGCTACCCGGGCACGTGCCGCAACGGACCCGCGAGACCGGGTCCAACCGCGACTCGCTTTCGCATTCCCGCAGAGCCGGCCGTGCAGTTCGAAGATCTCGTGCAAGGTACGTGCAAGTTTGATCTGCATTCACTCGGCGACGTCGTCATACGCCGGCGCGACGGCGTATTCGCGTACCAACTCGCTGTTGTCGTCGACGACGCAAAACAAGGCGTCACCGATGTCATTCGCGGCGCCGACCTGCTCGAGAGCACGGCATGGCAAGTCGCGCTCCAGAGCGCGCTCGGCAGTGTCACACCGCGCTACGGCCACCTGCCGCTCGTTGTCGAGCCAACGCAAGGAAAACTCTCGAAATCCAGACGCTCGCTTGCAATCGACAGCCGCCACGCGGGGCCACAACTGATTGCGGCATTGCAACTCCTCCAACACCCTCCGCCCGTCGAGTTAGCCCACGCGGCCCCGCAGGAATTGCTTGCATGGGCAACCAACGCGTGGCAACTGCAGCGGCTGCGTGGCTTGCGCGATGTGACGCCCGCCACGTCGTAACACGTTTGGATTTGGGGTTCGGCGCGACAATGGTCTATTGTGTGCGAGCCGATCCTGACGCCCTGGGACTGGGAACGTCCTGAATTACAAAACGAGGGGCAAAAGATGAGCGAACTGCGGACGATCAAGAAATATCCGAACAGGCGGCTGTACGACACTGTCGAGAGTCGTTACATCACACTCGCCGATATTCGGAGACTGGTCATCGATCGCATCGACTTCGTGGTCATCGACAAGAAATCACAGGAGGACATCACGCGCTCGATTCTGTTACAGGTCATTGCGGATCAGGAGCACGGGCTCGAGCCGCTGCTGGGTCGTGACTTTCTATCGCAGATCATCCGTTCATACGGTGGCGCGATGCAGGGCATGATCGGCAGCTACTTGGAGCAGAGCCTGAAGTTGTTCGTGAGTCAGCAACGCGATACACGCTTGACGTTCAAGGGTGTCGCGGAGGGCGACTCGGCGGAAGCCGTGAGCAGCCTGGCGCAGAAAAACTTCCAACGCTGGCGCTCAGTGCAGGATGAGATCTACCGGACGCTGATGAACGCAGCGGCGCGCGGGAGATCCGATCTCAAGGACGAGGAGAACGTGACGCACTCGCTGCGCGAGTAATCGAGCCGGGGTGATCTGAAGTCGCATCGACACACCGCGCGGACTGCAGGTCCGCGCGGCGCGGTGACGGTGTTATCTTCGCGCGGTGCCGTAGAGGGCGCGCGGGCGCGGGCCCGCGCAACGAGAGTCCTCAGGCTGCGTCCACGTCCCGCATGGACAGGCGGATGCGGCCCTGACGGTCCACTTCGAGAACCTTCACGCGGATCACATCGCCTTCCTTGAGCTTGTCGCTGACTCGCTCGACGCGCTCGTTCGAAATCTGGGAGATGTGCACCAACCCGTCGCGGCCCGGCAGGATCGTTACGAACGCGCCGAAATCCATCAGCCGCGCGACCTTGCCCTCATAGATACGGCCGACTTCGACGTCGGCGGTGATCAACTCGATGCGCCGCTGCGCTTCGCGCCCGGCCTCTCCCTTGACCGAGGCAATCTTGACCGTACCATCGTTCTCGATATCGATCGTGGTGCCGGTCTCTTCGGTGATCTGGCGAATGACCGCACCGCCCTTGCCGATGACGTCGCGAATCTTTTCCGGATCGATCTTCAGCGTGATGATCGAAGGCGCCCACTGCGACATGCTGCCGCGAGATTCGCGCAGCACCTTGTTCATCTCGCCCAGGATGTGCAGCCGGCCTTCGCGCGCCTGATCGAGAGCGATCTGCATGATCTCGGGCGTCACGCCCTCGACCTTGATGTCCATTTGCAGTGCCGTCACGCCATCCTTCGTTCCGGCCACCTTGAAGTCCATGTCACCCAGGTGATCCTCGTCGCCGAGGATGTCCGTGAGAACCTTGAAGCGGCTGCCTTCGAGCACGAGGCCCATCGCCACACCGGCCACCGGTGCCTTGATCGGCACACCCGCGTCCATCAGCGACAACGAAGTGCCGCACACGCTCGCCATCGAGCTGGAACCGTTGGACTCGAAGATTTCCGAGACGACGCGAATGACGTACGGAAAAGTCTCCATGTCCGGCATCACGGCTTTGACGCCGCGGCGGGCCAGGTTGCCGTGGCCGATCTCGCGGCGCTTCGGCGAACCCATCATTCCGGTCTCACCGACCGAGAACGGCGGGAAATTGTAGTGCAGCATGAACGGCTCGCGGCGCTCGCCCTCGAGGGCGTCGATGATCTGCGAGTCGCGAGTCGTTCCAAGCGTCGTAACGACCAACGCTTGCGTCTCGCCACGGGTAAACAAGGCTGAGCCGTGTGTGCGACGCAGAACGCCAACTTTGACCGTGATGGGGCGCACTGTCTTCGCGTCGCGACCGTCGATACGCGGCTCGCCATTGAGAACGCGCTGCCGCACGATGTTGCTTTCCAACTTGAACAGCGCGGTGTCGACCTGGTCGTCGGTCCACTTCGGACTGTCGCCGCCGGTCAGGGTCGCAGTCGTCTGCGCCTTGATCTCGGAGATGCGCGCGTACCGCTCCTGCTTTTCCGTGATCACATAGGCCTGGGAGAGGGCGGCCTGCGCGTGCAGGGCGACGGCGCTCGTGAGGTCGGGATTATCGACCGGCGCCTGCCATTTCCAGCGCGGCTTGCCGGCCTCCGCGACCAGCTCCTTGATCGCGCGGATCGCAATCTGCATCTGCTCGTGTCCGAACACGACGGCCCCGAGCATGACATCCTCGGACAGTCCTTTCGCCTCGGACTCCACCATCAACACCGCGTGCGCAGTGCCGGCGACCACGAGGTGAAGGTCGGATTCCGCGAGCTCCTTCGCCGGCGGATTCAACAGGTACTGTCCATTCTTCCAACCCACACGCGCCGCGCCGATCGGACCGTTGAACGGCAGGCCGGACAGCGACAGTGCAGCGGAAGCGCCCAGCAGCGCCGGGATGTCGGAATCGATCTCGGGATCCAGCGACAGCACCATGGCAACGACCTGGACGTCGTTGACGAAGCCATCCGGAAACAGCGGGCGGATCGGCCTGTCGATGAGGCGCGAAGTGAGCGTCTCTTTCTCGGTCGGACGGCCCTCACGCTTGAAGAATCCGCCCGGAATGCGCCCGGCGGCATAGGTCTTCTCGACGTAATTGACGGTCAGGGGGAAGAAGTCCCGCCCCGCAACCGGTTTTTTGGCTGCACACGCGGTGACCAGCACCACGGTGTCGCCCATCGTCACGCGCACAGAGCCTGCGGCCTGGCGGGCAAGCTCGCCCGTCTCGATCGTGACGGTATGCGGGCCGTAAGGAAATGACTTGATGACAGCGCTCACGCTTCAATCCTCGAATTGGGAAATACGGGGGGCAAAAAACTCAAGGGCCGCGCTAGCAGTGGCGGCCCTTGGTTTTCAGCGGCGAAGCCCCAGTTGCTCGACGAGCTCCTGGTACTTCTGCGGTTGGGTCGATTTCAGATAATCGAGGAGCTTGCGGCGTTGATTGACGAGCTTCACGAGCCCGCGCCGCGAGGAATGATCGCGCTTGTGTGCGGCAAAATGGCCGCCGAGTCCGTTGATGCGCTCCGACAGCAGGGCCACCTGCACTTCGGGGGAGCCGGTGTCCGCGGGACCGCGACGGAACTGCGCGAGTATTCCACCTTTTTTCTCACTGGTTAAAGCCATTGCGCCAATGTCCTAAATGCTTAAATGCTATACCGTTTTGGGAAGCCGCGAATTGTACCCGTGTGGGAGCCTTCGCTACAAGCTCGCAACACCGCCGCGGGGAGAATCGGCGCCGCCGGATCGCGCCGTTCCGCGCGGAACTGTCGACCCCGCGGCGGGTCTGAAAGTATAGTAATCGCACGATCCGTCATCTGGGAGAATGCCATGCTGAAGCCACTGCTGATGGGGGCCGTCGTCACGCTGAGCCTGGCTGCGGGCCTGGCCGGCTGCGCAAGCAATGCGACCCATGCCGACAAGGCGCTCGCGGCAAACCCCGACTGCGTCAGAGGGACCGGATCGCGCATCAAGGATCCCGACCAGAAGTGCGCGAACGTGCCGGGCTCCTCGTATACCCAGGAAGACCTGGAGCGTACCGGGCAGACGAATGTGGGCGCCGCACTGAAGCAGATCGATCCCCGCGTCCGCTAGCTCGTCCGGTCCGCCACGCCGCGGTCCTCTACACCGGAACAGTAACGAAAAGTCGGCGGGGACGGACCACACCGTGCCCGTCCGACTCTCCCAGGCCTAAGAACGCGCCGGCCTGATCGTACAGGCGCACTGTCCCTGCCGGTCCACAGTCACCCGCCTCCACCGCTTGGCCGTGGAGCATTCGAGGCGTTGCGGCCGCATCCAGCGAGACCGAGAAGAGGTGCTTCAGTGGCGCGTCCGCCGGCAGAATCCGCGGCTCGCGGCCCGATGCGGCGGCGGCCGCGATCGATTCGAGCGTCTCCATCTCCGCCCCCTCAAAAGGCTCGACGTGTGTGCGGCGAAGCGCGCTGACGTGCCCGCAAGTCCCCAGCGCACGCGCGATATCTTCAGCGAGCGTGCGGATGTACGTCCCCTTGGAGCACAGGGCGTCCAACTCGAGATTCGAGCCATCGAAGCCAATCTGAAGCAACTCGAAGATTTCGATATTGCGTGGCTCGCGATCCACTTCGATTCCGGCGCGCGCCAACTTGTAGAGCGGCTGCCCCGCCCGCTTGATGGCCGAATACATCGGCGGCACCTGGGCTTGCACGCCCAGAAATGAGTGCAGTGCCGTCGCGAGGCGCGTCTCATCCAATGGCGGCACCGGTGCTGTCTCGACGACATCGCCTTCCGTGTCACCCGTCGCCGTGCGCGAGCCAAGGCGCACCGTGAATCGGTAGCGTTTACGGCCGGACAGGATTTCGCCCGCTACTTTCGTAGCCTCTCCCAGACAGATCGGGAGCATTCCGGTAGCCAGCGGATCCAGACTGCCGACATGTCCGGCCTTGTCGGCGCCGAGCATGTGACGCACGCGCTGCAGCGCGGCGTTGGAAGACAGGCCGGCAGGTTTATCGAGCAGCAGAACTCCGCAGACAGCCCGGCCCGGCTGACTCAAGGCTCCCGCTCGCGATCGCCCTTGACGGCGCGGTCGATCAGTCCCGTGAGATGCGCAGCCCTCTCAGGTGTGGTGTCAATCTCGAACTCGAGCCGTGGCGCGTGCCGGAGCTGCAGGCGCCGGCCGACCTCACCGCGCAGGAAACCAGCCGCACGCATCAGGCCAACGCGCACTTCCTCGGCCGGATTGGCACTGGCAAACGGGGTGAAAAACACGCGGGCGGAGCCCATATCGGGCGCAAGAGTCACGGCCGTAATGGTTATGTTGCCTACGCGCGGGTCCTTCACCTCGCGCGCGACGATATCCGCGAGTACGCGTTGAATCTCCGACTCAACTCTTCTGCGCCGCGAATCGGTCATTACTGCAGCGTACGCGCCACTTCCACCCGAGAGAAGCACTCGATCTGGTCGCCGACACGCACGTCCTGGTAGTTCTTGACCCCGATGCCGCACTCCGTGCCCGCACGCACTTCGTTGACGTCGTCCTTGAAGCGCCGCAGCGACTCGAGCGCACCCTCGAAGATCACGACGCTTTCGCGCAGCACACGGATCGGGTTGTTGCGCTTTACCGCGCCCTCCGTCACCAGACATCCGGCGACGACGCCGAACTTGCTCGAGCGGAACACGTCCCGCACCTGCGCGACACCCAGGATGGTTTCCTTGATCTCCGGCTTGAGCAGCCCGGACATCATCTGTTTCACATCGTCGATGGCTTCGTAAATGATGCTGTAGTAGCGCACTTCGACGCCCGTATCCTTCAGCGCATCGCGTGCGCCGGAATCCGCCCGGACGTTGAAGCCGATGATGAGCGCCTTCGAGGCCGAGGCCAGTTGGACGTCCGACACGGTGATGGCCCCGAGCCCGGTGCCAAAGAGCTTCACCTGCACTTCGTCCGTCGACAGCTTGTTCAAAGCTTCGCGCAACGCCTCGGAGCTGCCCTGCACGTCTGCCTTGATCAACACGTTCACGACTCCGGCCTTGGCGTCTCCGAGCTGCGAGAAGACATCTTCCGCACGCGTGCCCTGGCGAGCCAGCTTCGAATCGCGCGACTTGCTCTGCCTGTACAGGGCAACCTCGCGAGCCTTGCGTTCGTTTTCCAGTGCGAGCAGATCGTCGCCCGCATTGGGCGGACTCGACAGTCCGAGCACGACCACTGGCGTCGACGGCGATGCTTCCTGCACTGCCGCGCCCGTTTCGTCGAACATTGCGCGCACACGCCCGAACTCCGATCCCGCGATGATGGGATCGCCCACACGCAACGTGCCCTTCTTGACGAGCACCGTCACGACCGCGCCGCGGCCCTTCTCAACGCTCGACTCGATAACGATGCCGGATGCGAGGCCGTCGCGCGGAGCCCGCAGCTCCATCACTTCCGCCTGCAATAGAATTGCCTCGAGCAGCCGGTCGATTCCATCACCGGTGCGGGCGGAAACGTTCACGAAAATGTTCTGGCCGCCCCATTCCTCCGGGATGACCTCCTGCTTGGACAACTCGGTGCGCACCTTGTCCGGATCGGCGTCGCTCTTGTCGACCTTGTTGACTGCGACGACGATCGGGACCCCCGCCGCTCGCGCATGCTGAATCGCTTCGATCGTCTGCGGCATGACGCCGTCGTCGGCGGCAACCACCAGAACGACGATGTCCGTCGCTTTCGCGCCGCGGGCACGCATGGCTGTGAATGCCGCATGGCCAGGCGTATCCAGGAACGTGATAACGCCGCCCGGAGTTTCGACGTGATAAGCGCCGATGTGCTGTGTGATGCCGCCGGCCTCGCCCGCCGCAACCTTCGTGCGCCGGATGTAGTCGAGCAGCGAGGTCTTGCCGTGATCGACGTGACCCATGACCGTTACGACCGGGGGACGCGCTTCGCCCGAGTCTTCGGTCTCTACCGGGACGCCCTGCAAGTCCTCTTCGATCTGATTCTCTTTGAGGACCTTCGGCGTGTGACCCAGCTCCTCGACCACGAGTACCGCGGTGTCCTGGTCGATAGGCTGGTTGATCGTCGCCATGACGCCCATGTTCATCAGCACTTTGATGACTTCGGTCGCCTTGATGGCCATCTTCTGGGCAAGCTCCGCCACGGTGACGGTCCCGCCAATTCCAACTTCACGCACGACGGGCGCCGTCGGCATCTCGAATCCGTGCCGGCCTTCTACAGAACTCGACACTGGACGTGACTTCGTCCGACGCTTCTTCTTGTAGCGCGAGCTGACGTCGCCTGCGACGTGCAATTCCTGGCGCCCATAACGTGTTGACTTGTCATCCTGCGGCGCGCCCGGCGCCGCGACCGGAGCACCCGGGAGCGGACGTTGGACTGTCGGCGCGGCCTGCGGACGTTGGGCAACTGCCGCGGGTTGGGGGCGCAGGGCCGGTGCGACAGGTTGCTGCCGCGCCGGAGTTGCGGGCGCTACAGCCACTGCAGGGGCTGCGGCAGCCGCAGCGTGAGGACGCTCCGCCTTCGCCTCGACCGGACGTGTCGCCTGCTGTTCGCGCTCGCGTTCGCGGTTTTCCGCCTCATCGCGCGCACGCTGCTCCGCCACTCGACGGGCATCTTCCTGTGCCTTCTTTCGCGCCGACTCTTCCTCCGCCCGGCGGCGGTTTTCGACCTCGAGCCGTTCGCGCTCGCGGCGTTCCGCTTCGACGCGCTCCGTCTCGCGCTGAACGGCCTCCTCGGCCTCGCGACGCTTCTGATCGATCTCATCCTGCTGCTGCCGCGCCTGCTCTTCGAGCACGTCGCGCTTGATGTAAGTGCGCTGCCGACGCACCTCGACGTTCACCGTTCGAGCCCGTCCCTGCGCGCTCGCGAGCTTCAGCTCGCTTTGGGTCTTACGCCGCAGCGTAATCTTGCGCGGGGCGGCGTCGCCGTCATCTCCGCTGCCGTGGCTGCGGCGCAGATGCGTCAGCAGCTCGAGTTTCGCATCGTCGCTGATGCGATCGTCGGGACCGGATACCTTGATGCCGGCCTGGTCGAGCTGCACGAGCAGCCGGTCGACCGGCACCTTCAGCACCTCGGCGAATTGTGAAACTGTTACTTCTGCCATAAGCAAAACCCCCGCACGCCCCGCTCGACTGTCGAAAGCGGACTGCGTCCCTTGCGACCCGCGGCCAAAAGATGTGACTTTTGTCCGCTCACGAGCGGCCTGCTTCGAACCAGTGGGCGCGTGCCGTCATGATGAGCTTGCCGGCCTCTTCGGCCGCGAGCCCATCGATGTCGGCGAGATCGTCAACCGACTGCTCGGCGAGATCCTCCCGCGTACGCACGCCGCGCCGCGCAAGGGCGAGCGCCAGATCGGGGCTCATCCCCGCGAGCAACAGCAGATCGTCTGCCGGCATCGACTGATCCAGGCTCTCCTCGCTCGCGATCGCCTGCGTCAGCAGCACGTCGCGCGCACGGTTGCGCAACTCTTTGACGATGTCCTCGTCGAACTCCTCGATGGCCGCGATCTCAGCCTGCGGCACGTATGCAATCTCCTCGATGGTCGAGAATCCTTCCTGAGCAAGGATCGTGGCGACGTCCTCATCGACGTCGAGTTGTTTCATGAAGTTCTGCACGAGCTCCTTCGCCTCGGTCTCGCTCTTGGCCTCGGCGTCGGACTCCGTCATGACATTCAGGTCCCAGCCCGTGAGCTGGCTCGCCAGGCGGATGTTCTGCCCGCCGCGACCGATCGCCTGCGACAGCTTCTCCTCCGCGACGGCGATGTCCATGCTGTGGGAGTCCTCGTCCACGACGATCGACATCACCTCGGCCGGAGACATCGCGTTGATCACGAACTGGGCCGGATTGTCGTCGTATGGAATGATGTCCACGCGTTCGCCGGCGATCTCGTTCGAGACGGCTTGCACGCGCGAGCCACGCATGCCGACGCAAGCCCCGACCGGGTCGATGCGCGGGTCGTTGCTGCGGACGGCGATTTTCGCGCGCACACCGGCATCGCGCGCCGCGCCGAGAATCTGGATGAGGCCCTGTCCGACCTCGGGCACCTCGAGCTTGAACAGCTCGATGAGAAATTCGGGCGCGGTGCGCGTCAGGAAGAGCTGCGGTCCACGCGGCTCGGAGCGCACCTCCTTGAGAAAGGCCTTGATGCGGTCCTGGGGCTTCACCTGCTCGCGCGGGATCATGTCCGTGCGTGGCACGAAGCCTTCGGCGTTGCTGCCGAGGTCCACATAGATGCCATTGCGATCTACGCGCTTGACCACTCCGCTCACCAGAGTTCCGACGCGCTCCTGGTAAGCGTCGACGACCTGCTTGCGCTCGGCCTCGCGCACTTTCTGAACGATGACCTGCTTGGCCTGCTGGGCGGCGATGCGGCCGAAGGCGACGGACTCCATCGGCTGCTCGACGTAGCCGCCGAACGCGACATTCGGGTCGATCTCGATCGCATCGTCGTGCCGCAGCTCCCGCTCGGGGACTTCAAGCTCGGTGGAATCGTCGGCGAACACTTTCCAGCGGCGGAACGTCTCGTAGTCGCCGCTCTTGCGGTCGATGGACACGCGGACATCCCACTCTTCCCCGTGTTTCTTGCGGGTGGCGGACGCGAGTGCGGCTTCGAGAGCCTCGAAGATGACTTCTTTGTCGACGCCCTTCTCGTTGGAGACGGCATCGACCACCATCAGGATTTCCTTGTTCACTTACCTGCACCTCGACAAAAATCAGCCTGTCAGCCTAGCCTTCAGAATCTCGACGAACGGGACGTCGACGTTCTCGCCGTCCACCTCCACCGCTATGCCCGTCTCGTCAACCGACATCAGCGTGCCCGTGTAGCGGCGACGACCTGCACGCGGGGCCTTCAGCTCGATGAACACGCGAGAACCCGCGAAACGCTCGAAATGGGGCCGCGTCCGCAGCACCCGGTCGAAACCCGGCGATGACACCTCGAGCGTGTACGCGGTGGGAATCGGATCCTCCACGTCCAGCAGGGCCGCTACTTCACGGCTCACACGCTGGCAGTCTTCGAGTCCCCCGCCGCCGCCGGCCTTTTCTAAAAATAAGCGCACCACGGCATTGACGCGCCCCGCGGAGAACTCGAGCTCGACCAGCTCGTATCCCAGCCGCTCGAGCAGGGGCTCAATGAGGACGATGAGCCGCTCACGCAAGGTCGTCGTCGCCACGCTGCCACCTACGGGGAGCCAAACAAAAATGGGCCACAAGGCCCATCCAAAAAAACGAAAAGCCCCTCGGGGGGCTTTTTGAGTCAAGCGCTCGGGCCGGGGCGAATGTTCGCCTTTTGAAGCGGCGGCTCCCGTATCGCAAGGCGCGCAGCTTCCACCCGTTCCCCACGGCCGAGGCCCGCGGGGGCGCGCATTCTACCCAAACCGGGCGGGCAGCGAAACCGAAAATACGTCCCGCGGCTGTTTTATTGCCGCGCCTGGACCGTGGCCGCCGGGTCGGAAGTTGCCCGCACCTGTATAGACAAGTCACCGATTTCGGTGCCACGATTGCACCATGGCCACCGCAAGCGCCCGCTATCTGCAGGTCAAGCAATTCGTGCTGCGGCGTATTTCCGCCGGTGCGCTGCGCGCGGGCGAGCGGGTGCCGTCGGAAAACGAACTCGTTCGGGAGCTGGACGTATCCCGGATGACGGCCAACCGCGCGTTGCGGGAACTGGCAGCCGCTGGAGTGCTGGTTCGGGTCGCAGGCGTCGGCACGTTCGTCGCAGAGGAACGGGCGCACTCGCACCCGCTCGAAGTCCGGAATATCTCGGCCGAAATTCGCGCACGAGGCCACGAGCACACGGCAAAAGTCATCGCGCTCACCTCGGTCAGCGCCTCTCGCGAGCTTGCGGAGCGCTGCGGCATCAGTCCGGGAGCACGCCTCGACCATTCCGTGCTCGTCCATTTCGAGGACGGAGTGCCGCTGCAGGTCGAGGACCGGTACGTCAATCCAACCGTCGTCGCAGGCTACCTGAGAAACGACTTCACCCGGATCACGCCGCACGAATTTCTCATGCAATCGGCGCCACTGCAGCGCGCCGAGCACACCGTGCGCGCGCTGGTTCCGGACGGTCGCATCCGCCGCATGCTGCGGCTCGAAGCGGATGACGCCTGCCTTCTGATCAGGCGCCGAACCTGGACCGGCGACCGCATCGCGACGATTGCCGACCTGTATCACCCCGGCTCGCGCTACGAGCTGGCCGGAAGCTTTTAGACCTGCGGGAGAACGTCCATGTCCGACACCCCGTCGCGCCCGAAGACCCGGCCCCTCCAGGGGGAGCCACCGGATCATCCGCTCCGTGCGCCCCGCGGCACCGAGCTGACCTGCCGCAACTGGATAGCGGAAGCCGCGCTGCGCATGCTGCTGAACAACCTCGATCCGGAGGTGGCGGAACGGCCGCAGGACCTGGTCGTCTACGGGGGAATCGGCAAAGCCGCACGCAACTGGACCTGCTTCCGGCAAATCGTCGCGGCGCTCAAGGTGTTGGGCGAGGACGAAACCCTGCTCATCCAGTCGGGCAAACCGGTCGGCGTATTCCGCACCCACACGGAAGCTCCCCGGGTGCTCATCGCGAACTCCAACCTGGTGGCGAAGTGGGCCGACTGGGACCATTTCAACGAGCTCGATCGCAAGGGACTGATGATGTTCGGGCAGATGACGGCCGGCTCGTGGATCTACATCGGCAGCCAGGGCATCGTCCAGGGGACGTACGAGACTTTCGTAGAGATGGGGCGGCAGCACTTCGGCGGCCAGCTTGCCGGCCGCTGGATCCTCACCGCAGGGTTGGGAGGAATGGGCGGGGCGCAGCCGCTGGCGGCCACGATGGCTGGAGCGTCGATGCTGGCGATCGAGTGCCGGCCGGAGCGCATCGCGAAGCGGTTGCAGACCGGATACCTGGACATCGAGGCGAAGTCGCTCGATGAGGCGCTCGAGTTGCTGGGCCGCGGCGCCGCCTCGGCCCGCGCGGGTCATTCCGGTCGACCGCTATCCGTCGGCCTGCTTGGTAACGCGTGCGAGGTCCTGCCAGAGCTGTTGCGCCGGGGCGTGCGCCCAGATGCGGTAACGGATCAAACATCCGCGCACGATCCTGTCAACGGCTACCTGCCTCGCGGATGGAGTCTCGAACGCTGGGATCGCGAGCGCGTAAACAATCCGGCACTCGTGGCCAGTGAAGCGCGCACGTCGATGGCGGCGCATGTTGAAGCGATGTTGGAGTTTCATCGCGCAGGCATTCCCGTGTTCGACTACGGCAACAACCTTCGACAGGTCGCGCTCGATGCGGGTGTGAAGGATGCCTTCGCGTTCCCGGGATTCGTACCGGCCTACATACGGCCGCTATTCTGCCGTGGTGTGGGACCGTTCCGCTGGGCCGCGCTGTCAGGCGATCCGGAGGATATTTACAAGACCGACGCCAAGGTTCGCGAGCTGCTGCCCGATGACACACATTTGCACCATTGGCTGGACATGGCGCGCGAGCGGATCCATTTCCAGGGTCTGCCAGCGCGGATCTGTTGGGTCGGGCTCGGCGAGCGGCATCGCCTGGGACTCGCGTTCAATGAAATGGTGGCGCGCGGCGAGCTGCGGGCGCCGATCGTGATCGGGCGGGATCACCTGGACTCCGGCTCGGTCGCCAGCCCGAATCGCGAAACGGAGGCCATGCTCGACGGCTCGGATGCGGTGGCCGACTGGCCGCTGCTGAATGCACTGCTCAACACCGCCAGCGGCGCGAGTTGGGTGTCGATCCATCATGGCGGCGGAGTTGGAATGGGCTACTCGCAGCACGCCGGAGTCGTGATTGTCTGCGACGGAACGCCCGCAGCAGCGCGCCGCATAGAGCGTGTCCTGTGGAACGATCCGGCAACGGGTGTCATGCGGCATGCGGACGCGGGTTACGCCAGCGCAGTGCAGTGCGCCAAAGAGCAAGGGCTCAATCTGCCCTTCCTCGGCCAGGCGTAGGTCGCTCGATCGGAAGCTCAGGATTCGTCATGTCAATACGGAAACTGTGGCGCAATGCACGCCTGGCAACTTGTGACGCGACGATGGGCGTCATCGAGAATGGCGCGCTCCTGACCTGCGATGAGCGGATTGAATGGTTGGGCAATGAAGCGTCGCTGCCTGCGGCAATGGCGACAGCACCGCAACTCGAGGTCGTCGATCTCGGCGGCGCGTGGGTTACACCCGGGCTGATCGACTGCCACACGCACCTCGTGTTTGCCGGCACGCGCGCACACGAATACGCCGAGCGTCTGCGAGGGGTTTCGTATGAAGAAATCGCTCGTCGCGGTGGCGGAATCCTTGCCACCATGCGAGCCGTGCGGGGCGCCTCGGAACAGCAACTCTTCGACGAGAGCGCTCCGCGATTGAAAGCACTCCTGGCGGAAGGCGTCACAACCATCGAGATCAAGTCCGGCTACGGATTGACCCTTGCGGATGAAGCCAAGATGCTGCGTGTTGCCCGATCGCTGGCGCGGGAATTTCCGGTGACGGTGCGCACAACGCTGTTGGCCGCACACACGTTACCGCCTGAGTTCCGTGGGCGCCCGGACGACTACATCGATACGATTGCGACGGAATGGCTGCCGGCGCTGCACGCCGAGAAGTTGGTCGACGCCGTAGATGTCTTCTGCGAAAGCATTGGCTTTACCGTTGCGCAGTCTGAGCGGCTGTTCATCGCTGCAAATGAATTGGGACTGCGCGTCAAAATGCACGCCGAGCAATTGAGCAACCTGGGCGGAACACGCATGGCGACCCGACATCGCGCTCTCTCGTGCGATCATCTGGAACACTCCATGCCTGAAGACGCTGCGGCTCTCGCCGCGGAGGGTACGGTTGCCGTTCTCCTGCCCGTCGCTTTTTACTGTTTGGCGGACGGTCGCGCGCCGCCCGTTCAAGCTCTGCGCGCTGCGGGCGCTCGGATGGCTGTCGCCACGGACTGCAATCCTGGCTCCGCACCGGGGACTTCCCTCTTGTTGGCGATGAGCATGGCGACACGCTTGTTCGGACTGACTTCTGAGGAAGCTCTCGCCGCCGTCACACGCAACGCAGCGCGCGCATTGGGAGTGCACGCGCAGTGCGGCGAGCTCGCACCCGGATTCGTTGCGGACTTTGTCGTGTGGAACGTTCAGACTCTCGAGGAACTCGGTTATTGGATCGGCTTCAATCCGCGTCGCAACGTGGTGCGAGCCGCAAAGGTCGTGCAATGAACGGACATAAGCCGTTCGAGCTTGGAGCGGGCCGCCTTACGCTGCAGCAGCTACGGCGCGTGTACGCGGACCCGACCCCGGTGCAATTGAATGCTGGCGCACTAAATGCGGTGGCGGATTCGCACGCGGCGACCAGCCGCCTCGCCGCGGCAGACGCTCCCGCTTACGGAATCAACACCGGCTTCGGTCTGCTGGCCCAAACTCGCATCCCGGCTTCGCAGCGCACGCTGCTGCAACGGAACATCCTGCTGTCGCATAGCGCAGGGACCGGCCCCCTTCTCGAGGATGGCGTCGTGCGTCTGGTGCTCGTATTGAAACTCGCGAGCCTCCTGCAGGGTTTTTCGGGAGTCAGCCCGGAGCTGGTGAAGTTCCTGGAGCGGCTGATCAACGCCGGGCTGCACCCCTGCGTCCCATCGCAGGGCTCCGTCGGCGCATCGGGAGACCTCGCGCCGCTTGCGCATCTGTCATTGCCGATCCTCGGGCTCGGCACGATCCGGCGCCACGGCGAGATCCGGCCCGCCGCCGAGGCACTGGCGCAGGAAGGAATCGCGGCGCTCGAGTTGGGCCCCAAGGAAGGCCTCGCGTTGATCAACGGGACTCAGGTTTCGACGGCGCTTGCGCTGGCGGCACTGTTTGAGCTGGAGCGGGTGTTTGCCGCGGCCATCGTGACCGGCTCGATGTCGCTCGATGCGCTCCAAGGCAGCGATGTGCCCTTTGATCCGCGCATTCACGAACTGCGTGGCCACGACGGTCAGAAGCGCGTCTCCCGCGTCTACCGAGCCTTGCTCGCCGGAAGCGAAATCCGCGAATCGCATCGAACGTGCGAGAGAGTACAGGATCCCTACTCGCTGCGTTGCCAGCCGCAGGTCATGGGTGCCTGCCTCGACCTTATCTCTCAAGTCGCGGCCACGTTGCTCATCGAGTCCAACGCCGTGACCGACAATCCGCTCATCTTTGCACAGACGAACGAAGTTCTGTCGGGCGGCAATTTCCACGCCGAGCCCGTTGCGTTCGCGGCGGACATTTTGGCCCTCGCATGCGCGGAGATCGGCTCGATCGCCGAACGCCGCATTGCGTTGCTCGTCGATCCCAAGATGAGCGGCCTGCCGGCGTTTCTCGCGCTCGACAGCGGTGTCAATTCGGGATTCATGATGGCGCAGGTCACCGCAGCGGCACTCGTAGCGGAGAATCGAATGCTGTGCCACCCCGCGAGTGTCGACAGCATTCCAACTTCGGCCAACCAGGAAGATCACGTGAGCATGGCGACGCATGGAGCACGCCGCCTCCTGACGATGACGCCGAACGTGCTCAACATCATCGCAATTGAATTGCTCGTGGCAAGTCAGGGAATCGACTTCCGCAAGCCTTTGCTGACGTCCCCGCCGCTTCGGCAGGCGCACGCCGCAATGCGCACTCTCGTGCCGTTTGCCGACCACGATCGTTTGCTTGCACTCGACATCGAGGCAGCGGCGGAAGCCGTGCGCCTGCCCGCCATTCAGTCGCTGGCCGAGTTTCTGCTGCCGAGCTTTGCGTGAGCGCTTGAGCTTCAGCGCGGCGCAGCATCTTCTATAGCGGTGGCCAGTCCGCGCGCTCCTTCGCTGCCATTGCGCGACGGCCATTCTCAAACGCGAGACGAGCAGGCGGAACCGGCTCATCCGGAAGCGCGCTCAACGCTTCGTCGAAGATGCCGCGCAATTCTTCCTTGAACTCCGGATGAGAAAAGATATAGAAGTCGTTGCGTTGGATGGCACGCAGAACTTTCTCGCCCACTTCCTCGGGAGCCATCCCAACTTTGCTCACTTCGGCGATCCGCGCGAGGAACTCGGGATCCTCCGCCGTCGCCTCGGTGGAAAGGTGTGCCGGACGAATCTTGCCGCTTTCGAAGATCGAGCTGTTCACAAGTCCCGGACACAACACCGACACGCCGATGCGATGCGGCCGGAGACTGCAGCGCAGCGCCTCCGACAAACCGCGCACCGCAAACTTGGATGCGGAGTAGATCCCTGCGCGGTGCCCCGCGATAAAGGAGGCCATCGAGGCAGTGTTGACGACGTGGCCACCCTCGCCGTGAGCTTTGATTCGAGGCAGGAAAGTCTGCACGCCATTCACGACGCCGCCGAGATTCACTCCCAGGATCCAGTCCCAGTCGTCGTAGCTCGCCGTGCCGATGTCGGCGAAGAGATTGACTCCCGCGTTGTTGCAGACGACGTGCACTTTTCCGAATACACGCTCGGTCTCGTCCGCGGCCCGAGCCATCGCGCTGCGATCGCTGACGTCGATCCTGACTGAGTGGATCTTCGCGCCCTTGAGCGCGCCAATCGCTGCATCCAGATGATCCTGACGAAGATCGGCGATGACGACATTCATGCCCGCGGCAGTGAACGCCTTTGCCATGCCGAATCCGATCCCGCTGCCGCCGCCGGTGATGAAAGCCGTCTTGCCCGCAACGTCTCTCATGGAGTTCCCCTTGTCGAAACTGTATGGCCGCGCCCGTGGCGCGGCGCCCATTGCATCGTCGATCGCATGGGACCCTATCATCGCCGCCGCGCCAAGTCCGCATTGTTCGTTAGCCGCACGGGCTTCTTGGCGGGGCCTTCGGGCAGCTATAATGTTGTCCGCGACCTCATGCAGCGAAGCTGCGTTCACCGTCGATCGGAGCCGTCATTACCAAGCACGTCGTCATGCGCGAGATTGCGCGCCCGGACCCGGCCGCCGTCGAGGCGCTCGGCACGTACGGTGTAGCTACCGTCCACGAAGCTCAGGGGCGCGCGGGCCTGCTTGCTTCCTACATGCGTCCGATTTATTCGGGCGCTGTCATATCCGGGCCTGCAGTCACGGTGCTCGTACCCCCCGGTGACAACTGGATGCTGCACGTGGCCGTTGAAGTTTGCAGACCAGGTGATGTCCTGCTCGTCGCGCCGATCTCGCCCTGCTCCGATGGATACTTCGGGGACCTTCTGGCAACGTCGCTACAAGCGAGGGGCGTCAAGGGCCTGATCATCGATGCCGGCGTGCGCGACATCTCCACGCTGACGCAAATGAGCTTCCCGGTGTGGAGCAAGTGCGTGTGGGCCCAGGGCACCATCAAGGCTAGCCTGGGCGCCGTGAACGTTCCGGTGATCTGCGCCGGACAGCGAGTCGAACCAGGCGATGTCATCGTCGCCGACGACGATGGCGTGGTCGCGGTGAATCGTGCCGACGCCGTGAAGGTGGCCGAAGCTGCCAAAGAACGCATCGCCAACGAGGAAGAAAAGCGCAAACGCCTGGCATCGGGCGAGCTGGGACTCGACATGTACAAGATGCGCGACAAGCTCAAAGCGTTGGGGCTGGAGTACAAGTAGCTAGGCACCGCTTGCGGCCCGAGCGCGGCTGATATATCCCCTTGCCGGAGCGTGCGCGCCAGGACGGCGCGCCCGCCGCCCCCAGGGGTGCGACGCATGCGTCGCACGGGTTGCGCAGCGCGCAACCCCGGACCGCCTGCGAGCGGGCTCGCCCGCGCAGCAGCCGGGGATCTCGGCGTTCCGGCAAGGGGGATATCTCAGCCGCGCTTGGGCCGCCGTCGAAACCGTATCCCCACGCGTTCGCGCAACGTCTCCAGGTCGATTGCCCCTTCCCATTTCGACACGACAATCGTGGCCACGGTGTTCCCCACCAGGTTCACGAACGTGAGCGCTTCCGCCATGAGGCGGTGAATGCCGAGCACAAGGGCGATGCTCGCCACGGGAACCGAGCCAAGCGATCCCAAGGTCGCTGCCAACACGACAAACGCGGCGCCCGCGACGCCGGCGGCGCCTTTGGAGGCCACCAGCAACACGGCTAAAAGGGTCAGTTGGTGTGGCACATCCAGCGGAGTGTTGGTCGCCTGCGCGAGGAACACCACTACCGTAGCGAGGTACAGGCACGTACCGTCGAGGTTGAATGAGTATCCGGTTGGAATGACCAGCCCGACCACCGACTCGTCGCATCCCAACTCGCGCAGCCTCTGCATGATCCGCGGCAGAACCGTCTCCGTCGACGTAGTCGCCGCCACGACCACCAGCTCATCGCGTATGAAGCGCATGAGGCGAAAAAGACTCACCCCGGCCCACCACGCAACCCCGCCCAACACGGCGAATACGAACAGCAGCGACACGAAATAGAACTCGACGATGAGCTGCGCCAGCGACCAGAGCGAGCCGGCGCCGAACCGGCCCACCGTGAAGGCGATGGACCCGAACGCTCCCAGCGGCGCGGTCCACATGATGAAGCCGACGATCCGAAAGAAAATCCCCGACAAGCCTTCCACCAGCGCCAGGACCGGCCGGCCGCGCTCGCCGACGAGGCTCAGCGCAAATGCGAACAATAAAGAAACGAGCACGACCTGCAGTACGTTCGGCTGAGTGAACGCGCCGACGAACGCAGCGGGGATGATATTCAACAGGAACTGCGTAACGGTCTGCTCGCCGGCCTGGACCGCGTAGGCACTGACTTCATGCGTGTCGATTGCACTGGCATCGACATTCATTCCGGCGCCGGGCTTCCAGACATTCACCACGATGAGAGCGAGGATGAGCGCAACGAGCGTAATCGAAAGAAAATAGCCCAACGCCTTCAGGGCGACGCGGCCGACACGTTTCATGTCGTTCATTCCCGCAACGCCGTGGACGACGCTGCAGAAAATGATCGGCCCGATCATCATCCTCACTAGGCTGATGAAGGCATCCCCGAGCGGCTTCATCTTCACTGCGAGCGCAGGCTGCAGCACCCCAAGGATGATGCCCGCCACGGTGGCGACGAGCACCTGGAACCACAGTTGCGCGATGAGCCGCGAACGCCCCGGCGTCACGGCCGCAGACGTTGCCGAAGTCGTGGGAACACGCGGTGCGCGTTGTCCTCGAAGATTTTCTTCCGGTCCCCCGGACTCAACGGCAGCGCATCGAGGTAACGCTTCGTGTCGTCGTAGTAATGGCCGGTGCGCGGATCGATGCCCCGCACAGCGCCGACCATCTCGGAACCGAACAGGATGTTGTCCACGGGCACGACCTTAAGCATCAGCTCGATCCCGGGCAGGTGGTACACGCACGTGTCGAAGAACACGTTCTTCAACAGCAGCTCTTCCAGCGGCGGACGCTTCATGTCCTGGGCGAGCCCGCGGTAGCGGCCCCAGTGAAACGGTACGGCGCCGCCGCCGTGCGGAATGATGAACCGCAGGGTCGGGAAGTCCTTGAACAGATCGGAGGTCAGGAACTGCATGAATGCCGTCGTGTCGGCGTTGATGTAGTGCGCTCCGGTCGCATGAAAATTCGGATTGCAGGAGGAGCTGACGTGCACCATTGCCGGCACGTCCAGCTCCACCATCTTCTCGTAGAGCGGATACCAGTGCCGGTCGGTGAGCGGCGGGGAATTCCAGTGGCCGCCGGACGGATCGGGATTCAGGTTGCAGCCGATGAAGCCCAGCTCGCGCACACAGCGCTCCAGCTCGGCGGCGCTGTTGGCGGGCGGCACTCCGGGGGACTGCGGCAACTGACACACGCCGACGAAGTTTTCGGGATACAACCCGCACACCCGTCGGATCAGATCGTTGCACACCCGCGTCCACTCGAGGCTCGTGCTCTCGGTGCCGATGTGGTGCGCCATTGCCGAGGCGCGCGGCGAGAAGATCGTCAGATCCGTACCGCGCTCGCGCTGCAGTTTCAGTTGAGCGTTTTCCAGGCTCTCGCGGATCTGATCGTCGGCGATCTGCGGCTGGGCGAGCACGGCGGCGGCGGGATTCTTCAGCCCCGCGATCTGGCCGTCGCGGAATTTCTGCAGCTCGCCGGGGGCCGTGGTGTAGTGACCGTGACAATCGATGATCATGGTTTGCAGGCTCGATCGAAAAGATGCGGCGGCTCATGATACTGTGGTTTGCGGTTCGTTTCCTTCCGTGGCAGACAGACAATGCAGACACGACCTCTAGGCAAACACGATGCGCGGATTTCCGCCGTAGGCTTCGGCTGTATGGGGCTGGTCGGCTGGTACGGCGCGCGCAACGATGCGGAAAGCCGCGCCACCCTGCTCGAGGCCATCGACCAGGGTATGAACCATCTGGACACGGCGGCCGCCTACCAGCTTGGCGAGAACGAGCGGTTCGTCGGCTCCGTGGCACGGGATCGCCGCAAGGACGTGTTCCTGGCGACCAAGTTCGGCATCACCCGCAACGCGGCAGGCGCGTTGCAGATCGACAATCGGCCCGAGGCGCTCAGGAGCTCCTGCGAGGCCAGTTTGCAGCGGCTCGGATTCGAGCATGTCGACCTCTTTTACCTGCACCGCATCGATCAGAGCGTGCCGATCGAAGAGTCCGTGGGATCGCTTGCCGAGCTCGTGCGTGTGGGCAAGATCCGTTATATCGGGCTGTCTGAGTGCAGCGTACAGACCCTGCGGCGCGCGTGCGCGGTGCACCCGGTCGCCGCGGTGCAAAGTGAATATTCACTGTGGTCGCGCGAGCCGGAGAGCGGCATGTTGGCGGCGTGCCGCGAGCTGGGTGTGAGTTTTGTCGCGTACAGCCCATTGGGGCGCGGATTTCTCGCTGGCAACTTTCGGACGCTTGCGGACCTGCCGCCTGACGACCATCGTCGCCCTCTGCCGCGTTACCAGGATGCGAACGTCGAGCAGAACGCGCGCGTTGCCGAATTAATCCGCGAATTCGCCCGGCGCAAGCGCTGCACGCCCGCACAGATTGCCCTCGCGTGGGTGCTCGCCCAAGGCGACGAAGTCACGGCTATTCCCGGCATGAAGACCCGCGCCCACCTCGGCGATAACATCGGCGCTCTCGATGTACACCTGACCGACGCCGAACAGAAAGAGCTGCGGGCGCAGGTAGCCGCTATCCCCGTGCAGGGAGAGCGACACGCGCCGGCAATGATGAAAGCGATCGAGCGCGACTAGCCTGGCGCAGTCAGTTGCCTGCGGCCGCCAGTTGCCTGGAGCAACCAGTTGCCTGCGGCGCGGGTCGATCAGGTGCTGTTGGCGCTTTTTTCCAGCTTGTCGAGCACGCGCATGGCAGGCAGTACCTGCGCCACGCTGGCGTTGGGCTCGCGCTTCTCGCGAATCGCGGCGAGGAACTCCCGATCCTGCAGCTCGATCCCGTTCATCGAGACATCGACCTTCGTGACGTCGATGGCTTTCTGGTTGCCGTCAACCAGCTCGTCGTAGCGCGCGATGTACGTGCCGTTGTCGCAGATGTAGCGGAAGAACGTTCCGAGCGGCCCTTCGTTGTTGAATGACAGAGACAACGTGCACAGGGCGCCGCCGGGCGTCTTGAGGCCGACGCTCATGTCCATCGCGATGCCGAGCTGCGGATGAATCGGTCCCTGCAGCGCGAACGCCTGCGACGCCGTTTCTCCGGTCTGATATTGGAACAGGTCGACCGTGTGGCACGCGTGGTGCCAGAGTAAATGATCCGTCCAGCTACGCGGCTTACCCAGCGCATTCATGTTGGTACGGCGGAAGAAGTAAGTCTGCACGTCCATCTGCAGAACCTTCAGCTCGCCGGCCTTGATCCGCTTGTGGAGCCACTGGTGGCTCGGATTGAAGCGGCGCGTGTGGCCGCCCATGGCAATGAGGCCGGTCTCCTTCTGCACCTTCAACAGGTCTTCGGAATCCTTGAGGCTGTCCGCAATCGGAATCTCGATCTGCACGTGCTTGCCCGCGCGCATGCACTGGATGCCCTGCTTCGCGTGCATCTGCGTGGGCGTGGCAAGGATGGCCGCCTGTACGCCAGGCTGCGCGAGACACTCCGCGAGATCGTTGGAGAAATGAGGAATCTTGAAGCGCTGCGCCACTTCGCGGGTGGAATCGATGTTGCCACCCGCAAGCGACACGACCTCGACGTCGGGAATTTTCTGCAGCGCCTCGAGGTGCTTGATGCCGAAAGCGCCCTGTCCGGCCACGAGCAGCTTGGTAGTCATTTCTGGAAGCTCTTGTTCTCGAGAATCAGATGCCCCAGCGCCGTGTTCGACGCAGGTACGTGATAGAACCGATAGACCTCGCGGACGTCCTTGTCGAGCGCGCCGCGGGAGATGAGCCACATGACCATCTCGATGCCCTCGGAACCGGCCTCGCGCACGTACTCGATGAACGGAATCTGGCGGGCCTCCTCGCCGTCCTTGGACAGACTGTCGAGGAAGCGAGCGTCCCACTCGCGGTTGATGAGGCCGGCGCGCTTGCCTTGTAGCTGGTGAGACATGCCGCCCGTGCCGAAGATGACGACGCGCAGATCTTCCGGGAAAGACTCAACGGCCCGCCTGAGTGCCTTGCCGAGATTGAAGCAACGGTTACCCGTCGGCGGTGGGAATTGCACAACGTTGACAGCCAACGGAATGATCTTGCAAGGCCATGCCGTGGGCTGTCCGAACATCAACGTCAGCGGCACGGTGAGGCCATGATCCACGTCCATCTTGTTGATGATCGTGATGTCGAATTCGTCGAGGATCACCGACTGAGCGATATGGCTGGCCATAACCGGGTGACCGATGACGGTGGGCACGGGGCGCGGGCCCCAGCCTTCATCCGCAGGCGGAAACTCTGCGGCGCATCCCAAGGCGAAGGTCGGAATGATCTCGGCGGAGAACGCGGACGCATGGTCGTTGTACACCAGGATGATGACGTCCGGCTTCAGCTCGGCAATCCACTTCTTCGAAAAGTTGAAGCCGTCGAATACCGGCTTCCAGTACGGGTCGCCCGATTTCTTGTTATCCCACGCGGCGCCGATTGCCGGCACGTGCGAGACATTGACACTAGCAACGATCTTGGCCACTGACGACTGCTCCTACTTTCCCGGCTCGGACTTGCTGCGATTGCCCGCAACGGCGCGACCGCCTTGCAACATCATCTGCGCGTACTCATCCTGCGTCAGCCCGGTCATGGTCGCCGCGACGAACTGGAACGACTTGCCGTCGGTCGAGAACAGCTTCGACAGGTAATAAATGTTTCCGCCCAGCTCGATCATGCGGCCCCAGTTACGCGCCAGGATGGCCTCGCGCTGTGGGTCCGTCATCGGCCATTTGCGCAGATACCGGTCCTCGTCCGCCTTGAACTCGGCGCGGTTCTCGGCCTTCATGAGCGACATGCAGAACATGTTGACGTGGTAACCCTCCCGCGCCCGCTGCGCGTCGAAGAGGGTGGTGCCCGGGATGTCATCGAAGCCCTCCATGGGCTCCTTCCGGAACGAATCGTTGGCCATGAATCTTCCTTCGAATGCGCCCTAGGCGCCGAACTGGTAGAGGCGGTGCGGATTGTCGACCAGGATTTTACGCTGAAGCGCCGCTTCCGGCGCGAACAGCGGCACCAGGTCGACGAGATCGCCGTCGTTGGGCATGTGCTTGGCAATATTGGGATGCGGCCAGTCCGTGCCCCAAAGTATGCGTTCCGGCGCCACGGCGATCAGCGCCTGTGCGAACGGAACGGCATCTGTGAACGGCGGGCCCGCGCTGGAGATACGTTCCGCGCCGGAGATCTTGATCCAGCAGTCCGCGTGCGTGCGGGCAAGGTCCAGCAGCAGCTTGAAGGGCTCCTGCTCCAGACCGCCCTTCGTCGGCACGCGGCCCATGTGGTCGATGATGAACGGCACCGGCAGCGAGCGCAGCAACGGACCGAACTCCACCAGGTCGACCGCGTCAAAGTGCAGGTCGACATGCCATCCGAACGGTTTGATGCGCGCGATCACACGATGAAACTCGTCCATGTCAGGGATACCGCCGAGGTGCTTCACGAAGTTGAAGCGCACGCCGCGGAAACCGGCCTGGTGCAGCTTGTCGAAATCGCGTTCGGTGAAGGAATCGTCGGCGTTGGCGACGCCGCGATAGCGGCCGCCACTTTGCGCGATGGCGTCGACGATGACGGTGTTGTCCGTTCCGTGGCAGCTTGCATTCACGAGCACGGCACGCTCGAGTCCGAGAATTGCCTGCAGCTCCTTGAAGCGGGACAAAGGCGCATCGGGCGGTGTGTACGTGCGATCCGCGGCGTACGGATAACGGTCACCGGGGCCGAATATGTGGCAATGCGCGTCGCAGGCGCCCCGCGGCGGGCGGTACTTCGGCGTACGCGTGTCGGGGTCCGGAGCTTTGCAGGTAGGAATGATCGCCATGCGGTATTTCAAGGCACAAAGGCGCCCAGCCGGCACTGCCGGAGCGGGCAAGGTTTGTTATCGT
>FTEM01001873.1_pt1 | contig 25864 bp, 26 predicted proteins | sample 1640201 | NCBI WGS metagenome assembly FTEM01 (sample SAMEA3914816, study PRJEB12502) | metagenome | biome: forest; material: soil | place: USA | collected 2011-09-16 | depth 0.3 m | reverse complement strand
TTTCCGCCTCCGCAGACAATGACGATCCGATGAGCCGTCGGCCAGCGCTGGCGCAGGTAGCGAAGCGCCGCCTCGCCCGCGCGCTTCATCAGCGTGTAGCCGGGGATCCCCAGTACGTCGATGGCGTGGGCATCGACGGCACGGACTTGGGCGGTGGAATAGAGGGCAATCGGCAGCGGCATGCGCTGATTATACTGGCCACGGTGCAAAGCCCACGGCTGAAGCAAGTGACAATCGATCTAAATGAGGCCAAACGCGAGCTCAAAGCGCGCGCCCTGGCGCTCGGCTTCGGCGAGCTTGGCGTTACCCGCATCGAGATTCCCGACGACGAGCGCAACCTGCTGCGCTGGCTCGAGGCTGGATTTCACGGCGATATGGGCTATATGCAGCGTCACGGGACGCTGCGCAGCAGGCCCCAGGAGCTTGCTCCGGGTACCGTCCGGGTCGTCAGCGTCCGCATGGACTATTGGCCCGCCGATGCGGCCGCGGCTGACGAGACCCTCGCCGATGGGATGTTGGGTTACGTGTCGCGTTACGCCCTGGGCCGCGACTACCACAAGATCATGCGGCGGGCGCTTGCGAAGCTCGCCGAGGAGATGAGCCACACCATCGGGCCTTTCGGCTACCGGGTCTGCGTCGACAGCGCGCCGGTGCTCGAAAAAGCGTTGGCGCGCAATGCCGGCCTCGGGTGGATCGGTAAGCACACCAACCTCATCGCTCGTGCCGCAGGCTCGTGGTTTTTTCTCGGCGAGATCCTGACCGATCTGCCCTTACCGGTCGATGAGCCGGCGAGCGCTCACTGCGGCACCTGCGAGGCCTGCATTCCGGCATGCCCGACCCGGGCGATCGTCGCCCCGTACCGTCTCGATGCCAGGCGCTGCATTTCCTATCTTACTATCGAGCACAAAGGGTCGATCCCGGAGGAGTTGCGCACCGCGCTCGGCAATCGCGTGTACGGTTGCGACGACTGCCAGCTCGTATGCCCATGGAATAAATTCGCGCGCACCGCGGCGCATCCGGATTTCAAAGTCCGCCACGGCCTCGACCGCGCACGCCTGCCTGACCTGTTTGCATGGACCGAGCATGAATTCGACGCGCGGATGCGCGGATCGGCCATTTACCGAATCGGCTACGAGCGCTGGTCGCGCAACATCGCCGTAGCGCTGGGAAACGCGCCAACATCCACCGCCGTCATCGCCGCCCTCGAAGCGCGCCGCCAAGACTCATCACCCCTCGTTCGCGAACACATCGAGTGGGCGTTGAGTCAACATGCTGACGGCGTGGCCAAGGTCGCACGATAAATGTCCTTCGCGGGAACGCCGTGAACCCATCCCTGGGGGCTACGGGCGCGCCGTCCATGGCGCGCACGTTCCCGCGAAGGACATTTATCGTGCGACCTCGGCCATCGACACTTGCACGTTGTCTATCAGCCGCGCCTTCCCAAGTCGCGCTGCTGTCAGCACCACTAGCTCGGTCGCCCCCGGCTTCGGTATCGCGAGATCCTGCGATTGCCGAACAGCGAAATAGTCAGGCCGAAACCCCGCGCTCTCGAGCGCGCGCACTCCCGTCTGCTCGATCGCGGAAAAATCCTTCGTGCCGTCACGCAATTGCTTCGCCGCGCCTTGTAGAGTCTTGTAAATCGTCGGCGCAATTCGACGCTCTTCCGCCGTGAGGTACTGGTTGCGCGAGCTCATCGCGAGCCCATCGGCATCTCGCACGGTGGGCGCGCCGATAATTTCCACCGGAATGTACAGATCCGTGACCATGCGCCGTATGACCGTAAGCTGTTGGAAATCCTTTTCGCCGAACACCGCGACGTCAGGCGCCACGATATTGAACAGAGTCGCGACGATCGTGCTCACCCCTTCGAAATGGCCGGGGCGAAATTCTCCGCACAGAATGCGCGACAACTCCGGAACTTCCACCCGCGTGGCCCGATTCGTCCCCTGCCGGTAAATTTCAGCGACATCCGGAGTGAACATCAGGTCGCAGCCGGCCTGCGCCAGCATGACCTCGTCCTGCGAAGGCGTGCGCGGGTAATGAGCAAAGTCTTCGTTCGGTCCGAACTGCATCGGATTTACGAAAATGCTCGCGACGAAGCGGTCGCCGTGCCGCCGTGCGGCCTCGATCAGGCTGACGTGCCCCGCGTGGAGGTTTCCCATGGTGGGCACGAATGCAACACGCAAGCCCGCGCTGCGCCAAGCACGCACCTGCTCCCGAACGACGGCAATTTCTGAAACGGTCTCCACGCGCCGGCGGATCCTACTAGATACTGCGACTGCGCAGCGGATTGTAGTAAAGCCGGCCGCGCTTCATTCGCCGGATAGCGGCGAGCAGCTCGTCGTAGTCCGCCTGATTGTTGATCGGATCGATGGACGCGGCGTTGACGATGAGCAGCGGCGCCGCCGCGTATTCATGGAAAAAGCGCGCATACGCTTCGTTCAGCCGCTCCAGGTAAACGCGCTCGATGTGCTGCTCGTAGTCGATGCCGCGCCTGGAAATCCGCTCCAGCAGCACATCGACCGGCGCCTGCAGGTAAACGACGAGATCGGGCTTCGGGGTCTGGATGTCGAGCTTGGCGTACACCTGCTCGTAGAGCGCGTACTCCTCATCATCCAGGGTTACGCGCGCGAACAGGCGGTCCTTTTCCAACAGGTAGTCGGCTACGCGCACGCGCGCAAACAGGTCCTGCTGTTTGAGCGCTGCGAGCTGCTGGGCACGCTGAAATAGAAAGTAGAGCTGCGCCGGCAGCGCACCGGCGCGCGGGTTGCGATAGAAACGCTCGAGGAAGGGGTTCTGCGACGCCTGCTCCAGCACTCCCTCCGCCGCCAGGCTCGTGCACAGGCGGCGAACGAGGCTCGTCTTGCCGACCCCGATCGGTCCTTCGACGACGATGAACTGGTGCGCGGTCTCGGTAGTGTTTTTCATGCGCTGATCACGGCAAACGTTGCAACCCATCGGACGCAACGCGGCGTTTGAGCTCGGCCACCTGGCTGAGCCCGGGTACGTGCAGGTCCGGGGCGATATCCGCTAGAGGATACAGAACGAAGTTGCGCTCAACTATCCCGGGATGCGGCAAAGTGAGCTCGTCGTCCTGGCGGCGCTCGCATCCGTAGACGAGGACATCCAGGTCGATAACCCGCGGCCCCCACTTCTGCCGCCGCTCGGGCCGACCGAACTCAGTCTCGATGGCACGCAGTTGCGCGAGCAGCTCGGTAGCGCCGAGCTGTGTCAGTGCTCCGACGACGGCGTTGACGTAGTCAGGTTGTGCGGGCGGTCCGAAAGGCCGTGAGACATACAGCGGCGACGTCAGTACGACACGGGTGTGCGGAATCCTGGAAACGGCTGCGAACGCCGCCAACACCTGCGACCGCGGGTCGTCGAGGTTGCTGCCCACCCCGACATAAGCGGGCTGCCAGACTTCCATCGACACTGGCCGTCAGGCTGCGCCCGAAGGACGGCGACGGCGGCGGCGGCGCCTGCCTCCCCGGCGCGAGGCTTCCGCGCGGGGCGCCTGCCCGGTCAGCGAATCGGCCATGAGCCCCTGCTCTTCGGCCGGCACGGACTGGATCTTCGTCCACCATTTCGCCGTCTCGCTCGATGCAAGACCGAACTCGGCTCGCAGCAGCAGCAGGTCGTAAGCCGCGCGAAAACGAGGATGCTCCAAAGCGCGCAAAGCACGCCGACCGCGGGGATGCTCCAGTCGCGGCTGCAGAGCAAACATCTCGCGCACGCCGAGCGTGAAGCGCTTCGGAATTGCGACGTTTGTCTGAGCTTCGCGTGTCGCGCGGTCGCATGCGTCCAGAATCGTCCCCAGCTCGTGCCACCGCTCGGGCGGCGTCGCCTCGATGATTCCCGCAATCGGCCCATAGAGCAGCAGCGCAAAGAGAAACGTCGGCGTCACCGGCTTGTCCGCCATGACGCGCTCGTCCGTATTCTTGAGGCCGTCCATCAGGAGCTTCTCTACGAGGCTTCCCGGATGCGACTCGATGTAGGCATCGACGGTAGGTAACAGCGACGCCAGCAAGCCGCGCCGCCGCAGTACTGCAAAACTCTTCGCGCCATGGCCCGTTAGGAACAGCTTGAGAGTCTCGTCAAACAGCCGCGCCGGCGGCACATCGCCGAGCAGTTCGCCCAGCCGGGCGATCGGCTCGGCTGTGGCCGGGTCGATCTCGAAATCGAGCTTCGCCTCGAAGCGCGCGGCCCGCAGCATGCGCACCGGGTCTTCGCGAAAACGCGTCTCGGGATCGCCGATGAGCGTCAGTTTTCGCGCCGCGACGTCTTCCTTGCCCCCGACGTAATCCCACAGCGAGTAGTCCGCAATGTTGTAATAGAGCGCGTTGCAGGTGAAATCCCTGCGCCACACATCGGCGTCAATGGTGCCGTAGACGTTGTCGCGGATGATGCGACCCGTTTCGTCCATGACACGCTCGGAATTCTGATCCGTGTCGGGCTCCGCTTCGGGAGTCTCGCCCCGCTCCAACGCGACGCCGCCTGAGGCGCCTCGATCCAGTGACTCCAGCTCCGGCTCATCGAGCTCGGCGGCTTCGCCATCCTCCGGGTCCGCATCGGGCAGCGGCTCCTCGCCTTGCGACGGTGCGCTCGCGGCGCGAAAGGTAGCGACTTCGATGATTTCCCGGCCGAAGAAAACATGCGCCAGGCGAAAGCGGCGGCCCACGAGGCGGCAATTGCGGAACAGTCTTTTGACCTGCTCCGGCAACGCATCGGTTGCAACATCGAAGTCTTTCGGCTCGATCCCCAACAGCAGGTCGCGCACGCAACCGCCGACGAGAAACGCCTTGAAGCCCGCATCCCGCAGCTTGTACAGAACGCGCAGGGCGTTCGGTGAAACGTGGGAGCGGGAAACGGTATGGTCGGATCGCGGGATGATCCGTGGCGTTGCTGTCGGCGCCACAATGGAGGCTTGAGGAAGATTCAATTCTTAGGTCTTTCGGCTTGAGCAATAACGAAGGTTCCCTATAATACCGCGCTCCTGAAGGTAAGCCCTCAGGCCCGCGCTCCCTTCGTCTAGAGGCCCAGGACATAGCCCTCTCAAGGCTAGTACACCGGTTCGAATCCGGTAGGGAGCGCCATCTTATCAAGGACTTACGCCTACCGTACGGTAGTTTGCGCCCGCGGAGACTACCGTACCGGGCGCACCTCTGCGCTGCGAAATGGCGGCGGCACTTCCGCGCCCAACCGAACCTGCGCACGCAGCATCGGCGTGATCGCCTGCGACCGGAAGTGAATGCGGTACATCTGCACGTCGCGAAAGTAGCGCTGCAGTCGGTCCCCGCGCTTCGCAACTGAGGCGCCGGCGCTGTGGAAAAGCATCTCCACGCATTCGCAAGCAGCGCGGCACGCTTCACGCGCGACACCCCAAACGCGCAAGGTATCTGCCGCCGTAATGGCGTGACGCTCCTTCATCCATCGTTCGCATTGCTCCGTATACATTCGCGTCGCACTGAGAGTCAGCGCTTCAGCAGCATCCGCGCGGCACATCGCCTCACCGAACAACCGCTGCAGCTCCGGATCGTGCATGCGCATCCGCTGCGGATCGAACAGCAGCGGTTTTGCGATCAACAGGCGCTCGTACTCCTCCAGCGCCGCGCGGGCCGCGCCCGTGAGAATGGCGCCGAATTCGCAACTGAACCAGCCGAAGATGATGCCGAGAAACAAACCTTCGCCATGCAAGCGCGTGCCGGGAGTGCCGTCGGGCAAAGCGTCGGTCGACAACAGCGGCACCGGCGAGTTGACGATGTGGCGATCCGGAATGAAAACCTCCTTCAGCCGCACGCTGTTGGAGCCGCTCGCCTGCATCCCCATCGCCACATCGCCGCCCCAATCCGGCAACACCTCGATGCTCTGCCGCGGGACGACAAAGGCGATCGGCCGGGGCGGTCCCGCCGCTTCCGCCAGGAATGCCCCGCCCAGAAAGTGAGTGCAGACCGGAATGCCCGACGCGAACGCCCACAGGCCACTGACCGAGTAGCCGCCCGCAACCCGCTCGAATTTCGGGATTCCCGCAGGGCCGGCCGCAAAGGCGGCGCGAAAATCTCCATCGGGTCCAAACAGCTCCCGTTGCACCGCCTCTTCAAAGTGTGCGCCCGCGACCAGGGCATGGGAGGACGCCAGCGCGTAGCACCAGCCGCTGGCCGGATCTCCGCGCGACAGCTCCATGATCACGCGGATATAGGTCTCGCAGTCCACGCCATGGCCGCCAAACATCCGGGGCTGCAGAATGCGGTAGAACCCGCCATCCCGCAGCTCCTGGTGAAGCGCGTCCGAGTAACAACCGCGTGCCGCGCTTTCTTCCTGCTGCGCGCGCAGCTCCGAACCGATTCGCGCGGCGTGAGCGATCAGCTCCGCCGGGGACGGGCGACGTGTCGAGGTCGCATCCAAGGCCATACCGAAGTTCCTCGCATCAGATCCAGCACATCGCAGGATTATCCCTCATAGGCAACCCGTTGCGCACACCGTTAGAATCGCGCCCTGAACCCACCGAAAGCGCCACGGCCTGGCGCAGCGAAGCTGTAGACCTCCTGGTAACGCTTGCCGGTCAGGTTCTCAACTCTGGCGAGCAGCGACATCTTGTCCGTGAGCCTGTATTCACCGTTGAGGTTCAACAATGTAAACGAGCCGAGATTCACGACAGGCTCGGTAGCAAAAGTCGGATCAGTGAACGTGACGTCCGTTTGCCGGCCGTTGTAGCGCGCAGTGAGAGTGACCTCGCCCCGGCCATCGGCCGATCTGGCGGTAACGTTCAGACTAGCGACGTCGCCCGGTCGGCGCACCGCCTCTGTGCCGTCCGTCACCGCATGCAAATAGGTATATGCGGCGTCGACTCTGACCCGGTTGTTGATGCGAGCCTCGAATGAGGCCTCAACACCGCGCTGGGTAGTGTCTTGCGTCAGATTGGCCGGACTTGCGATGAACAGCGGCGGCGGAAAGTCCGTGACGATCTCATCCTTCAAGCGGCTGCTGAAGTAAGTCAGGCCCAACGTCGCAGCGTTGTCGGAAAAGATCCGATCGACGCCCACCTCCCAACCGTGCGATTTCTCCGGCTTGAGATTCGGATTGCCGATGTACTGCCCGTCCGAAAATCCAAACAGCTCGAAGTATTCGGGGTTCTTGATGCCCGATCCGGCCGCGGCGCGGACCCGGGTGCCGCCGGGAAGGAGATAGCTCGCCTCCAGGTGATACGTGTCGGCGCTGGCAAAAAGATCATTGTGATCGTGTCGCAGGGACGCGCCGAGCGCGAGGGCATCGTTCACGACCACAGCGTATTGCCCGACGACTCCCAGATTGTCGGTATGTCGCTTGCCCGAGAAACCAAACCCGGACGGATCGCGGTTCTGATACTGCTCACGTTCCGAATCGACCGCGAAAGTGACACGCTGCTTCAGGTTCGCGTCACCGAACCGGAAGGTGCTCTCGAACGACCCCCTCGTGCGCGCACCCGTATCTCCTGACGTGCGGAGGTTGCCGTCGAACCCATCCCGCCTCGAATCCGCGACCTGAACGGACAAAGCGTTGGTCCAATGGTCATCCAACAGACCGAGCTCACCGCGCAACAGCCCATAGAACGCGGTGTTCCTGTAGTGCACGCCTGCAGAGTCCACGGCGAGTCCGAAAAGCGGGCTCGTCGGATCTTCCTCGCTATTGTTCATGTCCGCGTACGTGTAGCTGTAGCGGCCGACTGCCGTTAGTTTGAAATGCTCAACGGGTGACCAGATCGCTTTGGCGGACGCCGCAGCGCTGTCGGAGCCCACGTCCCGCGTCCCGTTCACCGCCGTGGGAGTGCCATTCGTGTGGTAAAAAGTCGAGGAAAGTGCGTAGTCGAGATCGTTCGCGACGCCCGCGAAACGCGCCGCCGCGCTCTGCGTACCGAACGACCCGCCTTCCGCGCGCAGCCTGAGTCCCGGAGCCTCGGCGCCCGTCAGCGTGATGTATTGAATCACTCCGCCGATCGCATCCGAGCCGTACAAAGCACTCTGCTGGCCGCGGAGCACCTCGATCCTGGCGGAATCGTCGGCGATGAGTGTGCCGAAATCGAACTCGCCGAGGTAGGGATCCGAGGCCTTGATACCATCGATAAGTACGAGAACGTGATTGCCCTCCGTGCCGCGTACGCGTATTTGGGTCAGTCCAGCGACACCGCCGGTACGATTCACCGCGATGCCAGGCACGTCGCGCAGCACGTCGGACACGATTCGCGTCTGCCGATCTTCCAGCGCCTCGGGATCCAACACCGTGACGGCAGATCCGATCAGGCTCTCCGGGACGGCATCTCCCGAGCGGGTTGCAGTAACGACGACTGCGTTCAGACCGGTATCCGGGAAGGATTGCGCTGCGTCGGCGGCGAGTACGACATTCGACAAGGGCGCTGCGATCAGCAGGCCCGCGACAAGACTCGATTTGCTCATGGGTCGGTGGCATCCGGGCGTCACGCAACGATGAGCAGGGGCGTCCGCGTGAGCGGCCGGCTCATGCGAACGGGCGGACGCCCTTCAAAAGGCACCCGTCGGCGCGATCCGGTGCGGCCCCTGCCGCTTTCGTCGCTCAGACGGAGCACCGTGCCGGGGCCACCCTTGGACCCAAGGCAAGAGCGACACGCTCCGGTCGGTCTCCTGGCTTGCGGGTCACCGCACGACGCAGCGCCTTCCCATGCCTCGCTCGATTCGAGCTTCGGCTCAGTGGCTGTGGCCCTCTTCAGGACCACGTGCGCGTCGCACTCGCCGCTCACAGTTACAAGGTTAGCCGCAGAATTGCGCGCTCAGCCGCGCTCACTGCGATCCCGGTACCGGTGCGATCGACGCGGGCAAAGGCCGGCAACAGCCTGCGCCCGCGAATATCAACGGCAGTAGTTTAAGTCAGACGGCGGTGGCGCGGCCGATCAAAATCCGAGCAGCACGAAATCGAGCGCCGCGAGGATGACCTGCCGCTCGGCGGCAAGTGTTCCGCTGTGGGCTCCCAGGTCGGATTGCACGTCGACCAAGAACGGAATGCGCATCAAAGGACTCGCCTCAAACTAGAGCTTAGCTATTCCTGTTGTGGCCCGCCGACGGCCCCACCGTGTCTGCCGCATAGGCGCCGCGCTGCCCCAATGGTTTCTCCGGTCCTTCGGTCGTGTCGCGGGTCGTCTGCCGCTCCATCTCGGAATTGATCTCGGCTCCGAGCACGACTATGAAGCTCGACAGGTAAAACCACATCAATAGAACGATGACCCCGCCCAACGCGCCGTAAGTCTTGCCATAGGTACCGAAAGTCCGGACGTACAGCGCAAAGAGCAGACTGCCGATGAGCCACAGGGTGGCCGCAATGACCGAGCCCCAGGTGACCCACCGCCATTGAGCACGTCGGCGCGCGGGCGCGTAGCGATAGATGACAGCGAGTCCGCCGATCGCGACGAGCCAAAGCAACACCCACCGCAACAAACCGACCGCGATTTCGGCTCCGGCACCGACTCCGAGCCCCGAGAGCGCCAGTGGCACGGCGATGCCGAGCAGCAACATCGTGAGGAAGCCGCAAATCGCGCCGGCCGTAAAGCCGATCGAAACCAGAAGTTGTCGGATGAAGCCGCGCTTTTCCCGCTCCGAATACGCGATGTTGGTTGCCGTCATGAGAGACGCCATGCCGGAACGCGCGCTCCACAGCGAAACGAGCAAAGCGACAGCGGCCGTCGCCGTCAACGTGCCGCCCGCATGGCTGGATACTTCCTTGAGCTGCGCCGCGAAAATATCCCATGCTCCGGGCGGCAACACCGCAACGAAGCCGCTCATGTCTTTGATCACATCGTCGGGGCTGGAAAATATTCCGTAGATGGAGACCGCAGCGGCGAGCGATGGAAAGACTGCAAGCAGCGCGTACATTGCAAGGCCGGCAGATACGAGCGACACGTTGTCGCGTCCAAGCTCTGCTCTGACCCGGCTGAAGATGTCACGCCAGCCCGCGCGGGGAATGTCTTCTGGCCGCCGCGCTTCGCGTCCGTGTGAACGCCCGTCGTCCTCCGTAACGGACGCCCTTGCACCTCGCTGAGACGACGCATTCATAGCGACATCGCAAGCAAGAAACGCAGCGTGCCCGGGATTGAAAGATGCTTCGGTCGACTGCAGCACCCACGCTCAAATCCCCGCAAGGAAAATCGTCATGCCGCAGCAGATCAACTCACTCACGCTCGCCGATGCGCGCCGTGCCATTGCCGCCGGTGAAAAGCAGGCGCACGAGCTAGGCATTCCCTACAATCTCGCCGTCGTCGATGCGGGTGGGAATCTGGTCGCACACGCGCGCATGGACGGCGCGTGGCTGGGCAGCATCGATATTTCCATTCACAAGGCCTGGACGTCGCGCGCCTTCGACATGGCGACGCAAGACCTCGCCAAGATGGCCCAGTCGGGTAAGCCGCTGTTCGGCATCAACAGCACCAATCATGAGAGGGTCGTAATTTTTGCCGGCGGCATGCCGGTGAAGTTCGGGGACGTCGTGGTTGGCGCTGTCGGCGCGAGCGGCGGGACCGTTGACCAGGATCAGAAGGTCGTCGAGGCCGCTGTCGCTGCGCTGACGGCGAAGTAGCTCGAGCACGACACGCGCTCCGGCGGGCGCTCAGCGAATCGACTTACGAAATCGGGCTTCCACCGCACGAATGTCGGAGAACAGCGCGCGCAACTTTTGCGTGTCGCCGGTCGGCTTGCGGATCTCCGCCTCATTCCATCTCGCGCGACTATCGTGAGACATCGTAAGAATCGACTGGCGGGCGCGCGTCAGTTGATCTTTGAGAAACGGCTTGAGGGCCGCCAGCGGCTCAACCTTCGCCTTCTCCTCGTCGCTCTCCGCCAGGGTCGCATCGCAGAAGATCCGGAAGTATTCCGTGTACCACTGTTGATAGAGCTGCAGAGGCTCATCGAACGCCGGGTCCTGCAGCAGGCTGGAACCCAGGTGAAACGTGCACAGGTAGCTGGAACCTGAGCGGATGTAGTTCGTGTGCTCTCTGATGACCGAGCCGGTGTATTCCAGCGGGCCGTAGAAAACGGCGAGCAGCTTGTGCCGCTTGCCGCCGGTCACATTTCGCTCACGCAGATATTCGAACAGCGCTTTGCGATGCATGAGCGCGAACGCTGTCGAGCGCAGCGCGGTCAATTGCTCGGCGATGCGCGATTGCTCGGCGACGGTGCGCATGAGGCGGCCGTGACCGATCTCCCACAGGTGATAGGAGTTGGCCGTCTCGAGTACGCGGTTGGCCACCAGCCTCTCATCCGGAGTGCCGTCTTTTGTTGCGGCTTCCACGCATATCTCGGACTCCTCCATGAGCCGCGCATGCTTGATTACATTCGTGCGCATTCGGCTTCGTTTCTGCTGGAGTTCCTCGGAGTCTGTTATAGCGCAACCGGCAGTGCGGGTCGCCTCTATTACGCGGCCAAGCTTGCCGGCCGCTGCACCGCAATGCAGCAGACGTCCACTACCGCGCTGCAGCGCTGCGATCTGCGGCCGCGATCTTCATTTTCGACGCGAGCGAGTCCGCCATGCGCTTGTGCTCCGCGAGGGTCGGCAACGAATCGTGCGCAAATCCTGCGATCTGCCCATCGTCTGAGTTGGCGCCTGCCTGGAAGAGCGCAATCGCCTCACCATGCGCTGCGGCCATGTGCTCGCTATAAGCCGTATCGAAGGCGCCGCCGGACTGTGCACTCAATCGCTCGACCAGAGCTTGATGTTCGGTGTCCAGCCTCGTGGGCGTCGCCATATGCCTGCCCGCTGCGAGCTGCATCAGATCGGCATTGGCCTTGGCGTGATCCTGGCTCATGCGAGTGGCGAACTGCCGAACATCGGCGTTCTTCGACTTCGCAAGCGCCAGCTCGGCGAGCTTCACCTCGGTGAGTCCGTCCTGCCCCGCCTTCGTCACGAAGCTTGCAGCCGACAGGCCATGTCCGCTGCGCTCAGTCGTATCCATGGGATGGTGTGCCCCGGCCCCATTGGCGTCACGCAATTGATCGGGCTCTTTGGTGTCTGCCTGGGCGGAGTCTGCCCGGGCGTCTGACTGGGACCTGCCATCTGCCGCGCCGGGGTCGCTCTGCGTATCAGCTTGCGTCGTATCAGCTTGCGTCGCCGCGGGCTGCAGCGTCGCATCGCGCTCCCGGGGAATCGACATCGGCGGCTGCTCAATGGAGCCAGGCTTGCCGGACGTGGCCTGTCCGGGTGGCGTTTGCGCGTGAGCCGAGAGACAGATCAGCCCGACGGCCGCAGTGAGGATCGAAATTCGCAGCGGGTCCATGAATGTCACAATGCGGCCCCTGGAGTTGAATTGACAGGGCGGCGATCCGAACTCGAGGTACGACAGCTCCTACACACTTCAGAATTGGTATTCGACACGCGCTCGAAAGGTGCGCGGTACGCCGGGGTGCACGACGTCGCCGGCCTGCGGCGAAGCTTGGCCGCTCAGCCTCGAGACGTAGGACCCGAGTAGGACATCGCGGTCAAAGTGAAGTAGTCCCGATCGTCGCCACGGTGATAGCGAACCATGGCATTGAGGCGCCTGTAGTTATCCGCGACGTCAAACGGGCCGTTGCGATAGACCTCGCCGGCGCCGAGCAAGCTGCCGCCCGCCACCCCGGCCGATCCCAGCAACAGGACTCTGCGGTAGCCATCCCCGCCATTACCGAGAGTCACTGCAGTAGTGGCTGCATTGGCGACGCTGATGCGGGCAGTGCCGGCAGTCGCGAAGTCGCCTTCGTCAGCGTAGTAAGGGCCCTTCTTGTAATGCAGATCCGCTGTCAACCCGGGATGAAGAAATTCAAGTCCGCATAACCCTGCCCGTGCGCAGGGGTCGGCATGTTGACCGGCATGTCATCCACTTCGAGAGCCAGGTCCGTGCCGTGATCCAGGTTGAATGCGCGCAGGAAATACTGGTTGGCCTTACCCTCGCCGGAGTGCTGGGTCACGATCAGGCCCGGAACGTTTTCGAGAATGGCCGCCGGGCGCAGCAATGGTTGGCCCAAAATCGCGTCCAGGCTCACATCGCCAGCGGACGCCGCATTCATGTTGCTCACGCCAGTGGCAACCACCGTAATCGTGTCGAGATTGATGCCGCCTGGCCGTGTCCGTGCGCGCTCGATGCGGCGGCCCAATGAGCAACGCCGCCACGATGCGAGCGATGAGTTGAACGGCTGACCTGCGAAGCACGGGCGCGAGTTCCCCGAAGACGGGTTTCGCGCTGACTACGGCTCAGACGTCTGCGTGGATGCAGGGCCTCCGCGCCCCCCGCCTCAGGAATTGTCGCAGGCGGCCAGATACCGCAGCAGCGCGCTCTCCTGCGGGCTCAAGTCCGGGTGGCCGTTCCCGGCGGCCGAGTGCTTCTTCCACAGGTTGAGCCGCTTGTCGTCCAGGAATGCCGCGAGCACGGCGGGATGGATATAGCATTTACGGCAGATCGCCGGGGTGTTGCCGAGTTTGCTCGCGACCTCCGCCACCGCGGTCACGCAGGCGGCCTTCGCGGCGGTAGCCGTCTCAAACGCCTCGACTTCGTCGAGGCAGTGTGCGGCGAGCAGCGTGCCCGCCCAAGTCCGAAAATCCTTTGCAGTGAAGTCGTCCGCCGCGATCTCGCGCAGATAGGAGTTCACATCGCCGGAATCGATCGGCTGGGGATCATCGTGCTCATCCAGATACTGGAACAGATCCTGTCCGGGTAAATCGCGGCAGCGCTTGACCAGGCGCGCGATGCGGCGGTTTGCGAGCGTGATCTCATGGTCCTTGCCGCTCTTGCCCCGGAAGCGGAAGCGGATCTTGGCGCCGTCGATCGTCACGTGCCGGTCCTTCAACGTAGTCAGGCCGAAGGATTTGTTGGTGCGCGCATATTCTTCGTTGCCGACACGAATGAAGGTCGTCTCCAACAGGCGCACGACGATCGCCAACACCTTCTCGCGTGCAAGGCCCGGCAGGCTCAGATGCTCATCGACACGTTCGCGGATTCGCGGCAGCGCGGCACCGAATTCCGCCATGCGGCCGTACTTGGTCTCATCGCGAGCCGTGCGCCAACGTGCGTGATAGCGGTACTGCTTGCGTCCGCGCGCATCGCGGCCGCTCGCTTGCAGGTGACCGTACGAAAGATTGCAGATCCACACGTCAGTCCAGGCTGGCGGGATGGCAAGGGCTTTGATCCGCGCAAGAGCGGCCGGGTCATCGATCAGCCGCTCCTGCGGATCGATGTACGAAAATCCGGTCCCCGCTATGCGGCGGCGAATACCGGGCCGCGCATCGCTGACGTAACGTAGCTGTGCGGCTTTCGCTGCTTCTTGTGACTCCTCGCTCACGCTGACCCCACGGCACATCTCGTGGCCGTTCGATTTACGCGATCCAAGCGCCGGACACGCCGACCTTGCAGATCAATCGATTGATTTTGCAGGTAGATAACCCCCACGTCTGGGCGCTAGTTCCCCCGAAATATGACAGAAGCGTGCGCTCGGTCACCCGACTGCGCTCGAGATAACACTCGGCCGGCCGGCATGTTGAGCTTCTACGCCGCCCACGGGCGGCGTTTTCATTTGTGAGGCCCTTATGTAACGAGAACCGCGTCACACTTTCCCCGCACTGGTAGGATCGGGCGACTGCAAGAAATACCGCGAGCGACCGGACGATGACCGGCGCACTCGCTGCCTTCAGAAGAACAATTCGCAGGTGCCTGCAAGTGCCCAAAGTCCTGGCCATTGCCGTGGCCAATTCCGTTCTGTTCACCCTTGCCTGCCTCGGAGCGGGTGTTGTCCACTCCCAGGAGCGCGCGCCGCTGCCGGATCTCACGGGAATCGTCAAAGACGCAGCGTGGGCAAAGATCCTCGGCAAGGCGCTCTTCTGGGATACGGTCGCCGTTGCGAAAGGTTCCGACTGCGGTAGCTGCCACTTTGCCACCGGCGCGAATCGCCTGATTCCCGACCAGTCCGCAGCTCCAGTGCAATTGCGTCGTGCCGGCACGTCCGAGCTTGTTGCACCGGGCGAGGAATTCAATCGGTTCCGAGCGGGCGATGGGGAAATGAGCGTGGATGCCTGTACCCGCCGCATGAACCCGCGGCAGGCCGAGCTGGCCGATTCGGGGCCGGCCGATAAAACCTCCGCGCTGCGCATCGCTGCGACCGATCCGGCGTGTAAGGAAGATGTGACGGGGCGGCTCGCAAAGGCGTTACTGGAGCATCGGCCGCTTGCCGCGCGGACGATCGATCCGGATGACAACACGTTCGGCCGCTCAGGACCGTATGGCAACCTGGTGTCGCCGACCGGACGCGGACTCGATCGGACGTACCAGTGGATGATCCAACAGGCGTTCGACGAAAATCTCTGGCAGACAGCCGGCGCACCGGTTGTGGCAAGCGATGGCCGCGTGCCACACTCCTCCGGCGAGTACGGCAGAGTCGAACGGAATTTCCCGCTGTTCTGGGGCATTGCCATCATGGTCTACGAGTCGACGCTCGCGCCGGGCTGGACTCATCCCCAACGTGAACTTGACCATTGGCACAGCACGTTTGATTGCACGTTCTAACCAAATGTACGGATCTCGCTGCGCGGCACTCGTAGAACTGCTTTCGCGACAACGCATTTCGCTATACTGAAATTCGACGCGATGGAAGAGCGGCGGTGTGCAGCCAGGCGCAACGACTTCGACGCGTAAACGAACGTTGTCGAGGTTCGCCCCCACGTGATTCCCCTCGAGGAAGTGCTCGGCGCGCTGGACGTGCTACCGGAGCCGATACTGCTCGTAGAGACATGCGGCCGAATCGTCGGCGTCAACCGCACTTTCGCACGCGTACTCGGCGCCGTTCGCGACGAGCTGGCGGGACGCCAAATCGGTGAAATTATCGACGATGCCCCGGAGCAGGCACTCCAGTACATCGGCGCCTGCGCGCGCAGCAGCGAGCTGGTGCGAGGGACGTTGAGGTTGCGCGCTCGGGGTGCGGCCGTGTTCCCATTCCGCGCCGACGGCGCGGCATATCGGCCGAACACGGGCTCGCCCGGTCTCGTTTTGATCCGTTTGGATCGCGCCGCACAGATATCGCGCGACACGGAGCGTCGCACGGATGAATTCCTTGCGACTCTTGCCCACGAGCTGCGCAATCCGCTCGCGGCTATCCGCAACTCGATGCAGATCATGCAAGCGTCCGAGGGGGACGTGGCGATGATCTCGGCCGCGCGCGTGATCGTGGAGCGCCAGCTCAAACATCTGTCCCGCCTGATCGATGATCTGCTGGACATCTCCAGGCTTACCCAGGGGAAGATCGAGCTGCGCAGGGAGCCCACCGACCTGACGAGCGTCATCAAGCTCGCACTGGAAGTCTCCCGCCCGCAGCTCGAAGGGAAGCAACACCCGCTCCACATCGAGCTTGCGAGCGACGGGCTGACGCTCGTTGCCGATCCGAATCGGCTGGCACAGGCGTTTGCGAATCTCCTCAACAATGCGTCGAAGTATTCCGCGGCGGGCACACCAATCCGGATCGAGGCCGCGGTCGAGGGTGAGCAGACAGTGGTGAGAGTCATCGATCGCGGCATTGGCATTCCCGCGGACCGGCTCGAGCGGATCTTCGAGCTTTTCGAGCAAGTCGACCGTACAGGAAGCGGGTCCTACGATGGGCTCGGTATCGGACTTGCGCTCGTCAAGCGCATCGTGAACCTGCATGGAGGTGACGTCGTTGCTTTCAGCGAGGGAAAAGACCGCGGTAGCCAGTTCACAGTGCGATTGCCGCTGGCAGTAGCGTCTAAAAGCTCCATCACGCTCGCGCCGCCAGAGCACACTGCTTCGCCCGCACGCAGACTCAGAATTCTAGTGGCGGATGACAACCGCGACACGGCACAAACCCTGGCAATGCTACTCCGACTGGATGGTCACGATGTGCGGGCTGTGCATGATGGAGCGGAAGCGCTCGCGATCGGCGACGCATTTCACCCCCAACTGCTGTTGCTCGACATCGGCATGCCGATGCTCGATGGCTACGAGACGGCGCGTCAGGTTCGCGGGCGAACCTGGGGTAGGAATGCCCAGCTCGCCGCTCTGACCGGTTGGGGGCAGGAATCCGATCGCCGCAAAGCGCTCGACGCCGGCTTTCAGCATCACCTGGTCAAGCCGGCGGAGCCCGAGGCGTTACGCGCGGTAATCGATTCCGTAGTCGCAGACTGACGCTCAGCCCACCGCTCCCGGTCGTGACTCCGCGCGCCCACGCGCACCAGTGGCACCGGACATCAGTTGCTCTTTGCGCGCGCGTAAGGCTTCGCCCAATGCCTTGAGGTCCATGTCAGACTGCCGCGCTTCCGCGAACATGCCGCCGGCCTGCTCCTCTTCCTTGACGTGATGTTTGATCATCTCGGAAAGAACTTTCACACGCGAATCATAATAGTCATCGTCCGGTCCCGAGGCTTCGATCTCGGCAATCAGATTCTTGGCGCCGGCATGCTCGATCTCGGCCTCGTGATGCGTATCCTTGTCTTCAGTCGCATCCAGAAACGCCGGATAGAAGATCTCTTCCTCGATCGTGGTGTGCACCTTCAACGCGTTGCAGATATTGCGCGCAAGCTCCAGCTTGCGCTGCGAGGAGCGCGCCTTCTCGAATTCCGCAAACCAACCTTCGACCTGCCGGTGATCGGCCTTGAGCAGGGCAATGGCATCCTGGCTCTGTGCGCCGCCAGAGCCTCTGGAGCGCGTTGCGGCAGGCTTCGAAGCTCGGCGGCTGGTCGACTTTCTCTTTGCGCGGGCCATGAGCATTTCCCCTTTTGTACGTGTTAACGGTTGCGTTGCAAGGGGTACAGGATAGGCCCGCCACCCGCCGCCGCAGTCGTCCACTGTCCTGTCCTCATGTAGGAATGTGCGCCGAGAGCACGGCGCACTGGAGGCGCGCGATCACGCGCCCGGTGAGCTTCCCATGATCGGCAACTCGATGCCGGTGATGTAGCTCGAACAACACGGCGCCGCGAGAAAAACGTACGCCGGCGCGATCTCCTCGGGTTGCGCGGGCCGCTTCATCTGTGTGCCTTTGCCAAACTGCGCCACCTCCTCCGCGGGTTTGTCGGCAGGATTGAGCGGCGTCCACACCGGCCCTGGCGCCACGACGTTGACCCTGATTCCCTGCTCCACGAGATTCGCAGCCAGGGACTTGGTGAACGCGTGAATCGCCCCCTTCGTCGCCGCATAGTCGAGCAGGCCGGGTGAGCCGAACAAGCCCGTTTCGGAGCCTGTATTGATGATGGCGCTGCCCCGCTTCAGATGTGCGACCGCGGCTTTGGCCATATGGAAGTAGCCGTACAGATTCGTGCGTACGGTCATATCGAAATGCTCTTCCGTCAGCTCTTCGAGAGACTTCGCGTGCTCCTGGAAAGCCGCGTTATTGACGAGAATGTCGAGTTTTCCGAACTCGTCCACGGTGTGCCGGACGACGTCGTTGCAGAACGCGGGGTCGCGCACATCGCCCGAAATTGCGACGCAACGCTTTCCCTCGCTTTCAACCGCTCGGCATGTCTCTTTCGCATCATCGTGTTCGTTGAGGTACACGATGCACACGTCAGCACCTTCGCGTGCGAACAAGACCGCGACAGCCCGCCCGATCCCGGAGTCGCCACCGGTTATCAGGGCGACTTTCCCTTCCAGCTTCGCGCTGCCTTTGTAAGTGGGAGCGCGGAAGTTAGGTTGAGGTTTGAGCTGAGCTTCAATGCCGGGCTTTTCGAGGTGTTGCCTGGGCAGAGGCAGTTCCGGCTGGGCGTGGTCGCCCGTCTGCGCCGCGGCGGCGCCGGATTTCTTCGGCACCTTTGACTTGGCCTTGCGCGCGTCGAGCCGGTCAATCTGTTGCTGAATTGCGCGCTGTTCGCGCGCCGTGCGCTCGGCCGTGCTCCGATAAGCGTCCAGACGGGTTCGTTCCATACTCGCGCGCCTCCACACCTTGAGCGCCAATGCGCCTCACGGTGCGGGAAGCAGCTTTTGTGCCGCCCGAGCCGAGGATTGCCTCAGGACGGCCTGTGCGGCAGGTTGTACATCACCTTGCCGTCGGGGAAGGTCACGGTTGCGCAGAAACCGCCCTTGCGGCCATCTTTCAACGGGTGAATTTCCATCCCGATCTTATCGCCCGGCTTCAAGGTATGACGCGTCCAGCCGTTGCGGTTCAGGTAGTTCGGACTCATGCCCTCGATGCCCCACTGCTCGTTCATGCCAGCCGCGTTCGGCACATCGATGAAAATGAAGGTGTGCGGATTGGTCCAGTCGAACTGCGTCACCGTGCCCGTGATCGTCGTCGTGTGCTGCATATCGAACATCGCAGTCGAATGATGCGCGAGCGCCGCAGCGGTACCGCACGCGAGCAACAGAAATCTGACGACGAATCGGGCCACGCCGCGGGTGGCGCGATCGGTGGCGCGTAAGCTATTGCGACCGGCGGCGCTGGAGGCGCGACCCGTGGCCGCCGCGCGTATGTCATGCGTCGAAGCATTCACGTTCGTCTACCTCTCGATCTTGATACCGGCGCGGCCTTTGGAGTCGGCGCTGTCGCGGTTGTTCTGCGTGCAGATGTACTCGGCTATGTCGTATTCGGTGTGGCGCTTATATCGCTTGATCGTCGTCCAGGGCTCGGTGAGGACCTTGGGGTCCTGGATCGTCGTCGCGATCTCCATCACGTCATTCGAAATACGGTGGATCTTCTCGATGATGTGCATGCCGTCGCTGTGGCCGACGCCGGGGGCGATCAGCGAGGTCGGAATGAACGCAACGGTATCCACGACGAGAGTATCGCCTTCCCAATGTCCGATGGAATGTCCCTGAAACGTGGGATCCGGATCGTCGGGATGCTTGCGCCCGTCGGTGAAAATGCGGCGCATCTGGCTATAAGCCTCGATGGCGACGGTGACCTTGCCGGGTGTGAACAGAAACTCGATAGGGTACGGCTGCGCCATGATCTGCGGCATGCCGGGGGGCACGCAGTTGGCTGTCTCCGTTTGCTCTTCCTCACCGCGCTTCTGCGCCTCCTGATACGCGGCGTACTTGGCGTTGTATTCAGGTGTCATGCGCGGCGGCGCCGGCCTGGCTAGTCCTCCGCCGCCAGTGCCTGAACCGGCGCGATAGTCGAGGTCCCAGACTCCACTCCAGTCGGGCAGTTTCGCGATGGAGGCCCATGTGTTGCCCTGCGGTGAAGACTTCGCAGGCGACTTATCGTCGGCCGCGTTGGCGGCACTGAACGTGATCAAACTGACTAGCAGGACGCCCACGGCACTGCGCATCTGGCGCCTCTTCGATGAATCTATTCGCGGCATGGTAGCCAGTCGGGTTACCCGATGGCGAGTTCTGCTCAGTCGCCTCCACGCATATCAGCCACTTGCCCGCAGGCCGGACACTGCTCTGCGACGACGGGGGAGGGAAATTCGCCCGGTTCAGGGCTACGATCGCGTGATGGCCTCAAAGAACCGCCGCGGGCGCCCGCCCCACGATGACTTGCTGACTCCGGCTGAGTGGCGAGTCGTCCACGCCATTCAGCATGGGATGACCAATCGCGAGATTGCGCGACGTCGCGGCATAAGCTTGGACGCAGTGAAATATCACGTGACCAATGCCGTCGCGAAGTTAGGTCTGGCTAACCGCCAAGCGCTGCGCCACTGGTTTCGAGCGCCCCGACGAAGCGCCTTGCAACGAAAGGAACCGGCAATGAAGTCCAGTCTGCAACTTGGCCCGATCGGCCAGATCTCGCGTACGGTGAAGAACATTGAACAGGCGGAACGGTGGTACAGCCAGGTCCTGGGGCTCAAGCACCTGTACACGTTTGGAAAGCTGGCGTTCTTCGACTGCGGCGGCACCCGACTTTTTCTGACCGAGGGCGAAGTGAAGAGCGAATCGATCCTCTACCTGCGCGTCGACGATGTCAGGACCGCATACGACGATCTGAGCCAACGTGGAGTGAAGTTCAGCGCGAGTCCACACCTGGTTCATCGACACGCGGACGGCACTGAGGAATGGATGGCGGTTTTCGAGGACCCCGAAACGAGACCCTTGGCGATCATGGCGCAGGTCAAAGCAGCGCAGTGACTCGTGTAGCACCGCAGCGTTCAGGCGCGGTGCCCTGCACGGTGCCGCACTGCGATCACCCGCGCGGCACCGCTGTGCGATGCCGCGCAGGCGCGTTCGGATAGACGTCTACTTACGGATGATGGTGGTGATAACCCGGCTCGTATTCAGCCGAATGAATGAAGTAAACCGGCCGATTGCACGAGTGGTACTCATGGCAATGCCGGCGCCAGTTTCTCGCGTGCTCGGGCGGCACGTGTAGATACACCGGCTCGACGACGACACCGGGGCGTGCGCGCTCGATGATCATCGGCTTCTCGTAAACCAGGCGTGGAGGTGGCCGACCGCCAAGGTCAACACGACCATACACGCCAGGCGCGACCTCGCCCTTGATCGCGACGTCGATGTTGATACCGCCGGCCATGGCCCAAGGCGCACCCGCGCCAAGAACTAAGGCGGCCAGAGCCGCCTTTCCAACCCACTTTCTCATGAGCACTTCTCCTTGATCACGGTGAACCCAGCATCGTTTCAAACGGCTGACTGGATCATGAACGGCCGCGATTAAGTCACACTTCGCCCGACGAGGCGTGAAGTGACTCCACATTCCGCTCGTCCAGGAACCCGCTCGAGGAGTCAGTTCGGAAACAACATCTGTGCGGGAAGTAGGTCCTGGACTTCGCCGCTGCTGCCCAGGCGAAAGCGCAGGTCGCTGTACATGCGAGGCGCCTGGTCCGCATACCGCGCTTCCCTTTCAGCTCGCCGGCTGCTTCCCCTCCCATCAAGGCACTCGGCGCACCGTTTTCAAGAACATGTCGTTTTATACCGGCCGTCGGCGCAACTATCACACCCGCCGCAAGCAAAGCCCCTCGGGTCGCGGTAACCAATTGATTTACTGCGGTATTAGCGCTTCTCGTGCACGCCCGCACAGATATCTTCACATTGCGTTCGCGACGCCATCGCGGCATCGTCCTACTGACGGTCGAGGCAGCCCCGTGCGCGCGTCTTTCCTTTAGGGGCCATCTATACTTCGGGCCGCCAACCCAGGCACCCGTATTACCTGCTATTTCGATTTTATCGTGAGGAGCGGCCGATGAACGTTGCCCAAGCTGCGGCGGAAATTCTCAAGCGTGAAGGCGTCGAGTTTCTCCTTGCATATCCCCTCAATCCGCTGACGGAATCGTGTGCGGCCGCCGGAATTCGCCCCATCATCGTCCGCCAGGAGCGCGTCGGCATTCACATGGCGGATGCCATCAGCCGCATGACCTCGGGCGAGAAAGTCGGCGTGTTCTGCTGCCAGGCCGGCCCGGGTGTCGAGAACGCCTTCGGCGCGGTTGCACAGGCGTGGTCGGAAGGTGTGCCGCTGATCTTCATGCCTGGAGCTTCCGCTCGCGGCCAGGCCTGGATCAAACCGGGCTTCAACGCCGCCCTCAACTATCAGCACATCACCAAGCACGCCGAGCAAATCAACACTCCCGAGATGATCGTTCCGGCGCTGCGCCGTGCCTTTACGATCGCACGCAACGGCCGTCCGGGTCCGGTGTTGCTCGAAGTACCCGGCGACATGTGGAACATCGAGGTTCCTGGAACCATCGACTACAAGCCCACGCGCCGCGTCCTGTCCGCGCCGAGCCATGCAGACGTCGATGCCGCTGCTGCGGCGCTCATCGATGCGAAGCGGCCGTTGATTTACGTCGGCCAGGGCGTGCATTACGCAAAAGCCTGGACCGAGCTGAAGCAGGTCGCCGAGCTGCTCGAAGCGCCCGTCACGACCAGCCTCGAGGGCAAGAGCGCCTTCCCCGAAACACATCCGCTGTCGCTGGGCTCGGGCGGCGTCGCGATGCCCAAAGCGGTGTTCCAACACGTGCAGGACGCCGACGTCGTGTTCGGCGCCGGCGCGAGCTTCACCGCGACGGGCTTTGGCATCCGCTTTCCGACCAAGGAAAAGGTGTTCGTCCACAACACCCTCGATGCGCACGACATCAACAAGAACATTCCGACCGACTATCCGATGGTCGGCGACTCCAAGCTCGCCCTCGGAATGTTGGCCGCCGCATTGAAGGATCGCCTGAAGAAGCCCCGCGGCCTCACGGCCGATGTGCACAAGCGCATCCGCTCGCAGAACGATCCGTGGCTGGCTGAGTGGATGCCGAGACTGACCAGCGAATCCAAGCCGCTGTCGCCGTACCGCGTCATTCACGACCTGATGACGGTCGCGGACGTGCCGAATACGATCATCACCCACGACGCCGGCAGCCCGCGCGACGAGCTGTCGCCGTTCTGGCAGCCCGTCACGCCTCTGAGTTATATCGGTTGGGGCAAGTCGACGCAGTTGGGCTACGGTCTCGGACTTGCGATGGGCGCGAAGCTCGCCCATCCGGACAAGCTTTGCATCAACATGTGGGGCGATGCGGCGATCGGCATGACCGGCATGGACTTCGAGACTGCCGTGCGCGATCGGATCCCTATCATGTCGATCCTGTTCAACAACTACGCGATGGCCATGGAGTTCAAGGCCATGGCGGTATCGCGTGAGCGGTATCACTCCACCGACATTTCCGGCAACTACGCGGACTGGGCCAAGGCCCTGGGTGGCTACAGCGAGCGGGTCACCGAACCGGCGCAAGTGATGCACGCGCTGCAACAGGGAATCGCCGCGACCCGGGAAGGTCGGCCGGTACTCCTCGAGTTCATCACGACGCAGGACAAGGTCTATTCGACCTTCGCCACCGGGTATCAGGGATAAAGTAACGAGGAGGGGCGCGCGGGCGTCCCTTCCGCTAGCGCACTTCTCCGGAGAACGTCCGCAACGCCGGGTTTGTGTGATCCGGCATACCCAGCGCAGCTTTTACTCCCGGCCGCGCACGCACGCGCGCTGCCCATTCGACCATTCGAGGTGCCCGCGCTTCGACCTTCATATCGGGGAACAACCTCGCCACGCCCATCCCGCAGTGGCAGAAGAAGTTGATATCCGCGAGCGTAAACGCGTCGCCGGCCAGAAATGGCGTTTGCTGAAGCTGCTTCTCAACCTTGTCGACGGCCGCTTCCACTTTGAGGGTCGCATTCGCCAGATCCGCGGGGCTGAACCCGGAACGCGCCAATTTCCATTTCAGACGCTGCTCGGGCAGCGGAATGCGCTCGACCAACTTCTCGAACTGGCCCGCCTCGATCGAGCGCGCGATCACGCTGACCATTCGATGCCAGCCATGCATCGAGACGAAATTCATCACGTGCTCGTCGACGAACTTGTTCCAGTACCGCATGCGCGCCTTGCCGACCGGATCTGCGGGCCGCAGCGGCGGTGCGTCGGGAAACGCATCCTCCAGATATTCGTTGATGACCGAGGTATGCGTGATGATCGTGCCGTCGTGATCCAACACGGGCACCTGTCCCTCGGGGTTGATCGCGACGAACCACGGCTCATGCTGCTCGAACTTGTGCAGATCGACGTAAACGCTCTCGAACTCGAGGCCCTTTTCCTTCAGCGGAATGAGGCTCTTCAGCGAATTCGCGAGCGGCTCTGCGTGATAGAGCTTGAGCATGGTTGGCTCCTCAAGTGGCTGAAGGGCTCATGTCGACGACGCACACGACGCCGCCGACCTCCACGCTCTGTCCCTCGGGCACGCGAACCTCGACGAGCGTTCCTCCGCCCGGAGCGGTGATTTCCTGAGTGACCTTCTCGGTCTCGATCTCGTACAACACATCGCCCGCGGCAAATGCGTCCCCGGCGGCCTTGTGCCACTTCGCGATGGTCGCTTCCTGCATGCTCATGCCGACGCGGCTCAACTTCAAATTTATGCGCATGGCCCTCGGTCTCTCACGCGGCCTGCGAGCGAAGCAGATCCATCGCAACCCGCACTATGCGCTCATCGCCCGGAATCACCCGCCGCTCGGCATTCGGCGCATAGGGTATGCATACGTTCTGCACCGTGACGCGCTTGATGGGAGCCTTCAGCGCGGCGAATGCCTCGTCCGCAAGAACTGCTGCGATGTGGCTGGCCACGCTGCAGCGATCCCGTGCTTCGTCGACGACGATCACGCGTCCAGTCTTGCGTACCGAACGGATCAAAGCCTCCTCATCCATCGGCACGATCGTGCGCGGGTCGATCACCTCTGCATCGATTCCCTGCGCCTGAAGCTTGGTGGCCGCACTGAGAGCCGGCTTGAGCATCGATCCAAGCGCGATGAGGGTCAGATCTTTCCCTTCCCGCGCAATGGTGGCCTTCCCGAACGGGATTGTGTAATCCCCGTCCGGGACCTCGCCTTGCTCGCCGCCGCGGCCGATGGCCTCGAGAAAGAACGTCGGATTGTCGCCCCGGATAGCCGTCTTCAGCAGACCCTTCGCGTCTGCGGGAGTCGCCGGCATTACGACATTCACTCCGCCAAGATTGACGAGCGCCGGATAGCCGCTATCCGAGTGCTGCGCGGCATTCGATCCGCCGCCGCCGTAAGCGGCGATGACGGTGATCGGCATGACTGCCTGGCCGCCGGTCATGAGCCGCAGCTTCGCCATCTGGTTGGCGATGGCGTCGAATCCTGTGTAAATGAAGTTGGAGAACATCATGTGCAGGATCACGCGATAACCGGCAGCCGCGGCACCGACAGCCATACCCGTTAGCGTCGCTTCGCAGATCGGCGTGTTGCGAATGCGGTCGCGCCCGAATTTGTCGAGCAACCCGCGCGCATCTCCCATGATCGCAAGCTCGACGTCCTCACCGAAGAGTATCACCTTCGGATCGCGTGCCATTTCCTCGTGCAGGGCCTCGTTGATCGCCTGCATGTATCGTTTACGTGCCATTTCCTTGACCTTCAGGCTTTGCGGCCGACAAACATCAGATCGAAGGGTAGCTCGGGATCGGCAAGCTC
>FTEM01001859.1_pt1 | contig 25930 bp, 19 predicted proteins | sample 1640201 | NCBI WGS metagenome assembly FTEM01 (sample SAMEA3914816, study PRJEB12502) | metagenome | biome: forest; material: soil | place: USA | collected 2011-09-16 | depth 0.3 m | reverse complement strand
GTATACCAACACGATCTCCTGGCAGACACCGACACGGCCGTTGCCGATGGAGATCAACCCGCAGGTCGTATTCGAGCGCATGTTCGGCGACGGCAGCTCGCCGGAACTGCGCCGCGCGCGCCGTGAGCGCCAGGCCAGCATTCTTGACTCTGTGACCGGCAGCCTGAGCGAGCTGGTGCCTCAGGTGTCGCACGTGGACCGCGTACGTCTCGAGCAGTACATGGACGATGTGCGCGAAATCGAACGTCGCATGGGCGTTGCAGCCAAGGCCTCTACCGACGCGCCGAACGTCTCGGTGCCGTACGGGGTGCCGGAGTCGTTCCACGAGCACATTCAGATACAGTTCGATCTGCTGGCGCTGGCGCTTCAGGCGGATATTACTCGCGTGGCTACCGTCCTTTACGCCCGCGATCTGACCGGTCGCGTATACCCTGAGAGCGGCACCGACATCAGTTTTCACGGTGGCTCGCATCATGCCGAGGATCCCGGCCGCGTTGCGCAGTTTGCGCGCCTGAACCGTTATCACGTGCAGATGCTGGCTTACCTGGTCAAGAAGCTCTCGGGTATTGCGGAAGGCGAGGGCTCACTGCTGGATCATTCGCTGCTGCTGTACGGATCCAACATGGGCAACTCCAATCAACACCTGCACTATGACGTGCCGCACATCCTGGTGGGTGGCGCGTCGGGGCGGTTGAAAGGGGACCGGCATCTGGCGTACGCGAGCCGTACGGTGCCGACGGGAAATCTGCTGCTCAGCATCACCGACATGTTCGGTGTCGGGTTGAACAGCGTCGGCGACAGTACCGGCCGGCTCGAGGGGGTCTGAACCCGCGCGCTCCGACTTTACTCCGCGCGCCTGGCGCCGATCTGGACGCCGTTGACGGAGACCTTCATCAGACTGCCGCCGTTGGAGCCGTTCTTCAGCGGGTGAATGACGATTTCAACCGCGTCCCCCGCCTTCAGCGAGGAGCGTTTCCAGCCCTGCCGGCTCAGGCCGTTGGGACTGCCGCCTTCGATCGACCATTCCACCATGGCACCGGTGGCAGGGTTCTTCACCAGCACCTGCACCCAGATGTGCGGGTTGGTCCACTGCACCTCCTTGATCGTTCCGACCAGCGTTTTCTCCTGCGCCTGGTCGAATGTCGCGAACGAGTGATGCGCCGTGGCCGTGCCGCAGATCAAGGCACCAGCCAGCGGGGCGGCGAAGGCAACTCGAATCTTCATGTCGGTCCTTTGCGTTTCTGGGCCCGCCTCGCAGCCAGCTTGTCTGCGCAGACTTCTTCGGAGAGCTCGTATCCGGGGCGCTTGCGGTAGTCCGCCTGTGCGCTCCAGGTACGCGTGAACGTTTTGGGATCGTCGATCGTGAAGCGGGCATGGAGGGTCTTGCCATCCTGGTCGAACTGGTAGCGCTCGGTCAAATGCAACGCCTCGGAGTGGGGCAGCCCGGCCTCATCCAGCAGCGTCTCGTCCCGGAAACCGGCCGAATCGATCACGAGCGCGGCGCCGTCCCAGCGGGCGACCGAAAAGCCCAGGAACGCCGGATCCGGATCAACTGGCAGCGGCTCGCCGAAATAGGCGCGGCGCGGCAATCGGTTGAGTTGATGGATGAAGTAGATGGCGTGGTCGCGTTGCAGTATTTCAAAGGGCTCGTTCACCAGCATCAGCCGCGGCAAGCCCGGCGGCAGGCAACGTGTCATTCCATCGAACGAACGGTCGCCCCGGGCCGTGGCTGCCAGATGCTTCTCGTATAGCGCCTTGGCGCCTGCGTTCATAGGGGGAAGTGTTCCTTCGACCGTCTTGAGGACGGTGATCGGACCGGCGATGGACCATGTTCCCGTTAGATCCGGTTGCGCTGCCTGTGCCACGACGCAGAGCGCCCCGAGCAGCCAAATTGCGCAGCGGCGCATCATTGGGCCACCGTCACGCCGTTGACGGGCGCGTTGCGGTTGTTTTCCTCGCAGACATATTCCTGCGGTCGGACATCGGGGCGCCAGTGGAACACCCTGCGGTAGTTGTACGAGTGCTCCAGTGTCACCGGATCCGCCACTGTCATGAGGAGCTCGAGCTGCGCCCCGCCTTCGATTTTTCGATAGCGTTCCACGGTGTGCAGCTTTGTCGAGTGCGCGCTGCCTTCGTCGTCGATGAAGGTACGATCGTTCAGGCCCACCGTGTCCACGACCAGCGTGTCGCCTTCCCAGCGGCCGGTGGAATCGCCCATGAAGGTGGGATGCAGCTCAGCGGGATGCGCGCGGTCCATCCATATGCGGCGCACGTTGTGCGCCACCTCGTGCAAAAAGGTGATTCGCCCCGGCGTTTGTACGATCTCGATCGGGTAGGGGCTTTCCATCAATCGTGGCATGCCGTGAGGCAGGCATTGGGTCGAGGCGTCGGCCTCGGGTGTTCCGCGATTCTTTGCGCGGATGCGCCGTTCCAGGAGGCGCACGAACTCCGGTTTCAAAGGCGGCGCAACTCCAGGCTCCGGCCCCAGCATGTACTCGTACCCTTGCAGCCACCAGACGCCTTCGAGATTGCGCGGATCGGGGTTGGGCGGTGCAGAGCCGGGTGGAGCTGCGGTGGCGCCGCGCAGCGGTGGGGTCAGGGTCAACGTCGGGTCGCCATTGTTAAAAAGGGTCTTGGGACGCGGAGTGGTCACGGTGGCGGTATTCGGGACCGCAGCCGCTGGCGCATCTGTGGTTTTGACGGCAGCAGCCTCTGTCGCGCCTGCAGATCGGGCGAGAATGGATATGGCGAGCGATGCGCCAATGCAAACGCGGCGCGCCTTGCTGTTGGAACACAGCGAAGTCCACATGAATCCCCCTGAAGCACATGACCGCACCGCGGATCGATCGCGCGTAACTCGCCGGGCCTCGCGGAAAACCTTATGAACTCGAACCCGTAAGGTGTCAACCGGTCAGCGGTGCCCAGTGGAGCGCTGCTGAAGCAAGACCTCCTCGTGGTCGAATTCGCGTTGCAGCCGGCCCATGACGGCGTCGCTGATTTCATTGCGATCGCGCATGGCGATCACGGCCTCCCGCTCGGCAGCGAGCATCGACAGGCGCAGGTGCAGATGTTTGGACGGAACGGTGGCGGAGTCTGTCAGTCTCGCCAGCGTTTGCGCGGCTGACTTGCGCATCTCCAGGGCCGTTTCGCTCGAGTCCCCTCCTTTGGCCACGAAATCCTCGAGCGCCTTGGCGCCCGCGCGAACGCTGGTGGTTCGCGCTTGACGCTCCTCGTCAATCTCCTCGGTCCCGCCCACGATGCCCAGCAGTCGGATCAGCGGCGCGAGCGTGAAGCCTTGCACGACCAGCGTGATCAAGATGACGATAAACGTGATGAAAATAACAGCGTCGCGACCAGGCAACGGAGTTCCGTGCAACCCCACGTAGGGAAGCGCGAGTGCGATCACAAGCGAGTCGCCGCCGCGAATTCCCGCCCAGCCGGCGAAGAGCAGGTGACGCCAGGGCGGGTGGGGTGTACTCGCACGTCCAAGACGCCGATCGATCCAGCGAGGGAGATAGGCGCCCGGAAACATCAAAAGAATGCGAGTCACGATCATCGCTGCTGCTACTGCAACAGATACTCCGACCAGGCTCGCCACCGCGCCAGCATCAAGTGCGTGTATCACTTGCGGAAGCTGCAACCCGATGAAGATGAAGATGAGCCCCTCAAGGAGAAAGGTCACCATTTCCCACATGGCGATGGCCTGCAGCCGCGTCGCTGCCGTGACCACTCGTGGTCCTCGGCGCCCAAGGAACAGGCCCATCGCAACCACGGCGAGCACGCCGGAGCAGCCGATCTCATTTGCCGGAATGAAAGCGATGAATGGACTCAAGAGCGAAATCGTATTCTCGACCACACTCGAACGGGGCATATGCGCGCGTACCCATCCCACACACCAACCGGTAGCGAGTCCAACCGCGATTCCTCCGACGCTAGTCAGCACGAGCTGGACGCCGGCGTGCGAGAGGGAGAATGTGCCGGATACGGCGGCGGCGAGTGCGAGCTGGTACGCGACCAGCGCGGTGGCATCGTTCACCAGGCTTTCGCCCTCGAGGATTACGAGCGTTGTGCGCGGCAAGCTCAGCCGCCGAGTGCTGGCTATCACAGCGACGGCATCCGGTGGCGACACGATTGCGCCGAGAACGAAGCAAAGGGCCCAAGGCAATTTCGGAAGAAATGCGTGTGCCACGACTGCGACCACGGTCATCGTCGCGAGCACCAGCCATACGGCCAGCAAGGTGATCGAGCGCAGATTTCGTCTCAGATCCCGCAGCGAGGTCGTGAGTGATGCCCAGAACAACAGGGGCGGAATGAAAATGAGAAAGATGGTTTCGGGGTCGAGCGCCAGGGGCGGCAGTCCCGGCATGAAGGCGACGCACAAGCCGCCGAGGACGAGCAGCGTCGGCAAAGGGACGCCCGAACGGTCCGCGAGCAGGCGCAACCCGGCGGTCGCCGCGAAGAGGATAAGAACGAGAGCGATGACAGACATCCGCGCGCTACGGTAGCGGCGGGCCGTGAGCTGGGCAAGCCCGGTTCGGGCGCCTTGACAAAAGGAGCCCGGCGACCAGAATGACCGGCAATACGCCCAGGTCCCGAATCCTCCCGCCGCGCGTGTACAAGCCTTTTCCAGATACTGCCACGTTCACCGGTTTCAATGCGCCGCGTCGGATTGAGGCGGACGTCCACGATCTGCCGATCGATGGCCAGTTGCCGCCGGAACTGAATGGGGCCTTCTACCGATGCGGGCCCGACCCGAGATTCGCACCCATCGCCGGCGATGACATCAACCTCAACGGGGATGGCATGGTCGTCATGTTCCGCTTGGGGGACGGGCACGCCGATCTGAAGTCACGCTACGTGCGCACGGAACGCTACGAGTTGGAGACCAAGGCGCGGCGCGCACTGTTCGGGGTCTACCGAAATCCGTATACAAACGATCCCAGCGTGCAAGGCCGCGATGGCACGACAGCCAATACGAACGTCGTTTTTCATGCCGGCCGGCTCTTTGCGTTGAAGGAAGACGGCCTGCCACACCGTCTCGACCCGCGCACCCTGGAGACTTTGGGACGCTACGATTACGGCGGCAAGCTCCAGAGCCTGACAGCCAGCGCGCATCCAAAGATCGATCCCGTGTCCGGCGAAATGGTCTCCTTCGGTTATGAAGCACGAGGACTTGCGACGCGCGATATGTCCGTGCACTTCATCGACGCCACCGGGCGATTGGTCCGGGAGGAGTTGTTTCTCGCTCCGTACGTCAGCTTTCAGCACGATTTCGCCGTCACTCAAAAATATATCGTGTTTGCGCTGATGCCGACGACGACCGACGATGCCCGGATGCGCGCCGGCGGCCCGCATTGGGCATTCGATTCTTCGCTGCCTACGATGGTTGGCATCATGCCGCGCGACGGCGGTGCCAGCGGAATGCGCTGGTTCAAGGCACCCGCGCAGGGTGTAGGCCACATTCTCAACGCGTTCGACGAAAGCGGCGGACTCCACGTAGATCTGTTCATCAGCGAGCGCAATCAGTTTCCGTTCGTTCCTAATCTGGATGGCACGCCCTTTGAGCGCGAGCGCGCCGCTCCGAAGTTGACGCGTTGGAGCTTCTACCCGTCAAAGCCCGGCGAGAGTTTCGAGGCGCGAACCTTGTGCAACGACTTCATGGAGATGCCTCGAATCGATGACCGCTATCATATGAATCCGCATCGCTACGGATTTTGCACGGCCATCGATCCTGAGAAGCCGTTGAATGTGGCCGGCACACTCGGATTGGGCTGGAATACCGTTACGCGAATCGACGTGCATTCCGGAGAGATCGATCGATGGTATGTGGGTGAAAGGACGACATGCCAGGAGCCGCAGTTCGTTCCACGCTCATCCAAAGCACCTGAGGGCGATGGTTATCTCCTGACAGTGCTGACTCTTTTCGGCGGCGAATCCAGCACGGAGCTGGCTGTGCTCGATGCGCAGCACCTGGCGGACGGACCGATCGCACGGATCAGAATGCCGTTCCGCCTGCGCGGCGCGGTCCATGGAAACTGGGTCCCGCGGGACGCGTTGAGTGCTAGCCCCGACACGAGGAGCGAACGTTAATGGTCGAGTTGGATCCGTCGCTGCAGCCGAAGTATCTGGACGAAATGCCGCCGCGCTTCGAATACGCATTCCAGACCCGCGTCGTGACTGGAGACGTGTTGAGAATGAAGTACGGCGCCGGCGAGCGTCTGATGGTCCAGGTGCTGGGCGGGGACATCGATGGCCCGAGACTCAAGGGCCGGATTCTGCCGGGAGGGATCGAATGGCCGACCTACCGGCCCGATGGCGTCGGAATGGTCGATGCGCGCTACACGTTTCAATCGCATGACGGCGTCTATCTGAACATTCGCAACGTCGGCTACCGGCGTGCATCCCCGGAAGTCATGCAGCGCCTCAATGCCTTGGACGCGGACATCCATCCGTCCATGTACTACATCCGCACGACTCCGATCTTCGAGGCGCCGCCCGGACCCTATGGGTGGATGGCCGACTATTGCTTCGTCGGCATCGGCGAACGCCAGAAAGAATGCCTCTTCATGCGCTATTACATCATTCTGTGACGCGACCCGACGCCGCGCCGCGCCTGGTGCTCCCGCTGAAGCGCGAATTGTTCTACGACGGAGCGTGGCACCCGCCACGGGACAATGGCCGAATGCCGGTGTTCAACCCCGCAACGTCTGCGGTGTTAATGGAAGTGTCCGATGCTTCGCCACAGGACGTCGATGCAGCGGTAGCGGCTGCGAAAGCGGCATTTGCCGGTTGGCGCCGGACCACGCCGTCCGAACGGGCGAAACTACTGCGCGAAATCGCCAGGCTCATTCGTCAGAATGCGCAGGAGTTAGGATTGCTCGATGCCGTGGATTCGGGGAATCCTTACCGCGACATGCTGGGCGACACCGAGGCTGCGGCGCAACAGGTTGAGTTCTTCGCCGGCCTGGTGACGGAGATGAAGGGCTCGACGGTGCCGATGGGGCCCGACGCTCTCAACTTCTCGATGCGCGAGCCGCGCGGCGTAGTTGCACGAATATTGCCATTCAACCATCCGTTGATGTTTTTTGTTGGTAAGACCGCTGCGATCCTCGCTGCCGGAAACACCGTAGTCGTCAAACCCGCCGAACAGACGCCGCTTACGGCGCTCCGCCTCATGGAACTTGCGGGCCATGTTCTGCCTCCCGGAGTGCTGAATGTACTGACCGGGGGCCGCAACATGGCTGCGTACCTGGCGAAGCATGCCGACGTTGCGATGATTGCGTTGGTCGGCAGTGTGGCCGCGGGTCGAAGTGTCATGCATGCCGCCGCAGACACGATCAAGCCGGTGTTGCTCGAGCTGGGTGGGAAGAATGCACTCATCGCATTTCCGGATGCCGACGTCGATGAAGTCGCGCAGGCGGTGGTGGCGGGCATGAACTTCGCCTGGTGTGGCCAATCGTGCGGCTCGACCAGCCGTGCGTTCCTGCATGCACGGATTCACGATGCGGTTCTCGAGCGCATCCCCAAACTCATTGCACACTATCAGCCCGGCGATCCAAGCGATCCGGCGACCACCATGGGCGCAATCGCCAGCCGCAGTCAGTACGAGCGCGTGCTCGGGTTCATTGAGCTGGCGCGCCGTGAAGGCGCACGGCTCATTCTTGGAGGCGGGCGGCCGGCACGAATGCCGCCGGAGCAAGGTTGGTTCATCGAGCCGACGGTATTCGCAGATGTGACGGCGCAGATGACCATTGCCCGCGAGGAAATATTCGGACCGGTCCTATCCGTGTTGCGCTGGAACGACAGGGACGAAATGCTCGGCGCGGTCAACCGCGTCGAGTACGGACTTACGTGCTCCATCTGGACCGACGATCTTGAGACCGCGCACCGTACCGCTCAGGCGGTGGAGGCGGGCTTCGTCTGGATCAACGAGGTCGCAAAGCACTTCCTCGGCGCCCCGTTCGGCGGCTACAAGCAATCGGGCCTCGGCAGGGAAGAGTGCCTCGATGAGTTGCTGAGCTTTACCCAGGAAAAGAACGTGCATGTTCGCTTGCGCCGCCGCAGCGGCTGAAGCGGCGAGACATGCTGCCATCCGCTTACTCCAACACCGCAATTCCGCACGACCGCCGGATCACGCTGGCGCAGGTCGGTGTGCTGCTCTTGGGGTTGGGTGTGATGATCATGGAGGGGTTCGACACCTACTCGGTCGGCTTCGTGGGTCCGCAGCTCGCTGCACTGTGGCATCTGGCTGCCGCGCGTATCGGAGTTGTCCTGACCGCTGGTGTGATCGGGAGCGCCATCGGCTACGTCGTGATCGGGCCCGTGTCGGATCGATTTGGCCGGCGCCGGTTGGTGATCCTCGCCACCGCAGCCGTGGGAATCTGCAGTCTGCTCACGGTCACCGCCGCTGGCCCGGGGACTTTCATCGGCTGGCGGATCCTGACTGGACTTGCGCTCGGGGCGGCGCTGCCCAATGTCATCGCGATGCTGGCCGAACAGGCGCCAGCGCGGCATCGGGCGCTCGCAGTTGTCATCCTCTATAGCGGTTTCGGTATCGGCGCAGCACTGGGTGGATCGTTGGCCGCACGACTGATTCCCGCGTATGGGTGGCGTGCGGTATTCATTCTGGGCGGCGCGATGCCGCTCGCGTGGGCCGCTCTCATGTTCGTGTGGCTGCCGAACGTTGCCGTGATTCAAGGTGGACCGGCTCGCAGCCCCGTTGCGGCTCTTTTTGCCTCCGATCGCCTCGTTGCGACGCTGTCGATCTGGGCAATGCTGGCGATGAATGGCGCACTCATCGCGTGTTTGAATCTGTGGTTGACCAGCTTGTTCGCGCAGTCGGGAGTGGCGCTCGCGGCCAGCCTGCGATTTTCTGTCGTGATGCTGGTGTCCGGCATCGTCGGCGCATACGCCATCGGCTGGTTCATGGATCGGTTCGGGACTTACGCGGTGTTGATTCCGACTCAGATCCTGGCCGCTACGATGATCGCGCTGACCGGATTGACCTTGCGTGAGCCTGCCATGTGGACGGCGGTTGGATTGGGAATTTTTCTCAACGGCGGCACTACGGGGGCGCAGGGGCTGCTGGCGTCCCTGTATCCGACGTTCATGCGCGCGACGGGAATCGGCTGGGCGTCATCGATCGGCAGAGTTGCGGGCATCGCAGCACCGCTGGCGCTAGGCGCCTTGCTCGGAGCGGGTTGGAGCGCGCGAGCGTCGCTGCTCGCGTGTGTCGCGCCAGCGTGCTTCGGAGTGCTCGCGCTGATCACGCTTCGTCAGGCGCAACGTGGATCGGCACGGAGCGTCGCCGTGTCATGACGATCCGTCTATCGCATGTAGTCCGAGTACATCTTCAGGGTCGTCGCGTAGCAAGCGCAACTGAGTGCTTCCAGCCCTCGGCCATCGAGGATCGTCATCATGCCGCGGCTGTACGAGATCAACTTACGCTTCTGCAGCCGGCCCGCCGCGTTGGTGATGCCTGCACGCCGCACGCCGAGCATCAGGGCCATGAATTCCTGCGTGAGACGGAATGTGTCCGAGTTCGCCTGATCGCGAGTCATCAGCACCCAGCGCGCCAGTCGTGCCTCCACGAGATGGAATCGAGTACACGCGGCCATCTGCGCAAGCAGTCCGATGCGTACGTACAGGTACCGGTTGAGCACCTTCCTCAGCGCGGAATTGTGCGCGCACTCGCGGATGAATTCGTTCGCATCCATCCGCAATGCAGAGCCTGTTCCCTGCACTATCGCGCGCAGCGGCGCAACGGGTACCCCGAGTGTCAGGGACGCGCCCAGCATGCCTTCCGCACCGACGAGACCGACTTCGAGCCGGAGCGTTCCGTCGAGTGTGGAAATCAGGGAAATGAAGCCATCGAGGGGAAAGTAGACGTGGCGAATACGCTCTGCCTGCTCATAGAGCACTTGTCCGAACGTCAGGTCGACCTTGTTGCAGCGGGCAATCAGCCGTTGCCGGTCAGCGGGGGGAAGAGCAGCCAGGAGCCGGTTACCGCGCTGGGGTGAGGTCCCGGAGCGCTGCGGTGAGGTGCCGGAGCCGCGGGGCGCGGCTTTCTGGCCCCGGATATTTGCAGAGGTCATTGCATACTAGTGCTTTTCCCAGCCATGCAAGTCGGTGCGTCCGCGCACTTAGTCGCGCTTCTCGGATTGTGCCCAGAGGTCCCGGGAAGGGCCGCAGCGAGCCTGCGCGGTGCGGCACCCACGCTGCGGACCGCCGCCGAAATCACCTCTCTGGCACGATTCCAGCGGTGTACGGTGTCCCCCTGAAAAGGGGCAATACGGGTCGTTGTCTACCATGCAGCGCAGCGTCGATCGGTTCCTCACCACCCATACGGGCAGCCTGCCCCGGCCGCCCGATCTCGTGGAGATGATGTTTGCAAAGGAGGAGGGCCTGCCGGTCGATGCCGCGGCCCTGGCAGGACGAATTCGCACGGCTGTCGGGGAGGTGGTGGAGAAGCAGATCGCCTGCGGAGTCGACGTCGTGAACGATGGCGAGCTGTCGAAGCCGAGCTATGCCACGTACATCAAGGACCGGCTGGACGGATTCGGCGGGACGGGCAACACGTTCGTCTACCAGGACCTCGTTGGTTTCCCGGAAATTGCCCGGCGCGTGTTCGGGGACCCCGGGCGTTCGCGGCGCAAGAGCCCGGCGTGCAATGCGCCGATTGCCGTTCGCGATGCTGCGGCGGTACAGAAGGATGTTGAGAACCTGAAGGCGGCGCTCGCTGGGACGGATCCGGCGGACGTATTCGTAAGCGCGGCCTCTCCCGGAGTGGTGTCGCTCTTCTTTCGCAACGACTTCTATCCGAGCGAAGAAGCGTATCTCTACGCCATCGCCGATGCGATGAGCCGCGAGTACGCGGCGTTACTCGCGGCGGGATTCGTGTTGCAGATCGACTGCCCCGACCTGGCAATGGGGCGGCATATTCAATACGCGGCTCTGGACACGCAGGAGTTTCGCAAACGTGCGCAACTGCACGTCGAGGCCCTCAATCATGCGTTGGGCGCTGCGCGTCCCGAACAGCTCCGCATGCACCTGTGCTGGGGCAATTACGAAGGCCCGCATCATTGCGACGTGCCGCTCGAGGACATCATCGATATCGTTTTCAAGGCGCGCCCGAGCGGCATTGCGCTGGAAGCTGCAAACCCCCGCCACGCTCACGAGTGGCAGCTCTTCGAGCGCATCAAGCTGCCGGACGGCAAGGTGCTGATTCCGGGCGTCATCGAATCGAAAGCGAATTTCATCGAGCACCCGGAGCTCATTGCACAACGTATCGGGCGTTACGCCAACCTGGTCGGCCGCGAGAACGTCATTGCCGGAAGCGACTGCGGATACGGCACATGGGTGGGTCAGTCAGCGGTCGATCCGGCCGTAGTGTGGGAGAAGTTGCGGGCCATGTCCGAAGGCGCACGCATCGCCTCGGGACGTTTCTGGGGGTGACGGTGGCAGACACGGACGGAACGGCCGGTCTCGAATTGCCGTCTGCGTCGGACCCCGCAGCATGGCTCGATCGTGCTCTGCGACTGGGACCCGGCCGCCTCTTCATCGAGACTGCGCAGGGGCGGCGCTTCACTTACGCGGCTCTGTCGCAGCTTTCCGCAGGTCTGGCCGAAGCACTCGTGCGTCAGGGTGTGGCGCCGGGCGACCGCGTGCTCGTGCGGGTTGACAAATCGGTGGAGGCGATCGCGCTGTACGTCGCTTGCCTGCGAATGGGTGCGGTGTTCGTGCCCCTCAATACAGCCTACACAGTCCACGAACTCGAATACTTCATCGTTGACGCGGAACCTGCCTTGATCGTAGTGCGCCCGGAGGATTTCACCGCGACCGCCGCACTCGTTCCGCAACCCGGACGCGCTCGGATTCAAACACTCGGGACGGCGGCAGACGGCACACTCCTCGCCGGGGTGAATGCGTTCGCGACGGCGGCTACCGCGGAGTCCGTGCCAGCGGCAGCGCCTGCGAGCCGCCTCGATTCGAAACTGCTGGCGGCGCTTCTGTACACCTCGGGCACGACCGGCAAGCCGAAGGCTGCGATGCTGACGCGCGCCAACCTGGCGTCGAATGCCGCCACCCTCGTCGAGTTGTGGCGGTTTACGCCGTCCGATGTGCTGCTGCATGCGTTGCCGATATTTCACATCCACGGGCTGTTCGTGGCGACGAATACGATTCTTGCGTCAGCCGCTGCCATGATCTTCACGCCGAAGTTCGATGCGGAGGAGGTGCTCCGGCTATTGCCGCGTGCCTCGGTGATGATGGGTGTTCCAACCTATTACACGCGCCTTCTGGGCGACACGCGGCTGTCCCGCGAGACGACACGCAATATCCGCTTGTTCGTTTCCGGGTCCGCGCCTCTGTCGGCAGAGCATCAGCGTGAATTCGAAAAACGCACGGGACACGCGATCCTGGAGCGCTACGGCATGACCGAGACCTCGATGATCGCCTCGAACCTTTACGAGCGCAGGGTGCCTGGCTCCGTCGGCGCTGCGCTCCCGGGCGTCGAAGTCCGTCTCAGCGACCCTGAAAGCGGTGCAGTGCTCACCGATCGTGCGGCCGTGGGAATGATCGAAGTGCGCGGTCCAAACGTCTTTCGGGGGTATTGGCGCAATCCGCACAAGACTGCGGCAGACTTTCGCAGCGATGGGTTCTTCGTCACCGGGGACGTCGGCCGCATCGATGCGGACGGTTATGTCTACATCGTCGGGCGGGCGAAGGATCTCATCATCAGCGGCGGTTACAACGTCTATCCGGCGGAAGTCGAGCAGGAGTTGAATGAGCTGCCCGGAGTGCTCGACAGTGCGGTTTTCGGAGTGCCGCACCACGATTTTGGCGAGGGCGTGACCGCTCTGGTCGTGCGCGCCGACGGTTGCGACCTGGATGAAAGCACGGTGTTGCGAGGGCTGAAGGAGCGTCTCGCGGGGTACAAGCTGCCCAAGCGCGTGTTATTCGGTGCGGAGCTTCCGCGAAACACAATGGGGAAAGTGCAGAAGCAGGCGCTCCGGGAGACCCACGCGAAGCTCTACGAGCGGCTCGAGCCGCGCTAGCGGCCCCGGATCGCCCAAAGAAATGCCCCATGACCTGCAAGTTGCGTTGCTCGGCTTCGGGTTGGGGGGCGCCTGTTTTCATGCGCCGCTCATCGCAACAACGGCGGGCATGCGACTCGCGACGGTAGTCACTGCGGACCCTTCGCGTCGTGCTCAGGTCATGCGCGAGTTTCCCGGCGCGCATGTCTCACCGCAGGCCGCCTGGGTCTTCGAGCATGCGGCACAGCATGACCTGGTCGTGATCTCGACTCCCAATCGCACGCACGTACCGTTGGCATTGGCGGCGATCGAGGCCGGTATTCCCGTCATAGTCGATAAACCGTTCGCGCCGACGTCATCCGACGCGCAGCGCGTCATCGATGCGGCGCGCATGCGGGGCGTTTGGATCTGTCCGTATCACAACCGGCGCTGGGACAACGATTTCCTGACCCTGCGCCGCCTGCTCGAGGCTGGAGAGCTCGGGCGCGTCCTGCGATTCGAGTCGCGCCTGGAGCGCTGGCGGCCGGCTGTGCAAGGCGGCTGGCGTGAACTGTCCGGGCTGGATGAGGCCGGTGGCCTGCTGTACGACCTCGGAAGCCATCTGATCGATCAGGCGCTGCAGCTTTTCGGCCCCGTGAGCGAGGTGTATGCGGAACTCGATTCGCAGCGGGCCGGAATCGAAACCGACGACGATGTATTTCTCGCCCTCACGCACCGCAATGCCGTTCGATCGCATCTGTGGACCAGCGCGCTTGCGGCTCAGGCCGGTCCACGACTGCGCGTGCTGGGTGATCGTGGTTCCTACATGAAACAGCATGTGGATCCCCAGGAGGCTGCGTTGCGCGCGGGGAAACGGCCCGGTCAATCGGATTGGGGTGGAGAGAGCCCCCATGAGTGGGGCACGTTGAGCGATGGTGCCACTCAGAAGGCAATCAGAAGCGAGCCAGGCGCATACCCACAATTTTACGCAGATGTGGTCGCATCCATTCGCGACGGAACTGCTCCGCCGGTAGCGGCTGCAGATGCCGTTGCGGGCCTGAAGATTATCGAGGCGGCGCGAGATTCGGCCGCGCAACGCCGGTTGATGCGACTCGGTTAGGGATCGCGCGTGAAAGAAATCACGCTCAGGTCGTTTTCAAAAGCGCGAAGCGCGTAGGCAGAAAACGATCGCTGAACGGCAGGATTGCCGCCCCGACCGCTGGCGCATCGTCAGCGGTCGCAGCCCGTGCCACCGTGGCAATGGCGGGCAACTGACCGGCGAAACGCGCCATGCTCTCGTTCAGGCAGGTGGCAAGTTGATGAACCAGCGTCGCCGGCAACCGGCCGCCGATCAGAATCGCCTCCGGATTGATCAGACAGTTGATCGCAACGAAGGAATTGACGAGCGCATCGGTCGACTCGCGGACCCACCGATCGACCACGCTGCGCGCGTCCGGCTCGAGGCGGATCAGCCCCCGCGGCGAGGCGACGCGGACGCCATGGTCGGCAAGGCGTTTGTACAACGCTGACAGCGACACGATATTCTGCAACTGCGTTTCAACACCCGTGTCATTCAGGGCCTGCAACCAACCGATTTCACCGCTGCGGCCGTTAGCGCCGCGGAAGTAGTTACCGTCCACGACCAGGCCGCCGCCGAGGGCCGCGCTGACCAGCAAGTAGAAGAAGCTGCGGTATTGTTGCCCGGACCCGAACTGGATCTCGCCGATCGCCGCGGCGGCTGCGTCGTTCTCGACGAACACAGGCACGCCGAGGACATCGCGGATCAGCTCGTCAACCTTGACGAACGCCCACGCTGAATAGTCGCCCGGCTGCTCCGGCAAATGGGCTCTGGCGATATCGTCCGGAAATGCCACGCCGACGCCGATCAACCGGTCACGGGAGACTCCTGCCTTGGTGAGCAATTGTCCGACCGAACGTTGGAAGAAAGTGCGTACGGTCTCGGGTTTCGCGAAGGCGATTTCGCGCGACGAGCGGGCCCGCACTTTCCCGACGAAGTCGAGAACGACGATCGTGACGTGGTCGCGGTCAACATTGAGGCCGACGGAGAAACAACTGTTGGGATTGATGACCAGCTTGGTCGCCGGCTGGCCGCGAGCACCGCGCATGCGGCCGGCCTCGAGTATCAATCCGTCGTTGAGCAATCGCTTGGTGATGTTGGCGATCGCCGGGGCGGTAAGCCCGGTCAGTGCGGCTAGATCGGTGCGGGTGACCAGGCCGTTGACGCGAATTGCGTGCAGCGTCACGCGCTGGTTGTGATCGCCCGCCCGCTCATGGTTGGTGCCGGAGAGCTCCGGTCCCCCCGCCCGAAACGCGCCGGTAAATTCGCGGTCGTGGCTGTTCTTTTGCATGGTGCAGCGAAACGAATATGGGCCGCTCGTGGGCGTTGCCGGCGGTTGCGCCCCTGCGGACGACGCGCTATGGTACCGCTATCATAGCGTGAACGACCGGTAAAAACGGCGCATGAAGAAAATACGGGCGCTGGCGGCGGGCCTGCTCGCAGTCGTGTTTGGAGCGAGCGTCGCGCACGGCGCGGGCGAGCTGGACAAAGCGAAAATCGATGCGGCCTTGAGCGGCTTCATTGCCTCGCGGGCGCTCGTCGGCGTATCCGCCCTGGTGTACGAGGACGCTCGCGAGGCGTACTTCGGCGCGTTCGGCCAGGCGGATCGCGAGGCCGGCAAGCCCATGACGCGCGACACTCTCGTGCAGATTTATTCGATGACCAAGCCGATCACGGGCGTTGCGCTGATGACGCTGTACGAAGCCGGCAAGTTTCAACTCGACGATCCGCTGAGCAAGTACGCGTCGGAGTTCGCGAATTTGCGCGTTTACGCAGGGTTGGACACGCACGGCGAGGTCGTCTACGAGGCGCCGCGTCGACCCGTGACCATTCGCGATATCACCCGCCATACGGCCGGGTTTTATGCAGGCACGGATCACATGCCGGTCGGCGAGATCTATCGCGCTGTCGATCCGACCAACAAGAGCAATACCCTGGCGGAGGAAGCCAGAAAACTCGGCGCGCTGCCGCTGCTGTTCCAACCGGGATCCCGTTGGCTGTACGGCCCGTCGGTGGATGTGCAGGCGTTTCTGGTGGAGCGCCTGTCGGGCATGCCGTTCGACCAGTACCTCGAGCAGAGGATATTCAAGCCGCTCGGCATGAAAAACACGCGCTACGTCCTGCGCGCGCAGGATCGCGCCCGCATCGCCGCGATCTACGATTGGCACGAGGATGGCACGCTATCGCGCGAGACGGATGCCGAAGCCCTCGAATTCAACGGCCGCGATTGGCCGTTGAAGCCCGGCAGCTTCGGGCTGGTCTCGACGCTCGACGATTACATGCGTTTTGCGCGCATGCTGCAGAACGGCGGCGAACTCGACGGCAAACGCATTCTCACGCCCGAGACAGTGCGGTTGATGGCGACCAACGCGATGCCTGCAGAAGTCACCGACACTTCCTGGCTGCCGAGCAAAGGTTCCGTGGGGTTCGGCATCGACTTTGCCGTACGGATCCGCCCGCCCGCGAATGCACAGGAAGCCTCGGGCGCCGTCGGCGAGTTTTTCTGGGATGGCGCGGCGGACACGCTTTTCTGGGTAGACCCTAAAAACAAGCTCACCGCCGTGCTGTTCACCCAATACCGGCCGTTCGGCAAAGTGCCTTTGCACAAAGCGTTTCGTGACGCCGTGTACAGCTCGATCCCCGAGGCTCTGGCGCACCAGCCAAAGTAAGGAGCAGGGAAATCGCCGCCGAAGCCGTCACCCTGGTTCATGGTGCCGATCGCTGCGAGCTTCTGCCCCAGTTGGGTGGAAGCATCGGCAGTTGGACGGTTCATGGACAACAGATGCTGCGCGCGGCGAGTGCGGCCAGTATTGCGGCGCGGGACCCATTCGGAATGGCGAGCTTTCCCCTCGTGCCGTATTCCAATCGCATCGGCAACGGCACGTTCGAGTGGGATGGGAGCATTTTCCGGCTGACGCGGAATTTTCCGCCGGAGCCGCATGCGATCCACGGTGTCGGGTTCGAGCGCCCGTGGCGTTGCGCTGAGCGCTCTGCTGATTCGGCTCTTCTGACCCTGGTTCATCAGCCGGACGGGAGCTGGCCCTGGGCCTTCGAAGCGCGCCAGCGCATTACGCTTGCGGAGCGCGTGCTGACACTGGACTTGAGCGCGATCAATCTGGCGCCCCGTCCGGTGCCGCTCGCATTCGGACACCATCCTTATTTACTGCGCGCCGGCGCCTATCTGACCTTCGACGCGCAGGGCGTGTGGCTGATGGGGGACGACGCTTTACCGCGCGAGTGCGTCGATGTGGATGGCAAGTTCGATTTTTCCCAGGCGACACCGGTGGAAAATCGCGATGTCGACAACTGCTTCGCAGGATGGAGCGGGGCGGCCTGCGTTGCGTGGCCGGATAAGCCTCTGGCGCTGGAAATTACCGCCTCAGCGACGTTGCCGGGTGCGGTCGTCTATATTCGCAACGGCGCCGAGGGCTTCTGTTTCGAGCCCGTGCCACACATCAACAACTCCCTGAACCTGCGCGGGCAGGAACCTTCGATGCCGATCATCGCGCCCGGCGCGGCGTTCAATGCGAGCGTCCGCTTGCGCGCAGTGGTGCGCTGACAGGGCGCGTGCTACGCACAGCACGCCGTTCAGTGACCCGGCACTCCGTCCGAATCCCGACGCACCAGGGTAAAATCCAGGAGCGCGTGTTTGCAGTCCTCCTCCTTCCCCGAGCGTTGCGCCCTGATCTTGCGCACCAGCAACAGCATGGCGGCGCGCGACATCTCCGCGATCGGCTGACGAATGGTTGTCAGCTCGGGCCAGATGGAGCGTGAGAACTCGGTGTCATCGAAGCCGCAGACGGTCAGGCCTTTCGGCACGTCCAGGTGATGGCGATGAGCGACCGCCACCGTCGCGGCTCCCATGTCATCGTTGCTCGCGAAAATGGCAGTCGGAGGGTTCGGCAGGCTGAGCAACTGCTCGGCCGCCTTGAGGCCGGAGCGATAGGTGAACAGCCCTTGGCAGATCAAAGACTTGTCCAGCGGGATGCCTTCTTCGGCGAGCGCCGCCTGGTAGCCTGCAAAACGCTGGGCGCTGGCAGTCTGATCGGGATTGCCGAGGATGAAGCCGATGCGCCTGTGGCCGAGCGACAGAATATGCCGCGTCATGGCGACCGCGGCGGCGTGATCGTCGATCCTTACGGCCAATAGTCCGGCGCGCGGGCTGGCGCTCGCCACGGCAACGGCGAGTGCGCCAGCCTTGGTCAGCACGCTGTGGATGCGTTTCGAATCGCAAAGCGGCGGGGGCAGGATGATCCCATCGACGCCCGTCGCAAGCAGCTCGCGGACCACCTCATCCTCGTGCTGTTTCGCGTCGCATTTCTCCACGACCAACTGCACGTGGCTGAGTCGCGCCTGCTCCAGGCTGCCGACCAGGAACTCGCTCAGGTAAGCGGCGCTGGGGTTGCTGTACAGCAAGCCGATGCGTATCTGCTCGGCGCCGGCCAAAGTCCGGGCCGCCAGATTGGGAGAGTATTTGAGCTCGGCGATCGCTGCCTGCACGGCCTCCCGCGTTTCCGGGCGAACGTTGGCCTCGCCGTTGATCACGCGCGAGACGGTCATCGGCGCAAAGCCTGCGTGCGCGGCTACATCCGCGATCGTCGGAGCGCCCTGCTGTCGGCGTTTGAGTTTCCGGTTGCCTCGGGTCCCCGATCGTTTGCCCGTGAATCTGCTCGTCATTGTGCGCGCCAAGTTACAACGGAAAGCCAACCGACATTTGGCGCTCGGGACGGCAAAAAAAGCAAATGCAATGGGCGCGGCTGCAACGCAGGGCGCGATGGTAGCGCTATCACCATGCGCCGGGCCCTGCGCCCCGGGCGGCTCAGGCCCAACCGGAGCGCCTGCGACGTGACATCGCTATTTCGCAGCGCACACGTCAACTCGACGTGTAACGACTGATCACATTTTCGAGGTATTCCTGACGGCCGGAGCGCGGCACCGGCGCCACATTGTCCGCTACCGCAGCATCTGCGATCGCCGCCAGCGTCGTGCGACCCTCCAGGATGGTGCGCGCATATTCGGCGTTCCATCCGGCGTAGCGCTGCTCGACGAATGCTTTCATTTCTCCGCCGCCCAGCATTGCGGCGGCGTTCAGCAGACCGCGCGCCAGAATATCCACGGCGCCGATGTGGCCGTAGAACAGATCGACGGGATCGATGCTTTGGCGGCGCACCTTGGCGTCGAAGTTATTGCCGCCGCTCTTGAACCCGCCGCCTTTGAGCACGTAGTAAAGCGCGAGCGTGATCTCGCGCACGTCGTTCGGAAATTGGTCGGTGTCCCAGCCGTTCTGCGGGTCGCCGCGGTTCATGTCGATGGAGCCAAAAATGCCGAAATCGATCGCCATCGCGATCTCATGCTCGAAGCTGTGGCCGGAGAGAGTGGCGTGGTTGGCTTCGATGTTGACCTTGACCTCCTTCTCGAGGCCGTGGTGTTTCAGGAAACCGTAAATCGTATCCACGTCGAAATCGTATTGGTGCTTGGTCGGCTCGTGCGGCTTCGGCTCGATCAGGATCGCCCCCTTGAAGCCGATCTTGTGCTTGTGCTCCACCACCATGGAGACGAAGCGGCCGAGCTGGCTCTTTTCCTGCTTCAGGTTGGTGTTGAGCAGTGTGTCGTAGCCTTCACGTCCGCCCCACAGGACATAGTTCTCACCGCGCAGGCGGTGCGTGGCCTCGAGGCAGTGGCGCACCTGGGTCGCAGCGAAGCGAAACACCTCGGGATCGGGGTTTGTGGCGCCGCCTGACATGTAGCGCGGGTGGCTGAAGAGGTTCGCCGTGCCCCACAGCAGCTTCACCCCGGTGGCGGACATTTTCGTTTCGATCTTGTCGACCATGTGGGAAAAGTTCGCCACGTGCTCGCGGATGTTGTCCGCCTTGGCCATGACATCGACGTCGTGGAAGCAGAAATAGGGCAGGCCGAGCTTGGTGAAGAACTCGAACGCCTCGGTGAGCTTGCGGTCCGCCGCGGCTTGATCGAGCGCGCCGCCGTGCCATGGCCGGCGGAACGTGCCCGCGCCGAACACATCGAAACCGTCCCAGCCGAAGGTATGCCAGTAGCACACGGCCATGCGCAATTGCTGCTCCATGGTCTTGCCCAGCACGACGCGATTCTTGTCGTAGTAGCGATAGGCGAGCGGATTGGTGGATTGCGGCCCTTCAAAGGCAATCGGGGCGATCTCGCCGAAGTATGAGCTGTTCAAGGTGCTGTCTCCCGAAACAAATCCTTAAGATTTCGATAAAGGCCGCGAAAGCGCCGCAGTTTCTGCGTGTACAGGTCCGCCAGGCGATCGTCGGGCTCGGCCACGTGCAGGATCGGCGGGGGCGTGCAGACATCCTCGATGCTCGCCTTCTCGAATCCCATGCGGGCCAGGCGAGCGGCGCCGAAGGCCGGACCGACAGAGCCGCTATCCCGGTATGTCAATGTCCGCCGCAGTACCGAGCTCAAAATCCGGCCCCAGTAGGCGGAGCGGGCGCCCCCGCCGATCACCGAGATCGATTCGATTTTGGCGCCGCTCGCGAGCAGGGCGTCCATGCCGTCGCGAAAGGCGAACGCGACGCCTTCCAGCACGGCCTGCGCAATCGCCGCCGCGCCGCTTTCGTGATTCAGTCCAAACAGCACGCCCTGTGCGTTTGGATCGTTGTGCGGCGTGCGCTCACCCGACAGGTAGGGCAGGAAGATCTCACTCCCGGCCGGCGTGTTGCGCGCCTCGGCCAGGTCGAACAACGCGCCGGCATCTGCGAGGCCGCAGAGCCGGGCGGCCCAGTCGACGCAACTCGCAGCGCTCAGGATCACCGACATCTGATGCCAGTGTTTGGGCACCGCATGACAGAAGGTATGCACGCCGCCTGCGGGGTTCGGGCGGTAACCATCGTTCGCAAGAAACAATACGCCCGATGTGCCCAGGGATAAAAACGCATCGCCCGGTCTCACGACCCCGACACCAATGGCGCCCGCGGCGTTATCGCCACCGCCCGCTACGACCGGAACCCGCGACATGCCCCACGCTTCGGCCAGCTCGGCGCGAAGTTCGCCGGTGATTTCGTTGCCCTCGAATAACTTCGGCATGTGCGACACGTCGAGCCCGGTGGCTGCGAGCATCGCTTCGGACCAACGCCGTTGCGCCACATCCAACCACAGAGTGCCGGCGCTATCGGACATGTCCGAAGCGGTCTCGCCTGTCATGCGTAGCCGCACGTAGTCCTTGGGCAGGAGGACTTTCGCGGTCGCTGCAAAAATTTCGGGCTCGTGCGCACGCACCCACAGCAGCTTGGGCGCGGTGAATCCCGGCATTGCCCGGTTGCCTGTGATCCGGGTCATTTCCGGCACAGCCGCCTCCAGCTCGGCGCATTGCCGGGCGCTGCGGCCATCGTTCCATAAGATCGCCGGCCGCAGCGCGCGGTGGCTTTTATCGAGCAGTGTGGCGCCGTGCATCTGTCCCGACAGCCCGATGGCGCGTACCGCACTACGCAGCGGCAGACGCAAATCGCTCACGGCGCTGTTGGTCGCGGACCACCAGTCGGCCGGATTCTGCTCCGACCACAAGGCCTGCGGCCGGGAGATGCCGAGGGGCGAGCTCGCCTGATCGATCACCTTGCCCGTCGCATCGACGACTACCGCTTTCACGGCAGAAGTGCCTACATCGATACCCATATACATGAGCTATTGCCCTGCGAGCGCCAGCGGGCGCACGGCACGCCGGCGTCCGTGTCTCGAATAGCCGTTCAACGATACCGCTACCATTTTAACCGCGAACCGCCGGATGGTGCTCAATGTGGGATCGTCCCGGGGGAAAAATACTTCTGATTATAGTATACGGTAGCGCTATCATTCCGTGCTGGATTTGGATGGCCATGGCGCGAGCAAGATCCTGACACAGGACTGGAAGGCGCTTACGGGCCGGGCAACGAGGGGGACAACAGCTTGAGCGACAATCGCGACGGAAATACGAACCTGCCGCTGGTCGCCGCCATCGTCGGCGTGGCCACCATCGGCGGCTTCATGTTCGGTTACGACAGCGGGGTGATCAACGGTACTCAGGACGGACTCAGGAGCACGTTCGCGCTGAGCGATGCGGGGTTGGGCATAACGGTCAGCGCATTGCTGCCCGGCTGTGCCGTCGGCGCATTCCTCGCGGGACGGTTGGCGGATGTCCTGGGCCGGCGCCGCGTCATGGTCGCCGCCGCGGTTCTGTTCATCCTGAGCGCCCTTGCCGCCGGAGCGGCGGATTCCTCGCTCATGATGATCCTGGCGCGGTTTGCAGCGGGAGTCGGAGTGGGTGCGGCCAGTGTGTTGTCGCCCGCGTATATAAGCGAAGTGACCCCGGCCAGCATGCGCGGCCGCCTGTCGAGCCTGCAGCAGGTCATGATCATCGCCGGCCTGACCGGTGCGTTTCTCGCCAACTACTTCCTGGCGCACAGCGCCGGCAAGTCCACCGACGCCTTCTGGCTGGGATACGCGGCCTGGCGTTGGATGTTCTGGCTGCAGATCATTCCGGCGAGCGTGTTCTTTCTGACTCTACTGTTCATTCCCGAGAGCCCGCGCTTCCTGGTGGCGCGTGGGCGCAATGACGAAGCCAAAGCCGTCCTGACCCGCTTGTTCGGCGCGACGGCAGCGGCGGCCAAGTCCGTGGAAATTCGCGGCTCCCTGGCTGCCGACCACACGCCGCGCCTGCGCGACCTGATCGACCGCTCGACGGGCCGGCTGCGCGGCATCGTCTGGGTGGGCATCGGACTTGCCACTTTTCAGCAGTTGGTGGGCATCAACGTAGTGTTCTACTACGGCGCGGTGCTGTGGCAGGCCGTTGGCTTCAGCGAAGGGGATTCGCTGAAGATCAACATTCTGAGCGGCACGCTGTCCATCGCCGCCTGCCTCGTGGCGATCGTTCTGATCGATCGCATCGGCCGCAAACCGCTACTGCTGATCGGCTCGATCGGCATGGCCGTGACGCTGGGCGTCTTGACCGTCGCCTTCGCCACGGGCGACCTCTCGAACGGCACACTGCACCTGGCGCCCGGAGTCGGGCTGCTCGCACTGATCAGTGCGAACCTGTACGTCATATTTTTCAACTTGAGCTGGGGCCCGGTAATGTGGGTGATGTTGGGCGAGATGTTCCCCAACCAGATCCGCGGCTCGGGACTCGCGGTCAGCGGCGCGGCGCAATGGATTGCCAACTTCCTCATCAGCGTGAGCTTTCCGGTGCTTGCCAAGTCGATCGGACTACCGGTTACCTACGGGTTTTATACGGCTTGCGCGTTCATTTCGATCTTCTTCGTGGTGAAGTGGGTGCACGAAACGCGCGGCACGGAACTGGAGGACATGGTTGGCTAGGAACGGCCGGGGCGGTGCACCTGTTGGTCATTTTGTAGTAGCGCAACCACAAAACACCCCGCGGGCCGCGGATTCCGCCACTTCGAGTTAGATGCAAGCACGAAAAGGTTGCAAACGGAAAAATTCCTTATAGGATGGTAGCGCAACCATCGAAGCGCCACGATTTGCTGCGTCGTGGCCACGAAGTTCGAGCCTGGGGGGGTGCGACTTGTTGGATCTTGGGCCACTGGGAGCCGCGATTCATGGCGACGGAGTGCCGGCGGCGCAATCCTGTCTCGGTGTGGGTCTATGCGCGAGCGCCCCGCGGCCTGCAGATCCTGGCTCAATCTGCTTCACGTCTCCGAACCGCCGCAGGATCGCCGGCAACGCTGCCGCTATCGCCGGCCAATTCCGCATGAACTTGACTTAACGCTCGCTACGCAACAACGGCTGCCTCAGAGCAAACATTTTCCGGCAGGGGGGATTCAATGAATAGTGCAGGTTCGAACGAATATCTTCGCAAAGTGGTGCACAACCTGTGTGTGGGCGGTGTTTCCACCCTCTCCCTGAGCGCCGTGTCGACGCAGGTTGCGGCGCAGGACAAGCCTGCCGCCGGCGCGGCGCCGGATTCCGGCGAGCTGCAGGAGGTCGTCATTACGGGTATCCGTGCCTCCCTGCAAAAGAGCATGGATATCAAACAGAACGCGGTCGGCGTCGTGGACGCGATTTCCGCGGAGGACATCGGTCAGTTCCCTGATGCTTCGCTCGGTGAGGCCATCGCGCGCATCCCCGGCGTGACCGTGAACCGAGGATCGATCAATCAGAATACTGCGGCCGGCGCACCGACGGCCACCGGCGCTGCGACGGGAATTACCGTTCGTGGATTCGGAACGCAGTTCAACGAGGCGTTGGTCGAGGGACGCCAGGTCGCCTCCGGCGCGGGCCAGAGCTTTGACTTCAGCACGCTCGGCGCCGAGTACGTGGGTGAGGTCGACGTTCTCAAGACACCCGATTACAGCCTCTCGGCGGGAGCTATCGGCGCGACCATCAACGTCAAGTTTCCCAATCCGTTCGACCATGAGGGCTTCCAGGCGCGTGCGTTCGGTTCGGCTACCGATTACACGAACGACGGTGGCGTCAGGCCGGCCTTCGGCGCTTTGGTGAGCGACACCTTTGCCGACGGCACGTTCGGCATCCTGATCAGCGGCGACTACACGGACAAACATATCCTCGGCCACCACTTCGACATCGTCGGTTGGAAGGGCGCGCACCTGGACTGCGCTGAGTTCGCGGCCAATCCTGCCGGCTCCGGCTGCGCGACGGTCGGTACCGGTGCTACCGGCACGAGCGTGACCCCAAGCTGGTATATCCAGGACCAGGCCATGTACCTCGAGCGCACCGACTCGCGCCGCAAGGACGGCCGGGTAGCCCTGCAGTGGCATCCAACCGATGCGGTGCTCGTGACGGTCGACGACAACTTCGCGTCCGACGACGAGCACACGAATCGCTGGCAGTATAGTACTTGGTTCGGAGGATTCCCAAGCGGTGTAAGCAACGTTACGCAGGATGCGAACGGCACGATCACCAACTTCACCAACAGCAACGGGCCCACGGATTTCAATGCCTTCGTCGCCGAAGACTACATCGTGACCAACACGCCGGGCCTCAACGTGCGCTGGGATATCAATGAGAATTGGACGAGCGCCCTCGACATCGCTCAGTCCTCCTCGAAGCTGAACCCGCACGGCAACTACAGCGACCTCGACGTCGACGTCGGGTATGGCCCGAACACGGGGCTCGGAACAAACGGTTACACGGGCGGCTCCCTTGTCAGCCCGAACTCGAATGTGGTGCCCTACTGGACCGCCATCGGTCCAAACTCCAACGCGACCACGGGCCCTGCCGTTGCGGCGAACTACCTCGGCACGAATCCGTTCATCATCGGCTCGCACGTGGCGCCGATTCAGGTGCAGGAGAATTCTGAGAAGATCAACCAGGTGAAGCTGGATGCCACCTGGCACACCGACACTACCAAGGTGCACTTCGGAGCGCAGTTCGTGGACGACCTGTGGAACTCGAAGGAGCTGGATACCTTCACGAACAACGAGTGGCAGCTCTGGTCGGGCTACGGACCGGCCTCGAACAACTTCGTCACGCCGGGAGGAATAGTCCACGGTGTCGCGCTGCCGGCTGCGCTGTTCACCTCGATTCCGCTAACCAACTTCATTCCGCACTACCAGGGAAACGGCAACTTGCCGCAGGGTCTCAACCTCTTCAGCCCGTATGCGGTGCTTAATTACCTGATTACCCAGCCGATCAACGCGGACTATACCGAGAGCACGGGCTACCCGACGTATTCGGGTGGGTATCCCACGCCGGTGCTGAGTCCGGGCTCGTACCAGCACGTCGATCGCAAGAATTACGCACCGTTCGTGACCGTGGACCACGACTTCCAACTCGGCGCGATGATGCTCAAGGCCGACCTGGGCCTGCGGTATCAGAAAACGAAAGTCGATATCGCGGGTCTCGCGGCGCC
>FTEM01001551.1_pt1 | contig 26437 bp, 22 predicted proteins | sample 1640201 | NCBI WGS metagenome assembly FTEM01 (sample SAMEA3914816, study PRJEB12502) | metagenome | biome: forest; material: soil | place: USA | collected 2011-09-16 | depth 0.3 m | reverse complement strand
CTGCCTGTGAAGCTCGATCCCGTGACCAGCAAGGCGGTGTCCACGGCGGGACTTTTCCGTATCTCCTCGTCGAACTGGGTCAGGACCTCGCGGGTGCGCGCCATCGTCGCGCCCGGCGGCAGTTGAATGTCCGCCAGGGCGTAACCCTGGTCTTCCTCGGGCACGAAGCTGCCCGGCAACTTCAGAAACAGGAAGCCGCCGAGAACCAACATGACCGCGAACGCTGCCATCCATCGGGGCACATGCGCGACGGATGCGTACACTCTGCGCACGTAAGCTTTCTGCGTGCGCTCGTATACTCGGTTGAACCAGTTGAAGAAGAAGTTGCCGCGCAGGTGTCCGGGACGCAGCAAGGTTGCGCATAGCGCCGGAGTAAAGGACAGGGCCAGAAATGCGGAAAAGCCCATCGACAGAGCGATGGTCAGGGCGAACTGCCTGTAGATGACCCCGACGCTGCCGCCCTGCATGGCGCTGGGAATGAACACCGCCGCGAGCACGAGCGTGATCGCGATGATGGCGCCCGTGATCTGTTTCATAGCCTTGCGGGTCGCTTCCTTCGGCTCGAGATTGTCCTCGCGCATGATGCGCTCGACGGCCTCGACGACGACTATTGCATCGTCAACGACAATTCCGATTGCGAGCACCATCGCAAATAGAGTGAGTTGATTTATCGAGAACCCGACTGCCTGCAGGCCCACGAGCGTGCCCATCAGCGCCACCGGCACGACGATCGTCGTAATGAGCGTCGCGCGAAAGTTCTGAAGGAAGACGAGCATCACGATGAATACCAGCGCGATGGCTTCGATCAGAGTGATGATGACTTCACGAATCGCGACGTAAATGAACGTCGTGGAATCGAAGGGCATGAACCACGTGACGCCCGCCGGAAAGCTCGACTGGAGCGTGGTCATCCTGGCTTTGACCAGCTTGATGACCTCGAGAGCGTTCGCGCCTGGAAGAAGCTGGATGCCGAACGCCGCCATGAACGTCTTGCCGACTCGGGTCTCGAAGCCGTACTGCGATTGCCCGAGCCCGACACGCGCCACGTCCTTGAGTCGCACTGAAGTACCGTTCGGATCGGTGCGCAGGAGAATGTTCTCGAACTGCTCGGGCGTCGTGAATCGACCCTCGGCGACTACGCTGGCGCTGAACTGCTGACCCTTGGCTGCGGGTTCCGAGCCGATCGAGCCCGCAGCGAACTGCACATTCTGGCCGCGGACCACGTTGAGAACTGCGGCTGCCGAGAGGTTGTAAGCGTGCAGCTTGTCAGGGTCCAGCCAGATGCGCATCGCGTATTCGGCGCCGAACTGTGACGCGGAGCCGATGCCGGGGATGCGCTGGATCTGATCGAGGACCTGCGACGCCACGATATTGTTGAGCTCGCCGGGTCCAGGACCGTCTGCCGTCGTCGACTGCAGAGCTACGACGCCAAGAAATCCGGCGTTCGACTTCGAAATGCGGATGCCTTGCGCGTTGACCTCCGCCGGTAGCCGTGGCGTCGCAAGAGTCACGCGGTTCTGTGTCTGAACGGCGGCGATGTCGGCGTTAGTGCCACTATCGAACGTCAGCGAGATCTGCGAACTTCCGTCGGACCCTGACGACGATGTGAAATACAGAACATGATCGATGCCGGTGAGCTGCTGCTCGATGACCTGGGTGACAGTCGACTCCACCGTGCTGGCGTTCGCGCCTGGAAAGGTGGTGTTCACGTTGACTTGCGGAGGTGCGATGTCCGGGTACGCCTCCGTGGAAAGGGTCGTCAGCGCGATGATGCCGCCAAGGGTCAGTAGAATCGCGAGCACCCACGCGAAGATGGGGCGTTCGATGAAAAACTGCGGCATGGTCCCTTGAATCTCTAACGACTGGCGGGCGCTGTATCGCTCGCGACCGTCGCGGAGTTGCCTGAAGCGCTGTTCGAGACGACGTTCACCGGCGCACCCGGACGCGCGTTCTGGACACCCGAGACGATGACGCGGTCACCGTCTGCCAGGCCGCTGGTCACGATCCAGTCCGTATTCACCGCGGTGTCGGTTACGACCCGTTTCTGTAGTGCTTTGTTATCGGGCCCGACGGCGAGCACGTACGGTCCGTTGTTATCGCGCTGCAGACCGGCTTGGGGCACGCGGAACGCATTGTTCATCGTCCCGATGGTTACATGCACGCTCACATACATTCCGGGAAGCAGTTGCGCGTCCGGATTGGGGATGACTCCACGCAGAGCGACGGAGCCCGTGGCCGGGTCCACGCTGACGTCCGCAAAGTCGAGCGTACCGGTCTGCGTGTATGGCGTTCCGTCCTGCATCGTAAGCTGTACAACCGCTTTGTTGTCCGCCGCAAGTGTGATGTTGCCGGTGGCCTGCTCACGGCGGAGTCGTTGCAGCTCGACCGCCGCCTGGTCGAAGTTGACGTAGATCGGATCGAGTTGGTCGACTGTCGTCAGCAAGGTGGCTTCGCCCTGACCGACGAGCGCGCCTTCCGTGACCTTCTGTTGGCTCGCGCGGCCGGCAATCGGCGCCCTGACGCTGGCGTAGCCAAGATTGATCTGGGCCACCTCGACATTCGCTTTCGCCTGTTGAACCGAGGCTGAGCTCGAACGTTCGGTGGCCTCCGCGTTGTCGAGGTCGGACCGGGAGACGAGGCCGCTGGTGACCAACTGTCTGTTGCGCTGCGCAGTGACGTGAGCGTTGGTGGCCTGTGCCTCGGCCTGCGCGAGCGCGGCTTGTGCGGCATCGAGGGCGGCTTTCAAAGGCGCCGGATCGATCTGAAAGAGGATCTGTCCTTCTTTGACCTGCGAGCCCTCTTTATACAGGCGCTTTTGCAGGACTCCGGGGACTCGTGCGCGCACGTCGGCCTGGCGCGTCGCGGACAACCGGCCCACGAGATCGTGGGTCAGCGGCACCGATTCGGGGCGCACCGTGATCACTCCCACCTGGGCGGGCGGCGGCGGGCCGGACGGCGGCTTTTGTGCCTTGCCACAACCGCTTACGAACACTCCCAGTGCTACGGCGGTCACAAAATTAAACACCGGCAGGGCGGTTCTTCTCAGCAAGCAGGGTGTTCTCATTGAAAAATAGCTGCCGAGGCAGTAATCTTACCGGCAGTCATCTTGTCGGCAGTGAATTGGGCCCAAAGATTACAGGCATGGACTCACGGACGCACATGAAAACGCTGACTGGCCGCAAGACGGAAGGCATGCGGATCGTTCCTGAAACACCGCAGGACGATGAGCTTGCGGTCGGCATGCTCATCGGTCGCGCGCGCACCACGCTGCTGACAAATCTTGACGCGGAGTTGGAGCAATTCGGCTTGACGGGTGCGCAGTACGGTGTGCTCAAGAACCTCGCCGATGGTGCGGCGGTCACAGCGGCAGACCTGAGCCGCATCCTGCATTACGACACCGGCTCGATGACACGCATGCTCGATCGCCTGGAGGAAAAGGCATTCCTGCGGCGCGAGCGCGGTAAGGAAGATCGCCGGGTCGTGTACCTGCGCATGACGCCCGCCGGGCGTGCGTTGCTGCCGAAATTGCGCGCTGCCGCTGCACGGGTCCTGAGCCGCCAGCTCGCAGGATTCAACAGCGACGAAGTCGACGCTCTCAAACGCTATCTCAGTCGAATGATCGAAAACGGACAACCGAGTCACCATGAAGCTTGAACAAATGCAGGGACCTGCGAGCAGGGAGCGTGCCTGGCTGCCGCGCGCTGGCCTTTTTGTCGGAGCGTGGTTGCTGTGCACGGCTTTCGTGGGGTGCGCAGCAGACCGCAACTGGCGCGCGCCCCCGGTGGTCGCGCCTGAAGCATTGGAATCGAAAAATACGCTCGCCGCCGTTGCCGTCAACGATGGCGCATGGCCGAGAGACACGTGGTGGCAAGGATTTTCCGATCCGCAACTGAACGAGCTCATCGATGAGGCGCTTGCGGGCGCGCCGACATTGACGATCGCTGAGGCGCGGCTGCACGCGGCGCAGGCGGCGGTCCTGCAGGCAAAGGGTGTCCTGAGGCCAAGCACAATCCTCAACGGGACTACGACCGAGGAGCGCTTCTCGGGCAACGAGCTGATTCCACCCCCCTATGGCGGCGGTTATGTGACCGACAGCCGCCTCGCGCTGGACTTCAGCTACGACCTCGACTTCTGGGGTCGCAACAAGAAGGCGCTGGAGTCGGCCCAAGCCAACGTCCAGGCTGCAGATGCCGAGCGTGCAGCGGCCCGGCTCGCGTTGGCGGTGGCGATTGCGCGCGCCTACATCCAGTTCGATCTGCAGTACGCGCTGCACGATGTTGCGGCAGCCAACCTGCAGCAGGAAAGCTCCCTACTCGATCTGACACGCCAGCGGGCAAAGGCCGGGCTCGAGACCACGGCGCGTGTTGGCCAATCGGAAGCCATTACCGCGTTGACGCGCGCCAGTGTTCTGTTCACCCAGGCGAGCATTGATCTTGCGCGCACCGAATTGGCCGATCTGGTGGGCGCGGGTCCCGATCGCGGCCTCGAGCTCACGCGTCCGAAACTTGTCATCACAGACAGGCTGGCGCTTCCCTCGAAGCTCCCCGTGGACCTGCTTGCACGCAGGCCCGACGTCGCGGCACAACGGTGGCGGGTGGAAGCGGCCTCACGCGGCGTTGCCTCAGCGGAGGCGGCGTTCTATCCGAATATCAACATTGTCGCGTACGCGGGTCTGCAAGCGATTGGACTTTCCAACGTGCTGCAAGGGTCCAGCGCAATCGTTGGCGTGGGTCCCGCGGTTCACCTGCCCGTGTTCAATCGAGACGAATTGCGCGGCGCTCTGCAGGGACAACGCGCGCAGTTCGAGGAATCCGTGGGCCAGTACAACCAGGCATTGATCGACGCCGTTCACGACGTCGCCGATGTAGTGACCAACTGGTCCGCGCTCGAGCAGGAGGCGGCGGAAGAGCAGGCGGCGGCGGTCGCGGCGCAAAATTCCTACGACATCACGCTGGAGCGCTACAAGGCGGGTCTCGACAATTACCTGACTGTGTTGTCGAGCCAGAACCAGTTGCTCGTCACCCAGGCGCTGGGAGCGGAGATCACGGCGCGGCGGTTGTCGCTGAGCACCGATCTCGTCCGCGCACTCGGGGGCGGCTACCTGCCGCCGGCGGGCTGAGCGGGCGTCGAATTCTCTAAAGTCATTACGAATCAGGTTTGAATAAAAATGGATGCTACCGCCAACACACCGGCTTCTCCTGTTGCGCGCCTCATGCAGGGGCGACGAGGGCGCTGGCTCGTCTATGTGACGGTCGGCTTTATCGTTGTTGCAATCGCGGCGACGGCGTATTGGTTTTTATACGCTCGGAATTACCAGAATACCGACGACGCGTACGTCGCCGGCGACCTCGTCACAGTGATGCCGCAGGTGAGCGGCACCGTCATCTCGATCGGCGCCGATGAAACCGACTTCGTGAAGTCGGGGCAGGAGCTGGTGAAGCTTGATGACACCGATGCCGCCATCGCGCTGCGCGAGTCGGAGGCTCAACTCGCGCGCACCGTGCGCCAGGTGCACACGGTGTATGCGAACCGGGACGAGCTCGAGGCGGTGGTTGCTCAGCGTCACGGCGAGTTGAACAAGGCGCAGTCGGACTTGGATCGCCGCAAGAATCTCGTCGCGAGCGGCGCGGTTTCGACTGAAGAGCTGGCGCACGTCCGGGAAGCTCTCAACATGTCCCGCGACGCATTGACCGCTGCGGAGAAGAATCTGGCTGCCAGCATTGCGTTGGTCGGACAGACCGATGTCACTAACAACCCCGACGTCCAGGGCGCAATGGCCCAGGTGCAGCGCGCCTACCTGGCATTGAAGCGCACGATTATCCGCGCCCCAGTGTCCGGCTACGTTGCCAGGCGCGGGGTACAGCTCGGCGAGCGCATTGCGCCGGGAACCGCGTTGCTGTCGATCGTTCCTTTGGAGCGCGTGCGTGTCGATGCGAACTTCAAGGAAGTGCAGCTCACCAGCATGCGGATCGGCCAGAAGGCGAAAGTCGTTGCAGACGTCTATGGCGGACACGTGGAATTCCACGGCACGGTTGAGGGCTTGGGGTTGGGCACAGGTTCGGCCTTCGCGCTGCTTCCGGCGCAAAATGCCACTGGCAATTGGATCAAGGTCGTCCAGCGCGTGCCGGTACGCATAGCGCTCGATCCCCAGGAGCTCGAGGCTCATCCGCTGCGAATCGGATTGTCGACCCGCGTTGAGGTGGACGTGCGCAACGATTCCGGCGAGCAGCTCGCCAAGGCGCCGCGCGAGAAGCCGGTGTTGGCGACGACTGCGTACGAGATCGACAGGCAGGAAATCGACGGGCGAATCGCCCAGATCATTTCTGAGAACGCCGCAGCGCCCTCTACGCCGCCGGCAGCGCGTAACCGGCGTACCACCGCCGACAAGGCTGACGTGGCACAGGCCGCTGCGGGCGAGCCAGCGACGGCGGGGACTGGCGGGTCAACGGCGGCCGGCGCGACCGCATCAGCGGCGGGCGGCCCAACGGCGGCCCGCGCCCGCTAACGCTGGATGAAGCTTCCCATTTCGCCCCTCCAGGGGGCGCAGTTGGCAATGGCTACGATCGGCGTGTCGCTGTCCACCTTCATGCAGGTGCTCGACACGACTATCGCCAATGTCTCCGTGCCGACGATTGCTGGCAGCATGGGCATCAGCTCGACTCAAGGCACGTGGATCATCACGTCATTCGGCGTTTCGACGGCGATCTCCATGCCGCTCACGGGGCGCATGACGGAGCGGTACGGGCAGGTGCGCCTGTTCATGCTCACCTCTGCTTTGTTTGTCATGGCGTCATTCCTCTGTGGAATCGCTCCGAACATGCAGCTTTTGATTGCGGCGCGCGTGCTGCAGGGCGTCTTCGCGGGGCCGCTCATGCCGCTGTCGCAAGCGCTGATGATTGCGATCTATCCTCCTAACAAGCGCGGTCAGGCGCTTTCGCTGTGGGCAACCATCGCGGTCGTTGCGCCCATCATCGGTCCGATCCTGGGCGGGTACATCTCCGACAATGCGTCGTGGCCCTGGATCTTCTTCATCAACGTGCCGGTCGGCGTGGTCGCAGTCGGGCTTACGTGGATGTCGATGCACAAGATGGAAAGCGCAAAACGCAGGCCGCCGATCGACCTGGCGGGGCTGCTGCTGCTCGCGGTCTGGGTCGGCGCGCTGCAAGTGATGCTGGATCTGGGCACGGATGAGAACTGGTTCGACTCCAACCTGATCATTGGCCTCGCCATCACGGCAGCCGTCGCATTCGTCTACTTTCTGGTGTGGGAGCTGGGCGATAAGCATCCGATCGTCGACCTGAGCTTGTTCAGGAACCGCAATTTCGTGGTCGGGACCTTCAGCGTGGCGCTCATTTATGCGGCGTTCTTCGGGAGCGGCGTGTTGCTGCCCATCGTGCTGCAAACGCAGCTTGGCTATACCGCGACCTGGGCGGGACTCGTACTGGCGCCGGTCGGTCTCGCTCCAATCCTCCTCAGCCGTCTCATGGGGCGCAATCTGCACCGGATCGAGCCACGCGTCGTCGGAACGATCGCTTTCGTCGTGATTGCGGCTGTGATGTGGATGCGTGCGAACTTCAGCACGGACTCGACGTTCTGGATGCTCGCGTCCCCCCAGCTCATCCTGGGCGCGGGCCTGGTGCTGATGTTCACACCGCTGACGGGTGTAATGCTGTCACAGCTACCGCCGTCGCAAGCGGCCAATGCGCTGGGCCTCTCCACGTTCATGCGCTTCTCTCTCGCGAGTTTCGGCGCCTCCCTGTTCACCAATTTCTGGCAACGACGGGAAGCCATCCATCACACACGGCTCGCGGAAGCCATCACCGCGTTCGATCCCGTCAGGAGCCGCACCCTGGAGATGCTCGCCGCTCACGGGATGAGCCAACAACAGACGTACGGCCTGGTCGAGGCGACCCTCTCGAGACAGACCTACATGATGGCAGCGGACGATGTTTTCTGGCTGTCGGGGTGTGTGATCGTCGGGCTGATTGCGATCATCTGGTTCGCACAACCGCCGTTCAACGCGCCGACCGCCGGCCCGGTGGCGGCGGAGTAGCGAAGGGGCTTGCTCGGCGAGCCACGCGCCGCGACGGTCCCGGGACCATCCCACGGGCACCCACGAGCGACCCACGAGCGTCGCGTCTTCACTACCAGACAGAGTTGTCTACCGACCTGAGAATGTGACGCGGGTGGCGTTTTTATAGCTGCGTTCGCATCGCAGCAGGGAACCAAACGCCGAAACAACACTCGTAGCGCCGCGCGCACGTCGGCGCGGCGCGACACTACAGTTACCAACAAATCAACGCCTTGGGGGCGTGCCGGCATTTACCGTCTGCCGTGCGCGACAGTTCGCCGGGACTGGACGTCTCGTCAGGTTCGCTTTAGATACAACTTTACTGCAACTATTCAACCGCTTGCCCGTTGCGGACTGTACGTGCATGCATCCCGGCACGGCCTGTGCATTCCAACCAGCGCCGATCCAAAGCACAGGTCGCGTCCCAAGTTCGCTTGGGAAAGGGGAGGTCATGAAATCTCGAGCCACGACGGCGTTAGTCGCCGTCTTCCTGTTAGTGTCCGTTTGGACCGTGTCGGTTCCCGCCGCGAGTGCCGCGACCGATCCTGGCGTACGTGGCGGCAACCCTGGTGTAGGCAATCCGGTATCGGGGTTGTCAGCCGACCAGGCTACGTTATTTTCCTACGCACAACAGTCGTTTGCGGAAGTTGAGCAGATTGGCGACGGCCTAGGTCCGCGCTTCAACCTGGATAGCTGTTTCGGCTGCCACAGCCAGCCGGTAAACGGTGGCTCCTCGCCACCGGTCAATCCGCAGGTTGCCCTCGCGACGGCATTTGGCGCTCGCAACAAGGTGCCTTCGTTCCTTTCGGTAAACGGCCCGGTGCGTGAGGCGCACTTCAAGTTCACATCGAGCGGTGCGCGGGACGGCGGTGTGCATGCGTTGTTCGTCACGAGCGGCCGCATCGATACTTCGGGAAGCGCCAATAACTGCAACATTACGCAGGACGACTTCGATGGGCAGTTTGCCCGCGGTAACGTGGGTCTGCGCATTCCGACTCCCACCTTTGGCGCCGGTTTGATCGAGATCATTCCGGATGCCACCCTGATCGCGAGCTTGAGCACAAATTCATCCAGAAAGTCGAATCTCGGCATCAGCGGACATTTCAATCACGCCGGCAACGACGGCACGATCTCCCGCTTCGGCTGGAAGGCTCAGAACGTGTCATTGATGATGTTCGCCGGTGAGGCCTACAACGTCGAGATGGGCATCTCGAATGAGATATTCCAGGTCGAGCGTGAGCAGAATGCGAATTGCCAGCAGGCCCCCACACCCAACGACGTCACGGGCAAGACAGGGATCTCAACGGCGGACCTGACGCTCAGCGACGTCGAGAAGTTCGCCATCTTCATGCGCTTCCTCGGGCCCCCGACACCGTCGGCGACGGCGCCCGGAGGTGCGGGGTCCATTGCCCGCGGCGCCAGGCAATTCGACAACATCGGCTGCGGCTTGTGTCACACGGCTGTCCTCACGACGGGCAACGCGGCAGTCAAAGCATTGAGCAACCAGAAGGTGGGCCTGTATTCGGATCTGGCGCTTCACAGGATGGGACCGAAGTTGGCGGACAACATCCTCCAGGGCGCTGCCGCCGGGGACGAGTTCCGTACCGCGCCGCTGTGGGGTCTCGGGCAGCGGATCTTCTTCCTGCATGACGGGCGCACGTCGGATCTGTTGCAGGCCATCCAGGCGCATGCGAGCGGTGGCAGTGGCGGCGGGCGCAATCCGGGCAACGGCTCCAATAGCTCGAGCACCTTCGGCCCGTCCGAGGCGAACGAGGTGGTCGGCAACTTCAACGACCTCAACGATGGCGCGCAGCAGGACGTGTTGAACTTCCTGCGGTCATTGTAAGAAAGCTGTCGATTCGCGTGCGACAGGGCGGGATCTGACGCAGGTCCCGCCCGTCACGCGGCCATCCGGGCTATACTGGGCGGTATGGCACAGGCCCGGTTCCTGCTCCGGCGCAGACATTCCCTGCGGCTCGGCATACTCCTCGTCCTCGCATTGGTTTTCGCTCAAACCGGCGCCGTCGTGCATGAGTACTCGCACGGCACTTCCGGCCAGGTCTGCTCCGATTGCTTGTCCTTTGCGCCTCTGCTCGCCGCGGCGGGTGGCACGGCGCACGTGCCGATGCTCGCAAGAGCGGATGTCGGAACGGCCTATCGCACTCTGGTAGCCCCGATCGCCGGGCAACCGCCGCAACACGCTTTTCGCTCTCGCGCTCCGCCGACCCTCGCATGAATCGATGATCCGTCGGCGTCGGCCCGTGTGGGCCGCCTGCCGCTTTGTGGATGGTTCAGGAGAGGCGATACATGGCGAAGCTCACGCCTATTGCGGCTTCACTTATCTTGTTTTGCACGGTGTGGCCGGCTTCAGGACATGCAGCGTCGGATGACGTCGCCAACCTGAAAGCCGAGCTGGATGCATTGAAGAGCGACTACACCACGCGGGTGCAGGCGCTCGAAGCCCGAATCAAACAGTTGGAAGAGGCTGCGGCAGCCGCAAGGGCAGCCCCGCCTGCTGCGGGGACCTCTGTCGCAGCGGCACAGGCAGCGGCGCCTCCGGAACCCGCTCCTGCCCCGGCACCCGCCGGCAAGAGCGGGAATGCGACCGCTTTCAACCCGCAGATCTCGATGATTCTCACGGGCAACTACGCGAGTCTCTCGCAGGACCCCGCGACCTACCGTATCGCCGGCTTTATTCCGGCTCCCGAGGAAGGGCCCGGCGATCGAAGCTTCAATCTCGGCGAGTCGGAGCTGACTGTCGCCTCGAACGTGGATCCGTACTTCTTCGCGAACGTCACGGCTGCGATCCAGGGCGACGACAGCATCGACATCGAGGAGGCGTACTTCAAGACTCTGGCGCTCAACAACGGCTTCACGGTCAAGGCAGGCCGCTTCTTCTCGGGGATCGGCTATCTGAACGAGATCCATTCCCACAATTGGGACTTCGTGGATCAGCCGCTCGTGTATCAGGCCTTGCTGGGTGGACAGCTTGGACAGGACGGTGCGCAACTGCGATGGTTGGCGCCGACGGACTTGTTTCTCGAGCTGGGGGCGGAAGCCGGCAGCGGCCGCAGTTTCCCCGGCACGCAGCGCAACTCGAATTCGTTGGCCAGCGATGCAGTGTTTGCGCACGTCGGTGGCGACGTAGGTGACTCCACGAGTTGGCGCGTCGGCGTGTCGTTTCTGGATAACCGCGCCACCGATCGTCCCTATGACGATGTCGATCAGTTCGGAACGCCGGTCGTCGATGCGTTTTCCGGCTCCTCGCGTACGTGGATCGTCGACGGAACGCTGAAATGGGCCCCGCATGGGGACCCGACGGAGCACCTGTTCAAGCTGCAAGGCGAATACATGCGGCGCAGGGAAAGCGGGCAGCTCGCGTTCGATGTCACCGGCCAGGACCTGTCGAACGCTTACAACAGTTCGCAGTCGGGCTGGTACATCCAGGGCGTGTACGAATTCATGCCACGCTGGCGCGCCGGGCTGCGCTACGACTCGTTGGATTCGGGCAAGTCGCGCATAGGACTCGTCAGCTCCGGCTTGTTGCCGCTGAGCGCGTTCCCTTCGCTCTTGTCGGCCTCTCCTGAGCGGACGACGGTCATGGTCGACTGGAGCCTGAGCGAGTTCTCACGGCTGCGCGCGCAGTACGCATGGGATGACGCTCGTGCGACGGAACGCGATCGGCAGCTCCTGCTGCAATACATCTTCGCCATCGGCGCCCACGGCGCCCATAAATTCTAGGACTCTTCATCATGTCCAAATTCATCCGCGGTGTACTCACGCTCGGCATTCTGGCGCTGGGCGTCGGCTCATTGCCTGCGCAAGCGGCGCTCAAGGTTCTTGCGACGACGCCGGACTGGGCTTCGCTGGTCACGGACTTGGGCGGCGACAAGGTCAACGTCTACACGGCGACCAGCGCGTTCCAAGACGTACACCGAGTCGATGCAAAGCCGAGTCTCGTAGCGCGTGCACGCACGGCGGATCTGGTCGTGGCCACTGGAGCGGATCTCGAGATTGGCTGGATGCCGGTGCTGCTGCAGGATTCGGGTAACACGAAGATCCAGCCCGGCAGCCCCGGGTACTTCGAAGCGGCGCCGCTCGTGCACTTGCTCGAAGTGCCTTCGGCGGTGGACCGCTCCATGGGCGACATCCATCCGCTCGGCAACCCGCACGTAACCCTCGACCCGCGCAACATTGCGATCATCGCGAAAGCTCTCAGTGCCCGCCTCATCCTGGTCGATTCGTCCAACGCGGCGTACTACGCGGGGAGGGGTGAGGACTTTCAGAAGCGCTGGCAGGCGGCGACTGCCCAGTGGGACATCAAGGCTGCGCCGCTGAAGGGGGTCGGTGTCGTCGTGATCCATCGCGACCAGGTCTATCTGTGCAACTGGCTGGGTCTGAAAGAGCTGGCCGCCATCGAGCCGAAGCCGGGCGTGCCCCCGAGCGCCGGCTACCTGGGCGAGCTGGTGACGAAGCTTGCCGCGACGCCGCCCAAGATGATCCTGCGAAACGCCTACAACGATCCGAAAGCGGCGGACTGGCTGTCGCAGCGTATCCACGCGCCCGTCGTGTTGCTCCCATATTCAGTGGGCGGCACGCCGGAGGCCAAGGACCTCTTCGGTTTGTTCGACGACACGCTGAATCGACTGCTGGCGGCCGCGAAATGAGCACGTTTGAAACCGAGCTGAGCATTCTATGGCCGGCGCTGATCGCTGGCCTGCTCGTCGTCCTGTCGCACGTGCCGCTGGGCCAGCAGGTGCTGTCGCGCGGGATCGTGTTCATCGATCTTGCGATCGCGCAGGTTGCGGGACTGGGAGTCATTGCGGCGCACAGTTTCGGTCTCGGTGCGAGCGGATGGACGACGCAGGTCGCCGCTGCGGCCGCGGCGCTTTCGGGAGCCCTTCTGCTGACCTGGACGGAGCGCAAGCGCCCCGAGGTTCAGGAGGCGTTGATCGGAATCCTGTTCGTGCTCGCATCCACTGCGCAGATCTTGATTCTGGCGAACGATCCGCACGGAGGCGAGGATCTGAAGGATCTGCTCGCAGGACAGATCCTGTGGGTCACGCCCCAGCAGATCACGCACGCCGCAATTCTTACGGCCATCTTCCTGATCGCATGGTTCCGTTTCCGCGAGCGGGTCGGGCGCGTCGGGTTCTACGTCTTGTTTGCGCTCGTCGTGACGATTTCGGTCCAGCTCGTCGGCGTGTATCTCGTCTTCACGAGCCTCATCATCCCGGCCGTTGCGACCTACCGTCATCCGGCTCGCCGACAACTCGTATTGGGCTACGGATTAGCCCTCGCCAGCTACATCGTCGGGCTGGTGCTGTCGGCTGTATTCGATCTGCCGTCGAGCCCTGTGATCGTGTGGGCGATGGCGCTGATCGGATTGCTGGTGCACTTAGGCGGCCGAGAGGCGCCGCAGCCGCACTGATTCGTCCGCGCTCGCCGCAACACGATAGCGCGACATCATCTGGTCCAGCGCGCGGGCCTGCTCGGACATCGCCTGGCTGGAGGCCGTTGCCTGCTCAACCAGCGCCGAGTTCTGTTGCGTGAGCTCGTCCATCTGCATTACGGCGCGGTTCACTTGCTCGATGCCGCTGGACTGCTCGCGAGAGGCGGCAGCGATCTCCGCAACGATCGACGACACTTTCTTCACCGAGTTCACGATCTGCTCGAGTGTGTGACCGGACTGCGTGACAAGCACCGAGCCGCCTTCGACCTTCTTCACGCTGTCCCTGATGAGATCCTTGATCTCTTTGGCTGCCGTTGCCGAGCGTCCGGCGAGGCTGCGCACCTCGCTGGCGACTACGGCGAACCCACGGCCTTGCTCGCCGGCACGGGCGGCTTCAACGGCAGCATTCAGGGCCAGGAGATTCGTCTGAAACGCGATGTCGTCGATTACGCCGATGATGTCGGCGATCTTCTTCGACGAATCGTTGATGTCGCCCATGGCCTGGATGGCTTGCCCGACCACGGTGCCGCCTTTTTCGGCCTGCTCCCGCGCGGCCATCGCCAGTTGGTTTGCTTCGCTCGCGTTGTCCGCGTTGGCGCGCACGGTGGACGTCATTTCTTCCATCGACGAGGCGGTCTCCTCAAGCGACGAAGACTGCTGCTCGGTGCGCTGCGAAAGGTTGATATTGCCGCTTGAGATCTCCTCGGCGCCTGTGTACACGGAGCGGGCTGCGGCTTTGACGTTCGAGACGAGCTGCGCCATGTTGTCCGCGAGCTGATTCACGCCGCGGCCCATCTTCTCGAAGAACCCCGCCTTGCCGGCGAGGACGATCCGTTTCTCGAGGTCGCCTTCAAGCACGCTCTGCAGGATCTGCTCCATCTCCACTTCGACGGCGACTTCCTGCGTGCGGTTGGTCCATTCCAGGACCGTGCCGATGCGCCCGCCTCCCTCAGAGATCACCGGGCTCGCAACGAGCCGGAGGGTGTGACGACCGAGCGTCACTTCCTCAACGTGCTTCCCGTTCAGCGTTTCCAGGTTGCGGCGGGCTCCGGACGGATCCGTGTAAAGCACGTCGATGGGCGAGCCGACCAGCGTTGCGCTGGAAAGCCGCGGCAAATCGTGGCGCAGGTCCTGTTCGAGATCGCGCATCAGCGACTCGAACATATGATTTACGTAAATGATCTCGAGGTTGGCGTCGGCGACCAGCATTGCCGACGTAGCGTGGTCGAGAGCAGCGCGGATACGTCCGCTGACTGTTGCGGCCGCGCTCGATTCCTCTTCCTTCAGGCGACGCAGTTTCGTTTGCATTTCCTCGAGGGCGAGCAGCACCTGCCCCGGCTCGTCCGTGCCGGACAGCTCTATGCGATTGTCGTAGCGTCCTGTCGAGATCGCCTCGAAGACGGACACCGCGTGCGTCATCGGATTGACGACCGCGCGGGTAATCAGTGCGCTCAGCGCCAGGCCGAATAGCACGACCACCGCCAGCGCGACGCCGTTGATGGTTGCAACTCGCATTTCAGACTGGACACGTTCGGTGAGCGCCTCCACGACGCCGGCGTACACGACCATGGAGAAGTCCGAGAGCGCTTGTGTGACCGCCTCGCCTTCCTGGAACACCTCTTCGCCCTTCGTGGTGATGCTCTGTGTCTCCAGGACCTGGGAGAGCACAGCCTGGTGGTAAGAATTGAACGAGCGGGTGGCATGATCGAGCGCGGGCATCGCCACGTTGCGGATTTGAGAGGCCGTCTCGGCAACCTCGGACAGCTCCGAGCGGATCGTCTTGAGGCCCATCGCGGCTTCGTGGAAATGCTGCTGGATCGCTTCACGGTCGCCGGTGCCGACGTAGCCGGCGAGAGCGGCGCCGGATGATCGCAGGCGCATGCCCCCGGTCTCGTTCATCACCGCGGGAAGGTTGTCGGTGGCGGTCGTGATCAGGAAGCCTGCGGTGCTTTCAGGATCATGCGCGAGACCCGACTTCATCCAGATCCGTAGATTCAACTCGAGGACTTTGTCGACGAGCGCGTCGTGCTGGTTCAGGCTCTCCGCCGGGGCGAGCTTGGGGTTCCTGGTTTTCAGGTCGCCCCAGGCCGACTTGATTGCGTGCCATTGGGGAGTGGACGAAAACTGACCGTTCAGCTCGCCGTCGACCTTGTCGACAGCGGCCAGCAACGATTCCATCCGCCCTTCCGAATTCGCGAGTGCTTGCTTCTGACTCGCATCGCCATTCAACAGCGCGTGCGCCGAGCCGCGATGGTTGAACATCTCCGCGAGAACCGCGCCGAGGGGTTGCAGGTAGCGCGCGCCGTCCAACTCGGCACGGGCCAGGCGAACGTTGTCGCTGACGGTGCGGAAATAGAACGCGCCGGCCAAAATGGTCGGTAGCAACAGCCCGGCGACGAGGACGGCGAGCTTTTGCCAAAGCTTCAGGCGGCCGAGGAGCTTCATGACGGAGTCCCTGTTGGCGTGTCTTCCGCGGTATACGGGCGGAATGTCCGGTACCGCTGCCGAGTGTTTACGGCGCCGCAACAGATGACTGAAGAAAAATACGCTATCCGTCGTGTCAGTTTGTGACAGCCGGCACAGTTGGGGTCAAAAGCGTCGCGCCCCGCAATCCCCCCGCCGCAGCTCAAACCTTCAGGTAGGAAAGGGGCAGGGCGGTGGTGTGTTTGATGGTCTCGAGAGCAAAGCTGGCGCTGACATCGAGAAATTCCACAGCTCCGATGAGGCGCTTATATACGGCGTCGTAGCCGTCGATGTCGGGCACGACCACGCGCATCAGGTAGTCGACCTCGCCGCTCATGCGGTGAATTTCGGTGACTTCGGGAATGTCCTGTACGGCCCGGACGAACTTCTCGAACCAGGCCTCGCTGTGATTGGCGGTCTTGAGAGTCACGAACACCGTCGTGCCGACGTTGAGCTTGCGGGCATCGAGCAGGGCGACGGTCTGCTTGATGATCCCCTCTTCCTGCAAGCGCTGGATCCGGCGCCAGCAGGGCGCTTTGGATAGCCCCACGCGGTCCGCCACGTCGGCGGCGGTCAGGGACCCGTCCTTCTGCAGCAACTCCAGAATTTTGCGATCGAGCTTATCCACGATACCGCGTCGCACCAATCAGCCGATTTGCGCAACAGTGTTGCTCAAATGGCGGCGGATTGCTACTTCTTCGCAATCGCGTAGCGGGGGGAGGGGACTAGGCTGAAGGGATGAGAGTGGGGCGTCTTTTCATTGAGCATCCGCAATCCGTCGGCGAGACGTACGGGCAGCATTGGCTGCATGCGACCTCGTTCGGGGTGCGGATGGTTATAGGGGGAGTGGCGTGCCTCGTGCACGCGCTGCTGCCATTTTTGTTCTGCAAGACCGGCAGCCGTGTGATCACCGAGCTCAACGAGAGCATGGTGATGAAGCGCCGCGGCCAGCCGCAGCCCCACGTCCCGACCGTTCACGCGCGGCCCTTGCGGGCGCCCACGGTCTACGGCGAATAGCGGTTACTTCAATCGTGCCGCCGATACTCAAATCTCTTTCCCCTGGTTTGACGGCGAGCGCCGCTTCGGTGCGGCAGGTGGCCCCCGGCGTAGCCGTTGCGATCGTCTTGGCGATCGTAGCCAGGACGATCGCCGAGAGCGTCGCGCACGGCGCAATCGGCCTTCCACGCATATCGCTGAGCCCGGTGTTGTTTGCAGTGCTGCTGGGCATGCTGTGGCGAAACACGCTCGGCGTGCCCGCCTGGGCGACCGAGGGTCTGCAGTGGGCTATGCAACGCCTACTGAGAACCGGCATCGCGCTCGTCGGTCTGCGCTTGACGCTCGCCGGCGCCACTGCGATTGCTGCGACGGCGTTTCCGGTTGCGATGGGCTGTCTTGCGACCGCGCTCGTCACGGGCATCGTCGTGTCGCGTCTGTTCGGAGTTCCGAAGCGGCTCGGCATACTGCTCGCGATCGGGACGGCCGTTTGCGGTTGCACCGCTGTCGTCGCGATCTCGCCAGTGATCAAGGCCAAGCACGCCGAGACGGCCTTTGCGGTCACATGCGTGGTGCTCTTCGGTTGCCTCGCGATGCTGTTCTATCCCTGGGTCGCGGGCCAATTCTTCTCGGCCTCGCCCGTGCACGCCGGTGTATTCCTTGGCACCGCGATCCACGATACGTCGCAGGTGATCGGCTCGGCGCTCATCTACTCGCAGCAGGCCGGCGCTCCCGATGCGCTCGCCGCGGCGAGCGTGGCCAAGCTTCTGCGCAACCTGTCCATCGCAGTTCTCATTCCTCTCGCGGCATGGCTGAGCCAGCGCGCCGACTCGCGGGATGGCGCGAAGGACGCGGTCGTCGAGACTGGGCCGCGCACGAAGCTCGTTCCGTTCTTCGTGATCGCCTTCATCCTGTTCCTCATCGTGCGCACCGCAGGTGACTCGATGTTCCAGGCGAACGCAGCCACCTGGCACGCAGTCGTCAATGCGGGGCAGACCGCTTCGGACTTGTTCCTGGTCTGTGGGATGACAGCGGTCGGCTTGAACGTCTCGTTCACCGACATGTGGCGCATCGGATGGCGTCCGCTCGTGTCGGGGTTCCTCGTCGCGATCATCGTCGGCGTGTGCAGCCTGTTGCTCACGCTGACCATGCTGCACTTCGCAAAGTAAACGAAGCGCATTCCCGTTGCGTTGGCTCGCGCGGAGTGCTCAACTCCACGCTATGAGACCCATGCATGGGCTTGCGACCGTTCGGGGCGTCATCCGCGGTAAGGGCACGGCGGATGGCTTGATGGAGATGCTCGCGGTCTCTGGCCTAAACTGCGACCTGTTCAGAAGTGCGAGAGCCCCCAGCGTGAACGTCGCGGTGGATACGGTCTGCGATCTTTCCAATCTCACCGCCGTCGAAGCCGTTCGGCGCATCGCCAACGGCGACATGCGAGCCGAAGAGTACGCAATGCGCCTGCTCGAACGGCATCGGGCGCTGAAGTCTCTGAACGCAATCACCTGGATCGATGAGACTCGCGTTCTCGAAGCGGCGCGCGCTGTCGATCAGCGGCGGCGCGGAGGGGATTCGCTTGGGCTCCTGGGCGGTCTTCCCGTCGTCATCAAGGACAACATCGACATTGCGGGGACGCCGACGGCCGGCGCTTGCGCGAGCTTCAGGCACAATATTCGTCCGCTGCATGCGCCGGTAGCGCAGCGACTCTTCGACCAGGGCGCAGTGTTCTTCGCCAGGGCGAACATGCACGAGCTTGCCGGGGGCGGCACCTCGAGCAATCCGTTCACGGGTGCCGTCAGAAATCCCTACGATCCGCAGCGCGTGGCGGGTGGCTCGAGCGGTGGGACAGCGGCGGCGATCGCTGCCCGCATCGTTCCAGCCGGTCTTGGCAGCGACACCGCCGGCTCGGTGCGCATCCCGTCGGCCTTGTGCGGAACGGCCGGGCTGCGACCGTCCATCTTCGGCGGCAAGCTGTATTCGGATCAGGGCATGCTGCCGTTGGCCAGCGAGCTCGATACGGTCGGGCCGATGGGACGCACCGTTGCCGATGTAGCGTTGCTGCACGCGGCGATTACCGGAAAGCCGACGCCCGCGGTTCCCGATCTTCGCGGCGTACGCATCGGTGTGCCGCGCAGTCCTTACTGGGAAGAGATCGATTCGGAGGTCTCGCGCGTAGCAGAGAACGCCCTGGTCAGGCTGCGAGCCGCGGGCGCCACGCTCATCAACATGGACGCGGGAAGCTACTACTCACTGGCCAGCGAGGTTTACGGAACGCTGGTCATGTACGGCATCAAGGAAGACCTCCGGCAATACCTGCGGCAGATCGGCTCCAGGATGCGGGTGGAAGATGTTATCGAGAGCATCGCAAGCAAGGACACGAAGTCGCTCTTCGAGCGTGCACAGAACATGGCGTTCACGCCAGAGCAGCTCGCAGAGGCGCGTAACGTGAGGCGCCGCCAGATCGACGCCGCATACCGTGACCTGTTCCAATCCAATGAGCTGACGGCCATCGTGTTTCCGACGCAGCCCATGGCGGCGCCGCCGATCAATGTCGATGGCGACACCGCGATGGATGAGATCGAGATCAATGGCAAGAAGGTCAGCGAGGTGCTGATCTTTATTCGGAATACTCATGTGACCTGCGCCCTGGGTACGCCCGGGTTGTCGGTCCCGGCGGGGCTGACGGCTGAAGGGTTGCCGGTGGGACTCGAGCTCGACGGCCTGGCCGGTCAGGACAGCGAGCTGCTGGCGCTCGGCATGGCCGTCGAGCAGGCGTGGCCGCAACTTCCCGGGCCGCAGGGCCTCGGGCTAAGAGGCCTCGCCGTTGGTGTGAATCAGGTACCCGCCTGACTTGTCGTCGCGCTCGAGTGAGAGCAGCTTTCGCGCCGCTGCGTCTTCCAGCAGGCTGTTGAACGAGCGGAACCCGTAGTAGCTCTCGTTGAAGCCCGGACGGCGGCGTTTGAGCGCCTGCTTGACCATCGAGCCCCAGATCTTGTCTTCCGCGTCGCGCGTGGACAGCAGCGCTTCGATGGTCGACAGCACCAGGTCGAAGGCTTCCTGCTTGCGGTCTTCCTCCTTGACCTCCTCTCGATGATCCTCGTCCCTGGACTCCGCCACCGACTGTGCGGGCGCGGACGCAGAGGATGCGGGCGCCGCTTTCTTGCGCGGCGGGCGCCTGGGCTTCTGTTGTTGCTGCTCGCGGACCAGGTCGTCGTAGTAAATGAACTCGTCGCAATTGGCGATCAGCAGATCGGAGGTCGAGTTCTTGACCCCGCATCCGATCACACCCTTGTTGTTTTCGCGCAGCTTGCTCACGAGCGGCGAGAAGTCGGAGTCGCCGCTGATGATGACAAAAGTGTCGACGTGCGGCTTTGTGTAGCAAAGGTCGAGGGCGTCCACGACCATGCGAATGTCTGCGGAGTTTTTCCCTGAGAGCTTTACGTGCGGGATCTCGATCAGCTCGAAGCCCGCGTGGTGCATGACCGCTTTGAATTCCTTGTAGCGCTCCCAGTCGCAGTAAGCCTTCTTGACGACGATGGAGCCCTTGAGGAGCAGTCGCTCGAGAATGCGGGTGATGTCGAACTTGTCGTACCGCGCATCGCGGACGCCGAGGGCGATGTTCTCGAAGTCACAGAACAAGGCCAGATTCGTGGTTTCGGCCCCTGAGGGCATGGATCTCTCCTCAAGTCCGCCGCGGTTGCGGACGGCGTTTAGGTGTTGGGATTCTGACAGGAGTCGGCAGTTGGCGATGAAAGCGTTTCGCTCCGGCGCGCGTATTCGTTCAGGAGTCCGAATGTTGCACCGCACCGTGGACGGCGGGACCGAAAGTGGAGTATATCCCGTGGACCCAGAGCCACAAGAGGCCGAATGATTCCACTCCTATGGCCTCCGATCACATCCCTACATTGTTCGGGCAGGTGCTGCGAGAGCAGCGCAATACCCGCGGAATATCACAAGAAGCGCTCGCGTTGAGCGCCAACGTCGACCGCACGTTCGTGAGCCAGATGGAGCGCGGCATTCGCCAGCCCACGCTGACCACGTTGTGCAAGCTGTCGGAGGCGCTGGACATCCAGCCTTCGACGCTGGTCGCCCGGATGGAAAAGTTGCGCCGCTGAGGCGACGTTCGCTCCGCCGGCGCCGCTGCCTCGATCTTGAGCCGAGAGGGGTGTCGCAGTGCAGCAATGTGCCGGTTCAAGCGATTTTTTTCCGTCATAAAGTGACGCGCGTCACGCTGTGCGCCTGCATTGGGCGCGGCGGCTGCCGAAACAGATTCAGCGTCAAGAACTTAAAGTACATCGGCCGAGCGGGGCGGTCCTTCAATTGCGCAAGCAGGTACTCATAGCAGCCTGTCTGGCGGCGCTGGCGGTAATCGCCGGTGTCTTCTACGGTTCCCGCGAAGTCCTCTTCCATAGCTTTGCGACCATCGAGGGCGAACAGGCGAAGCTCAGTGTCGAGCGCGTGCGCAAGGCGCTGCAGGCTGACATCGGCCAGCTCGACATTTCCGCCGCCGACTATGCGTTGTGGAACGACGCCCACGAATTCCTTCTGGGCCGCGGTCCGAATTTCATCGCGAGCAATTTCACCGCCGAGACGTTCGACACGCTGCATTTGCAGTTGGTATGGATCACCGACGTCAACGGCCGGACGGTCGTTGCCTTGACGACGAAGAGCGCGGCGGATGGCGGCCTCACCACCCTTGCGCCGGATGTCATGGCGACGTTGGAAAGCAACGCCGCGCTGCTCTTATCCCCCGATCCATCTTCGGACCCGACGGTGCGACTGCTGCGTTTGCCAAACGGTGTGCTCGCATTCGCCGCGTTACATGTACTTCGAACCGACCGCACGGGACCTGCCGCCGGGACGCTGGTGTTCGGCAGGTATCTGGATGACGCGCTGATCGCGCGTGTTGCCGAGACGAGCCAGTCGCCCGTGCGCCTTACGTTTCTGAACGAAAAGGGCAAACCCACGAGCGCGGTGCCTCATGCAGTCATGGACTGGCTGAGCTCGCGCTCCATTTCGTCAGACGTACTCGTTCAGACCGATGGGCCGAAGATTCTCGGAAGCCACGCATTGCTGCGCGACATCGAGGGCCGGCCGCTGGTCGTTTTATCGACGAGCGTGACCCGCGACGCCCTGTTGCTCGGCGAGCGGACGATTACTTATGTCGTCGCTGGCCTCCTCGTCTGCTTTGCGTTGGTGGTGATCTTGCTGCTGTCGATGCTCAATCGCACGTGGCGGACGCGTGCCACCGTTCAGCGCGAGTGGCTCGATCAGCAGCGCAAGATCTCCCGCCTCGCCAGGCGCGATGCGCTGACGGGACTTCCAAACCGGCTGCACTTGCAGCGGCTGCTGCCTCGCTTGCTGGCACGAGCCAGCCGCGACGGCACGCGGCTCGCCCTGCTGTACATGGATCTCGATCACTTCAAGAACGTCAACGACTCGCTTGGGCATGGGAGTGGCGACAAGCTGCTCACGACCATCGCGCGACGACTGCGCGCTTCTGTGGCCGCGCACGATGTCGTCGTACGTATGGGCGGCGACGAGTTTGTTGTCGTGGCGACCTTGTTGCCTGCGGCTGAAGTGGTCAATGCAATCGCGGATCGAATTCGCACGGTGCTGCAGGTGCCGCTGGACCTTGACGGCGTGAGCATGTCGATTACGCCGAGCATAGGGATAAGCGTTTATCCCGAGGACGGATCGGATCCGGAGCAACTCCTCAAGCACGCCGACATTGCGCTCTATCACGCAAAGGACCAGGGTCGCGGCAATCATCAGTTCTATACGCCCGAGATGAACGCACGCCTGCGTGAGCGGCTGTGGCTCGAGCGTGCGCTGAAGCAGGCGCTCGAGAACAACGAGCTGTCGATCGAGTATCAACCGTGCTTCGATTTACAGACTTTGCGTCCCGTGAGTCTGGAGGCGCTGATCCGCTGGCGAACGGCGGATGGCGGATTCGTTCCGCCATCACGGTTCATTCCTGTCGCAGAGCAGAGCGGGCTCATCATCCAGATTGGCGATTGGGTATTGCGGCGCGTGTGCCAGCAACTCGCCGAGTGGCAGCGCGATCACGTTCCTCTGCTGCCCGTGTCGGTCAACATTTCGGTGCGGCAGTTTGAGCACACGCAGCTTGCGAGCGTTGTTTCCGCGCTGGCGAAGGAGGTCGGGATCGACGCGAACCTGCTGCACTTCGAGATCACCGAGAGCGCGGCGATGCAGAACTCGCAGCAGTACATGGGCGCACTGCAGGCACTACGCAGCCTGGGGTCGCGCATCCTCATCGATGACTTTGGCACCGGCTATTCGAGCTTGAGTTATCTGAAGCACCTGCCCATCGATACGCTCAAGATCGATCGCGCGTTCGTGCGCGATATGGCCCAGGATGCGAACGATGCCGCGATCGTTCGCGCTATCGTGGGTGTCGCGAAGAGCCTCAGTCTGCAACTCGTGGCCGAAGGCATCGAGTCCGCGGAGCAGCTCGAGTGCCTGCGCAAGCTGGACTGCGAGTGCGGGCAGGGGTTTTACTTGAGCCCGCCGGTATCGGCGGAGGTATGCCGCGGGATACTCTGGCAGTTGCGCGGACCCCGCGCACCGGAACAGCCGAAGCTGCGATTGCTGAATCCGACGACGTAAGATTGTGGGCCGCTGCGGGCGGGCCGCTCCAACCGAACGGGGATCATGATGGCCGCAAAGAAGACGCGGAGCAGGGTATCGCGCACGATGGCCGAAGAGGCCGTTCGCACGTTGCTCAAGTGGGCGGGCGATGACCCGGATCGCGAGGGCCTCCTGGAGACGCCCAAGCGGGTGGTCAATGCGTACCGCGACTGGTTCTCAGGCTACGAGATCGATCCGGCGGAATACTTGCGGCGCACGTTCGAGGAAGTCGGTGGATACGATGAGATGGTCGTATTGCGCGACATCGCGTTCGAGTCGCATTGCGAGCATCACATGGCGCCGATCATTGGCCGGGTGCATGTTGGCTACCTGCCGACGAACAAAGTCGTGGGAATCAGCAAGCTCGCGCGGGTCGTCGATGGTTATGCCCGCAGGTTCCAGGTGCAGGAGAAGCTCACTGCGCAGATCGCAGGTTGCATCACCGATGTGCTGAAACCACGCGGCGTCGGTGTCGTCGTGGATGCCGTGCATCAGTGCATGACTACTCGCGGTGTTCACAAGCGCGGGGTGTCGATGATTACCAGCCGAATGACCGGTACTTTCCGCGAAGACGCACGTACCCGTTCGGAGTTCCTGCAGTTCATCGACATGCGGGACAGGAAAGAAATCTAGCGTTGCCGCCCACCCGGCGATAGGCGCCGACGGAAAATTCCGTTGCAAAAGGCTCATAACTTCATTAATGTGGAAGTTATGAGGAAGCGCGAATATCTCGGCCAGCTCGAGCTGATGGTCCTGCTGGCCGTCATGCGCCCTGCGCGGGACGCGTATGGCGTTCTCATCTCGCGCGACATCGCTGAGAAGAGCGGGCGTGAAGTGGCGCTTGCGAGTGTCTATGCCGCACTGGAGCGGCTGGAAAAGAAGGGGTTCGTGACGTCATCGCTCGGCGAACCCACTGCAGAGCGGGGCGGGAAGGCGCGGACGTATTTCAAGCCCACCGCGGCGGGACTTCGAGAAGCGCGCGATGCGCATGGAACGCTGATGCGATTGTGTAGCGGGTTGCCTTCCTTGAAAGGTGAGACGGCATGAGCGCGCGGATACCGCCTGAGCTGGCCACGTGGCTTCTGGAACACTTGAGCTCGGGTTATCAAAGCGAATCGCTGACGGGCGACCTGTTCGAGGAATATCAGAATGGGCGCAGCCCGCATTGGTATTGGAAACAGGTGGTCGTCGCGATTCTGTTCGCTGGCGCGCGGCTCGTCCGCTCGGCGATGCCGAAATCCGCCGCGAAGGTGTTGCGGCGCGCAACCAGACGGTTGATCGCCATTTTCCTGGTGACAGCCCTCGGCGTCGGCACACTGACCTGGGCGGCTACAACGTACGAGCCTTCCTGCACGGCACACGCACCTGTGTGCCACAAGGGCCGGTAGTGGACGCGGTGATGGCCAATTATTCCGTCATTCTCGCAGCAGTCGTCGCTATTGCTGGCGTCATCGTGTTGCTTGACGTGGCGGTGTACAGACCCAAGCGACGCGCCGCCGCAGCCGCGGCCCAAGTCAGCGCCGCTGCCGGAGTGCCTGCGGTTGCCGGTGGCCAAGCGGGCAGAGCTACGGAAGTCCCTGCTGTTGCCGACGGCCCAGCGAGCAGAGGTACCGCAGTCCCAGCGGTTGCAGAACCGATGCTGGTGACGCAGGCGCGCTCGCTGTTTGCCATATTGCTGGCAGTTCTGTTGTTTCGCACGTTTCTCTTCGAGCCGTTTCGCATTCCATCCGAATCCATGATGCCGGGGCTGATCGACGGCGACTTCATCGTCGTGAGCAAGTTCTCGTACGGGGTGCGCTTGCCGCTGATCAACACTCAAGTGTTGGCGGTCGCCGAGCCGCGCCGCGGGGACGTCATCGTGTTCCGCTCGCCGTCCGACCCGGCTACCAACCTGATCAAGCGGCTGGTTGGCTTGCCGGGCGATCACGTCGTCGTGCGTAACAATCGACTCGAAGTCAACGGCGCTCTGATTCCGTTGACGCCCGACGGCACTTACACCGGCGGCTTCGGGTTTACGGGAGCGGCGCTGGGCAAGGAGCGGTTCGGCGACGTAGACCACGTACTGATGTTCGCCAATGGCCGTTTCGCCACCGACTTCGACGGAGTCGTACCCGCCGGCCACTACTTCTTCATGGGCGACAACCGCAATGACAGCGAGGACAGCCGGTTCGCGGATGTAGGATTCGTGCCGCGGGACAACATCGTCGGCCATGCCGTGCGGATCTGGATGAACTGGCAGCTACCGGGGTGGCCCAATCTGCGGCGCGTGGGTATGCGCATTCAATAAAGGAAAAACGATCGCCGCCCGTCAGCCGATGGTGCGATATTTCTCTCCCTCGCGACACCTTATTCAGGGAGGGTGCAATGGCCAGCAACGAGCAGGAAGTTCCCGGGCGTTCTCGCGACGTATCCCCCGAACTCTGAGGGCCATTGAGTCTGCCCATCATTCCGCTCGTCGGGGCGCTCGCGCAGGAGGAGCAACTACCGAGAGAGAATGAGCTCTCTCTGATGGAGCTGATCCAGGACAGCGGCAAGAGGTATATTCATCTGCGGCGTCACCACAGGATCTGCCATGACCGATCTTTCCGCATTTCCGATCACGAAGAAATGGCCCGCCCAGGATACCGGCAAGCTGCAGCTTTACTCCTTGCCGACTCCCAATGGCGTCAAGGTCTCGATCATGCTCGAAGAGACGGGCTTGCCCTACGAGCCTCATCTGGTGCGCTTCGACGCCAATGACCAGATGTCGGCGGAGTTTCTCTCGCTCAGCCCGAATAACAAGATCCCGGCGATCCTCGACCCCAATG
>FTEM01002208.1_pt1 | contig 27699 bp, 27 predicted proteins | sample 1640201 | NCBI WGS metagenome assembly FTEM01 (sample SAMEA3914816, study PRJEB12502) | metagenome | biome: forest; material: soil | place: USA | collected 2011-09-16 | depth 0.3 m | reverse complement strand
TTGACGGTGACCTGCTCGAACAACGGCTTGGCGCCGAACTGGATCGCGACGTTGGAAGTAGAGAGCATTTATATCCAATCAACATGATGAACGCGGCCCCGCTCGCCCAGGCGCGTGCGTCGCGCCACGAAGGGGGTGAACACTGATGGGTGCCGTGAGGGGCGGCTTTCAGGACAGCGGCCATTTTCCGGCTGCGGCATTGTATTCGCATGGGATCCTGGCTTCTCGCTCGCTTTATTCAAGACTCATGTAGACTTAATAAGGGCTAATATTGAGCGTTCGAGCCTTATGGGCCTTATTTAGGGCTATAAAAAAGAATTCTTTAATATTCCAATTAAAGGTCGTTATAGTAGGATATGGCCTCTAATGGACTGTTTTGAGGCTTTAAATGGAACAGTCAATGACGAGCACGGAGCTCGAAGAGAGGCTCGGCGCACGCCTGCGCGAGCTGCGGCTGCTGCAGAATCTCGACCAGAAGTCGCTCGCCCAACGGGCGGGAATCGCCTTGAACGCGGTGAAACACCTCGAGGCCGGCCAGGGCGCGCGAGTCAATTCACTGCTGAAAGTGGTGCGCGCACTGGGGCGCAGCGAGTGGCTGGAAACGCTGGCCCCGACGGTCTCGATCAGCCCGATGCAGATGTTGAAAAAGGGCATTCGCGAGCCGCGGCGCGTGCGTCGCCGCAAGCGGCCGAATGTATAGGCCCGTTGAGATCGTGGAAGTCCGGGCCTGGAACCGCCAGGTGGGGGCTGTCGCGCTCGATCCCCGGCTGGGCTACTACGCCTTCGAATATGCCGCGGCGTTCATAAAGTCCGGCATCGAGCTGGCGCCCCTGACGATGCCGCTGTCCGCGGCGCAGCGGCCGTTCATCTTCCCGCAGCTACCCGGGCTGACCTACAAGCGCCTGCCCGCGCTGCTCGCGGACGCTCTGCCGGATGACTTCGGCAACAGCCTGATCGATGCCTGGTTGGCCAACAAGGGTGTCGCGCCAGCCGACATCACCGCACTGGACCGACTCGCCTATATGGGCAAGCGGGGCCTGGGCGCCCTTGAATTCCGCCCCGCACGCGGCCCCACGAGCCAAGCCGCAACCGCCATCGTGCTGTCGGAGTTGGTGGAGAGCGCCAGGCGCGCCGTGCATGGAAAGTTCGACGATGGCCCGCATGCCGAGGCCGCACTCAAGCAGCTCATCTCAGTAGGCACCTCTGCGGGCGGCGCCCGGGCAAAAGCGACGATTGCCTGGAATCCGCTCACGCACGAGATCCGTGCCGGGCAGTTCGACGTCCCGGCGGGCTTCGAGCACTGGTTGCTGAAGTTCGACGGCGTCGGCAAGGACAGTGAGCTGGGCGAGCCGCAGGGCTATGGCCGGATCGAGTACGCGTACCATTTGATGGCCACCGCGGCGGGAATCGTCATGTCGCCGTGCCACCTGCTGGAAGAGGGAGGACGCGCGCATTTCATGACCCGGCGCTTCGATCGCGACGGTAACACCAAACTGCACGTACAGACCCTGTGCGGCATGGCGCAGCTCGATTACAAAGCCCGCGGCGTCCATGACTACAGCCAGTTCCTCAATACGCTGCTGCAGTTGCAAACGCCTGCGGCGGCGTTGCTGCAGGCATTCCGCCGCATTGCCTTCAACGTATTCGCCGCCAATTGCGACGACCATACGAAGAACATCTCGTTCCTGCTGCGTGGGCAGAAGGACTGGGAGCTTGCACCGGCATATGACCTGATTTATGCGTACAACCCCAAGGGCGAGTGGACGTACCAACACCTGATGTCCGTGAACGGCAAGTTCAACGACATCACGCGTGCCGACCTGCTGACACTGGCGGACCGGTTTCAGATCGGAACCGCATCGCAGGTGCTTGCGCAAACACGGGAAGTCGTCGCGGCGTGGCCGGAGTTTGCCGCGCGTGCGCGGGTGTCGAAAGAGGCGACGGCGCGGATAAGAGCGCACCAACGGTTAGTGTGAGAGAGAAACGGCGCTCACGACATCCGAGGCGATCAGCCTGCGCAACTCCGGCAGGCAGGAGCCGCAGTTCGTGCCTGCCCGCAGGCGGGCGCCGATCTGCTGAGTGCTGGTGAGCCCGAGCTTGGTGATCGCCTCGCGCACAGTTCGGCTACCGACGCCAAAGCACGAACAGACCAAAGGTCCTGGATCCGTAGGTGCTCCCGGCGGGCGGCCGGCAAGCAAGGCTGCGCGCGCAGGCTCACCGAGCGTATTGAGACTGAACAGGCTGCCGAGCCACTGGCGACCTGGGAGGTCAGGCCGCTTGGACAGATAGACGCACGCGGAAAGGCGATCTCCGACGATATGCGCGGCGCGATAGATTCCCGAGGCTTCGTCGCGGTAGTCGAGATAGTCCGCCTCGGGTTCGTCGATCCGCAGCAGCCTGCGAACCCAGTCCGTGGGATCGGTGCCCACGTGCCGGACGCCAATTTCGTAGCGAAAGGATTGCTCACCCTTGATCGCCGTCCACCAGGAAACGTCCGGTGCGTCGAGCGCGTGCCGCGTCAACACGAATCCGTACCAGTCCACGATGAACGGTTCGATACGCACGGGGGTGTGCTTGAATTCCGGCTCGCCGGAGACCGGATCGACAACCGGACTTACCAAAGCGCCGACGCGCGCCTGTGATGCATGCGTTGAATTCCAGTGGATCGGCGCGAATGCGGTGCCACGTTTGATCTCACCGCTCGTGCGGACCCGCGCAACCATCGAACCCCAGCGAGTCTGTATTCGCGCCAGCTCGCCGCTGCGAACACCGGTCAGGAGGGCGTCTTGCGCGTGCAGGTCCACGAACGGTTCGGGTAAGTGTTCCGCGAGACGTGACGAGCGTCCGGTCCGCGTCATGGTGTGCCATTGGTCCCGAATGCGCCCTGTGTTGAGTACGAAGGGAAAGTCTTCGTCGGGAGAATGCACGGGAGAACGCAGCGCGGTCGGGACGAAGCGCGCCCTTCCATCGGCGTGCCAAAAGCGACCGTCACCGAACAGACGCGCGGCCCCGGGATTTGCACGTTCCCTCAGCGGCCATTGAACCGGCTCGAGCTCACGGTATTCTGCCGGAGTGAGTCCAACAAGACCGCTGATGTCGAAGCCGCGTGAACCGTCGTTCCCGGTTCCGGACAGGCGCGCATGCTCGTCAAATATCGCGTCGGGCGAGGCGTAGTCAAAACCTGTGCCGAATCCCATTCGCTTGGCGACTTCACTGATGATCCACCAGTCCGGCCGTGCGTCACCCGGCAACGGCAAGAATGCGCGTTGCCGCGAAATACGCCGCTCGGAGTTGGTTACGGTGCCGTCTTTCTCGCCCCACGCGGCCGCCGGTAGCAGCACATGCGCCAGCACCGTCGTATCCGTCACCGCGACGCAGTCCGACACGACAACCAACTCGCAGCGTTCGAGTGCCTCACGCGCCCGATTGGCGTCCGGAAGGCTTACGATCGGGTTGGTCCCCATGATCCAGACCGCTTTGATGCGGCCCGCGTGCAACGCCTCGAACAGCTCGACTGCCTTGAGCCCCGGTTGCGACGCCATCCGCGGACTCGACCAGAATGTCTGCACCAGGTGGCGGTGCCCGGGGTCGCCGAGCTCCATGTGAGCCGCGAGCATGTTGGACATTCCGCCCACTTCGCGGCCGCCCATGGCGTTCGGCTGGCCGGTGAGGGAGAAGGGCCCCATGCCGGGTTTGCCGATGCGGCCCGTAATCAAGTGACAGTTGATGATGCTGTTAACCTTATCCGTGCCGGCGGACGACTGGTTCACCCCTTGGGAAAAAGCGGTGACCACGCGTGGCGTAGCGGCGAACAGGTGATAGAACTCGCAGAGCTGCGTCGCATCGAGGCCGCACATTCTGGCAACCGAGTCCAGGTCGCCGGCGGAGTTGGCCGCTGTGCGCAACGCGTCCTCGACTCCAGAGGTATGAGCGTCGACAAATTTCCGATCGGTCGCACCCTGCTTGTGCAGAAAGTCGAGCAGTCCGTTGAAGAGGCACACGTCCGTTCCCGACCGGACCGGCAAATGAATGTCCGCACTTTCACACGTCGGCGTGCGGCGCGGATCGATGACCACCAGCTTCAGCTCCGGGCGCTGCTCCTTCGCAAGCATGATTCGCTGGAAGATCACGGGATGACACCACGCCGTGTTCGATCCGACGAGCACGATCAAGTCCGCAAGCTCGAGATCCTCGTAGCAGCCGGGCACGAGATCCCCGCCGAAAGCCCGTTTGTGTCCTGCAACAGCAGAGGCCATGCACAGCCGTGAGTTTGTGTCGATATTCGCGCTGCCGATGAAGCCCTTCATCAACTTGTTGGCAACGTAGTAGTCCTCCGTGAGGAGTTGTCCGGAAACATAGAGCGCGACGGAATCGGGTCCGTGCTCACGCACGATGCGGCAGAACTTCTGTGCGACATGGGTCAGCGCTTCGTCCCAAGTCGCCCGCTGGCCGCTGATCTGTGGATGCAGCAGCCGGTCGTCCAGTCCTACGGTATCCCCGAGCGCGGAACCCTTCGAGCACAAACGACCGAAGTTGGCGGGATGCTGCGGATCGCCTGTAACATTCACAGAGTCGCTCTTCTGCCGCACGACGAGTCCGCACCCGACTCCACAATAAGGACAAGTCGTACGAACCGTGGCGGCCGGCTTCGCACTCATCAGCTTGCCGCTTCTTCAGCGACGGCTGGGCCGAAGAGCAGATGATCGCGTAGCGCCGTAATGTCCCGGCCCGCGGTCATGAGGTCGAAATACCAGGCGCCGTCGCGTGCATCGCCGTAGAGAACCGCGCCGCGCAACTTGTTGTCGCGAATGACCAGACGCTTGTAGACGCCGCGTCGATGGTCGCGCATTACAAGTGTCTCGCTTCCGTCGGCGTCCGCAAAGTCACCCGCGGAGTAAAGATCGATCCCGGTCACTTTGAGTTGGGTGGCTGTCACCGAGCCGCGATAGCGGGAGACGCCCACTTCGGCGAGATGCGCAGCGCAGACGCGCGCCTGCTCCCAAAGAGGCGCGACGAGCCCGAACGTATTGTTCCGATGCTGCACACATTCGCCTACCGCATAGATGCTCGGATCGAAGGTCTGCAGCGTATCGTCCACCAGCACGCCCCGTTCGCAGCGCAGTCCGGCGAGGACCGCAAGCTCGGTATTGGGCCTGACTCCGGCTGCCATCACGACCAGATCGGCATCGAGTTGCGTGCCATCGTCGAAGCGCACGCCGGTGACACGCTCCTCGCCCAGGATGGCGCTCGTCTTCGCGGGCATGCGGAATTTCAATCCACGTGCCTCCAGCGAGGCTCTCAGGAGCGTGGCGGCCGATTCGTCAAGCTGCCGCTCCATCAAGCTGCCAAACAGGTGGACGACGGTGACTTGCATGCCGCGGCGGACGAGGGCATTGGCCGCTTCGAGGCCGAGGAGGCCGCCGCCTATCACGATCGCCTGGCTGAAGCGCCGGGCAGCCGCGAGCATCGCATCCACATCGGCCAGGTCGCGAAACGTGACGACGCCGTGCAGTTGGGCGCCTGGAACCGGCAGGATGATCGGCTTGGACCCCGTTGCGATGACGAGCCGGTCGTACTGCAGCTCAATTCCGTTCCGGGAGCGCACGATGCGCCGGCAACGGTCGATATGCACTGCGGGGTCGCCTGCATGGAGCGTCACACCATGTTCGGCGTACCATTCCGGCGGGTGCAGAATGATCTCCGCGACGCACTTTTCGCCTGCCAGCAGCGGCGACAACAGGATGCGGTTGTAGTTGACGTGCGGCTCGGCGCCGAACACCGAGATGTCATATACATCGGGCGCGAGCCGGAGCAACTCCTCTACCGTGCGCATGCCGGCCATGCCGTTACCGATGACGACGAGCCGGCGTCGTACGCGAGCGGCCTGCGGCTCGGTATTCACCCAGATGCGTCCGTCCATGACGCGGGCCGGAAAGACCTGCACGGACTTCGCGGAATCCTCGATACAGCGGCCGGTCGTCAGGCTGTAATGATGTTTGTACAGCGGTGAGGCGACGACTCGCTCCCCTTGCACGTCGCCGACGATGCCGCGTGACAGGACATTTACATCGCTCGCCGGATCGCAGTTGTCGAGCGCATACACAGAATCTGCGCTCCTGAAAATGGCGACCTGGCGGCCGTGCAACAGCGCGCACACTCCTGTGTCGGGCAACACTTCGTCCAGCGAGCAAACCGAACTCCAGCTCATACGGTAACTCCCGCGCGTTTGCGCCGTTCTGCGCGCGTCGCGGGGCGAATCTGGCCGCGCTCTTCGACGAATACGACGTTGGCATCCGTCGAGTCGCTGTTGATGAAGTGCCGGAAGCGTTGCAGCGTCACCGGATCTTGAACGGCCTTCTTCCATTCGCACTCGTAGGTAGCGACGATTCGGGCCATGTCCGCCTCCAGCTCGGCGCCAATGCCCAACTTGTCCTCGCAGACCACCTGCTGCAGATACTCGAGGCCGCCTTCGAGGTGGTCGCGCCACGTCGCAGTGCGCTGCAGGCGATCGGCAGTCCTGATGTAGAACATCAGGAACCGGTCGATGTAACGGATCAGGGTTGTTCTATCCAGGTCCGAAGCCAGCAGCTCCGCGTGACGCGGCTTCATGCCGCCGTTTCCGCAAACGTACAGATTCCATCCCTTCTCGGTTGCGATCACGCCGACGTCCTTCCCTTGCGCTTCCGCGCATTCACGCGTGCAGCCCGAGACTGCGAGCTTGATCTTGTGAGGCGCGCGCAGCCCCCGGTATCGATTCTCGATCTCGATGGCGAGACCGACACTGTCCTGGACCCCATAGCGGCACCAGGTCGAGCCGACGCAGGACTTTACGGTGCGCATGGCCTTGCCATACGCGTGTCCCGATTCGAATCCGGCGGCAATGAGGTCCGCCCAGATGAGCGGTAACTCATGCACACGGGCGCCGAAGAGGTCGATACGCTGTCCGCCGGTGATCTTCGTGTAGAGGCGGAATTTCCTGGCGACCTCGCCCAGGACTATCAGCTTCTCTGCGGTGATCTCGCCTCCCGGAACACGCGGTACGACCGAATACGTGCCGTCCTTCTGCATGTTGGCCAGGAAGTAGTCGTTCGTATCCTGCAGTGAGGCGCGCTCGCCAGCCAGCACGAATTCATTCCAGCAGGAGGCCAGAATCGAGGCGACCGTGGGCTTGCAGATGTCGCAACCGAGGCCACGGCCGTGCTTGGCGAGAGCGGCGGCGAAGGTTCGCAGCCCGCCGACGCGAATGAGGGAAAAGAGCTGCTGCCTGGAGTAGGGGAAATGCTCGCACAGGTGATTGTTTACGGATACTCCGTTGCGTTTGAGCTGCGTCTTCAGGACTTGAGTCACGAGCGGCGCGCAGCCGCCGCAAGACGTCGCGGCTTTAGTCTGCTTCTTCAGAGCTCCGATTGTCGTGCAGCCACCCGCAACTGCCGCGCAGATCGCGCCCTTACTCACGTTGTTGCACGAACAGATCTGCGCGGCATCCGGCAGTTCGGCCGCTCCGGTTGCACCCGATCCTGGCGTACCGCTGCGCGGCGGCAAAATCAGGTCCTCGGGATGTTCCGGCAGCGGCAGATTGTTGAGGATCGTCTGCAGCCAAGTGCCGTAGTCTTCCGTGTCGCCGACCATGACGGCCCCCAGCAGGCGCGAGCCGTCTTCCGTCACGACAAGCTTCTTGTAAACCTGTCGGCGTTCGTCCACGAACGAATACATGAGCGCGCCAGGAGACGCCGCATGCGCATCCCCGATCGAGGCCACATCGACGCCCAGCAGCTTGAGCTTGGTGCTCATATCCGCCCCGGCAAATGCAGCGTCCCGTGAGCCCGAGATTTGGGCCGCCGCTACCTGGGCCATCTGGTAACCGGGAGCGACGAGGCCGAAGATCTTGCCGCGCCACAGGGCGCACTCGCCGATTGCGTAGATGTTGGCATCCGATGTTCGGCACGCGTCATCGATCACTATCCCGCCACGCTCGCCGACGGATAGCCCGGCGGCGCGAGCGAGATCATCCCGCGGGCGAATGCCGGCAGAAAAGACAATGACATCCGTCTCGAGCGAGCTGCCGTCGCCGAATTTCATGCAGTGGCGCGCGACGGCACCCGGCAGAATCTCTTTTGTGTTCTTGCCGGTGTGGACGCGCACTCCCAGCGCTTCGATCTTGCGGCGAAGCATGCCGCCTCCGCCGTCGTCAACCTGCAACGCCATCAGGCGCGGCGCGAATTCTACGACGTGAGTTTCGAGCCCCAAGTCACGCAGTGCCTTGGCCGCTTCCAGTCCGAGCAAGCCGCCGCCGATGACGACGCCGGTGGCTGCTCCCGTCGCGCTCGAACGGATCGCCTCAAGATCCTCGATCGTGCGGTACACGTGACAGCCGGGGCGATCTCGTCCCGGGATGGGTGGCACGAACGGATAGGAGCCCGTTGCGATGACCAGTGTGTCGTATTCCAGGTCGCTACCGCCGGAGGTGCGCACCAATCGCTTCTGACGATCGATGGCGACGGCACGCTCGCTCAAGGTGAGGGCGATAGCTCTCGAGGCGAAGAAGTCTCGTTCGACCAATGAGAGCTGTTCGGCAGTCTTGCCCGAGAAAAACGCCGAGAGCTGCACGCGATCGTAGGCAGGCCGCGGCTCCTCACCGATGACTGACACGTCGTAGGCCGTTTCCGCGGGCAGCGATTCAAGAAATCGCTGACCCACCATGCCGTTGCCGATCACGAGAAGTTTTGAGCGTGCGTCCATCATGGGCCTCGAGCAAAAAAAACGCCGCCCGGCTCGTTTACGCGTCAGCGCGTATTCGAATCGGCGGCGTTGCCTTGTGAACCCACTATCGGGTCCTGTGAGACTTTGTTTGCAATCGACGTGCCATGTAGGGTTCCGGGCAGCGCGGCCATGTTCGCCAGCCACTTAGCGTGGCCGAGGCGCCACCAGGAGTTCCGGCTGGCTGTGTTTTGATCACTTTCGGAGCGCCGCCGACGCTCGATGCACGGAATGCGTGCGCCGCGCGGGCGCGGTCAGGCCGAGCGAGTGCGCAGCGGTGGTGGCATAGCCGTTGCAGACGGTCGCTTCTAATGCCCAGCCACGCAACACGATCGAGTCGGACCGTATGACCGAGCAGCCGCTGCGGATTCTGCTGGTCGATCAGAACGTCACGCGTGCCTCGATTCTCGAGGAAGGATTGCGCGAAGCCGGCTATCCGAACGTCACTGTCGTGCGCGACATGCAAAATCTCCTGCGCCGCATCGTTGACGCGGATCCCGACGTGATCTTCATCGATCTGGAAAACCCCAATCGAGACGTGCTCGAGCAGATGTTCCAGGTATCCCGGTGCGTGCGTCGTCCGATAGCGATGTTCGTGGATCGCTCAGACACCGAGATGATCAAGTCTGCGGTCGAGTCCGGTGTCGGCGCCTACATCGTCGATGGCCTGCGCAAGGAACGTGTCAAAGCGATCCTCGATATGGCGGTGAGCCGCTTCAATGCATTCAGTCAACTGCGCGACGAACTCGACCGCGCGAAGCAGGAGCTGGAGGAGCGAAAGCTGATCGAGCGTGCCAAGGGAATTCTCATGGCTGAGCGCGGCCTGGCGGAGGAGGCTGCCTACAGCCTGTTGCGCAAGGCTGCGATGAATGAGAACCGGCGCCTGGCCGAAGTCGCTCAAAGTGTCGTGACCGCGGCGAGATTGTTGAAATGAAGATCATCTTAGGGTTCATGCCGTTGCTCGATTGTGTGAGCCTCGTAGTGGCCGCCGAACGCGGCTTCGCGGCGGAGGAGGGGATCGACCTCGCGTTGGTGCGCGAGACTTCCTGGGCCAACATCCGCGATCGGGTGGTCATCGGCCATTTCGACGCTGCGCACATGCTCGGCCCCATGGCAGTGGCTTCGACTCTCGGCATCGGGCACATCAAGGTGCCCTTGATAGCGCCCTTCGCGCTCGGTTTGGGCGGCAACGCGATTACCGTGTCGTTGGGACTATGGGACCAGATGGCGCGGGCGGGCGCTGCGGGCGGTAGCCATCCGAGCGTCCAGGGTAAGGCGCTCAAACGCGTGCTCGATGCGCGGCGTGCTTCCGAGCCGCTGACCTTCGGAATGGTCTATCCGTTTTCCTGTCACAACTACGAGCTGCGGTACTGGCTGGCGGCAGCGGGAATCAACCCGGATCGTGATGTGCGCCTGGTGGTGATTCCGCCTCCATTCCTCGTCGATGCGATGCGCGCCGGGCAAATCGACGGCTTCTGTGTCGGCGAGCCTTGGAACAGTGTCGCGGTGCACGCCGGAGTGGGAGCGATCGTGGCTCCGACGACGGCAATCTGGCCGTTGAGTCCTGAGAAAGTGCTGGGCTGTCGCCTCGAATGGGCCGAGCAGCATCCGAAGCAACTCGCGGCACTGCAACGGGCGTTATTTCGAGCTGCGCTTTGGAGTGAGCGACCTGAGCATCACCCTGATCTGGCGAAGTTGCTTGCACAGCCGCGCTACGTGGGCGCGCCCGCGGAACTTCTGCGCCAGGCGCTCGCCAGCAAACTCGCGTTCAAGCCCGGCTCGACTGTAGTGGATGTCCCGGATTTCTTTGTGATCGCAAGGCGGACGGCAACTTTTCCGTGGGTCAGCCACGCGCTCTGGTTCTATTCGCAGATGGTTCGCTGGCGGCAGGTCGAGTTTCAAGCGGAGCACGTTGCGGCCGTGCGCGCGACCTACCGGCCGGACCTGTATCGGACCGCTATCGGTCCGCTTCTGAGCTCGACTCCGGGCCTGCTCGACATCCCCATTCCGGCCGAAGACGCCAGGCCCGAGCGGTTCTTCGACGGCCGGACTTTCGATCCAGCCGACGTACGCGCCATGACAATCGAAGGAGTCTCATGATCTCTGCGACACAAGTCCGATTGGTCCAGACCACCTGGCATCAGGTCCTCCCGATCCAGAACGAAGCAGCGCGGCTGTTCTATGAGCGTTTGTTCGAGATCGATCCCGCATCGCGAACCCTGTTCCCGTCCGCGGATATGCGCGAGCAAGGCAGAAAATTGACCGCGATGATTACGGTCGCGGTCAACGGGTTGTCGCGACTCGACAGCATCGTGCCCGCAGTCCGCGAACTTGGCCGACGCCACGCGCGTTACGGTGTTACCCATGCTCACTACGACACGGTTGCGGAAGCGCTGCTATGGACCCTGGATCAAGGTCTTGGCGATGATTTCACGGCCGAGGTACGTGCGGCCTGGGTCGATGTCTACACGCTGCTGGCCGGAACGATGAAAGAGGCGGCGGCGTCGGAAGTCGCTTGATGTTGCCGTGCTCGATCTTCGTGCAGGCGACCTCGCGCGTGCGCGCTTTCTGAGCAGCGGAGCACGCGACGACGGCCTGCACGGACTGCCCCGATGCTCTAAGTGACTGTCAGGCATAGGGCGCCGTGGCTGTCAGCGCCATGGCACATCGGTTGCATCCCGTCTCACAACACGCGAGTCCGGTACTTAGGCTCGCCAGGCAACGCCGCCGATTCGAGCGGATGTCGCGGTCACGCGATGTCTGCTTCAGATCGGCGGCGTTTTTTTTCAGGAGAAGTCGGATGAAGCGTTTGATTGCGTCCCTGCGGAGCGGCAACTGGAAGGCCTTGCTGGCCTGCTTCCTGTATTTCGACACCGGGTTCACCACCTGGGTGATGTTCGGGCCGCTGGCGCCGTTCATCTCGAAACAGATTGCGCTCACGCCCACGCAAGCCGCTTTTCTGGTTGCGGTTCCGGTGCTGGCGGCATCGATAGTCCGCGTCACATTCGGCAACCTCTTCCAGTCCGTTCATGGCCGCAAGCTGGCGCTGCTCGGAATCAGCCTGTCGGCCATTCCGGCATTGGTGCTCCTCCTGCCGATCGCGCCCACATACACGCTCCTGCTCGTTCTCGGCGTGTTTCTCGGCGTCGGCGGCGCGAGTTTCGCGATCGCACTGCCGATGGCAGGGAGCAGCTATCCGCCGCGCGTGCAGGGGCTCGTTCTCGGTTTGGCCGCGGCGGGCAACATCGGCGCGGTATTGGACGGATTCCTGTTTCCGGGGCTCGCACAACGATACGGTTGGCAACATGCCACGACTGCGGTTCTGCCGCTGCTCGCGATTTCCGCGGTGGCGATAATGCTCTGGGCCGAAGATCGAAGCACCAAGACCGGCAGCGCAGCCCGCGCGTTCGCCGGTTTGGCCGTTTCCATCGTCGGCCTGATTGCGCTCGTGCTGTTGGTCAATGCAGGAGTGTTGGGCCAGGGCAAGACGGGGCAGTTACTGCTGCCGCTGCTCGGCGCTCTGCTGGCGCTCGCGGTCCTGCCGCGCAAATATCTGAGCGTGCTGGCTGAGCGCGATACCTGGGTAATGATGCTCGTCTACAGCATCACTTTCGGCGGTTTCGTGGGAATGTCATCGTACGTGAGTTTGTTTCTCACCACGCAATATCAGATCTCGAAGGTGGATGCGGGATTCCTGATGGCGCTGCTGTCGCTGACGGGCGCGATGGTGCGTCCGATCGGGGGGCTGGTCGCCGATCGCCTGTCGGGCGTGAAAGTTTTGTTCGCGCTGCTGGTCGCGATCTCGGTGTGCAACTTCGGCTTTGCGATGTTCATGCCGCCACTTGCCGGAGGTGTCGCGCTGCTCGTGGCACTCTACTGCTGTTTCGGCCTCGGCAATGGCGCGACGTTCCAACTGGTGCCGCATCGCTGGAAGGGCAAGATCGGAGTGATGACGGGCATCATCGGCGCCGCGGGTGGCATCGGCGGGTTCTATCTGCCCGTGGTCATGGGAATGGCCAAGGAGGGCACCGGCAGCTATCAGCCGGGCTTCGCTACCTTCGGCGTACTGGCTGCGCTGGCTTTCGTCGTCGTCGCCGGCTTGCAGCGGCAGTGGCTCGCCTGGGCATTGCCAGGTGAGGCGAATGTGGATGTCGCGACGCCCGCGGCGCTGGCGGACTGAAGCCATGGCGGTTGTCATGCGTAAAATCCAGGTGTGCGTAAAATCGAACCATGGGCCGACGGATACAGCACGTGCTTGCGCTTTCACTGTGTGCCTGCGTCGTTTATCCGGCAGGCGCGCAGTCGATCGTCAAGGACGTGGTGATCGACAAACATCCTCCTTACGGGGAGCCGCTGGAAAAGGTGATCGACTACTTCACGTCGGCGACGTTTCCGAGCGTGATCATCGGGATCGGGCGGCGTGGGGGCCTTCACTTGTACCGGTCGACGACGGATACCGTTGAGGGACCCTGGTCACGGTCGCAAATCATCGCGACCGGCAACGCTTACGAGCGGGCGCGGGCGATAAGGTTTCCTGCGGACACCTATCCCGGAGTGATCGCATCGATCGACAACAAGATCATCTGGTTCGAAAATCCATTGAACCGCGGCGCCGATGTCGCGCAACCCTGGCCGCGGCACGTGATCAATCCCGACCACGGCTGTCATGACATCCGCTTAGCCGACATCGATCAGGATGGCAAGATCGATGTGATCTGCTCCGCTTCGATCAGCCTGCGCGCAACACAGTTCGTGGCGTTTCAAAACGATCGCGACCACTGGCAGATTGTGTATGACGTCGCCGGCGCGGCTGACGGTGTTGCCGTCGTTCACATCGGCACGGATCCCACGCCGCACCTGGTAAGCGCCGATCAGGGTGGAAGCATTTACTGGTACGAGAATCCGCGCCTGAAGGGCGGCAACGCGCGAACCTCGAACTGGGCCAGCCACTACGTCGGTCCCGGCAACGTCGGCAACAGCTTCGCTGCGGGACCTTTCTCCTCGGCGAAGGATGATGTCATCACCGCCGCCAATGAGCACGAAGGAGAGGGTGGCGCAACCGATGAGCGAGGAGTCACCTGGTATCAGCAGCCGGATGATCCTCACGTGCCGTGGATCCCGCACGCTGTCGGCACCAACTATCGCGACGTGCATGAAATCAACCTGGGGACCTGGAACGGTGGGGTGCCGTATTTCATCGTTGCGGAACAAGAGCAGGCCTGCAACCCCGCAAGACCGGAAGGACGGCCTCCGGCGCACCCCGGCACGGGTTGCCGCATGACGATGTTCCAATGGGTCGACGGCTCGCTGCGGAAGAAAGTGCTCGCCAACACCAACACGCAAAATCAGGACGTTGTGGCGTGGGACGGCGGACTGATGATGGTCGACGCCAACCATGGTGTGTACGGCGGGTCGAAGGCCATTCACGTGAGAGTCATCATGCCCGGACGCGGTGCCCGTCGACGCCCAGCGCCGCCTCAAGTCTCGGCGGCAACTAGCCGCGCCAGCGCAAGCCCCTAGTCCCCGAGATGTACCAGCAAGGGCGCCTCTTCACCGGGGTCGGCTGAGGGCTCATTCGCGGCTGGCGGTTTGAACCGCAGTTTCAACGGATACGTCTCCGGATCCCCGTCACGCATGCCGACGATTATCTGGGCGTGATAGGCAAGCGCCTGCTCGACGTTCCGCTCGCCTTTCACGATGTCGTCGGCGATGTTGAGAGCAATGGTGTTCTGCTTCTCGCTGTCGCAATGAGCTGAGAGCTCGCCGCGCGTCCGATCGACCAGCAGGCTGCCGTTGTACTTCAGGAGGTCACCGACTTTTTCCGTCGGCACGCGATAGTCGACGGTCTGCTCGAGCATGTCCTGGTGCGCCTTCGGGAAATTGTGCGTCGCAGCCTCCTTGAAGAGCGCCGTGCGCTTCCACTGCCCATTGTGAAACCACGTGATCTGCCGCGGGGTCGTCTCGTTCGGCTGGCCGTACTTCTTGACCAGCTCGACGGCGAGGGCGATCGTTTTCGGCGGCCAGCCCTGCAGGTTCTTCTGCACCCAGGCTTCGGCCGTCGCCTTGGTCGCCACGATGGCGGACTGCTGTGTTGCCGGCTCGGCCGTCTGGCCCATGACGAGGGGCGCCGGGACGAGCCCCATCAGGGCCACCAGCAGCAGCGTTCTCATTTTCTTTCAACCTCATTGCCTTCCAGCGGACTCCCTAGCGTAACGCTCTGGAGCCCGTGGCGGGTCCGCGGTGCGAACAGGGTATGCAGGATCCCGGGTACCAGAAGCCCCGGAATCCAGGCGAGATCCGCACCGAGCCACTGTGCGATCGATCCTTTGAAGAACGACAGACTCATGAACGGTATCTGCACCGCGACGCCGAGGACGTAAACGCCGAGCGTCGGCCACCTGAAGGCGCCGTACCGGCCGTCGATGCGGAACATATCCGCGATGTCGTAGTTGCCCTTGCGAACCAGGTAGTAGTCGGCGAGGTTGATGGCGCTCCAGGGGACGAGAAAGTAGATCAGGGCATCCAGCATGTCGGCGAAGTAGCCTTGAAAGTTCCCCTGCGCCAGGAGGGCGAGGGCGGTGGCCGCCACCATCAGCAGCGCCATGATGAGAAGCTTGTGGCTTTTCGGCGTCCGCACTGCGCCGCGTATCCCCGAAAAGATCGTGGCGACGGACATGTAGGCGCTGTAGAGGTTCATGACGTTGCCCTGTACCACGCCGACGATGATCAGCAACTGGGCGACCGTTCGGCCGGACCCGAAAAGATTCGCGACGGCGTTGGCGGGGTCCTTCCCAAGCGTCGGTTCGAGCGAGGCGAGATAAGCGCCGAACGCCATGATCAATGTCGCGCCGACAAAGCAGCCGAGGCCCGTATACCAGAATGTTCTCGAAGCAGGGATGTCAGACGGGAGGTAGCGAGAATAGTCCGCTACGTACGGACCGTAGCTCAGTCCCCACGCCGCGGCTTGAGTGATCGTTGCAGCAAACACCGAGCCGCTGAATTGCGCGGCAGCGACGTGAGGCGACTGCGCCGCGTGCCCGGACAGCAAGAGACAGGTGGCTGCCAGAAACAGTCCCGCCGAGAGCACTGTCAGGACAACACCCAAACGATGAATGAGCTCGTAGCCGACGAAGGCGATGATCAGAGTCACGGCTGCAAAGAGCACCAGGGCGCCGCCATCGCTCATTGGCACGAGCGATCTGATCGAGCCTTGGATGAGCACGCCGTTCGCCGCGCAGTAGAGCAGGTAGGTGATGACTACAACCACGAGCGGCAGACCCGCGCCGAGCACGCCGAACTGCGCACGGCTTTGAATCATCTGTGGAATGCCGAGTTGAGGGCCCTGCGCGGAGTGGGCAGCCATGAAGAGAGTGCCGGCGACGTTGCCGATTGCGAGACCGGCAATGGTCCAGCCGAGACTCAACCCTGCGGCGATCCCGAGCGTGCCCACCGCAGCTCCGAGAATCGTCATGTTGGCGCTGAACCAAATCGTGAACAGGCGTCGAGGTGTGCCGTATCGCTCCGACAAGGGAACGAAGTCGATGCCGCGCGCTTCGACAGAAACGGCGCGGGGCCGGGGCGCGTCCCGATCGTCAACGCGAGATTCGATAGGGGCTTCGGGCGGCATCAGCCCAATCCTACACTGCGAGCCGGCCCCTGAGCGATTGCAGGGAAGCGCGCCACCAGCCTGCGACATGCTGGAGCGTAGTGTGTTCGGGAAAGCCATGCCGCGCGGCATGACGCTGAGGAATGGTGTCCCACGCGCGATGCTCGATCGAGATCCGAGTCTCATCGCCCACGGCATCGAAGCGGACCTCAACTTCCGTCGACTGTTCTTTGGCGAAGCTGTCCTGACGCCACGAGAAGACGAGGCGTTCTGCGGGAATCCAAACGGAGATGCGCCCTATCTCGAACTCAGTGCCGTTGGGGAGAATGGTGAACAGCCGCCCGCCCGCGCGCGGCTCGAAGGCCAGCGTGCCGTCGCCCTCCCGGGTGATCTGGAAGAGGCCGTCCGATTGCCACCACGAGGCGATTTCTTGCGTAAACGCTTCGAACGCGCGCATTGGCCCGACGGGCACGCGCAGAGCAACGTAGGCCTTCGATGTCATTTCGGCGATTTTTGCACGTGCGCCTTGAGTGCCCGTAGCTGGCGCGCCCACATGTCTTCAGTCTGCGCGAGCCATGCTTTGAGATCTTCCATGGGCTCGCGCCTCAGGCGATAGATGCGCACGCGCGAATCGAGCTCGTCGCGGTCTTCTGCGACGAGGCCGCTCTGGCGCATGGTTTTCAGATGCCGGCTCATCGCCGGAAACGACAAGCGCGTCGCCTCCGCCAACTCGCCTGCGCGTCGCGGGCGTTCGCGTAACAGATCGACGACATGCCTGCGGTGCGGGTCGGCCAGCGCGGACAGCGTTCGATCCACGTTGTGAGCGCTCACGGCAGATTCTTGAACTTGAATCCTGTTGCGTCTTCCATCTGCTCGCGCGAGACCTCTCGCACCGCTTGCGAGAACGTCCAACGGTGTCCTTCGAGATCGATCGCAACGTAGCTGCGCTCGCCATAGAACTGGTCGGTGGGCTGCATGACGATCGTGGCACCGGCCTTGCGCGCCCGTTCGCAATGCTCATCGATGCCTTTCTCGATGCGCACATGGATGCGTTGCGTGTTCTTGCCGCCGACCGATACCGGGCTGCAAGCCCACTCCGTGAATTCAAAACCGATCATGACGATGCCATCGCCGTGGCTCATTTCCGCGTGCACGATCGCGTCCTTGGCATCCGTCAGGACTTCGCTCACTTCGAAGCCGAACGCCTGCCGCAGCCAGTGCAGGGCGGCGCGATTGTCCTTATAGACGACGGAGGAAACGAAAGAGGGGCGGCGTGCGGTTGGGGCGGCCATGGCGGGCTCCGATATGGTTAACTATTTGTGAAATAATTAACGCATAGGGAAACTATTGAGTCAAGCAGAACGGGCGGCGGCAATTCCTCAGCGACGGCGGGGTTGCGGACTCTGGCGTGACCGGTTCGGAATGGACGGCATCGGGCGCCCGGAGGGCGCCGGTCGATAGGCCGGCGGATGCGCCCGATGGTCGGGACGCCGTTCGCCACCGCGGGGTGGTCCCACGCGGTATCCCGGTCCCCAGCCACCGTATTCGTAGCCGTACGGTTCGTAGAACCCGACGCCGTACGAAACCGACGCACCCTCATCGTACACGCCGCCCGGGGCAACACAGGCTTGCGCCACTACCAGCAGCAGAATTCCACAAGCCCAGACCAGCGAGCGGCGACAGATCAGGGCGCGGCGCAGCAGGGGGCTCATTTCCGCACCTCTTTGCTGTCGTTGTCGGTCCACTCGAGCAATCCAACAGGCGCACCCGACGGGTCAGCAACTACGGCGACCCGGCCACCGTGCCGATCGACACGCGGCTCGACCAGAACGCGACCGCCAAGCTGTGTTGCCTTGGAAGCCGCTTCGGCGGCATCGACGACGCGCACGTAGTTCAACCAGTGCGGATGACGCTTCGACGCATCGCCCGGCAATGTGTTCGCGCTGGCTCGTGCGAAACCGTCGGTCGACAGCACCAGGTGCTCGAGACCGTCGTCGGTTTCGGAATCGAACACGTCGTAGCCGAAAATGGCTTGATAGAACGCCGCATCTGCGCCCGGGTCGCGTGCGAGCAGAGAGCTCCAGATCCAGTCGCCCGGCGCGGCAAGCACGTCGGGTGGATCGCCCGTAGCCGAGGCCAGAACAGAAAATACCGCTCCCTGCGGATCTGCGAACACGGCTTGTCGGCCACGTTTCGGATAACTGCGCGGCTCGGCAAGCAGCTTGCCGCCGTGGGCCGCTGCAATGCGCTTTACCGCGTCCACGTCGCGCACGGCGATGAAAGTCAGCCACGCGGGCTGGTGGCGCTCGCCTGACGACTCCGTTCTATGGACCATCCCGGCTACGGGCTCGCCGTCGAGCAGCGCGACGCTGTATTCCTTCGGGGTGCCTGCAATATCCCGAAAGGTCCAACCAAAGAGCCCACCGTAGAATCGCTTTGCGCCCTCGAGATCGGGCGTGACCAGGTCTGCCCAGATGACCTTGCCGACGTGATGTTCCGTGGTAGCGGGTTGCACGAGCGGTGGAAGCTCGAATTGCGCGCCGCGCGCCGGCGTCCCAGCCGCCATTGCAATGAGCGCTATCAGGAGGCTTCGCGGTGCGAAGCGAGGCACGAACATGGCGACCATCCGTTGACCCTCGTCGTCCGGCACGACATTCTCGACCCATAAGAATCCGGAAGAAGTTCCAGTTGCCCGCAGCACGAATCGCTCCCGTCACGGCTCCTACCGCTGCCAGCAAGCGGCTGCTGCCCTGGTTAGTGGCCGTTGCGTTCTTCATGGAGTCGCTCGATACGACCATCCTGAACACGGCCGTACCGACCATTGCGCATGCGCTGAAGGTCGCGCCGCTGAGCATGAAGGCGGTGCTTTCGAGCTACACCCTCAGTCTTGCGGTGTTCATTCCGATCAGTGGCTGGATGGCGAACCGCTTCGGCACGCGGCGGGTATTCGCCTCGGCCATCGGACTGTTCACTACAGGCTCGCTGCTGTGCGGGCTGTCGAGTGACATCCACATGCTGGTGGCGTTCCGGATTCTGCAGGGCTGCGGCGGGGCGATGATGGTGCCGGTGGGGCGCTTGACGCTGGTACGGACGTTCGCCAAATCGGAGCTCATCCGTGCGATGAGCTTCGTCGCCATTCCGGGGCTGATCGGACCGATGCTGGGGCCGGTCGCCGGCGGCTTCATCACGGGGTACTTTCACTGGAGCGTGATTTTCTTCGTGAACATTCCGATCGGCCTGCTCGGTCTGTACCTCGTCCGGCGCCATTTGCCTGACTATCGTGAAGCGAGCACGCCGCCTTTGGATGTCGGTGGGCTCATCCTGTTCAGCAGCGGCATCGCTCTCTTGTCGTACGTACTCGAGGTCTTCGGTGAGCACGGGCTGAGCGGCTCGGCAATCGTGGGTCTGCTTGCGCTTTCCATGGTACTGCTGGCCGGTTACGGCCTGCGCGCTTCGCGGGCCGCGTATCCCTTGCTGCGTCTGGCCCTATTTCGGATTCGCACGTTTCGCGCCGCAGTGAGCGGCAGCTTCTTCACGCGTGTGAGCATCGGCGGAATCCCGTTCCTGTTTCCACTGCTGTACCAGGTCGGGCTCGGCTTCACTCCGATTCAATCCGGGCTACTGATGATGCCGCAGGCGATTGCGGCGATGAGCCTGAAGCTGACGATGCCACGCATCCTGGCGCGCTTCGGTTATCGCGCGGTGTTGGTATCGAACACCATGACGCTGGGGGTTCTCATCCTGCTGTTCGCAACGATCGGGCCGGCCACACCGGTATGGCTGATCGTGGCCCAGGCGTTCTGCTATGGATTCTTCCAGTCGTTGCAGTTCACCAGCATGAACACGCTCGTTTATGCCGACCTCGCGGAGGACGAAGCCAGCAGCGCCAGCACCATCGCCAGCACAGCGCAACAGATGTCGATCAGCTTCGGTGTTGCGTCCGCCTCGCTGGTCGCTGCGCTCTTCATCCCCGATCGCTTCCACGCCGACGCGCCCGACATGATTCGCGGCATTCACCAGGCGTTTCTCGTCTTGGGTGGCGCTACTATTGTGTCAACGATCGTGTTCAAGGGCCTTCACAGCGATGACGGCAACGCCGTGAGCCAGCACAAGGTCGTGATGCCAACGGCCTGACGACTGCCTGCAGTGTCGGCAAGGTTGTTATTCGGCGACCTGATAGTTGCCCCCAACGTGACAGACCTTCAATTCAGCCATTCGACGATCGAGCCGTGCGGGTGCGCCCGCGCCAGCAAAAGGGTCTCGCCGCCTGGCCAAACGTCCAATTTCACTTCCGCGGCATTCGTGGCGAGCTCAAACCGTAACCACGCGAACGGAGCCGTTTTCGTGGCCGATGCCGCACATTCCCGAATCCGCTGCTCGATACGGTGCTGGGTGGGCGCAGAAAGATAGCCCCACACGATCGAGTGATATAAAACTCGCGCGCCCACGCCGGAGAATCTCGCCGGCAGTGAGCGCTCGACCCAGTCCGCGGCGTCGGCTTTTTCAACGGTCGGCGGATTCGCGGTAAACGTCTCGATGGCCGCTTCGAGCCGCTGCCGCCTTTCGGCCTGATCGGCCCAGACGTAGGACAGGAGCCGCAGGCGAGCAGCCGGGCTGCCGAGGTCCACGGGATGGGCGTCGACGCCGCTGCGGCTCAGGATCCGCAAATTGGCTGCGACGGGAGGCGGTCCGCCCGTCCAGGCCGGAGTCAGAAGCAGCGGCGACGCCGCATCACCCCAGCAAGCCGCCGCGAAACGATAGCGGTACCGGTCCGGAATCAGATTCAGTCCCGCGCTCGAGCCGATCTCGTAGAGATGCAGCGGCGTGCCGGTCAACTCGGCCACCTGCAGCAGGCCGGGTAGTAAGACAGCCGACCGCATGACTTCGTTCGTCTGCGGTGGACTGGCCAGGTGCCCCTGCAGCGCATCTTGATTGGCTGGGTCCAGCAGCGCCGCCTCGATGGCCGACCAGAGCTGATCATCGGTTGTGGAATGGGGCGGGTAAGCCTCCGCCAGTTCAGAGGAGCGGCCGGCGAGCGCCAGCCAGTGCAGCGCCGCCGCGACGCGCAATGGAACTACGTCACCGCGCGACGAAGGATCGCCTGGCCATTCATGAAGTGTCCGCGCGATCGGAATATTGTCCGAGAGCCGGTCAGCAAATAGCGTGCAAACCTGGGCGGTAAAGGGCGAGCCCAATTGAGTGCACCAGTTCGCCTGGTCGAGAAATGCCTCACGTATCCGGTTGGTCATCCCGTTTTTCCGGCAGCGGCGGAATGCGTCCAGTATCGCGCGCCATTCCTGAGTATGCTGCGGAAAATCCGTACCCTTTGCCGTAAACGCAGTGGCTGAAATCAATCCATACGCGCCGTCCAGTGCTTCCCTGTCCCGGGAGGCGCCACCTCGAGAGGGCGCTGGCGCTTCCGTCTGGCGCGAAGGCGATGTGCTCGTGATGCTGCCCGGGGCCACGCTGCCGGATCGATGCGTCAAGTGCAACGCGCCGGCCGACCCGCCCACGAAAGAGCGCAAGATCTATTGGCACCATCCGGCTGTGTACCTGCTCTTCCTGCTCTACGCGTTCATCTACATCATCGTTGCGCTGATCGTGCGGAAGAAGGCAATCGTCGCGCCCGGGCTGTGCGCCGAGCACAAGAGCCGCCGGCGAAACGCTCTGATCGCAGTGTGGACTGCGTTTCTCGCCGGCTTCATCCTGGTTCCGACGGCGTTCAACCAGGACGTCACCGTTGCGCCTTGGACGTTGCTTGGCGGAATCTTTCTGTGCCTGGGCGCGGCCATCGCAGGCACGATCTTCACGCGCGTCGTGTACCCGAAGAGAATCGATGACAGCTATGTGCGCCTGAAGGGTTGCGGGGCACAGTTCCTGGACAGCCTGCCACCGTTCACGTACTGAGCGGGCCGCGCCGAGCGGACCATACTGAGCGAGTCGCACTGAGCGGACCGTGCTGACCGGGTTGCACTGAGCGGGCCGTGCTGACGGGATCGTGCTGAGCGGGTCGCGCCGAGCTGAACCGCGCCGAGCGCGAGCTACTTCTTCGCGTACAGCATGTACGCCGTATCGGAGTTGTCCGAGACGGAAATAACCGTATCCGTCGCGAAGTTGACTCCGCCGTGAACGGCGGCGCCGCTGCCTGCCGGAAAGAAGACATCCAGCCCGTTGTATCGCGCTTGCGGCGGATTGGTCCCGCACGTCGAGTCGTTAGTCACTTTGTACGCGTTGTGAGTTGGATCCGGAACGGCGTATGAGCCTGCGTACACACAGCCGGCAGTGTCAGTACCTGACCCCGTGCCGTCGGCATTGATCGTATCGGTTGCGTCGAGCACCAGTCCGGACGCAGCGTAACTGTGGTGATAGGTTCCGGCGATCGACGCTGCCGATGAAATTCGCGCGTAATCCGCCGGCAAGGCACTCAAGGTGAAAGTGCCGTTGTCCAGGGTGGAGGTAAATGTACCGGTCATCGAAACGCCGGGTGAGACCGTCCCTGCGAGCGTTCCTGTAAAGGATTTACGTCCGTTGATCTGGTATCCCGATTGGGTGTACGCCGTGAACGGGCTCGAAAAACTCGCGCCTTGCGGCTTGAGGCTGACACCATGAAGTCCGAAGCCGAGCGGCACGTCGGTCGTCAAGGCCGACTGTGTTGCAAAGACGGCGGCGGTGCCGTCCTTCAGCACGACGGCGAACAAGGGAACCGTCGTACCAGCGATTGCGAACGTCAGAGTGCCAACATAGATACCCTCGGCATCGCCGTTGGCTGTAAGGACTGCTGCACTGCTGGTGACCGTGCCGCTGGAGTTGGTCACGGCGACTGTGAACGAAGCGCCCGAGTCACTGACCGTAGTGGCCGGCGTGGTGTAAGTTGAATCCGTTGCGCCAGCAATCGCAACGCCGTTCTTCTGCCATTGATAGATGAGCGGCGCTGTGCCCGCCGCGGTTACGGAGAATGAAGCTGTCGCGCCCGCATCAACCGCTTGAGGTTGAGGCTGCAAAGAAATAGTCGGAGCGTTCGTCTGGGGTGGGGTGCTTCCAGCGCCACCGTCCCCGCCGGTCCCGCCACCTGTGGCGCCGCCACTTCCGCCGCCCGCGGCGCCGCTGCCCCCACTGCCGACACCCGCGCTGCCGCCGCTACCAGCTCCGCCAGTCGCTGTATCGCCGCCCCCGCCGCCACACGCGCTAACAACCAATGTAAGAGCTAGCAGTGCCGCGGTAATGCGTTGCGACGGAAGTCTGCGACGAGCGAAATCCATGCCGTCGTCCAGTCGACTTCTTCCCATGTGTCTACCTCGTCCCTTAACCCAGGACAGGCGCTTGGTGCCAGGCACGCCGCGCCTTTAGTTTGTTGCAATGCGCAAACAATCTACCGAGGCAGGCTCGAGTCGTCCTTGCTCCAGGTCACAGGATTTATCTTGCCCAACTGAAGCTGAGCGAGTGCGCGCTAACCGACTACTACATAAGTCTTAAGCGACGAGCGTATCGGGAGCTAGCCGCACAGTTCTGCCGTCCTGGCGGGGCTGCCGCGCAACGAGCTGTCTACGTAGTAGTCCAGTAGCGCCTTGGCAAACTTCCGGTCGTTCGCGGCGATCAGGTCTCCCGCATCGTGTACCCAGCCGTCGCCGCAATCGCTCTTCGATTTTTCACTGGCGGCACAGGCGAGAAGATTTGCGTACGCATGCCGGTAAGTCTCGAAGGCCGCGCGCTGCATGGGCGGGCCGTGGCCGGGCAGCAGAGTCTTGAAGTTCGCACTCGACAGTTTGCCCAGCGCAACCTGCCAATGCTGCGGACAGGCCGTATCGAGAAACGGCACGGGCAGTGTTACGAGATCGCCCGCAGCGAGCACGCGAGTGGCGGAGTCGAACACCCAGACATCACCGGCGGTCACCGTGTTGGTTTCAAGGTGCAGGACCAGTTTGCGCCCGGCAATCGTGCGCGTTGCCGTTCTCGTGACGACTTCAGCCGGGTAGGACTGCGGGGCCGCGGCAATGATGGCAAGCTCATCGCGCCAGCCCTGGGCTTGAGCGTCCGCGGGTGATTTCTGCAGTGCGCCTTCGAGGTCCTTGCGATAGTCCGCGAGGAAGCCGTGTAAGGCGCCCTCGAGAGCCCCACTTGCATAGATGCGCACATCTGGATACGCGTCGCGGATAAGTGCATTGCCGCCGATGTGATCCAAGTGCCAGTGGCTGTTGATGATGGCCGTGATCGGCAGATGCGCCTGCGTGGCGAAATCGAGTATCTGTTGCGTGTGCGCGGCGTGACGGCCGGTGTCCATCACGATCAGGCCATCGGAACCGCGAAAGATGATGCTGTTGCCGTCCGGTTGCTGATTTGGAACGAACGCGCCGGGAATCATGTCGATTCCGGGGGCTACCGCAATTGCATTCGCGTCCGCGGGCGTGCAGGACAGCGACAGCGACAGGCAGATAAAGAGGAGTCTCGCCACACGCTCTCCTTACTCAGTCGTCGATTCTTTCGTGTGCCCCCATTGTACCGCGCTGCCAGTAGCCCGCGGCCTTGATCCAGTGTTTGTCGGCATTGCGCTCGGCAAGCAGATATTGGCGCAGGGCGCGGGCCACCTGCGATTCCGCCGCGGCCCACGCAAAGTATTGTCCGCTCGGAAACCGCAGCCCGCGCAAAGCTTGGAGCAGAGCTTCCGGGGAGCCGCCTTCAGCGCCGCGCCTGTAAACCCAGACGATGTCGAACGGCGCCGGGCTCGTAAGTTGCTGCTGCTCGGCTTCGTTGTCGACCTCCATAACCACCAACGCACGGGTGTTAGCGGGCAGTTCCTCGAGGCGGCGTCCGATTGCCGGCAGGGCCGATTCGTCGCCGATGAGCAGGTGCCAATCGAATTCGGCAGGAATGATGATCGAACCGCGTGGCCCGCCAACTCCGAGCCATTGGCCCGGAGCCACGCCCGCAGCCCATGTGGTTGCCGGTCCAGAAGCGTGAATGACGAAATCGATGAGCAATTCGCCGGCTGTGGCGTCATAGCGCCGCGGTGTGTAGTCACGCATCGTTGGTTTCGGCGCGCCGTCCGGCAGAGCAGGGCCGTTTGCACCTGCAACGGGTAGAGTCAGCTCACCGGTATCCTGCGCCGGAAAGATCAGCTTCATGTGATCGTCGAAGCCGAGTGAGGTGAAGCCCGGAAGATCGTCGCCGCCGACCGCGACGCGCACCATTCGTGGGGTCAAGCGCTCCACGCGGCGAACGGTCAGCCGGCGAAACTTCGTTTCGTGGCGGACCCTGCGCAACTCGGGACGACTGTTCACGTCTGGGTACGCTTGCTGATTGCTTCGGCGGCAAGCTGGAGAATCTCGCTCACCCGGGTTGCTTCCTCTTCGCTCCAGTCGCCGCGATGAAACAACAGAGCTGCTTTGAGCGTGTGCATGGCCTGATGAATCTGCGCAGGAGGAGCGTTGCCTGACATCGCACGTGCAGCCAATCCCATCCGCGCCATGATGCCATCGATGGTCGTCTGGTTCTCAGCGAGGAATTGCCGGCCTTCGGGCGTGATTTCGAACAATCGCTTGGCGCCATCGGAAGTCGTTGCGCGCACGTGGCCCAGCTCCTCCAGCAGCGTCAGCGTCGGATAGACGGAGCCGGGGCTCGGAGAGTAGCCACCGCCGAATTTCTGCTCGACAGCCTTGATGAGCTCGTAGCCATAACTGGGCTTCTCGGCGACCAGGGCCAGCAGAATCAGCCGCAGGTCGCCCGGTCCGAAGATGCGTCCGCCGCCGCCGCGACCGAATCCGCGGCCGAAGAAATGGGGCCGATCACCGTAGGCGTCATCGGGACCTCGGCCGGCGCGCTCGCCTCGTCGGCCACCCCGGCGCATCGGGCCGCAGTGAAAATGAAAGCCGCCAAAGCGGCCAAAGGGAGTGTCGTGAAACATGGGTCGATCCAATCGATTATCTGTGGACAGCTAAAACGATATATCGTTTGTGCGTATCGGTCAATAGGAATGTCCGATGGGTCGCCGTCGCTTCCGGAGGTGGATTTGCGGCCGGCTGAGCGGCACACTCCCAGGTCGCAATCAGCCCAAGCAACGCAAACCGCCCGCAACTGGAGCCGCTCATGATCAGAGTGACGATTCTTTACCCGAACAAAACCGATGCGAAGTTCGACATGGCGTACTACACCGGCAAGCACATGCCGATGGTCAAGCAGAAGTGCGGCGCGGCTTGCAAAGCCATTGCGGCGGAGAAGGGGTTGAGCGGGAGCGAGCCCGGGTCGAAGCCGGCGAACCTGGCTATCGGTTATCTGACGTTCGACTCGGTCGAGGCGTTTCAGCAGTCGTTCGGGCCGCACGCCGCCGAGATCGTGGCCGACGTGCCGAATTACACGAACATTCAGCCGGTCATCCAGATCAACGAAGTCGCGCTCTGAGAGCGGCGAGCTCCGGCCGGCCGCACCTAGCCGGCCGCACGTGGCCGATCGTGCCGTGGCCGGTCGCACTTGGCTGGGCGCATGTGGCCGACCGTGCCGTGGCCGGTCGCGCTTGCCTGGGCGCCTGGCCGGCCGCACCTAGCCGGCCGCACCGTTCAAGCGTGACCTAGCGATGTACCTGCGAATGCATGCGATCGTCGGCTTTGAAGAACTTGCGGGCGAGCGCGACCAGTTCGCCGTCGCTGGGGTGGTCGAGCGGCTCGACGCCGGAGATCTTCTTGCCCAGCTCGGGCTGGATTCGTTTGATGTAGGCTGCCAGCTCGGTCTTGGCGCTGGCAGGCCCGGTGATGAGAATCGCGCCGGCGTGCTGGAGCGCCTGCGTCACGTGATTCAGGAATTCCTTGTCGAGCGGCGCGTGCCCGCTGTCGCCTGAATTCGCCTTGTGGTGAATGTGCTGATGCGGGTGAGTGCTGCGGACTTCGGCGCGCTCGACATCCGTCGCGTTGAACTGGAACACCTTGGCTTCCCGGTGATCGATCCAGACGAGCGCATGATAATGGTCGGCCATGGGGCACCTCGGGAGCATTGAACGTGGAAGGAGAGCTGCTGGAGCGATTCGCGCGGACGACGAGCGTACAGGCAAAATGGATTCACGAATGAAGCAAATTGCGCTGGTTGTGGCTCTTGTGATCATCGGTCCGGCGATGTACGTCTTCTCGCGGGCGCACAGTTTGACCATGGCGTTCCAGCGCATCAACGTCGGCGATACGCCTGCGCGCGTGACCGCCGTGTTGGGAAAACCTCAGAGCAGCGTGAATGGCAACGGTGGAGCAGTCGAGTACCACTACTCGTCGTGGCCGATTCCGACGGTCTGGGTCGTTCGCTTCACTGATGGCAAGGTCGTGGAAAAGCTCGAAAGCGCCTCGACCCACGAATAGGCCACG
>FTEM01001482.1_pt1 | contig 27776 bp, 17 predicted proteins | sample 1640201 | NCBI WGS metagenome assembly FTEM01 (sample SAMEA3914816, study PRJEB12502) | metagenome | biome: forest; material: soil | place: USA | collected 2011-09-16 | depth 0.3 m | reverse complement strand
CGTCGAAGCCTATGTTGGAGCCAAAGAATAACGCCCAGTTGCCGGCGATTCCCGGCAAGCGCTACTTCACGATCGGTGAGGTGAGCGAGCTGTGCGGCGTGAAGCCGCACGTCCTGCGCTATTGGGAGCAGGAATTTCCGCAGTTGAAGCCGGTGAAGCGGCGTGGCAACCGGCGCTATTACCAGCGCCAGGATGTGATCGTCATCCGGCAGATCCGCAGCCTGCTGTACGACCAGGGCTTCACGATCGGCGGCGCGCGCAACAAGCTCGGCGGCGAGGAAGCTCGCACCGACAACACGCAGAGCCAGCAGATCGTCAAGCAGGTGCGGCTCGAGCTCGAGGATCTGCTCAAGACTCTGCGGCGCTAGAGGTCGGAAAACGGCGTATCATTGCCGTCCCGCGCGGGTGGACCCCACTGGCGCGTATTCGAGTCTGCCAAGAAGAACGATCGTGTCGGGACGTGGCGCAGCCTGGTAGCGCACTTGCATGGGGTGCAAGGGGTCGCGAGTTCAAATCTCGCCGTCCCGACCAACGAACCAAAAAGTTACGAAGACACCGGACTTTGTTGTGCGATCAGGTCAGAGCGGCGCCCGCCAGGTAAGTCCAGGGAAGCGGGCATAGTCTCGGTCGGCGCTGATCCATTCGCAGCCAGACTCTATCGCAAGGGCGGCGAACCATGCGTCCTGGACGAGATTGCCTGTTGCTTTCGAAGTGCGGCAGAGATGTTCAAAAATGGGCCAGTGCCGGTCGCCAGGTTCCGTGACGGTTGCGTTCGGTTGCTCCAGTAATACTCGGCAAAAAGCAAACGCATCGGTCTGCGAACTCGGCCGCGCAAAGATCCGCGGATGGGTACAGATTCGGATCACGCTCGCGAGCACCTGCGGTGCGATCCCGTACGCGGCAGCCCCATTGATGACGGACTCGAGCCACGCTTTGTATTTCGCATGGTCGTCGGAGTCCGCACGAAACGCGTAGATCAGGACGTTGACGTCCGGGAGGATCAATCGCGGTCGTCCATTCGATCCAGCAGACTTGCGCTGTCATTGAGGTCGACGCCTGGCAACGTTCCGCCTCCAGCCCGGCATTCCGGGAGCGAAACGGATCGACGTTCCGCGCGCTTCAAAGGCCGCCGCAGCACGAGTTCCAGACCCTGCTCGATGAGAGAGGTCAGGGTGGTTTTGCGCTTCGCGGCCTCTTCCCGGGCGCGTTCCAAAAGCGCCTCGTCCAAGCGCACGGTGGTTCTCATGCGTCAGAGCATACAGGTCGTATGTCGGTATGTCAAAGATGCCACGCAGCTCGCGTACAATAATTCCAATCGCAGGAGTCTCACATGCCCCTTGAGCTGATCGGCGCCGGCTGGGGGCGCACCGGGACCGTTTCCTTGACCTTCTGGCGCGAGCTCACACAATTTTACCCAAAAGCGAAGGTACTGCTCTCCGTGCGCGATCCGGACCAGTGGTTCGAGTCGACGCAGGCGACGATTTTCAACGCGGCGATGGCTGAGACCATGAGAGGGCTACCGCTGACGGATTCTTCGACAAGACAGTCTGGAAGGGCATCCGCGAGCACATCCATGACCGCGCGTTCATGGTCGAGGCTTTTCAACGGCACCACGCTGAAGTCGAGCGCACGATCCCGAAGGATCGGCTGCTGGTGTACGCGGTCACACAAGGATGGGGACCCTTGTGCGAGTTCGTCGGTGCACCCGTTCCCGACAGCCCATTTCCGCGCGCAAATTCCCGTGAGGAGTTCGCTAACCGGCGCGCGTCCGCGCGTCAGGAGAGTCACGATGCGCCGACCGTCGCGTAGCTTGCAGAATCGGTTCAAGAGGACCTGAACAGGATGCGCCGCCAGGATTGAGCGACCGGCGAATAAGCAGGCGAATGGATCCAACGTTGCCCGCGGTTACGCTCCAGGTATCGCGAGCCCCCGGGCAAACTGGCTGCTTTCCTGCGTCTCAAGTAACCTTAGAGCCCCGCGCAAGAAGAAAAAAACGGCGCGCGGACGGTAACGAGTCCTCCACGTGTTTCGGACAGAGATCTTCAGATGAGTGAAAACGCGAATCCGGTCACTCCAGCCGATTTGATTGCAGCGTCCCAGTGGCGCCAGATCGTCAATAGCGCCAGCGACACGGCTATCGTCAGCACCGACTCACAGGGGCGCATCACTAGCTGGAACCGGGGCGCGGCCAACATTCTCGGATGGAGTGAAAGCGAGATGCGGGGCGAGACGCTCGACCGACTGTTCACCGACGAGGACCGCTCGCGAGGACAGTTGGCACGCGAGCTCGCAGATGCGGCACTTCGTGGCCGGGGAGGTGGCGAGGAAGGCTGGCGGGTCCGAAAGGACGGCACCCGCTTCTGGGCAGTGGGAGAGGTCACGCCCATTCATGACGAAGTCGGGGGCGTGGCCGGATTCGTGAAAATTCTCAGAGATCGCACCGCCCAGCGACAGGCCGAAGAGGCCATTCGAGAAGAGCGACATGCGCTCGAAATCCTGAACCGAGCTGCCTCCGCCCTGGCTTCGGAGCCCAATCTGCAGCGCACCGTGCAGATCGTGACCGACGCGGGGGTGGAGCTGACCGGAGCTGAGTTCGGGGCCTTTTTCTACAACGTTCTGAACGATGCCGGTGAGAGCTACATGCTCTACACACTCTCAGGCGCGCCGGCTGAGTCTTTCTCCAAATTTCCGATGCCACGGAACACGGCCGTGTTTGCTCCAACGTTCAACGGCGATGGAATTGTAAGGTCCGACGACATTACCCAGGATCCTCGCTACGGACACAACACGCCTCGCAATGGAATGCCCGAGGGGCATCTTCCAGTACGAAGTTATCTTGCGGTTCCCGTCATATCTCAATCAGCGGGCGTACTGGGCGGTCTGTTCTTCGGGCATGCGAGACCGGCTGTGTTCACCGAGCGTTCCGAACGGGGCCTTGCAGGTCTGGCAGCAGAGGCAGCCGTGGCGATCGAGAACGCCCGACTGTCCCAGGCGGCGCAGCGCGAAATCCGCGATCGGAAGAAAGCGGAGGAGGCGCTGCGCCAGCTCAATCTGACGCTGGAGCAACAGGTCCTGGAACGGACCGAGGCTTTGCGCCGCAACGAGGAGGCACTGCGGCAGTCGCAAAAAATGGAGGCGGTGGGTCAACTTACCGGCGGGGTTGCGCACGATTTCAACAATCTGCTGCAGATCATCGTCGGCAATCTGGAAGTCATCCGCCGCACGGTACCCAAAGACTCAGCTCGCCTGCACCGCGCGGCGGAGCAGGCAATGAATGGCGCGCGGCGTGCGGGTTCGCTGACGCAACGACTGCTCGCATTTTCCCGCCGCCAACCGTTAGATCCGAGACCCATTGACGTCAATACCCTTGTGACGGGGATGTCGGAACTCTTGCATCGCACCTTGGGCGAGACCGTTGCGGTGGAGACAGTCCGCGGTGCGGGCCTGTGGCGCGTCGAAGCGGACCCCACGGAACTCGAGGCGGCAATTCTCAACCTCGCGGTCAACGGGCGCGATGCCATGCCCGACGGAGGGCGGCTCACGATCGAAACCACGAACGCTCACATCGATGAAGCGTACGCGACCGTACATGCCGAGGTGATCCCCGGTCAGTACGTTGTCCTGTCCGTCTCCGACGACGGCACCGGCATGGATGCCAGTACCGTCGCGCAGGCTTTCGAGCCCTTCTTCACGACCAAGCCGGTGGGCAAGGGCACGGGACTCGGTCTGAGTCAGGTATATGGGTTCGTGAAGCAATCCGGCGGACACGTCAAGATCTACTCCGAGCCCGGACAAGGAACCACGGTGCGGATTTATCTTCCCCGCCTCGTCGGTTCTGGGGCCGAAGCACATCCATCCGAAGAGATGCTCCTGCCCGAAGGCACACGCGAAGAAACGATTCTGGTCCTGGAAGATGACGACGACGTGCGCACGTACTCCGTCGAGGCATTGCGCGAGTTGGGTTACCGTGTGGTGGAGGCGCACGATGGGCCATCGGCACTGCGGCTTCTCGAACGACAGCCGCGCGTCGATCTGCTTTTTTCGGATGTGATTCTGCCGGGCGGAATGACGGGCGCGCAGGTAGCCGCGCAGGCGCGATTGTTGCGGGCAGATCTGAAAGTCCTGTTCACGACCGGTTACGCGCGCAATGCCATTTTTCACCACGGCCGGCTCGACAAAGGCGTGCAGTTGCTCACGAAGCCCTTCAGCTTCGGGGATCTCGCGGCGAAGGTGCGCGACGTGCTGGATCAGGAGTGAAGCCTGGCCGGTTGCTGCAAACTCCCTCGAAAGACAGGTCCGGCGATGGCCTGAAATAGCCGTCCCCGCTGGCTCTTCTGTCCGATTCTCCCCACACCGCGGGAAGGATAGTTTCACACCCGAGACGCTCACCAGAGGCTCGGGAGACTCAGGCAGTGCGGTCGTGGTTCCTTTCGGTTGCATTCGTGTTCGCCGTGCCGGTTGCAAACCTGGCACACGCGGCGGACATGACTTCCGTGTGTCCGGATTGTCGGCTGCACTTCGGCGTAGGAGGGACGTACCACTACTGGGGCACCACTGGCGGTGTGGTCGTGCCGATCACCGTGACGTGGGATCGGGATCGGTACGAGGTCGGCGCGTTCAGAATGGCCAGCTCGCAGGGCTTCTACAACACGCGCTTTCAATCATCGATGCGGCTTGCCGAGCCGTACTGGGGATTTTCGGCGTCGCGACGTTGGGAGCTGATTCGGGCTCCGCACTGGCGCTTGATGTTCGGTTTAGGCGCCGCATACCGCTCGGCAGAAGACTCCTTGACGGCCTCGCATTGGAACTTCGCCGAACAGTTGGGGTTGCGGATCGTGCCAACCCCGCAAACCGCGATTGAGCTGACCATGCGCCATTGGTCCAACGCCGGCTTGAAGTTACCCAATCGTGGGCAGGATTTTGCGACGATGACGGTCGTGTTTTCGCTGCAGCCGCCAGGGTAGCGTGCCTGGTTCCTCAGACTAGTACGGCCACTGCCAGATTTCTGAATTTTTGCCAAGAGATCGTGGCGATTCTGTCAGCAGGCTGCGAATCGCGCCGAGCCGCGTTTCGCCCACATTCCCAGCGGTTTTATTGCAACGTGCGCGCGCCAGCGTCGCGCGGCGGCGCTCACACAGCGGTTGACGTGGGCCAAGTTGTTGTGAAAGTAATACAACCGGCAATTGCGCTCCGCGATCTATTTTGATTTCATCGCCGCCCTCAACGATCGGGCGGGAGATGAGCGGATGAGCAGTTACGATGCAGTGTGTGCGGCGGGTCGACGTGCAATTCGCGGGCACGTGAGGAAAGCGCTCGCGGCGGCCGCGGCCGGCGTATTCGCGGCGGCCGGCGGGACAGTCAGCGCGCAGCAGGCGGCGCAACCGAGCTCAGTCGCAAGCGAGGCTGCACCCGAGGCGGGCCTGCAGGAAGTCGTCGTCACCGCGCAATTCCGCGAAGAGAAATTGCAACAGACGCCCATCTCCATCACTGCAATCAGCGGTGATGCGCTACGCGAGAGAAATATCGAGAACACCTCGCAGCTAGCGGCAGTGGCGCCCAACGTCACGATCGATACCGCAGAGTCGGCATTCGGTCCGACGGTGAACCCGTTTATTCGCGGCATAGGGCAGGGAGATTTCAACTACAACTTCGAGCCTGGTGTTGGCATCTATATCGATGACGTCTATTTCGGCACCGTGGCGGGCTCTCTTTTCAACCTGATGGACCTGCAGCGCGTCGAAGTGCTGCGCGGACCGCAGGGAACTTTGGAAGGCAAGAACTCCATCGGCGGCGCAATCCGTTTCATTTCGGAGAAGCCCAAGGGCGATAACAGCGCCTACATCGAAGGCACCTTCGGCAACTACGACCGCAAGACGTTCCGTGGAATGTTCGACGTCGCGGTCATCCCCGACAAGCTGTTCCTGCGCGTGACGGCGCAAGCAAACCGGGAAAGCGGCTTCGTCAGGGATTTCGACTACGCGTGCGCGCATCCGGACCTGGGCGCAAGCGCCGGCTACCCCGTGAATCTCGCAGCCCCGCGCCTCCTCAGCAATCAGGGGCTGAAGCAGGGCGACTGCCAGACGGGAACCGAGGGTGGACAGAACACTTCCGGTGCGCGCGCCGCGCTGCGCTGGCTGCCTTTCGACGGGCTCGAAGTGAACTGGAATGCGGACTTCACCAGCGACAACTCCGAAGCGGCGCCGACCGTACTTCTCAACACCAACGCTCCGGTCAACCCTGCCAATCCCACCGGCACGCCGGCACGGGCCGTGTTCGAAAACCTGTTCCTGCAGACTTTCGGCGTGCAGTACGACGACCGCTTCGTCACGGGAAACAAGTTCTCCAACTACTCCACATTCTGCGACAACCTGCGCGATATCTGCATTCCGCCCGTTGCGCGGGTGAACCAGTGGGGCACCTCGCTGGTAGTCGACTGGGATCTCGCAAGCACCGTGCATGTGAAGTCCGTTACCGGGTACCGCGGCTACTCGGGTGAGTGGTCGGACGACCAGGACGCCAGCCCGTTGCCGCTCGATTGGGTCCATCAGGTGGTCGACCACCATCAGCTCAGCGAAGAGCTGCAGTTCACGGGGACGATCTTCGGCGGCAAGCTCGATTACGCCACGGGAGTTTTCTACCTCGACGAGACCAACTTGAATCGTGGCCACATCAATATCAACGTCCTGCCGGGGGCGCCGATCCCGGGCATATCCGTGCCCCTGGCGGGCGGCGCGGCCGCAGTCTTTCCCGCTGCCATCGACTTCAGCCAGGACGACCCGTCCCATGTGAAGGACAAGGCGGTGTTCCTCCAGAGCACCTATCACGTCACCGACAAGCTCAGCGCGACCGCCGGTGTTCGCTACACGGACGAGGACAAGGACTACACGTTCTATCACGTCGCGCCGCCGTTCATTAATCTCGACAACGTCGTCGGTCTTGCAAACTATGTCCGCTGGGACTGGAAGGCAGTGTTCGACTACCAGTGGACTCCTGGCTTCATGACCTACGCATCGGCTTCCACCGGCTTCAAGGGCGGCGGGTTGAACCCCCGGCCGTTCGACGATGCGCAGGTGATTCCCTTCAAGCCGGAAACCATGCTGAACTACGAAGTCGGCGCCAAGAGCGAGTGGTTCAACCATCGGCTGCGGCTGAATGGCGATGTCTTCTTCATGCAGTACAAGGACATTCAGCAGAGCTCCGGCACGCTGGATGCCACCGGTGCGCCGTTCGTCGGGCCGACCAACGTCGGCGAGGAGCACATCAAGGGCTTCGAGCTGGAGGTGGATCTGGAGCCCATCGACAAACTGCTGTTCAACGCGGGCATCGGCTACACCGATGCGCAATACACGAATCTGGGCAATGCGATCGGCTGCAACGCGCCCGGACTCGTGCCGGACCCGATTCTCGGTGTGGGCGGCGCGCCGACAGGCTTGTTCACCAACTGCGTCACCAACGGCCCACTGCTCTCCGACACTCCGGGCGGCCCGAAGTGGCTCGGCAATGCGGGTGTGCAATACAAGGCCGCGTTGGCCGGCGGCGGTTCGATAACTCCCCGTCTCGATATCGAAGCGCGCTCGTCATTCCCGCGCGGCAACTCGAATGATTATTTTCCCGAAGACGACATCGGGGGCTATGCCCTGGTCAATGGCCGGGTCACGTGGGCGTCGCAGGATGGCGCATGGTCGGTGGCTGCGCTCGGCACGAATCTGCTGAACCGCGAGTATTTCGTGAATTACTTCGACACGCGCAATCTCGGCGAGTTTTCACGGGTTGGCCAACCCGGCCGGCCGCGCGAATGGGCCGTCCAGATCCGCCGCCAATTCTAATTGCATGCAGTACGCCTCCAATCGCGACTCATCCGGTCCGTAGGCGCGGTATCATGACAGCGGTCTTTTGAATACCGCACCAATGCTCGACCCATCAGCGAGGCGAACGACATGGGCTGCAAAGATATCCGCTCGATGCTCGTTCTCGCGGTCGTCGCCTCAGTCGCGATCGGCCCATCCGTGGGGCGGGGTAGCAGCGCCTGTGACGATAGCTGCTTGACCGGGATCGGCGATCAGTATCGCGCGGCCTACGTGAAGCATGACCGGACACGGGCGCCCTTCGCGAGCCACGTTCGCTTTACCGAGAACAACGTAGAGCTGTCCTTTCCGGATGGTAGTTGGGATGTCGTGACCGCCGAAGTAGGCCCTCCGTTTACGTTCACCGATCCGGTGACCGGCGGCATCGGGATCTATACCGCAATCATGATGCGTGAGATCCCAGGCTTCCTGGCAATCCGGTTGAAAGTCGAACACGGCAAGATCACTCAAGTCGAGCACCTGCTCTCGACCAAGCGGGCCGTCAGTGGCCCGCCGACACCGTTCGGTGATGTGACCAAGCTCATTCACGACCCGGAGCTGAGCACGATTCTCGCCGTATCCGAAAAGCGGCCGCGCGCCGAATTGATCCGACTCGCCGACGGGTATTTTGCCACCTTGTCCCGCAACGACGGCACTTTGCACACGACGTTCTCGCCGAAATGCCATCGCATCGAGAACGGCATGGAGACCGCCAAAGACGGTTGCGATGTCACCTTTCGCCTGGGGGTGTTCCGCTTCAACGAACGAGTGCGGCGCGAGCCGATCCTGGTGGACGAGGCGCGCGGGCTCGTGATGTTTCGCGGCTTCATCGATCACAAGGGCACCATGATCGAGTACAAGCTGACCGATGGCTCGGAACGCAAGTCACCGTTCGCCGAGCCGCATACCTGGAGCCTCATCGAGACTTTCAAGGTGAAGAACGGCGAAGTGGGTCCGGTGGAAGCGGACTTCATCGGTTCCCCCTACTATTCGCGGTCCCCGTGGTCCGCGGACAAACGGTAAGGGCGGTCGCCATGGTCGACTTTGCAAAAGTCCCGACGAAGCTGGGTTATTTCGCCCCCGAGCGCTTCGAGGCGGAAGTCTACGACTGCGAGGTTCTCGGCCAGGTTCCCAAGGACATGAATGGCACGTTCTTCCGCGTGGGCGGGGATTTCCTCTATCCGCCGCTGTTTGCAGACGATGCGCCCCTGAACTCGGACGGCTATATCAGCGCGTTTCGCATTCATAACGGCGTGGTCGACTATACGGGCCGCTACGTGCGGACAAAGCGGTACGAAGCCGATCGCGCGGCCAATCGCCAGTTGTACGGCTACTACCGCAATCCCTACACCGATGACCCGAGCATCCGCGACCCGGAGCGGCCGAACCTGCGCACGGTCTCCAACACCGCGCCGGTCATTCATGGCGGCAAGCTGTTCACGCTCAAGGAAGATGGGCTGCCGCATCGCATCGATCCCGTCACGCTCGAGACGCTCGGAGTCTGGGACTTCGATGGTGCCTGGAAGAGCCAGACCTTCACCGCGCACCCGAAGTTGGACCCGGTGAGCGGGGAGATGGTTGCGTTCGGCTACGAAGCGACCGGATTGGCGAGCAATGACGTTTTTATCTACACGGTCGACAAGGGTGGCAAGGTCACCCGCGAGACGCGAATCAAGGTGCCGTACGTCAGCATGCTGCACGACGTCGCGCTCACACAGAAGCATTTTGTAATTCCGATGTGCGGTTATGTGACCAGCCTGGATCGCCTCAAGGAGGGCAAGATCCATTGGGGCTGGGACCCTGGGAAGCCGGGCTACATAGGCGTGCTCGCGCGCAACGGGGATGGCAAGGACATTCGCTGGTTCAAAGGCCCCCAGCGCTGCATGATGCACACGTTCAACGCGCATACCGTGGGCAGCAAGGTCATCCTGTACGCTCCCTTCTGGGATGGAAATTTCTTCCCCTTCTTTCCCAACGTGGATGGCAGCGCGTGGAATCCCAAGAACGCCCGCGCGTTCGTGCGCCGCATCACGCTGGATCTGAAATCGAAGCAGGATACGTGGACGGAGGAAATTCTCTTCCCGTTTCCGGTCGTCGACCTGGGTAAAGTGGATCCGCGCTTCCTGACTCTGGAGCAGCGCTACGGCTTCACGGGATTTTCCGATCCACAGCGGCCGTTCGATGAGGCGCGCGGCGGAAATCTCAAAGGCCGGGTCACGAATTCCTACGGACGCTTCGATTTCACGACGGGAAAATTCAGTGCGTATTTTGCCGGCGATACTCACAGCCTGCAGGAGTGCAGCTTCGTGCCGCGGGCGGGCAGTCATGAAGAGGGAGATGGTTACCTCGTGGGCGTCGCTTCCAACTACGCGGACATGCGATCGGAGTTGATCATCGCGGACGCGAGGAATCTCGAGGGTGGCGACCTTGCGCGCGTCATCTTGCCCTTCCGTAGCAGTGCGCAGGTGCATGGGATCTGGGCATCCGCGCAGGAGTTGTCTTGAGAGCGCCAACTTACATAGGTTGGGATAGCGTGGCGAGCCGTCGGGTGTTCGTGAAACAGATCGCCGGTGGTCTCGTGACCGCGGCGGTCGCGCAGAGTCTATCGGCGCGTGTTCTCGAAACTCTGCCGCCGGATCGCAGCGCTCCTGCCGCGCACTCAACCCTGTTGCCGCCGGTCGTCTCCTTTCACCTGGATCAACCCTATCTGGATATGACCGGGCGAGGCATCCCGTATCGGCCGCCGCCGGGAATGAGATCGGGCCAGCCGGTTGCGGAGCTCAGTGAGCACGCATTCCGCAGCGCGCTCCCGTACGCATAACCGGGACGAGCATCGGTCCACGAATCCATAACGTCGGCCCGATTCGCACAGCTTTTGAGGGGAAGCGATGAAGAACGGTCTCGTGTGGGCGCTGTTTGCCGCAGCCTGGCTGGGGTGTGCGGTGCCGGTGGGGGCGACCGCTCTTCCTACGGATGCGGACCTGCTGAATGTCGACAGCAGCAACTGGCTGCATTTCAACCGAACCTACGCCGGCGATCGCTATTCCCCGCTCGCGGGAATCAACCTTGGCAATGCCGGCAAGCTTACCCCGAGATGCATCCTGCAACTCGGCGAGATCGGCAGCTTCGAGACGAGCCCGATCGTCTATCACGGCCGCATGTACGTGACGACGAGTCACAAGACATTCGCGGCCGATGCGAAGAATTGCACTCTGCTCTGGGCACATAGCTATACGACGGTCGGCCCCGAGCACATCATTTCCAATCGGGGCGTGGCGTTGTACCAGGGCCGGGTCTATCGAGGGACAACCGACGGTCACCTGTTGGCCCTCGATGCCGAGACTGGCAAGGTGATCTGGGATGTAGAAGTCGCCGACCCCAACACCGGCTATTTCATCAGTGCCGCGCCGATGGCATTCGACGGCCGGATCTTCGTGGGCGAGGGCGGAGCCGATAACGGCATCAAGGGTCATGTTCATGCCTTTGACGCCGCGACCGGCAAGGCAATCTGGAAATTCGACGTCATTCCGACCGGCGATCAACCCGGGGCGAGCACCTGGAGCGGTGGCCAGGAGACCGGCGGAGGATCGTCCTGGTCGAGCATGGCGGTCGATCCACATCAGCGCCTGCTGTTTGTGCCGACTGGAAACCCGGGGCCGGATTTCAACCCTGGAAGTCGCCGCGGCGCGAACCTCTACACCGATTCCATCGTCGTGCTGAACGCGGACTCGGGCCAGCTCGCCTGGTGGGTCCAGCAGGTGCCCGCGGATACCCATGACTGGGATACCGCCGCCGCACCTGCGATCTACGAACAGAACGGACGCCAGTACATGGCTGTGGCGAGCAAGGACGGCTTTCTCTATCTATACGACCGCCAGACCCACCAGTTGATCGCGCAAGCGCAGACCATGACCCGCGTCAATGTCGATACCCCGTTCAGCCTGACTACACCCGTACGGTACTGCCCCGGAGGGTTGGGACAATGGAATGGCCCGGCATATTCCGCGAAGGAGCGGCTCGTGTTCATAGGCGCTGCGGACCGTTGCGACACGATTCAACTCGCCGAGCCGAAATATGTGCGCGGCCAGGTGTTTTTTGGCGGACTGCTGCGCCCCGCACCGAATGAGACTTCGACGGGCACGGTACGCGGCATCGATGCCGCAACGGGACACGAGGCGTGGGTCTACCACTCATCATCGGTCATTGTGGCGGGCGTCACTCCGACGGCCGGCGGGTTGCTTCTGACCGGTGACGGCGGCGGCGATTTTCTGGTGCTCGCGGCGAAAACCGGCAGGCTTCTGTATCGATTTGCCACTGGCGGCGGGATTGCGGGCGGTATCAGCACCTATTCGGTCGATGGGGAGCAGCTCATTGCGGTTCCGTCCGGCAACTCGTCGCGTGGCATCTGGAATACGACTGGCTCTGCGACCGTGATCGTTTTTGGGATCGCAGAATAGAGGGCATTCGAGTGGCTCACCGCGCTGCGTTCGGCAAGATTGTTGTTGGTTGGCTGTGCGCGTTGGCCGCGGGGGCGCCGGCGTGGCCCGCGGGCACACCCACGAGGGATACGGGCATACCCACGAGGGACACGGGCACGCCCGCGGTGGGCGCAAATGCGCCGTCTTCCGGGCTCAGCTTCACCGATGCGCAGGTCACTCAAGGCCGGGCGGCATACGGGAAGTCTTGCGCCGCATGTCACGGTGCGAATTTGGAGGGAGCTGCCGGGGTGGCTCTGTCAGGCGCTGCTTTCGCGCGTGCTTGGGCGGACGGTCATCACAACACGCGCGATCTGTACGAAATGACCGCGAAGCAGATGCCGAAGAACGCGCCCGGAAGCCTTAGCGAGAACGACAACCTCGCGATCCTTTCATACATCCTGTCGAAGAACGGTTATGCAGCCTCCAATCAGCGGCTCTCGGTAACAAAGCTGGATGCAGTCATTCGTTCCGCGGGAGCTGCCGATCCGGTGACGCCGACTCCGACGCCACCGGCGACAGGCGGCGTCGATCATCGTGCCGCGCACTTTCCCGAACCGCCGGCGAACATCGAAGAAGCCACGGGCAGGTCGCCCACCGATGCGGACCTGCTGCAGGTGCAGGACCCGGACTGGTTGACCTACAACCGCGATCTGGCCGGTGGTCGATTCTCACCGCTCGCGCAAATCAACGCTCGCAACGTGGCTCGGCTGCGAGTCAAGTGCCTGTTGCAGCTCGGCGAGTTGGGCAGCTTTGAGACGAGTCCGATCGTTTACCAGGGCCGGATGTACCTCACGACCGCCCACAAGGTGTTCGCAGTCGGCGGCTCGAATTGCGCGACGCTGTGGTCATACGACTACGTTCCGACCGATCCCGAGCACTTGCCTGGCAATCGTGGCGTCGCACTGTATCGTGGCAAACTCTTTCGCGGCACGACAGACGGCCACCTGCTTGCCCTGGATGCCGAAACCGGCAACTTACTGTGGAACGTACGCGTCGCCGATGGCGGTCAAGGGTATGAGATCACGGGAGCCCCGGTGGCGTTTGACGGCAAAGTGTTTACCGGTGATGCCGGCGCCGATGTCGGAATCAACGGTCGCGTCTATGCGTTCGACGTGAGCACCGGCGCCTTGATCTGGGCCTTCGACATGATCCCCACCGGCAGCCAGCCCGGCGCGCAGACGTGGGGAGGCGGCGCGGAGCACGGCGGAGGAGCCACGTGGTCTTCCATGGCCATCGATCCGAGCCGCCGGTTGATTTTCGTCCCCACCGGCAATCCGGCGCCGGATTTCAACGACCAGGCTCGGCCGGGCGCCAACCTGTATACCGATTCGGTCGTTGCACTGAGCCTGGATACCGGCAAGTTGGCCTGGTACGTGCAACAGGTGCCTCACGACGTGCATGACTGGGACACTGCGGCGGCGCCAGCGCTGTTCGAGCAGGGCGGACGCCGTTACATGGCGGTGGCAAGCAAGAACGGCCTGCTGTTCATTTACGATCGCGACAGCCAGCAAACCCTGTCGCAAACGCCGTTTACGACGCGAGAGAACGTCGATGTGCCGCTGCGCATGGATGCGCGCGTCCACATCTGTCCCGGCGCGCTCGGCCAATTCAACGGGCCTGGGTATTCGCCACAATTGAAGATGTTGTTCCTCGGCGCCGCGGACCGCTGCAATGTCATCCAGATGGGAGAATCGAAATTCGTGCCGGGTGGCATCTACTTCGGCGGAATGTTCATTCCCGATCCGAAGGAAAAGCAGAGCGGGTGGATCAAAGCCTTCGATCCAAGCAACGGACGCGAGTTGTGGAGCGTGCATCGACCCGACATCGTGCTTTCCGCCGTGACTCCTACCGCCGGCGGGCTGCTGTTGACGGGGGACTCCGGCGGGGATTTTCTCGCGCTCGACGCGAAAAGCGGCAAGATCCTGTATCGGTTCGCAACCGGCGGCCCGATCTCGGCAGGCATCACGACTTACGGGGCCGGTGGCAGACAATTTATTGCCGTGCCTTCCGGCAGCTCCTCGCGGGATTCGGCTTCTGCGAACGGAGCCGCTACGCTGGTTGTGTTCGGGCTGCCTTGAGTCTGGTGGCGGCCGGGACCCGGTGGCGAAACCTATGCTTGAAGGGATCGACATTTCAAATCGCTCGTTGCTGATCGCACTGATCGTCGCCTCTGCGTTTTTCATGGAAAACCTCGACGCGACGATCATCGTGACCGCACTGCCACAGATGGCGCAGAGCTTCGGGACGACGGCGACACGAATGAGTCTCGGCGTCTCCGCCTATGTGCTGGCAACCGCAGCCTGTATTCCTGCGAGCGGATGGCTCGCGGATCGGATCGGCGCCCGAAACCTCTTCTGCGCCGCCATCGGACTGTTTACGCTCGCCTCGATGGCATGCGGCGTCGCACCGACGTTCTTGACCTTCATCCTGGCACGCATCATTCAGGGGGCAGCATCGGCGATGATGTCGCCCGTCGGGCGCCTCGTTGTCCTGCGCACCGCCGAGAAGCGCGATCTCATGCGTGCACTGTCGACACTCGTGTGGCCGGCACTGTTCGCGCCGGTCCTGGGGCCTCCATTGGGGGGATTCATCACCGGCGCAGCGAGCTGGCGCTGGATTTTCTATGTGAATGTACCGCTGGGCCTCGTTGGAATGATCCTGGTGCTGAGCTTTATTCCGAACGAGAAGACGAGCGAGCGTGCCGCATTCGACTTCAGGGGCTTCGCGCTACTGGCAGGCGCATTGGCCTGTCTGACATACGGTCTGGATGTCATCGGCTCGCGCAAGATCGACTGGCCACTCGCTACGGTTCTCTTCGTCGCGGCTGCGGTTTCAGGCTGGCTCGCCATTCGCCACCTCAACGAGGTGCCGAACCCGATAGTCCGGTTGCAGTCTCTGCGGATCCCTACTTTCTTTGTCGGCAGCGTCTCCGGCGGCAGCATCTCCCGCGCCGCCATCAGCGCGACGCCATTTCTTCTGCCATTGATGTTCCAGGTGGGCTTCGGGCTGACGCCCGTCGCCTCGGGTCTGCTGCTGTTGATCTACATGGCGGCCAACCTCCTCATGAAGATCTTCACGAATCGGCTGCTACGACGCTTCGGAATGCGCAATATCCTGTTGGTCAACGGTGCGATTGCCTCGATAGGGATAGCCGCTTGCGCGATCATTGTGCCGACCATGCCGCTCGCGATCACGGCTGCCATACTGGTCCTGGCGGGTGCCAGTCGGTCGATGCAGTTCACCGCAATCACTTTCGTCAGTTTTGCCGACATCACCCCGGAAGAGCGGGCGTCGGCCAGCGTTCTGTCATCGCTTGCGCAGCAGATCAGCATGGGGATGGGTGTTGCGGTGGGAGCGCTGATGCTCAACATCAGCCGAACGATCCGCGGCGCGTCGGATCTCAGTCCACACGACTTCCGCGTTGCGTTGGTGCTCGCCGGTGTCCTCAGTGCTGTCGCCCTCATGTCCTACGCAAGCCTCCCTGTCGATGCGGGCGCGGAAGTCAGCGGGCACAAACCCAAACCGGCGTAACGGGCAGCGCGGTTTTTGCCCCGAAACAGTGACCCGAGCGCTGGTCAGCGCGTACGAAGTCCGGCCGGCGGCATGCTCCGGATATCACTCTTTGAGCAAGGAGCGATGTGAGGCCGAATACTGCAACTCTGGGCGCCCCACCGATGGAATTCCAACATTGCAAGCTCTCGGCTACGTCGCTTCCGCGTTGGATGATGGAATGAAGCAGGCACTGGCTGCGAAGGATCTGAGCGCGGTTCTAATCGAGCTGCATGCAGCATTCGCTGCGTTGATTCGAAACCCGAAGCTGATCGAGCGGTGTAGGTCCGGACGGGAGTGGGTAAAGGACAGCCGGGGCGCAGCAGAATAGTGCCGTCGTTTGCAGCCGCGACTCAGCAGCGACACCGTGTTCGTGGCAGCAAACAGGATTCACCGCCGCAGGAACTTGTTACGAAATGATCCGTTTCTTAACTTAAGGTTAAGGGCTCAGATGGGCAAGGAGCGGGTTATGTTTGTTGTCAGAAACGTTGGATTCTCCATGGCCGGGTTTATGCTCGTGGCGCTCGCGGGCTGTGCTACGACGCAAGGTAACCTCACAAGCTCGGCAGACAGGCTCGAGCATAACGCTGACGCGCTTGCGCGTGAGGAGCCTCGGGACACCCGGGCCGCAGACTACCCAACTACCGGATATTCGCGGGATGCCCGCGAGCTTGCGGACCAAGCGCATGACTTCCGCAGGACTGTGATGGACAGGCGCGCGGATGACCGCGAGGTCAAAGCCGCATTTGAGCACGTGTCACGTAGCTATCACACGCTTCGCGATGACGTAGATCGCTCTGACAGCCGCGATGCCCAGGCTGACTTGAAGCCTGTAACAGACGCGTATCTCGATGTCGAACGTGCAATGGGCGGTTATCCCGACGCGGATCGCTACGCTCGCGACGGCTACACGAGGGAGCGTTAGCCGGCGTGACATCGTTGGGGGGCGGTGTGTTTCAAGCATTGCGATTCGCGCGATTGCGCGCCCCGTCAGCCGCGGTTGATCTACGCCGCTGACTTTGCGAAGCTGGCTGCATCCGTTTGGAGAGCCGCAATGACGCCCCAGGTCGACCCCGTCCTCATTTACCACAATCCCTCTTGCGGCACGTCCCGAAACGTACTCGCGCTCATACGGAAAGCGGGCATTGAGCCGATGGTCATTGAGTATCTGCAGACCCCGCCCGATCGTGAAACGTTGCTGGAGTTGCTGCGTCGGATGCAGATGAGTCCGCGCGAATTGCTGCGCGAAAAGGGAACTCCCTACGCAGAGCTGGGGTTGGGCGCGTCCCATTGGACGGATGAGCAGCTCATCGAGCAGATGCTGGCTCACCCGATTCTCATGAATCGGCCCATAGTCGCAACGCCGTGGGGAGTGAAGTTGTGTCGGCCGTCCGAGGCGGTGCTCGATATTCTTCCCGCCGTAGCTTGCAACCTCCACGCAGAGCCCTAAGTTGTTTTGTCCGATGCGGCACGAACGACGAAATACGGCGTGTTGGTGCGGTCCAAGTTGAAGCCAGGGTAAAGCTGCGCTCGATCCGGTTCCTGCCTGAGCTCGAAGAAATACTGCAGCGGGTAGCGTGAGGCCGTATAGGGTGCGGGAATAACGCCTCGATATTCGCCGTCGCCGGCTTCGAGCTGTGTCGTCTGATAGTCCTCCGCTTGATTCACGTGCCGGTAGAGCAGGTGAGCCGCAACCGGCGCGGTGTTCTGCTTGATGGAAAGCACTACCTGCAACGGCTCATGCGGGACGAAATGCGTCGGCGGCAGATGTACGCACAACGCGGACGCGCGCTGCGAATCGCCCAAAATCTTGCTCAACGCGGCATGTGAAAGTGCAGCTTGTTCCGTGTCATCTTGAGCTGCGGCGAGCTGCCGTGTCATTTCCGCAATATCGGTATCGATCGCGGGTAAGCGGTCGAGCCAGTGGCCACGCTGGTGCGGCAGCGGACCCACGGTTACATCGGGCACATAAACCACTCCGGACTCGTTCGCGAACTGCGACCAGATCTCGCGTGCGCGACGATACTCCTGCAACGCTTTTTCGAGTGCGGCGCGGTTTCCAGAACGAGCATGCAGCGAATAGAGGGTCGCGCTGCGCAGCTTTGCGGCGAAAAAACGGCCCAGGCCGGTATGAATCCGCACGTCGGTGGCGATGCGACGGAATTCCGGGTCGCGATCGGGCTTACGGTGGCTCGTCGCTGCCATCAAGTGATGCGTTGCGGTCGTCGCAAGCTGCTCGAGCCACTGCGCCACTTCGATAGGCGAATACTTGCCGCTGCGCTGCTGCGCTTCGACCTGTTCGTCAACGAAATCGCGGCTGCTCAGAAACAATTGCGGGTCCAACGGACTGACATTCCCGAAGAGCTTGGGAGCCGGGGTATCTCCATAGGGATGGCCGGCGCTGGCAGCCGCGATCGGCTGATTGGTGTAAAACTCCGGAACGTACGTGTCGTTGGCCGCGGAGGGTAAATGCGCCGTCGTGACCGTCGGGAGGATTCGAGTGGCGTTGGCAATCGCTGTTTCGAGGTCTGCAGCCTTTGTCCCGAACTTCTTGTTCAAGTAGCGGCGCCAAGTCTCCGGATCGGCGTCCGGGTTGTACAGAAGACGTCCCCACAGGCGATAGGTATAGAGATATTTCTCCCAGTCCCAACGTGGCTGCAAGCTGGTGTCGGCGTACGCGCAGCGACCGCCGGGGATTCCCGATCCCCGCCGGCCCTTGAATGCGAGCGGCTCGAAATATTCCGCACCATTCCCGCCGCAAAAACGGAACGCGCGAGCGTTCGCAGCGGCCATGGCAGGATCGCCCGACAGGAGAAAACGATGCGTGCCGGGCCAGACACGAAACATCACGCCATATGGCCGATCCTCGGGCAGAAAGTCGGCGTAACCGTAGCGCGTAAAGCTCCTTGATCCGGTGCTGAGTTCCGAGAATCGTTCGGGTTCCGCGTGCTCGCGCGGCATCTCCAGTTCCCGAATGGCCGTCTGGTGGTACGGCATGCCCATGTGTTCAGCCCAATACTTGGGCGAGAGTCTCACGGGCAGGCCGGTGGCAAGCGCCCCGTCGATCATTCTCTGATCGATGCCTTTCGTGTGCAGATCGATCTCGACTTTGCGGCCGCAGGCCGCCGCCCCGTCAAACACTGTTTTCCAGAACGCGTAACTTCCCTCGCGTACTCCACTCTCGCCATGAGTTCGCAGCGTCACACCGCTGATTGCCGGACACTCCTGCAATAGTGTCGTGAGCGCATCGCGGCAGTACGCGGCGTGGTTTGCCGGTGTCAAACCCTCAATGGTGTGACTGGCGCGAGGGCTATCCGCCCACTGGTAACCGTGGGTCCAGATCCCCAGTTGAAAATCGATGCCGTGTGCAACCGTCTGACTACTGATGAAGCGCAACATCTCGAGATTGCGGTCGCGCTCCGCATCGGACAAATTCACCGCCCGGACATCGTAACCGGGCACGGCCAGAAAAAACGGATAAGCAAACAGCAGATACGCGTCGGTGACTTTCTCCAGGGAGTCATAGCCGATTCCAAAGCTCAGATGTAACCGGTTGAAGCGCTGCGCCGCGAGCATGGCGAGATAAGGAGGCCAGAAGTCACGATCCTCGAACCAGGGCTTGTCTTCGACATCGCTGACGAAGAGGCGCCCGATGCTGCGAAGGGCATTGAAAGGCGCCTCGACTACCGGCTGTTGCATCTTAAGCGCTTGCAGCGGGTCCTCGGCGTGTCGCACTCGGTCTGCCAACTCGAGCACCGCGTACATCAGGCCTCGTGAATCGATGCCACATGCCAGGACGCCGGGGCGGCCCTCGAATAGCGACGGCACGAGCGCCAATGACTCGCTTGTTTGCGATACCCGCACCGCGGCTTTCTCCAGAGTTGCGGCAGCCAGCGCCGCGTTGGACGCTGCCGCGACGATGCAAAAATCGGTAGGCGCAGACTGTGTGACCGAGTGGAATTGCCGCAGCGAGAACCTGTGCTGAGCGAGTGCTTTTTCCAGCTCCCGTATCGCCCGGGTCACCGGCGGAGCCACTGCGAGCGGATCCGTGGGATCCGTCACCATAGAGACGCTCTTGTGGGCACCGGGCTGCACCGCGCCAGCCGATCCGAGGCCAAGAGTGCCGATGGATCCTGCTGAAAGCTGCAGAAAGTCACGCCGCGACAGGTTGGGTCTCTTCACATTAAAATTGTCCATGCAGGCGCAAGGCAAAGACCGATACCGGGCCGCGATCCGGGTTGTACGCGGGGTGCCGGATGAACTGGTAGTCGACGCTGACGTGGGCTTGCCGCACAACCGACAGATCGTAGTAGGTCTCCAGTATTTGTTCCGCTCGCGGATGTGGCAACCGGCCATCCCCGACCAGGATGCCGAGCCCACCGGCGTTGAGAAATCGTTCCCGCGCGGCCGAGATTTCATTGACGATCGTGACGATGCTGACGGTGTCGTCGGCTCGGGTCCAGCGCGTGCCCTTCAGCGACACTCCGGCGGCAATCGTTCGGTCGATGTCCGTGAACTCGTAGGATTCGACGTTGCCCGCTGCGCCTCCGGCGCGAAGGAATACGCCCAGGGAGGGCGTCAATTGCTGCTCGGCGTTCAGGTCGATGCCGAGTCGGTCACGGAAGCGGCGCACGGCAGTCACATCGACTGCCGTGCCGGTAGCTTCCGCAAGCTTCACGGCGTCATCGAGCAGGGCCATCCGCCCGCGACTGTCGAAAGCAGTCAACATCAGTTTTCCGGGCAGCCCCGCCCACTCGTGCCGCCTCTCGATTTCAAGCACCGTTTGAAATTCATGCAAACCGGGATCGAGATGCTCGCTATTGGGGACGTTCGACAAGTCGAACAATCCGGCGCGAAATGTCCACACGCCTTGATACCATTCAGCCGTTGCACCAACGGTATAACCCCAGGCATCCGCTGCATAATCGAATGTACCGGTATCCACCGCGGCCCAGTTGAGAAAGTCCGCACGCGGGTCGTGCGCATATTGATTCGTGTCGAAGATGTCCACGACGCTGAGCTTGCCGAGCGTGAACACCAACCGGTCGGCGCTTTGATAGCCTCCCAGTTGGTTGGCGCCGGGCTCGACCGGTTCTTCAGGTGTGCCCAGCGCGATCATCTGACGCACAAATAGACGAGGCAGACGCAGGTAGGGGGTCTTTCGCCCCACCTTGTAGGCTTCCGCGCTTGGAAAGCCCGCGACGCCCACCGTGTTATCCAGTCCGAAGCCCTGGTCTATCTCAGGATTGATCCACAGTTGCGCACCCTCCCACAGTCGTGAGCCCAGATAGAGCGTGAGGTCCACCGTCTCCCGGCCGATGCGCGGGGAGAGACTATTGGCGCCTCGGTAGGGTGCACTGAAATCCGACGTTCCTTGTTCCACGAAAGTGAATTGTCCGTGTACGGCAAACTGTTCGGCGCGGATAGGCGGCGACGCGGCGGCAGAATCGTCTGCTGATGCAGTGTTGGGCGCAACGGCTGCAGCTAGCGTGATTATGCACTGCATGACCCAGAGTGTTCTGACGGGCAGCACTGCAGAAGAATGCATCGATCGCGCTCCGCGACGCTTAGCGGGAAGGGACTAGGACCGCGGAGTCGTGGCGTGCGCGGTGGTGCCGCCACGGGCGAATTCAAACTGCACCAGCGACTTTCGCAGGCCCTGACGGTCAGCGGGAGCGAACTTCCACTCGTGGGCTGCCTTGCTAGCCAGGCGGGCGAAATACCGGCTTGGACCGGGATTCTCGAGGGTCGTGTCGACAACCTTGCCCGTGCTGTCGATGGTCACGCGAACCGCGACCTTGATGCGGCCCTGAATCGTGTCACGTGCGCTGCGTGGAACGTTTGGGATTTCTTCATGGAGCACGGACGATGCAGCGACTGCCGCCTTCGATGCCGTGGGCGCTGGACTGGGTGGAGGAACTGGGACCTCGGGGGGCGCGGGTCGAGATGTCTGTGGATCCTGCGAGGTGACCGCAGTATTTGCCACTTGTTGGGGGGAGTCGGGATGGCGATGAAGCAGGCGCGGCCCGGGCCAGACTGCGATCAATAGGACAAGGATCACAGCGATGGCGATGACTGGGGCAACCGCACGCCGAGTGCCGGGCTGCGGTATCGACGCCATCGGCTTACGTCGCGACATCATCGGGCCAGGGAAGGACACGAGTGGCGCTGGAGGAGGGAACGCTGCCGGCTCGCCGAAAGGCGCTGCGAGTGCGGCGGACACCGCGGGCACGATGGGCACGGCGGGCACGATGGGCGCGGTGGGCACGGCCGGCACTACGGGCACTGCGGGCACAATGGGCGCGGTGGGCACTTCGGGCGCAATGCCCGCTGCCGGAGCTGGTTCGATCCAGCGTTGCAGGGTAGCGACGGTGGGCCGGGCGGCAGGGTTGCGATCCAGGCATCGCCGCACGATCTCGACGAATGTTGGCGGAAGAGTCGCCGGCAGGGACACGGGTCCTGCTTGCCCGTCAGGCCACGCGGGATGTTGCTGCGTGAGAGCCTCGACCATGATGACCCCGAGAGCCCAGATATCGCCGGCTGCGGAAAAACTTCCGTCTTTGGCTTCCGGAGGATCGTAAACGGAGGACTGTGCAAGACTCGCCGTGGATTCGCCGGCGGGGCGGACGGTGTCGCTCGCCAGTTTGAGCTGATCGTTGACGACCAGGATGTTTGCAGGCTTCAACTGGCCTTGCACCAGGTACCTGCGGTGCAGGAACGCCAGCGCATCGAGGGCGGGCAGCAGCGTGTCCCGCATTTCGTCGGCAGTAAGGGCCCGATGCGGAAGTATTTGTGCGAGCGTCTGCTCGGCGTGTTCCATCACGACGAACAGGAACTGTCGGCCGCCGAGCTGGCAGCGGCCCAGGTCGAAAAGCCGCATCAGGTGCGGATGCCCAAGGCTCGCCGCCGTCCTCCAGTGCGCGAGTTGCGCCTCCGTCAGACTCGGAATGGCCGGGACCAACTTCAGGACCGCGTCGGGGAGGTTTTGCGCCTTGCACTCGGTGAGGAATACGCCGCTGTGGCCAGTGCCGCCCAAAAAGCGGCGCAGCGGAAAATCCCCGTTTACAACCTGGCCTTCCCACGTCTCCCAGACATCGGTCATCGTGCGTCTTGCTCCCCTGATCGGACGTAAATGGTACGCCTGAAACACACTGTCCGCTGCATCCGGAAATGGGGTGAAAACACAGGGGGCGGCCGTCCTGGACACGCGGCGCCGTCCTGCACGCGCAGCTCGACCTCCGCCACGCACGAAGCTTGGCCATGACTCCTTCGCAAGAGTGTGATCTGTGCACCGCTGCTAAAGCCGCCAGCTCAAGAACGCACACGCCATGCCGATAAGCGAACCGGCACCCTCGCGTTGCAGCGGGCGCCGTGGGCTGAAGTGTTAGCCAGGTCACGAAAATCGAGCTGAAAAGGCGTCAATAGACCTCTTATGTGTCCGGATTTGCAGTCAAGGGGAGGAATGTGAGCACCGCGGAAACCTCCCGGATCCTGGTCGTCGATGACAATCGCGCGATCCATGATGATTTCAGGAAGATTCTGCTGGACCGCGATCTGGACGAGAATCTGCAGAATCTGGAAGCGACGCTGTTTGGCGACGCCGTGCCCGCTCGCGACACCTCGCGACCGTTTCGGGTCGATTCGGCGTTGCAAGGGGCGGAGGCGCTGGCGCTCGTGCAGCGCTCGCTCGAAGATCGTCAGCCCTACTCGGTGGCGTTCGTCGACATGCGCATGCCGCCGGGATGGGATGGCCTCGAGACCATCGAGCGGTTGTGGGCGGTCGATCCGCAGATCCAGATCGTCATCTGCTCCGCGTACTCGGATCACGACTGGGAGGATCTGATCGCGCGTCTGGGCCGCTCGGACAAGCTGCTCGTGCTGAAGAAGCCTTTCGAGATGATCGAAGTGCTGCAGTGCGCACACGCCCTGACCTCGAAATGGCGCAACGAACGCACTCTGGGTAAATACGTCAACTCGCTCGAGAATGACGTTTCCGACCGCACCGAGCGCCTGGAAGCGGCCAACAAGCAGTTGCGCCATCTCGCCACGCACGACGCCCTGACCAGCCTGCCGAATCGGGTGCTGCTGGATGACCGCATGAACCGGGCCATCGTTCACGCGCAACGCGCGGAAGAGGGCTTTGCGGTCTGCGTCCTCGACCTGGACCGGTTCAAGCTCATCAACGACTCTCTGGGCCATCACGCGGGCGATGAGCTGTTAAAACACGTCTCACGATGCCTGACGGGCGCCGTGAGGAGCGTGGATACCGTCGCGCGTCTCGGCGGCGATGAGTTCGTATTGATCATCAGCCAGGTCAAGGGTCGCAACGAGACCGAGCAGGTCGCGCGCAACATCCTCGAGGCGCTGCAGGCGTCCATCAAGATTGGCGGCCTCGAGCTGCACACCTCGGCAAGCATTGGAATTGCGTTCTACCCCGGCGACGGCACGACCATCGAATCGCTCTACGCGCACGCCGACGCTGCAATGTATTGCGCCAAGCAGCGCGGCGGCTCCAGCGTCGAGTGCTTTACGCCGACGATGAGCTTCGCGTCCGAGGAGCGGGTCAGATTCGAAGGCGATCTGCACCGCGCATTGAAGGATCAACAGTTCGAATTGCACTATCAGCCGAAGCTCAATGCGAACACGCGGCGCATTCACAGCGTGGAGGCGCTCATTCGCTGGCGGCACCCGGTGCGGGGCCTGATCAGTCCGGATAAATTCATTCCACTTGCCGAGGAATCGGGGTTGATCGTGCCGATCGGCGAGTGGGTGCTACGTGAAGCGTGCCGCCAGGCACGGGCGTGGCAGGATCAGGGGCTGCCGAGCCTGCGAGTCGCCGTCAACATCTCGGCAATGCAGTTTCGCCGCCTGGATCTTGTGGACACGGTGGAACGGGCATTGCGGGATGCGGGAATCGACGCGCATTACCTCGAGATCGAGCTCACCGAGACCGCGGTGATGAGCGATCCGGAGGAATCGGTCGATATCCTGCAGCGCCTGAGCCGCATGGGCATCGTGGTCTCGGTGGATGACTTCGGCACCGGGTACTCGAGCATGAGCTATCTGCGCCGCTTTCCGATCGACAAGCTCAAGATCGACCGCAGCTTCATCACCAACGTCATGACCTCGGCGGATGACGCGGCAATCGTACAGGCGATCATCTCGCTGGCGCACAGTTTGCGGTTGACGGTCGTTGCGGAAGGAGTGGAAACCGCCGAGCAGATGGCCTTCCTGCAGAAGCACGGCTGCGATCAATATCAGGGCTTCCTGTTCAGCAAACCGGTGAGTGCGACCGAATTCGCGGAGATGCTTCGTACTCAACCCTGCGAGGGCAGCCTGACGGACGATGACGCTGCGCGTACCCACAGCCGACTCGCAGTCCTGCGGCCGTCGGCTCAACGCAAGTGAGCGCGGCCGTGTCGAAGACATCTACGCAGGCATTGCGGGCCAGGGGATTGCTCGGATTGCCACTGCTTCTGACAGTCGTCCTGACACTGATGGTTGCAGCGTCGATCATCGTCGCCTTCATCGCGCGCTCAACCGTCGGCTCCGCAGAGAACGCGATGTGGCTTCTAGCCACCGTGCAGGTCGTCATTGCAACCTGTGGCGGATGGTTGATCCACCGGACGACAAGTCGGGCGGTGGCCGTCGACCCCCATTCAGTCGAATCGTCGCAAGCGTTGCTCGAACGCTTGAGCATCGCCACGCAGGCTGCGGGAATTTATTGCTGGGAGCTGGACTGGAGCACGTACTCGATCACGTGGGATGCAAGCCGCTTGCCCGAGGCGGAAGTGGCCGCTGCATCGCGGCGCCATTTCGGCGCGGAGCTCGGCAGCGACTTGTTCAAATGGGTGCACCCGGAGGATCAACACGCGGGCGGCAAGGCCATGGCCGAGTCGCTTGCGCGGGGCGAGGATCACGTGTCCTTTCGCTATCGCATCGTCCTGCCCGACCGGTCTATCCGCCACGTGCAGGCGTTTGCTCGCACCTACACCGATGCGGCCGGCAAGCCGCAGCGGTCACTGGGTGTGAGCTGGGACGTCACGCAGGAGGTCGAGGCGGCGGAGCGGGCGGCGCGCGACGCGTCAATGGAACGCGAGCTTCTCGAACGTCTGAGCGTTGCAACACACGCCGCCGGGCTGCAGTGCTGGGAATATGATTTCGCACGCGACAAGATCCTGTGGCTCGACCATGACGCAGGAGAGGGCCGGCTGAATCCCCAGAATGTGCAGGAGACCGGTGACGCGCTGTACGCGTTGATCGTTCCTGAAGACCTCCAGGAAGTGAAGAACACGGTCGATGCGGCCCTGGCGCGGCAGGATCCGATGATCTCGACCCGCTACCGTCGCCGCAGCGCGGATGGGACCCTGCACTATATCCAAAGCTATCAGCGCTTTTTCTACGACGAGCACGGCAAGCCGGCGCGTGCTCTGGGCGCAAACATCGACGTGACCGAATCGTATCTGCGCCAGGTGGATCTGGAAGCACTGTCGATTCGCTTCGGAATTGCGACCCGCGCGGCGCAGGCGGGCGTTTGGGAATGGCAGGAGCGCAGCAACGAGCTGTGGTGGAACGACACGATGTATGCCATCTACGCGCTGTCGCCCAGCTCGTTCCGGCCCACTTATACGAATGTTGTCGAGATGATCCACCCGGATGATCTGGCGGCCGCGGATTCGGCATGGCGCAATGCGTTGCAGGGGTCAAACCAACTACGCGTGCAGTTCCGCATCGTACGGCCGGATGGCAGCATCGCGCACGCCGACGCTCTTGCGGTCCTCGTGACCGATTCCCGCACTTCGGATCGCCGCCTGGTCGGCATTACCTTGGACATCAGCGAGCGGGTTGCCGCAGAACAGCGCGAGAGGCTGCTTCAAAAACAGCTACGTGAAGCCTCGCACCAATCGGGAATGGCCGAAGTCGCAACCGGAGTGCTGCACAACGTTGGCAACGTGCTGAACAGCCTCGGCGTCTCAACCTCGACAGCGATGGCCCGCTTGCGCGGCTCGCAATTCGACAAGGTTGAGCGTGTCGCAACTTTGCTGGACGAACACCGTGGCACGCTCGAGGAATTTCTCACCAGCGATCCGCGGGGCAAGCGGCTGCCCGAGTACCTGAGCGCGCTTGGCGCACAGATCAAGCGCGATACACAAGACCTTCAGGGCGAAATCGATGCCGTCAACGGGCATGTACAGTACCTTCGTGAGATCGTGCAGGCGCACCAGTCATTCGCGCGAGTGGGTGGCGCCGAGGAAGCGGTGAATGTACGCGAGCTGGTGGACGCGGCGCTGACGCTGAAGGGACAGGAGTTGCGAGGCACCGAGGTCAAGTGCGACATCCCGGAAATTCCGGAAGTATGGACCGACCGCTACAAGCTGCTGCAGATCGTCGTCAACTTCGTGGCCAATGCCTGCGATGCGATAGCGGCGAACGACTCGAGCAAGCGGCGTATCGAAATCGGCGCAAGTCTCACGGACGGTTACCTCGAGGTCGCCGTCGAGGATTCGGGGATTGGGATTCCGGAAGAGCTGCTGGCACGCGTTTGGGAATTCGGCTTCACCACCAAGACACACGGCCACGGCTTTGGATTGCACAGTAGCGCCGTCGCCGCACAACAACTCGGTGGGACAGTCCTCGCGCATAGCGCGGGTCCCGGCTGCGGCGCTCGTTTCTCGGTGAAGATACCCGTCAAGGTCGGAAACGCCAGCATCGAAGCAGCAGTGGCCTGAAGCTGCAACGCTCGTTGCGAGCCAGGCTGAGCGGCATTCCTGACCCGTCCGCAAGCAAGGGCTGCGCGCAATCAATCGAAATGGAACAAGTCGAACAGGTCTCCGATCGCCGGCATGTTGCCCGGCACGTACGGATTGTCCGTCTGCGGCAGCGGATTGGGGAGATTGTCGCGGCT
>FTEM01001899.1_pt1 | contig 28858 bp, 30 predicted proteins | sample 1640201 | NCBI WGS metagenome assembly FTEM01 (sample SAMEA3914816, study PRJEB12502) | metagenome | biome: forest; material: soil | place: USA | collected 2011-09-16 | depth 0.3 m | reverse complement strand
GGGTGGATGCGATCACCGCCGCCGAGATCGTGAATTGCAGCAGGACCAGCGCCTCGCGCAGGCGCATGTTGCCTTTGCCCGCGCTGTATTTGCCGGTCAGCGCCGAAAGCGGCGCCCAGGAGGACAGGTAGAGCGCCGGATAGAGTCCCGAGAGCAGGCCCATCGCCAAGGCGAGGCCCAGTAGCCAGCCCAGCAGCGAGGGCTGGGCGCGCAGATTGAGGCTGACCTCCTGGCTCATCAGGGAATTGATCGGTGTCAATCGCAGCACGACCTCAACGATCACGATGCCGACGACGAGCGCTATCAATGCGAACAACACCGCCTCGCCGAGGAATTGGAGGCCGAGTTGCAGACGGCTTGCGCCGAGGATCTTGCGTATGCCGACCGAGCGGGTGCGGCGGGCAGCCCGGGCGGTCGCAAGATTCATGTAGTTGATGCACGCCACCACGAGGATGAACAACGCCACGGCGGCGCACCCATAGAGGTAGATCGGATTTCCATTGGGAAGGTCGTAGCCGACTTCGGTCTGCAGGTGAGTGGCTGTCAATGGCTGCAGCCAGCTATGCCAGCTCCCGTTGACGGTCTTACCGAAGTCCTCCATGTACTTCCTGTAGAACTCGTCGCTGAGGCGCGGCCAGGTCGCCGGATCGAAGCCGGGCGCCATGATGAGATAGGTGTAGTTGCCGATATTCCAGAGCTGCTGCCGGCGCATCGTCGGATTGTCGGAGTCGCGCAGGAACGGTTGGTTGTTCGAGTACAGCATGTCGTACTTCAGGTGAGTGTTCACCGGCTGGTCGTCGAATACCAGTGTGATCTTGTTCGGTATGCCCACATCGGTCGTAAAGGTTTCCCCGACCGGGTTGGCGGTGCCGAAGTACTTCCTTGCGAAGGTCGCACTGACGGCGACCCCGCCATCTTTCAGGGCTGTCTTGGGATCGCCGTAAAGTATTTTGTCCGTGAATACCTCGAAGACGTTGGGGTCGACGAAGTAACTGTTCTCCCAGTAATAGGTATCGTTGCCATGGTGGATCGCAACGCTGCTGTTGTTGCTGTTGCTCAAGAATCTGACGTAACCCTTGATGTACTGCGGATACTCCGCTGCCAGCATCGGCCCGAGCACGCTCGAGGTCACAGCAAACCGGTCCGTCGAGCCGTTGTTGGTGAATTCGTTGACGACCCGGTAGATGCGCTCGCGGTTCACGTTGTACCGGTCATAAGTGAGCTCGCTGCGCAGGAACAGGCCCAGCATCAGGCAACAGGCGACTCCGAGTGACAGTCCGGCCACGTTGATGGCCGCGTAGAGTTTTTCGCGCTGCAGGGTGCGCAGCAGTACCAGCAGATAATTGCGCATGGCCTTAGCGATCCGCCGCTCTGTCGGAGACGATCCTGCCGTCGAGAAGATTCACTATGCGGCTGCTGAAGGCGGCGTTCGCCGCGGAGTGCGTCACCATCAGGATGGTCGTGCCCTCCTCATTGAGCTTGAGCAGCATCTTCATGACCTCATCGCCGTGCTCGGAATCGAGGTTCCCGGTAGGCTCATCCGCGAGGATCAGATTCGGCCGGTTCACGAGTGCGCGCGCCACTGCGACGCGCTGCTGTTGACCGCCTGAGAGCTGGCTGGGGAAGTGATCCCGTCGGTGTGCGATGTCCATCTTCTCGAGCACCGCCTCGACACGCGGGCGCCGGTCGTTAGCGGGCACTCCGGCATACACCAATGGCAACTCGACGTTCTCGTAGACGGTGAGCTCGTCTATCAGATTGAAGCTCTGGAACACGAAGCCGATGTTGGCCTTGCGGATGCGCGCTCGCTTGCGTTCGGGGTAACCGGAAACATCCTCACCCATGAACCGGTACTGCCCCCCGGTGGGACTGTCGATGAGCCCGAGGATGTGCAGGAGCGTCGACTTGCCGCAGCCCGAAGGGCCCATGACCGAGACGAACTGCCCCTCGTTGAGTTGAAAATTGATGTCGTCGACCGCGGTCGTCTCGACGACGTCCGTGCGATAGACCTTCTTCAGACTCTGCGTTTCGATGATCATGGCCGATTCCCGTCCGTTTTGAGAGGGGTAGTGAACTGCAGCTCGTCGACCGCGTTGAAGGTGTCGTAAGCCGAGGTGATGATGCGATCGCCCTCGCTCAACCCTTCGAGCACTTCCACTTCGCGCGGGTTTTGTTTTCCGAGGCGTACGTCAGTACGGCGCGCCGTTCGCCCGTCCTTGGACACCACGTACACCCAGCGGCCGGAGGTCTGTTGGAAATATCCGCCTTTCGCGACCGTCAGGGTTTTCGTCGGTGTTCCGAAGCTCAACTCGACGGTGAGTGTCTGGCCACGCTTGAGCGTCTCAGGCACGTCGCCCGCGAAGAGGACATCTGCCTCGAACGTGCCGTTTTTGACTTCGGGATAGACCTTCGTGACTTTGACGTCATAGATCTTGCCGTCGAGGTTCACGTGTCCGGGCGTACCCGTCTCGACGCGGCTGATGTAGTACTGGTCGATGCTTACCCGCACCTTGAATTTGTCGAGCAGGTCGATCTGGCCGATGCGCTGTCCGACGGTGACGTTCTGACCGACTTGCGCATCGATAGTCGACAGGTAGCCAGAGATCGGCGCCCGCACTTCCAGGCTCTTGACGATCTGGCCGAGCAGCTCGAGGCTCGTGTTGAGCTTGTCGATCGACTTGTGCACCGCCGTGACCTGCTCGGCGCTGAGCTCGTCCTCTTTGTGGATGCGCTCCTTCAGCAGGTCGCGCTTGTCCTTCAGGTACTGGAGCTGGTTGCGCTGCGTCTCGAACGTCTCGGCGGAGATCGCCGTGTTGCCGTCCTTGATGAGCTCCTCGTAGCGGTGAAACTTGTTTTCCGCATCCACGATCTGGTGCTCGAGATCGAGCAACGCGTCTCGCAACAGCAAAGCGCTCTGCGCGCGGTTGAATTGCGAGTCGCGCTGGATGTCGAGGTTGTAGAGAAGCTGCGTCTCCGTGCCGATCGCCGTTTGTTGCAGTGAGATGTTGGAAAACTTCAGGATCAGATCGCCCTTCGCGACGTGCTGACCGCCTTCGACGTAGATGGCATCGACGCGGCCTCCTTCTTCGACGTCCAGGTACACCGACGTGGCTGCCTGCACCGTGCCGTCGAACGGGTAGTACTCGAGGAAATCCGCCTTATGCACTACCCCTGTGGTTACCCGGTTCGGATCGACGGTGAACCGGGAGCTCGATGAGCGGGCCATGAGCTGCCACACGAGCCCTAGTGCCAGCAGCGAGCCGACCCCGATGAACACCCAGCGGAGCCGCGAGACGCCCTTCTTGTCGATAGTTTTATCCATAGCCTACGCCGGGTAGATCAAGATGCGTGCCAGCGCGGAAGCGCGCACGGCTTATAATAAATTCAATGAGTTACGAATCTTCCGGCCCGACGGGCCTGACGCGGGTGTTCCGGTTTGAAACAGTCTGTGTTTCACTCTGAAACATACCCATGAAAGCCCAACCCAGCGATATCCTGATCGTCGACGACGACTCCGAAGTGCTGCTCGCCGCGGAGCTGGTGCTGAAGAGGCCGTTTCAAAACGTCGTGACCGCCTGCGATCCCGGTCAGATCCGCGACCTCCTCGGGCAGCGGACCTTCGATGTCATTCTGCTCGACATGAATTTCTCCGCCGGCGAGACCTCCGGGCGGGAAGGCATAGGCTGGCTGAGAACGGTACGGACACTGGCCCCGGACACGAAGGTCGTCCTGATGACGGCCTACGGAGGTGTCGAAGCGGCCGTCAACGCCATGCGCGAGGGCGCGGCCGACTTTGTCGTCAAGCCCTGGGACAACGCCAAGCTCATCGCTACGGTGTCAGCCGTTTCGCAACTCGCCCGCGTCGACAGGGAAGTGACGAACCTGCGTCGACGGCAGCGAACATTGAACGAATACCTCGGACAGGACACAGACCGGATCGTCGGCGAATCGGCGGGCTTGCGCCAGGTCCTCGCGAACATCGACAAAGTCGCCCGCACGGACGCGAATGTCCTGATACTCGGCGAGAACGGGACGGGCAAGGAACTCGTTGCGCGCGCCATTCACAGGCAGTCGCTGCGCCGCGATCAGGCGTTTATCTGCGTGGACCTCGGCGCCATCGCCGAATCGCTGTTCGAGTCCGAGTTGTTCGGCCATCGGCGGGGCGCCTTCACCGATGCGCGTGAGGATCGCGCCGGGCGCTTCGAGGTAGCCGCTGGAGGGACGCTGTTTCTCGATGAGATCGGCAACCTGAGCCTGCCGATGCAAGCCAAGCTGCTCGGTGCACTGGAGACGATGACGATCACGCGTGTCGGTTCGGACCGACCGCTGAAGATCGATGCGCGCGTGATCTGTGCCACGAACCTGACAGCCACCGACCTGCGAGTGCCCGCCCGATTCCGGCAGGACCTGCTCTATCGCATCAATACGATCGAGATCCAGGTGCCCCCGCTGCGCGAGCGCACCGCGGATATCCCCCTGATCGCCGCTCATTACGCGCAACTGTCCGCCCGCAAATACAACAAACCGCAACCGCTACTCGAGGAGAAAATGCTCGAGCGGCTGAAGCAATATCACTGGCCCGGGAACGTGCGCGAGTTACGCCACGCCATCGAACGCCTTGTCATCATGAGCGATCAGGGTGTCCCACAGCTCGACGGCTTGCTGCCCGCCGCGCCGAGCGCGACGGAGCCTGCGACGTTGAATCTGCACGCCCTGGAGAAAGAAGCGATTCTGAAGGCGATCGCGCGGCATCAGGGCAATCTGAGCAAGGCGGCGCAAGCCCTCGGCCTGGGCCGCACGACGCTCTATCGGAAGATGCTGCGTCATGGGATTCAATAACTTTCGCGTTAACGTGGTGTTGCGGGCACTCGCGTTCGTGGCGCTGTCCCTGGTGTTGGCGTGGAGCGTGCTCAATACGACGTGGCTCGCCACTCCGATCGCCTGCGGCGCGCTGATGGTTCTGAGCGCCTTCGAGCTCATTCGCTATGTCGAGAGAACCTCCGGGGACCTTGCGACCTTTCTCAATTCCGTCGCTCACCAGGACTTTTCAACTCCGGCGGCGATTCCTTACAAGGGCCCCGTATTCGCCGAGCTGAGCCGAGCCTATCGGGTGCTCACCGCAGAGTTCCGCAGACTGAACCTGCAGAAGGCCGCCAACCACCAGTACCTCGAGGCGGTCATCGAGCACGTCGGCGTCGCTCTGTGCTGCCTGGATGAGCACGGCGGCGTAAAGATGGCGAATGCACCCGCCCTGCGACTTTTCGCTGTCGCTCACCTGAACAGTCACCGCTCGTTCGGCCGGATCGACGCACGACTCCCGGATCTGCTGCTGCGGCTCGGCGACGGTGAGCGGACGCTGCTCGACGTTCGCCGCGGCGACGACACTTTGCGCCTGGTCCTGTATGCCACTTCCTTTGAGCTGCTCGAGCAGCGCTACAAGCTCGTTTCGTTTCACAACATCCATGATGAGCTCGACCAGCAGGAGATCGATTCCTGGCGCAAGCTCATCCGTGTGCTGACCCACGAGATCATGAATTCGGTGACGCCGATCATCTCGCTCAGCGGGCTCATCCGCGATACGATGATCGATGAGACCAGCACGCCGCCGGCTTTCCGGACGCTGGCCCCCCAGGATCAAGCCGACATGCTGCGCAGTGTGTCGGCTATTCACACACGCAGCAGCGGCCTGCTCGATTTCGTTCAGGCCTACCGCAGCTTTGCCAAGCTTCCGCAACCGGTCTTCACGGATGTGGACGTGAGGGCGTTGTTGGAACGCGTACGCACGCTGATGTCGCAGGAGATCGATGCCGCGCAGGTCACCGTTGACCTGCAATGTAAAGAGTCGGTCCTCGCCGTTCGCGCAGACGCCGGCCAAGCGGAGCAGGTGTTGATAAATCTCCTGCGCAACGCCGTGGAGGCGTTGGGGGGCAAGCCGCAGCCGCGGGTCGAGTTGCGCGGCTTCCGGAACGATCAGGGGAAAGTTCTGGTGCAGGTTATCGACAACGGCGCGGGCATTGCGGCGGAGCACCTCGACAGCATCTTCGTACCGTTCTTTACCACCAAGCGCAATGGCACCGGCGTGGGATTGAGCATCTCGCGTCAGCTCATGCGGGTAAACGGCGGTGGCATTTCCGTGCGCTCCGCGCCGGGGGAAGGCACGGTCGTCACGCTTCGATTTCAATAGTGTAGGTTAAGGGTACTTTCCAGCACGCAAAGGCAGGCACACCGTGAACAGCGGAAGAATCTTGGGACTGATCTGGATACTCTGCCTCTGCGGCTGCGCCGGGTCGAGTCACTTGTTGACCGGCACGCCGCGTCCGGCCATCTCACCCGACGAGGTCACGGTTTTTACCCAAGCCCCCGCCCGATACGAGGAAATTGCGGTTCTCGATGCTTCGAGTCGCGGCGGCTTCAAATTCACCGATCAGGGCAGGATGGACAAGGTCGTGCAGCGGCTGAAGGTCGAAGCCGCCAAGTTAGGGGCCAACGGCGTGCTGCTGCAATCCACCCAGAATCAGGTTTCGGGCGGAATCGGTACGGGTGGCGGATCGACATCGTTCGGCAATCACTCCGCAGTGGGTGTGGGTGGCGGAATCGATCTTGCCCTCGTGAGTAAAGAGGCCCACGGAATTGCGATCTTCGTTCCGATGCCTTGACCGCGCTGCGCTGGAGCAATGCTCCTGAGAGTGCTACCGCGTGGTCGGCACGGAAGCGTTCGACGTGCCGGAAATGACGGCAGCCGCAGTTCGCTCCGCACACAGCAAAGCCTCCATTCTCGAGCGAAAGGCCACCGTTGCCCCATCCATGGCCAGGTTCATCATGCGGCTGCCGGGCGACCGATCGATCACCCGCTGTTGTGCTTCGAGCATTGCCCGGTCTTCACCGAAGGCCCGATGCCCTAATTGCAGATAGAAATCCCGCAGCTCGCTGCTCTGGGACCAGGGCCCCAGGGCAAAGAAGTAGTACACCCGCTGTGCGTCGATCGGAGTCACCGCTTGACACGAAAACTCCGCGAAGAAGGCTTGTGCAGCGCTTAAGTCCTCACCGTAGCGCGCAAACGTGCCCAGCGGATAGCAGCGCGTGTTCAGCAGAAAGATCCCGGGTACCAGGTGGTCCGAGGAGATGTAGAAATCGGCCCGCGGTTGCGGCAGAAGCTCTCGCACATAAGGCGGCACCGTACTGTTGGTCATGCGCCGTTCGACACGAACGCCGTGGTCCAACTGGGTCGTCTTCACCTGCGTCTCGGCAAATACCTTCGATGACTCGTCGTCGCCGGCGCCAAAGCTGTTGCGATGCACGAAGGCCACATGGGACAAGTCGAGCAGGTTGTCATTGACCAGGGCGTAATTCGCCGCGACCTCGATGCTGTCGGGCTTCATTGCCCACTCGGGAACCTCGTGGCCGACGAAGGCAGGAATGGCATCGGCGTCGGCCTGCGCGAAATCTCCCATCCAGATCCAAACCGCACTGTGCCGTTCGATCACCGGGTAAGCACGCACGCGAACTGCCTTGGACACAAACGTTTGCTGTGGTATTTCCTTGCATTGTCCGTCGGGCCCAAATCGCAAGCCGTGGTACATACACCGCAGATCGTCGCCCTCGATCTTTCCCAGCGACAGCGGTGCAAGCCGATGGCAGCAGCGGTCATCCAGGGCAACGAGGCCGCCGTCGGTGCGGCGATAGAACACCAGAGCCTCGCCAAGCAGGGTGCGGGCGAAGAGCGACCCGGCTGCAAAATCACGGCTCCAGCCGGCCATATACCAACAGTTTCTAACAAACATCCGGATACCTGCGCGGCGTGTGGTTACGCGATAGCGACACGATCAGTGCGCCGCGCCCTGCTTCGCTGAATCCGCAAGGTAGGCCGCGATCGCGCGGACATCGGCATCCGTCACTTCCGTCTTGCGGAAGCCCGGCATGGACCACGAGCCGCGGCGCACGTACACCCGCAGCACCTCGTACGGAAGGTCCGAACGCCGCTCGAGAAACGCAGACAGGCTCCCCTTGTATTTGAACTGCAAGCTCTGGCTCCCCGGAAGCATCGGCCTGCCGTCGTCGCCGGGACCCATTCCATGACACGGGGCGCAGGTGTGTTGGAACTGCGCCTTGCCTCGTTGGATCAGGTCCCCGTCCTGGGCATGCGCCGTGCCCGCTCCGACGACGATGAAGAGGCCGGCCACGGCGAGGGCGCGCGCAAGGTGGCGGGCGTTCATCCCTCGTGCCCTCCTTTGAGGGATCGGTACTTGTGCGGCCAGATCCCTGCGCGGCCCGGCGACAGGATCCCGTTAGGATCCACTGCGTCCTTCAGAGTCTCGTTGAACCGGCGCAAGGCGTGGTTGTTGAACGAATACTGAGCGGCTACGGCATCCTGCAGTAACGGCGGAGCCCGATACTCCCCGTAACCCATCCTGGCGTTTGCCTCCAGCAGCCGCAGAAGATACTCGGCCTGTTTTTTCTTGCCCTCCGGCGTGTAGTCACGCGCAAGCCCGAAGCCGCTGCCCATGATAAAAGTGAACTGGTACCAGTTCACTGGCGTGCCGACCGCAGTGAAGGGACTGGGGGGCATGTCAAGCTCCGCTGCGATCTTGGCAAAGTTGCGCTGTGCCTCGAATATCCCCTCGCCGCTTCGCGGCACGATCGAGAACAGGCCGATATGCGTTTCGCTCCAGTGGTTCGGGTCCTGCTCGGTGCGTCCCGTCTGGTACCACACGCCCAGGCCGGGGACACCCTGTGTAATGTTGCGGCGCATGTTGGTGGGATAGGGTCCGGTGGTGTGCTTGATCTGGGCATCGGTCAGCGGCACCTTGAGCGACTCGCCGTCGGTCGCCCGTGACTCGGGAATATTGCGGGCAAAGAGCTCCTTGGCATACTCCCAGTTGGCCAGCGTCGTGCGCTCGGACCCATAGAACTGCAGCTCCACCTGCCAGGAATGCAGTTTGGCGGCGGCAGCCAGGCGGTCCATTTCGTCGTCATCGACGCCGCCACGCCGTGTCGCCGCTGCGGTGAAATCGGTGTTACGGATCAGGGGCCACAGCGGGCTGCCGTACCAAGGCTCACCGATGATGAAGAGGTCGGTGAGGTAGTTGACGGTCTTCACCAGTGGGATGAGGTCGCGCCGCTTGGGCACCGTGATCAGACCGTTTCGCCAATGCTCGGGCTGCGGCATCAACCTGAAGCCCATCTTGGTGACGATGCCGAAGTTTCCCTGGGCGAACAGGCCGGCCGGATCGGGGCCGAAGCCGTGTTTGTATTCGTGCCAGCTCTTGGAGTTGGGCAACGCGCCCATGCCGGTACGCATCACTTCGCCGTTGGCAAGCACGACCTCCATGCCGCAGCTTGCGCCGAAGTGGTCGCGGTACGGGCCCATGGTGTAGCCGATCCCGTGATCCAGGGAATTTCCGATCGGGCTGCCCCACCCCGGATCGGGTGTGTCGATCCACACCTTGAGGTTGCGATCCTGGATATGGCGATATAGATCGATGTAGGAGACGCCGGGCTCGACCAGCGCGAAGTTGCGGTCGGCGTCGACTTCGAGGACCCGGTTCATGCGTTTCAAGTCAACGACGACGCTGCCGCGCAGGTTCGGACTCGCGCCGCCATAGGCGTAGTTCTTGCCGGTCGATACCGAATACAGAGGAATCTTGAACTGGTTGGCCGTGCGCACGATCGCCTGGACCTGCTCAACCGTGTCCGGCCCCACGGCCGCCGCGGGGATGAGCTCGTTCGGCTGATCCTTGATCAGCGAGAACGGGTCCCGGTACGGGAATAGATCCTCTTCATCCGTGAAGACCCACTCCTTGCCGACAGCCGCTTCGAACTGTTTGAGCGCCGCGCCGAAGTGTTCGGCGCTGACCCCTGGTGGCAGTATCGCCATATTGCATTCCTCGAGTCTTGATACAGCCCAGTCAGGCGGCCCGCGCCGCCGACAACCGCGGCGCGATGATCCATGAAAACAACGGCTCCTCGCGCAGCGCCGTGCGTCGGGCGGCGGTTGTCATCTCGACACGGGCGGTCGCATTCGCAGGAGAACCCGCGGGGAACTGCGTCATCGCTCTACCGAGCAGCGCTTCCCACAAGAAGAGGTCGTGCGCGGAACTCACGTGCAGCAGCATGTCAGCGGGCCCGGAAAGTGTGTGCTCGATGCGACTTTGCCGCGGCGCCGCGTGCTCACCGCGATATACCACCCGCATGCGGTAGTCCGCTGCGAGCCGCTCGAGGACGAACAGGGCTCCCCGTGTGGTCATTCCCGCCAGGGCCTTGGGCGCGCGTTTCCATTGCAGGTCAAGATGGTTGTACCAAAGATCCATCAGATCCCCGGAAATCTGCGTCGAACGAACGCCGCACCGACCCGCATGCCGCGCGATTGCGACGCACTCAGCATGACGGCCGTCGAACACAAAGCGATCAAGCTGCAGTCCGGCACGCTGTGCGCATTGTGCAATCATCGGCAGCGTTGCCACCCCCACCCAGGATGCTGCTGTCGCCGCAAGGCCGGCGCCCAGGAACTGCCTCCGACTTGTCGCGATCGACATGACTCATGACTCCTTTGGAGATGGTCGCGTGCGCATCGCCATACCCAGCGACCCCAGGCTCAGGACAACAAGCGCGACTCCCATCAGTTTCCCGGCGCTCGCGTGCGAGAGGCCAACAAAGGCGCTACCGAGCGTCCCCAGCAGAAACTGCATGACGCCGACCAGCGCGGATGCCGCCCCGGCGCGCGATCCAGCGGACGAGATCGCCCCAGCCATCGAGTTTCCCATTATAAAACCGATCGTCGAAATGAGAACGAACAGCGCGGCGATCAAACCTGCGACCCCGCCGAAATCGGTCAGGACCGAGAGCAGGACGGCGGCGCTCGCAACGACGCTCACGATGACGCCACCCTTCATGATCCGATCCGGATGCAGCCATTTCACCAGCAGGGCATTGAGCTGCGAGGCCCCCGCCGTGCTCAAGGCAATCACGCTGAACAACAAGCCGGCCGTCGCCGGCGACAGCCCATAGTGCTCGATCGTGACGGCAGGGGCGCCGGTGTTGTACGTAAATTGATATGCAGCCGCCGCCGCCGAAATGATGGAGAACGCCGCAAAGCGCCGATCGCGCAGCAGCTCGCCGTACGTTCCGAACACCCGCAACAGGGAAACGGCGGAGCGGCGCTCGGCGGGCAGCGTTTCCGGCAAGAGCGCCGCGACCGCCAGCAACGTGAACAACCCGAATCCCGCCATGACGAAGAACACGCAGCGCCAACCGAAATGCGCCAGCAATTGGCCGCCGGCCGTTGGAGCAATGACGGAGGCGAGCGACACAATGGTGACAGCGGTCGAGAACACGCCGGCCGTGCGCCGTTCGTCGCTGATGTCGACGACGGCCGACCTGATGAGCAAGGCCGAAATACCAAACCCGGCCGCCTGCAGGATCCGCGCAACACTCAACACCGCCGTACTGGGCGCCAATGCTCCCACCAGCGAGCCCGCGCAGTAAACGGCCATCGCAATGAGAAGCGGAATGCGCCTGCCGAAGCGGTCCGCTACCGCACCGTAGATGAACTGACTTACCGCAAGTGCGGCAAACAGAATCGTCAAAGTGAGTTCCACGGGCAGCGCGGCCGTGCCGATGTCCCGTTGAATCGCCGGCATGGCCGGCAGAGACAGGTCGACCGTCGTCGGCCCCACTGCAAACATCAGGCCGGTCAGAAGCGCCAACAAGCCCGTGCGCACGTTTACGGTCGCAGAATTCACGCTGCCCCTCGCTTGTCAGTCGCCTTCCGGCCGTCGACTCGGTGTGCGCGAGCCGCTGCGCGGTCACGCGTTTTTGTTGCTGGACATTCCAGCGGTCGAATCGCGATTATACACATGTATAGTCAGGCGGCGCGAGGCGGCGCGGCTGACTGGCGGGATTGCCTCCGCAGCCGCAGGCGCATACGCTCGTATGAATATTGCGTGGGCGGGGAGATATGGACGTGCGCTTCAAAGACAAAGTGGTATTGATCACCGGCGCTGCCAGCGGCATCGGTCTGGCTGCGGCGCGGGCATTTGCTCGTGAGCAGGCGCGTGTCGTGCTGGCAGACCTGAATGAGCAGCGCCTCGACACGGCGGTCCGGGAGATTACCCAAAGCGGCGCGCAGGTACTCGGTGTGCGCGTCGATGTGGCCGATTTCGAATCCTGCAGTGCGCTGGTGACACGAACGGTGCAGGCATTCGGAGCCCTGCACGTCGCCTTCAACAATGCAGGCATTCCGTCGGCTATCGGCGGGGAGTTTGACGAGTTGGCCATCGACACCTGGCAACGCCTGCTCGATACCAACCTGAGCGGCATCTTCTACTCGATGAAGGCCGAGGTGCCCGCAATGCGGGCCTCGGGGGGTGGCGCCATCGTCAACACCGCCTCGATCGCAAGCCTGGTCGCCGCCCCTGGCATGGCCGCCTACGTTGCCAGCAAGCATGGCGTCGCCGGCTTGACCAAAGCGGCCGCTCTGGATCTCATCCGCCACGGCATCCGCGTCAATGCGATTTGTCCGGGCTTTGTCGATACCCCGATGCTCGCCGGCGCAATCGAGGATCCGGCGGCCCGCAAGCAGATCGAGTCGGCGGTCCCCATTCAGCGCATCGCGACGGCCGCGGAAGTCGCCGCAGCGGCGCTCTTCCTCGCGTCCCCGGAGGCAAGCTATCTGGTGGGCACTCTGCTCAGCGTCGATGGCGGATTCGTCGCGCAGTAACGACTCGACACGGAGTCACTGAGCTGACGGTGGCGGCTTCAGGATGATTCCCGCCTTGCCGTTCTGGTCCACAAGATTGCGTCGGATTGGTCCACTGAAATTCCTTGATCGTGCCCGCCAGAACCGTCTCGTGCGCGACGTCGAACATCGCAAACGAATGGTGTGCGCGGGCCGTGTTGCAAGCGATCCAGGCGAGTGCCAGGAAAATCCCGGCGGCGACGGACGTGCGTGGTGAAATCATTACGGCACCGGTCCCCTTGTTATCTGTGGTGAGTGGGGTGCAGGATGCACATGCCGCAGCAACGCGCCTTCAGCCGCCTCTTGCATTCAGGGCTTCCAGCAACGTCACTTCGATGGGTTCGGCCAACAGGTCGACGATGTTGGCGCGATAGTCTTTGTAGTGCGTGGTTTCACGGTGCGCGAGTACCGCCGCCTCGTCCGCATATTTCTCGAGCAGGCAATACATCCGGCCTCCCGAGGCCGCAGTGGCCTGATACAGGTCGTAGCGCCGGCAACCCGGCTCCAGGCGCGTCTTGACGACCATGTCCTGGAGGATCGCCTCGACGCGAGCCTCGGAACCTGGCTTCACATGGAAGCGGACAAAAACGAGTGCGTTCATGAATTGCCTGAGTGATGGAGGATCGAAGGACCCGCCGGTAACGCAACCTTGGGGGCAATCACGCGTCGCCTCCCCGGCGGCCCATCCGACTTCGGGCACATCTTATACGTCCGTATGATTTTATAGCAATCGTTCGAGGCTGCAGAGCTGCGTACGTTCAGCAGCGGCGCGGCTTCAGGGGGCGAATCCGACTCTAACCGTCGGTGGATGTCGAACGGGGCGCGCGAGCGGCGGGACGAACTGCGGCGGCGCGGGTGCGCCGTGAGGGACGCGCAGGGACGCCTGCCGAGAAAGGCGCCGAGCCAATGCCATGCGTCAGGAAATGGACGACCCACCTGGCTGCTGTCGCGTCGTCGACCTGCGCGTCGGTGCCGAAAAACCGCCCCACCCTTTCCCCGTACACGAGCGAGAACACCTGCGCGCCCAGAATGCAATTGACGCGCCAATCCAGCTCCGCAACCGTCAGTTGCGGGCAAGCCCGCCGCATCAGGTCCAGCCAGCGGGTGACCGACTCTTCGAATATCCGGTTCAGCTCAACGACGACATCGGGCGCCGGATCCATCAAAGCTCGACCGTAAAGCGCGTAGAACCGCTTTCTGTCGGCGGCCGCTTCTTCCCGGCCCGCGTCCGCCTTGTCCTCGGTCCCTACGAGGAAGGTCGGTTCGATGAGGGCCCTGACCACTTCCATCACATCCGGCTGTGAGCCGTCGGCCACGCGCTCCTCGATCGCGCTCAGGCGCCGCAAGTGCTCTTCCTTGAGCTGCTGAAAGCGCTGCTCGAAGAGGTAGCTGAACAGTTCGCGCTTGCTGCCCCAGTAATGCTGCAGCGTTCCAAGGTTGACGCGCGCGCGCTTCGTGATGGCCCTTATCGTGGTTCCCTCGTAGCCATGCTTGCCAAAGATCTCCTCGGCTGCACTGAGAAACTTGGCCATCGTTTTTTTTGCCAACCGCGTGGCGCGAGCTCTCGTGCGTGCTGACATCTGGACAATCCGCGGCAAATAAGGGTACGCCACAATTCTACACGACTAGCCCGGCATGCCGGCATCCGGGCTGTGACGCCATCGCGGCGACGTAGTAACGTGTCCGCTGGTCAGTCGGGCGGCGCGGGCTCAATGCCATTGACAGTCAGGCGTAATGTTTATACTTTTGTATAAACCGAAGCCGGGCGGCGCTTTGGCACGAAGGTATTTGGGGGAGCGGCAGATGGGGCAGATCGAGGGCGTTGCGGGATTGTCCCCGCAGAGACTTCTCCGGCTGAAGGCGGTACTGCAGGGCGATATCGAAAAAGGCCGCTACTTCGGTGCCGTCATCGCCGTTGCCAGAGGTGGGCAGCTCGGACTCAACGAAGCGCTCGGGCATGCGGACGCCGCGGCCCGCCGGCCACTGGCGACGGATTCGGTTTTCAGCCTGTTTTCGGTGACCAAAGCCTTTACCAACGCCCTCGTCTATCGTGCGATCGAGCGCGGCGACATCGCACTCACGACCAGGATTTCCACGCTCATCCCCGAGTTCTCCGGCGCTCCGCGGCAGAACATTACGTTCTACCATTTGCTGACGCACAGCTCGGGGCTGCCGACCGTGTTCACGCCGCGGCCCGGCATGTATATCGATTCGCTGAACGAGATCATCGAGGCAATCTGTGCAAACGTGCACAGCGAGGCCGAGCCCGGCGAGCGAGTCACTTATTCGCCGATGGCGGCGCACGCCCTGATGGGCGAAGCGGTGCGCCGAGTGGATCCGCAGAAGCGCAGTTACCGGCAACTGCTGCAAGAGGAAATTCTGGACCCGCTGAAAATGCACGATACCTCCGTGGGTGTGCGCCGCGATCTGCGAGCGCGCCATATCGTCCCGCACTTCATCGACCCCATGCCGATACAACATCTGGGGCACAGCGATCTCGGACCCAACGGCGCGTTCGAGGAAGAAAACGCAGAGATGCCCTGGGTCGGTTGCATTTCGACCGTGCCCGATCTGTTGCGGTTCGCCGAGATGCTGCGGCGCGGCGGCGAGCTGGAAGGCAGCCGCATCCTCAGTCCCGCGCTCATCGATCAGGCCACGCGCAATCGCACGGGCGACCGACCCAACGAACTCTACAAGCAGCTCGCGTTGTCGCGTGGTTGGGAGCCGTATCCCGCGTACATCGGAATTGGATTCTCCCTGCGCGGCGAGGCTATCTGCCACCATCAATTCGGCACTCTGGCCTCGGCGCGCACCTTCGGCCATGCCGGTGCGGGCAGCACCCTCTTCTGGGTCGATCCGCAGCGCGATCTGACCTTCGTCTGCCTGACCGCAGGCGTGATCAACGAGGCCGACAACGTCGAGCGCTTCCAGCGGCTGTCCGATCTGGCCATCGCGGCGGCGGAGTAACAGCGCATGATCAATCGTCGGCATTTCATTCAGACAGGGCTGGCTGGCTCCGCGCTGGCAGCCGCGGGCGCCGGCCTCGTGCTCTGCGATCGCGATTCGCAGACGAGCCAGGGCAAAGCACTGGCTACGCTTACCCTGCATAGCGCAGTGGTCGATCGAAGATTTGCTGCGAGCATCCGGTTCGGTCGCAGGATGGAACGGCACGGCGTTGCGACCAGCACGATTTGGGGCGACGTTACCGAGCTGTGGTATTCCGGGCTACAGCCGCAATGGCGCAAAGCGCCCGTGCCGATTGCGGGGTTGACGAGCTACGCCACGTTGTTCTGTCTGGAGCGACTGGCCTGGGACCATGGCATGCGCGTGATCTATAGCGGCAGCCATGCTTCCCAACTTGGCGGCGACATCGAGCACCGGCTCGCAAGCACGCACGGCCCGTTGCCGGCGCTACGCGAGTCTCGATTCGGATCCGATAGTTGGCCCATCGCCCTCGCCGATCTCATTGCCCGGCTCGCGCCCCCCGTCCCCTCTTCCGTGGAGCCTTCACAACGGCGGTTCCAAGCTCAAGTACGTGGCGCTGCGGTCGGATCGAGTGCGGACGCAGTGGCCCAGCCGCTGTATTCATGGGTCATCGCGCTGCCTCGACGTACTTGAATGTCTAGCCGAAGAAGTTACATGCGGACGCCGACGCCGCGCGCGATGGAAAACATTGGAGTGATTGAATGAGGACTCCCCCGGGCGTGAGCCCCGCTGATTTCGCGACTGCAATCGGCCAGTTCGAACAAGCGATCGGCAAGGAATGGGTATTCACGAGCGATGAGGATGTCGATCTCTACAGGGATGCGTTCTCGGCGTTTCTGGGCGAACCGGAAGAGCGTGTTGCCTCGGCCGCAGTAGCGCCCGATGGAGTCGAGCAGGTCCAGGCGATCGTGCGGATCGCGAATCAGTACCGGATCCCGATCTACCCGATTTCCACCGGCCGCAATCTCGGCTATGGCGGCTCTGCGCCGGCGTATTCCGGCAGCGTCGTCATCGACCTCAAGCGCATGAACCGCGTTCTGGAGGTCAATGAGGAGAACGCTTACGCCCTGGTCGAGCCGGGAGTCAGCTACTTCGACCTCTATCGGCACATTCAGGAGCGGGGCCTGAAAGTGTGGGTCGACGTGCCCGACCCGGGCTGGGGCAGTCCCCTGGGCAATGCCCTGGACCGTGGTGGAGGCTACACGCGCCCGCAATTCCGCAACCATTTCGATGCGCATTGCGGCATGGAAGTGGTGCTGCCGAACGGTGAGTTGATGCGCACGGGCATGGGCGCGTTGCCTGGATCCAAAACCTGGCAACAGTACAAGTCCGGCTTCGGACCCTGGGTCGATGGCCTGTTCTCGCAATCGAATTTCGGCATCGTCACGAAAATGGGCTTCTGGCTCATGCCCGAGCCTGAGGCGTACTTCTCGGGCACGGTCCTCGCAGGCAAGCGCGACGATCTGCACCAGATGGTCAAGCTGCTGACGTTCGTCGAAAACAGCGGCGTCACCAACGGCCTGCCGGACACCGGCAGCCCCCTGCTCGGCATCATTTCCATCGCCGAGCAGTCACGCTCCCTGGCGATCGACGAGCCGGCGCAGAAAGAGGATCCGGAGCTGCTCGCACTGCGAGACAAGGCCGAGGCGGGCCAACACGAGCAGCTCGAGGCGTATGGCGCGCGTCACGGACTTGCGTACTGGTCGTTCACCCTGAAGTTCTACGGACCTGCGAAAGCCATCGCGGCTCAATGGGAATTCTGCAAGGAGAAGTTCTCCGTCATTCCCGGTGTCAGATTCAAGGACGGCGAGCTCATCCGCTTCCCGCTGAAAACACCGATGAACGATCCCGCGCACCTGCCCGAGTTCGGCATGCCGAGCCTGAACCTGTTCTCCATCGGGGCGCGCTCGAGTATCAATCCGACCCCGACTCACGGCCACATGTGGTTCTCGCCGATCATTCCCCGCACGGCGGAAGCCATCTTCGAGGCAAACGCACTGTTTTCCGCAGCGGCGCGCGAATTCAACCTGCCGATGCTGCGCTTCAGCCTGCCCGCATGTTACTGGGAACGTGCGTTCGTATTCATATTCGCCTTTCCCGTCAGCACGGATATCGAAAGCAACCGCAAGAACCGCGCGGCGTTCCATCGTCTCATCGAGCTCGCCGCCGCAAAAGGCTGGGGTGAGTACCGAACCGCGCCAGCCTATCAAGACGCGATCATGAAGACGTATTCCTTCAACAATCACGCCCTGCTGCGCTTCCACGAAACGCTCAAGGACGCCGTCGATCCCAACGGAATCCTGTCGGCAGGCCGCTACGGCATATGGCCGAAACACCTGCGGAGCGTGCGATGAGCCGTGGTGCGGTTGCGGCTGTGCTTCTGGGATCGGCCGTCCTGGGGTCTGCGGCCTTCGCAGCCGAAACCTCGCACATTGCGGCCTGGACGCGCGAGCTCGTCGCGCCTGCTCCAGGTCAGCCGGATGGCTACCTTCCGTTTCAGAACAAGTGTGCAGTCTGCCACGGAGCGGGTCCCGCCAAACCAGGCACCCGGGCACTTGCGGCCAAGTATGGCAGCAAGCTGCCCGCACTACTGGAGAAGCGCACGGACCTGACCGCGGAGTTGATCAAGTACACGGTGCGGCACGGAGTCAGCGTCATGCCTCCTTTTCGCAAGACGGAGTTGACCGATGCGGAACTGGATTCCATTGCGGCCTATCTGACTCGCAGCCCGCGCAAACCATGAGCCCGCGCGGATACTGCGGCAATCGGTGGAGACTCCATTGAAAGACCTCAACGGCAAAGTCGCGTTCGTCACCGGCGGCGCCAGCGGCATCGGTTTTGGTATTGCACGCGTTCTGCTGCGCAACGGAATGAAAGTCGTGATCGCGGACATCCGCCAGGATCATCTGGATAACAGCGCGCAGCAACTCAAGGGCAACAAGAACGCCCACTTCCTCCGTCTTGACGTCGCGGATCGCGCGGACATGGCACGCGCCGCCGCCGAGACCGAGCGGGTCTTCGGCAAGGTACACGTCCTTTGTAACAACGCCGGGATCGGGATGCTGGGAGGCATCAAGCTCGCCACCTATGCCGACTGGGATTGGGGCCTGGGCGTGAACCTGGGCGGCGTGATCAATGGCATACAGACATTCCTGCCGCGAATTCGCGCGCATGGGGAAGGCGGCCACATCGTGAACACGTCTTCGATCGGTGCCGTTCTGCCATCCGGCGGCGGAATCGTTTATCTCACCGCAAAGTCTGCCGTACTCGGCATGACCGAAGGCCTGCGTGCGGAGCTGGCGGAAGATGACATCGGCGTCACGTTGCTCTGTCCGGGCCCGACCACGACCAATATTCACGAGGTCGGGCGCATGCGCCCGGATCGGTATCGCGACAGCGGGTTTCGCGAAATCGAGGACAGCCTTGCGCGACGCGTGCCGCCTTCCGTATGGATGGATCCACTTACCGTCGGAAAGCGCGTGCTCGAGGCCATTCTTCGCAACCGACTGTTCGTGATCACGCACAACGAGTTCAAGGCGGGCGCCGAGATGCGTTTCAAGGCCCTGTTGGCAGGTTTCCCGCAGGGGCCCGTCAGCGCGGAGGCCGTGAAAGCCATCGGATTCCCGGTCGAAAACCCCTTGTACGCGCAGATTCTCAAAGAAGAGTCCGGCGAGGCCGCGCCATGAAAACAGCCAACCGAATCCTCACGACGCACGTGGGCAGCCTCATTCGTCCTCCCGAGCTCATCGAGTGGCTCATCAAAGAACAGAATGGCGAAGCATTCGACCGGCGCGCGATGGACGAGTGTCTCGCGCGGTCAGTGGACGAGGTCGTCCGGCATCAGCATGAGGTCGGGATCGATATCGTCAGCGATGGCGAGTTCGGCAAGTCGATCGCGTGGTCGATGTACGTCGTCAAGCGGCTGAGCGGCATCGAATTGAGAACGGATGTGCAGTTGGACCCTGCCAAAGTCTTTGCGGGCAAGGATCGTAAGGACTTTGCCGAGTTCTATGCGGAGTACGAGGCGACGACCGGCCCCTTCGGCCTGGGGACGAAGTACCGTCCGCCTCCGGGCACGTTCGTCGTGACCGACACGATCGTGTACACCGGCCATGCGGCGCTGCAGGCGGACATTCAACGTCTCAAGACCGCCATGGCGAAAAACTCCGTATCGCGAGGCTTCCTGCCGGTCGTGGCTCCGATCAGCGCGAGCCCCTACTTGGTCGATCACTTCTACGGCAACGAGGATGCGTTGCTCTTCGGTCTCGCGGACGCATTGCACGATGAGTACAAAGCGATCATCGACGCCGGACTCGATGTTCAAATCGATGACGCGTTTCTTGCCTCCCAATACGACGCGATGGTGCCCCCGAAGACCTTGAGCGAATACCGGCGTTGGGCGCAGACAGGGATCGAAGCCCTCAATCATGCGCTGCGCGGCATTCCGCCCGAACGGGTCCGCTATCACGTGTGTTGGGGTAGTTGGAATGCGCCGCATTGCAGCGATGTGCCGTTGAAGGACATCGTCGATCTGATTCTGCAGGCGCGGGTCGGCGGCTATTCGCTGGAGATGGCCAATCCGCGGCATGAGCACGAATGGCGCGTGTGGGAATCGGTTAAATTACCCGACGGCAAGCGACTGTTCCCGGGAGTGGTGACGCACAGCACGAACGTTGTGGAGCACCCCGAACTGGTCGCCGAGAGAATCGTGCGGCTCGCCAACCTGGTAGGCCGGGACAACGTCGTGGCGAGCACGGATTGCGGGTTCGCCCAGGGACCGCTCGCTCGGCGGGTCCATCCGTCGGTGATGTGGGCCAAACTCGACGCGCTTGCACAAGGCGCGCGACTGGCATCAAGCACTCTTTGGGTTCGTTCGGCCGCGTAACATGGCCACAGATGTTGGTTCAGCTCCCCGCGCCGCCTCGCTCAGTCGCGAGCGCCTCGAGCGCCTGAAAACCGCGATGCTCCAGGACATCGAGGCCGGCCTCTACTACGGTGGTGTCCTGGCCGTCGCACGACACGGAGAACTGGGATGGTTCGAAGCCATCGGACACGCCGACGCTCAGCGAACGCGGACAGTCCGAACTGACTCAGTATTCAGTCTCTTCTCGGTTTCGAAAGCGTTCGCCAACGTGTTGGTCTTTCAGGCGATCGAGCGCGGACAGCTCGCGCTGACCACGCGCGTAGTCGAAGTCATCCCGGAGTTCTCCGGCGGGCTGCGTGAGAAACTGACGATATTCGATCTGTTGACTCACACCTCCGGCATGCCCAGCGTCTACTCCCCGCGCCCGGGAATGTATATCGACCGGCTCGCTGAAATCATCGCTGCTATCTGCGAAAACGTTCAGGCGGTCGAGGCGGCGGGCACGCGCGTGGACTATTCGCCGATGGTCAATCACGCACTCCTCGGTGAAATGGTGCGGCGAACCGATCGGCTCAAACGCTCATATCGAAGCATTGTCGAGGACGACATTCTCAAACCCCTGCAGATGCGCGACACCTCCGTCGGTCTGCGCGCGGATCTGAAATCCCGGCATCTCGTACCGGACTTCAGGGGCAATGCGGCCATCAATCACCTGGGTCACAGCGACCTCGGCCCCAATGGGGCCTTCGAGGAACCGGATGCCGAGATGCCCTGGGTAGGCATTGCCTCCACCGCTCAGGATATGTTTCGGTTTGCGGAGATGTTGCGCCGCGGTGGCGAGTTGGACGGCGTACGTCTGCTGTCGCCGCGGATTCTCGAGCTGGCCCGCCAGAACTGGACGGCGGAAAAGCCGAATGAAGTCTATCGACGCCTGGCGACGGATCGCGGTTGGAGCGTCATGCCGGCCTATCTGGGCCTCGGCTTCTCCCTGCGGGGCAGGGTCATCGGACGTCACTTGTTCGGCTCGCTGACTTCCGCTCACACCTTCGGCAATTACGGTGCCGGGACGACCCTCATGTGGGTGGACCCCGAGCTGGATATGACTTTCGTGGGCCTGTGCACCGGAGTCATGACCTCCGGCGACAACATCGACCGCTGGCAGCGCCTCTGCGATATCGCGGTGGCCGCGGCCGTATGAGCCCATGCGGACCGGGAATTCGTTTGAATTCGACTATCTGATCGTCGGTGCCGCCGTGGTCATGGTTGCAGAAAAGGCAGCCGATCTGATTCTGGGAAACGAGGCGCCAGAGCCGCGCGACCCGCGCAACAGAAGAATTCTCCCGACCCAATTTGGAGGTATCGACCGTGAAAGCTGCGGATCTTTTCAGCGTCGCCGGACATGGGGTGGTCGTCACCGGTGGGGCCAGTGGCATCGGCCTGGGATACACGGAGGCGCTGGCAGGAAACGGGGCACGCGTCACCATGCTCGATATTCACGCTCAAAGACTCGAATCCGAGATGGCACGGCTGCGCGACTCCGGGTTGGACGTTCGCGGTGAGGTCGTGGACGTCACCGACCATGCAGCGCTCGAAGCCTCAATTGCGGGCGCCGCGCGCACATACGGCCGACTCGACACAGTCTTCGCAAATGCCGGGATCGATTCGGGTGTGGGCTTCGTGGGAGCGTGGGTCGGTACCGAGCGTCCCCGGGTGAGCGAGGGCGCTCTGGAAAACTACACCGACGAGCGCTGGAATCGGGTCATCGACATCAATCTGAATGGGATCTTTGCAAGCGTGCGCGCTGCGACTCGCCACATGCGGCCCCGGAAATCGGGCCGTATCATCTTGACCACTTCCCTCGCCTCCACGCGCGTCGAGCCGGCGATCGGATCCGCCTACATGGCTGCCAAGGCCGGCGCCGCTCACTTCATGCGTGCGGCGGCCCTGGAGCTTGCCGCATACAACATCACCGTCAACGCTGTCGCACCCGGCATTTTTGCGACGAATATCGGTGGCGGCCATGCGCTCGATCCGCAGGTCCAGAAAGCATTTGCACGGACGATTCCCATGCACCGCGTCGGGTTTCCGGCCGATATGCATGGGCTTGCGCTCTTTCTGGCCTCAGCCGCGTCGGCCTATGTCACGGGCCAGGAGATCGTCATCGACGGCGGATTCGGGCTCGGGCAGGCGGACTGAATCTCGTGCAAGACGCAGCCTGGGTCATCGTCAAACCGTCCGTCGGGCGCTACACGTCCGATGTTCTGAGCCTCCAGCACCGGCCCCTCCCGCAACTCGAGCCGGGGGCAGTACAGGTACGGACCTTGTATCTGTCCCTGGATCCATCGAATCTCATGTGGCTGAAACTCCTTCCCGGTTGGATGGAAGAAGTGCGGATCGGCGACATCATGAAAGGCCCGTCGATCGCCGTGGTCGAGCGCTCCGCAGACCCGGCCTTGTCTCCCGGCGACATCGTCACCGGCGCGCTGGATTGGAGACTGCGATCCGTCGTGCCCGCAGCATCGCTGATCCATATCTCCACGGCGGACGATGTGCCGCTTGAGGCGCACCTGTCGATCTTCTCCCACGTGGGCAAGGCCGCCTTGATCGGGATGACGGTGGTGGGGCGCGTTCGCCCGGGCGACGTCGTGCTCGTGTCGGGGGCAGCCGGAGCGACGGGTTCTTTAGCCTGCGAAATCGCGATGGCGGCGGGAGCCCGCGTCATTGGCATCGCCGGCGGCGCGGAGAAATGCCGCTTTCTGGAGCAGGAGCTCGGGCTTGAAGCCGCTATCGACTACCGGCGTGAAGACCTCGGGGCGAGGTTGCTGAGCATCTGCCCACAGGGAGTGGACATGTTCTTCGACAACGTGGGCGGGCCAACTCTCGATGCCGCGCTCGTGCATCTCAACGTGAATGCGAGGGTGGTGATCTGTGGCGCGATCTCACTATATTCGGATGCCCGCCCTGAAGATGCCTACCGTCACGCGAATCTGTTCCAACTGCTGATGAAACGAGCTCGTATCGAGGGCTTCGTGGTTCCGGATTTCAGTGACAGGTATGACGAGCTCGACGCCACGCTCATGAAGCTCTTCCGACAAGGCGCGATCACGTCCCGAACGCACGTGCTCGAAGGCCTTGAACAAGCTGCCAGGGGCCTGGAGTTGCTCCTGACGGGCGGGAATCGCGGCAAGCTGCTGGTCCGCGTTTCCGATCTCGCCGCGAACCACTGAAACTCGCCCGGGCGAATGCAATGGCCGCGAGCTCAGGCGCAATCTCACCTTCGGTCCAGGCGTTCGTCGGGTTTTCCGCGGATGTGATGCCCCATTGCGCGGAAGTGTTGGCCGCTTGCAGCGCCCCCATGATGGTTGCGTGCGGCAGCGGCATCTGTCGGATGAGAACAAACACCGGGCCCGAGTAACAGGGACTGCTGCGCAACGGAAAGTTGCGTGCCGTCTCGTTCAGGTGATAGCGGCTGGGAAATTTCTCGCGGCGTTCAATCATGGGTCACGCAGGCCGTCCGTTGCGGCTCCCGACCGCGCCGGGTGCTGCGCTTTCCGCTTTGAGCAGGTCCTCGATCACGCGCCGCATCTGCGTTGGCCCCAGATCCGCAGAACTGAGCAATGGCTTGCGCTGTGGATCCATGTCGATGACACGTTGCTGCGCCTCAATGATGTCTTTGTCTTCACCAAAGGCAATGAGTGCCACCTCGTACATCATGGCCGCCATGGCATCGCTTCCTGCCGCTCTGCGCGGTCCCCAGGAAAAGAAATAGCGGGAGCTGGAGTCGGTCATCGGCGTGACCGCCTGCGAGGTAAAGCTTTCGGTGACGGGGACATCCCGTTGCCTGTGCGGCTCGCCCCGGCCCAGGCGCTCCGCTGTCCCCGGCGGATACGCTGCGTTGTACATCAGGAGAACGCCCGGAGCCAGATAGTCGTAGGTCTGCCACTGTTCATTTCCGGCGAGGCGGCTGGCCGACTCGGACAACGGCGAGGCGGAGTCGGTGTTGATGGCGCCGGCGAGCCACCTCTGAACGCGAATACCGCGCGGGATCCGCGTGACGACGGGTCGCGTGCGCGCAAATTCTTCGCTCGTGCCGAACGATTTGGCGTGCACGTACGAGAGGTGCGTGAAATCGGTCAGGTTGTCGTTGAGGAGCAGATAGTTCGCCTGGTAATCCATCTGCCCGCAGCGCAGCGTCCAGTCCGGATCCTCAGGCCCTACCGCCGCCGGTACCAGATCGGGGTCTGCCAGTGCCGCTTCACCCATCCACACCCAGATCCAGCCGTGCTTTTCAACGACCGGGTAGGACTTGACGCGGGCCTTTTGCGGGACGAGCGCCTGACCGGGAATCTCGATGCAGATGCCGCACTTATCGTATTTCATCCCGTGATACATGCAGCGGACATCGTCGCCCTCGATCCGCCCGAGCGACAGCGGTGCAAAGCGATGGCAGCAGCGGTCTTCGAGGGCGACGACAGAGCCGTCCTGAGTCCGGTAGAGCACGACCGGCTCATTGATGATCTTCCGTCCAGCGAGTTTCCCCGCGACGATCTCGCTGCTCCACGCGGCGACATACCAGCATCTGTGCACAAACATGGGGGGCTCCGTGAAACCTGCGAAAATTCTCTGCACGAGCGCGGCGCAAGCCGAGGCAACCGGCGCTCGGGCGTGCCGTGCGTTCGGACTCTACTTCAGCGTGCTGACGTAGTAGCTATCCATGTACTCGCGAATCGCAAAGATCTTGCCGTCCTTGACCTCCACCATCCAGCAGTAGAGATTGTTATATTGCCGGCCGCTCTTCATCCGTCCGACCCCGCGACACTCCACGGTGACCAGCGGCCCCTTCGACAGCACGTTGTCGATCAGCATCTTGGGATCGCCGGCCTCGAACAGCCCCAGGCGCACCGGCGCGAGAAAGTCGTCGATGATTCCTTTCGGCCCTTTGTGCGCTCCGGCCCCCTGCACTCCCTGCACCTGCACGGTCCAGGTGGAGTCCGCATGCAACATGGACCTGAGTGTGTCGAAATCGCCTGCGCTCAGCCTCTCAAACCACCGCAGCACCAGCTGCTCGTTGACGTTGTCTGCTGCCATGTCGCTTTCCCCTATTGATCCGCAATCCTCAGTCTCAATCAATGTTATACTTTTGTATAATCCAAAGTCGAGCGGAGCCGCTCGCGGGGCTGTCGTTGACTGCCGGCGACTCGCGGTGCGCTTCGCGCTGGCTGCGGACCACGTGGCCACTCAGCACGAGGCCTGGGCACAGCAACGCTTCATTCATACGGACGGCAGACTCCATCCGGCCCCAGGCACGGCTTTAGTCACGGTGATCGAGGCGTCAGCGCTGTTGCTCGCCGCCGAGTGTCTTGCCGTCGGCCAGAACGATCGAAACATACTGTCCCCCGGCGGCACCGTCACGCAACGGACGCAGCGTCACGGTTACCTTGTCTCCGGGCTTGATCATCGTACGTTTCCACCCCTCGCGAACGAGATTATTCGGGCTATTCATCTCCACGGCCCACAGTTGCGAGGCGCCGGAGGCATCGACCACGGCCACTTTGAAGCTCGCGTGAGGGTTGGACCAGGAGAAGTCCCGCACAATGCCCCTGATCGTGACCTGTTTGGTCAAATCGAACATGGCGCCGGAATGGTGGACATACCCCGGGGGCGAGAACAAAAGCACGCTCAAACCCAGAACCGCGAGCGCTGCCGACTTCATCGCATCGCGCTTGCAATACATCACTTGAATCCGGTGTGACCGGCAGCATCGACCGGGTTTCGGTCATTCTCCGCGCACTCAAACTCCAGCAACTCTCCGTCACGGTCGCGCTTGTAGGTGAGTTGCGTCGTCCAGGGTTTTTCGAGCGCTACCGGATCGGACAGCGTCATGTCGTCAACCAGGGTGTTGGTGTCCCCTGTTGCCAGATGGATGCGCTCCGTGACCTGCAACTGATTGCTGTGCTTCATGCCCATACCGATTTCCAGGACATCCTTGATGCCGACGGTGTCGACCACGAGCGTGTCACCCTCCCAATGGCCGATGGAGTGACCGTTGAAGTTTGCGTCCCAGTCGGACGGATGATCGCGGCCGTCGGTGTAGATGTTGCGCCACTGCATCCAGGCCTCGTGATGAATGGTCACTCGTCCGGGAGTGAACAAGAACTCGATAGGGTACTGCGGCGCCATCATGATGATCGGCATTCCAGGAGGCTTGCAGTACGATCCTTCGTGCGGCACGTCCCCTTGCGTCGCCTGAACCTGCTTCTGCCACGCCTGGTACCCGGCCAGGTACGTCCCCTTCAGAGCCGGCGCCGCGGGCACGCTGCCCGGCTTGGGCATCGCGAAGTTCAGGATCCAGATTCCGCCCCAGTCGGGTCGCGCATCGAGGCTCGCGAACTGCCCTTTCGGGTGAGCGGCGCTGAGTTGCGTCGGCGCGGCGGCGGCGGCAGTCGCCAGGACTGCCGCAACGGCCGTTGCGACCACGACCCCGGCGGCCTTTGCAGTCTTCATCGATCCCCTCGCCGAGAGTGGTGTGTACGCGGCAACGCGTGACGAGCGATAATACACCTGTATAAGTCGTGGCGGAAAGCTTGACTCGCACGGGCTGCAAACAGCGGTCACGCGCTCGCTCAGCATATTATACAGATGTATACTCCGTGCGCGCGATCCCCGGGCGCCGCCGCTGCCCGGAGCATCACCGATGCAATGGAAGGGGAATCTCGAATGCAGCCGCTTGCGGGTCAAGCCGCTCTCGTTACAGGGGCCAGTCGCGGCATCGGCAAGGCCATCGCATTGCATCTTGCCGCCGCGGGCGTTCGCGTTGCAGTGGCCGCCCGCAGTGCCGGCGATCTCGACCGCGTTGTCGATGAAATACGTGGCAAGGGGGGCGACGCCTTTGCTCTGCCGGGTACGGTGACGGATCCCGGTCTCGCGGCGCAAATCGTTTCCGCAGCCATGGACCGATTCGGCGCGCTTTCTCTCCTGGTCAACAACGCGGGTATTCCGGGTCCCTACGGGCCGGTGGGCACTCTTGATCCTCTGGAATGGTGGACCGCGCAGCAGGTCAATGTCTTCGCCCCCTTTGCGTTCATGAATGCCGCCATCCCCGGAATGCGCGACCGCCGGGCGGGAAGAATCGTCAACATTGTGTCCAATGCGGCGCTGCAGCCCATCCCTTACCTGTCCGCGTATGCCGTGAGCAAGAATACCGTCATCCGAATTACCGAAACCGTGGACCTCGAACTGCGGGAGTCCGGCGTCAAAGCATTTGCACTGCATCCCGGCAACATCACCACCGACATGGCGCGCGGAACGGTCGCTTCCGCGGATGCGCAGCGTTGGTTTGGAGAAAGGATTGCAATGATTCGCGACCGCGATCCGCTCGAATCCGCAGCGGATCTGAAGCGCTGTTGCTACGCCGTCGCAGCCATTGCAGCCGGCACATGCGACACCGTGAGTGGACGTTACCTGGATCTATGGAAAGACATCCCGTGAAGCTGGAGCTCATCTGCGCGCCCCCTCGCTTGGTCAGCATTCAGTGGCCGCAGTCTGCGGCACGTTGCTGTTCAGCTCAAAGGCAGCCACGTACTCATGAACATCCCGTTCCGCGTCAAAGTTGCCTGCCTCGCATTGGCCGTGAACATGCCGGTTCTTCACTTCGTCACAGCGCGCGACATCGCGGATGGGACCAGGGTCGCCCCCGTGCGCGCGAGGGTCGCGGGTATGATTTCTCTTTCGCTTTGGGTCGTGATCGTTGCAACCGATCGGTGGATCGGGTTTACGATCCGCACTTGATTGTCAGTCCCTTGGCCCCCGGCGCCCAACTTCACCGTGGCCCCACTGACCACGCTGTCTCGCTCCGCCGACCAAGCCATCTGCAGCTTGGGCCGGCTCGACAAGCTCGAGGTCCTGACTGTGTTCGGCAACAAGGGGATCAGCGATGCCAGCGTGGATACGCTCGGTCACATGGCTGCGCTGCCCGAGGTGTACCTTTGGGACACCGGCGTGACCGCTGCGGGCTTGAAACACCTGAAGCAACTGAATCCCAACCTGTAGCCGAGCGCCGGCGATGAGGAGCCCGCAGCCTCACCCACGAGCCCCAATTGAGGATCGGACCAATGAGAGTGCCCCCGGGAATTTCGTCCACCGACTTCGCCACTGCAATCGCCGAGTGGCAGGCCGTTGTCGGCAAGGAATGGGTGTTTACAGCCGACGAGGATGTCGATCTCTACAAGGATGCCTACTCACCTCTCAGGGGCGAGGTGCAGGAGCGGGTCGCCTCG